>Ga0310695_10012988_pt1 | contig 11547 bp, 9 predicted proteins | sample RumenRJG_04DNA_FD_203882 | JGI IMG/M metagenome (GOLD analysis project Ga0310695, IMG submission 203882) | Bovine rumen microbial communities from Lethbridge, Alberta, Canada - RJG_04 (v2) (version 2) | ecosystem: Host-associated > Mammals > Digestive system > Stomach > Rumen | place: Canada... | reverse complement strand
CCGTCCCTGCTGCCAATACCCGTGTAGCACAGTGGAGCATCAGCCGCCGGGTGTGCCTGGCTGAGACGTGGCGGTGGTGCTGCAGCACGTTGTCGATGTGCGTATGACAGTTATCTAAGCTTGCGTGATGACATTCATACCCTCTTCGATGCGAACCACCACATTTCAGCCGATAAGGCTCTCTTGGCGGCTCATGTATAATGGAGCGGAGCGTGGTACTGGCAGCAGGGGCGTGGTGGTATGGTGCACGTCCTGTATGATGAACGAGAATAACTCTGACGGTAATTTACCGCCAGTGTTGAATGCTGAGCGTTCAGGTGCGCAGGGGAATGCGGGTGGGATATAAAACAGTGCTTCAGCCCATCGTGTCCATCGTTCACCGGGCATGAGTATAGCGAGCGGCCCAGGGTTGGGCGGGGTACGGTGGACGCGATACAATATTTTAAGCAGGTTCAGGTCTGCTTATCCGATACGGTGCTGTTTTGTCTTAGCGAGGAACATGGCCATGGTGACTGTTGCGCCTGCTGCTTCCATAGCTGCTATGAATGCAGCCGACGACTGCCCTGTGGTGTAGATATCATCGATGACCAGGACTTTACGGTTCCTGAAGTATTCGGCATCGATATGCACATAGTGCTTGATATTCGTCGCCAGCTCATAGTCACCAGTGACATGTGCCCGCTTGCGGCTTCCGCTGACCTGTACGCGGTCGAATCCGTCAATCGCTCCCGTCAAGCGGCAGAGGATGTCGGAGAACCGTTTCCAGCGTCTGACATTCGAATATCGCGTGCTGGCAGGTATACAGACAATGACAGTATCCGATAAATCCATAGCTGACAGTGTACGGGCGAACTGTCTAGCAGCCCATCGGGTGTAAAGGTTACGGCCGTCCTTGAATCCTAGGATCATACGGTGCAGATCCTGCAACTCGAACGAAGCCTTTCTCAGCTTCCGGTTCGGAATGTAGTCGAACAATGCGTACCTGAACATGGCGATACAAATTATAAGGAGTCAGCACGTGGCCGACTCCTGGGTTTGCGACTTGCGGGCGTTAACTCCCGCCATAAGTGTCTCGAATGCTTCATCTGAAATACGGCGTCCCGTCTGTTTTTTAAGGATGAAGGCGTATCTGAGTGCTGTTAAGGCATTCCTGCAGTATTTCTTTTTGTAACTGCGGGTGCTGATGACCCAAACGTTGTTCTCTGAACGGTTTGACTTTTCAGTCTTTACCAGGATAAAAAGTTTCTGTTCCATAATCTTGTTTTTTATAGGGTTAATGTTTAAGCGAACTGATAGACTTCTATGAAGGTGATATCTATGAAGAGACTGCTGGCGTATTCCTCTGCCTGTCTGGTGGCTTCTGTGAAGTTGTCGGCCTCTACTTCATATTCGTGACTCTCTCCGTCTTCCGTGTTGATGTACACTGTGTAAAGGTTGCCGGAATAATATCTTTTGTTGTACAAGCGACTGCGGCTTAAAATTGATGTCTGAACTGTTGCTGTCATAATTGTTATTTTTTAGAGATTAAACTTTGAAGCTCTGGGAGCTTTTGTAATTTTTACGTTGCTTTCCACAGGTAGGAAGTGGTAGTGCTCGGATGCAAGGAATTCCAAGGAAAATTCTGAAAAACCACATTTTCTTTAGTCACCACCTGGCGTTAAGAAGAAAATGCGGAAAGCGTGTTGGAATTTTGTGCAGGAATAGTATACGGTACTTGCAGTGCACGGGCTTCCCCTACCTTTGCAAAGGAAAAATCAAAGCAGCCTAGATGCTGGAGAGTTCTCAGAAAAATGACATGACAGCAGCAAGACATCTACTTAGCCACTGTCACCACAACCATAAAGAGATGTTTATCACAGCATCAGTAAAGATATCCGTCAACATTGACAGGAGAGAGTGACACATGATCCCGACCAGCAACTTCAGAGGCACCACAGGTGGTATACCTTGGCAGTCTTGCATATTACCAAGAAGTCTCAGACAGCGAACGTTCCGAAAAAAGTATGGACAGGAACAATTCTGGTAGACCGAAAAGGAACAGGAAGGATAACAACTGGTCGCCTTGTATTTTCGCACGCGTTCAACAATAAATATCTTTGCAGTATGAAGACGCTCAACGAGCTACTGACACTGTTTCAGACCATTCATGATGAGCGTGGTCTGCATCAGAATACTGCCGAGAGGATTGGTAATGCATTCCTCGAGATCCTGCCATATCTGGGACACTATGTATCGCACGACCAGCCAGAACAGCTGCAGTATTTGTTAACCTTGTTAGCAGGAGCTGTCATCGGTCAGCCTGGCAAGATATACCTCAACCCAGACGGCTCGATTCGATGCGAGCAGATCTATGTAAGCGGTTCGGCTATTTTCGAAGAGCTGGTGTTCAACCGGCAGCGTGTCAACGAGGGCAGTCAACTATATACCGACCGTGGCGTTATTGAGCGTGTCAACATCCTTGGAAACGGATATATAGAGCTCACATTCCGTAAGGAGTATGCTGAGCAACTGCATACGTTTCAGGTTCACGATGTACTGAAGTGCAGCATGAACAGCCTCGACAGTGCCGGTACCAAACTTGACTCCTGGACACGCGTACTGAGTACGGATATGACAAACAATACTGCCACGGTCATTCTTTATCCCGACAACGAATGCCCTGGCGGCCACAACTACCTGCCCATGGAGGGCGCTACGGCTGCCCGATGGGGCAATCCTGTAGATTCTTCAAGACAGCAGTTGTTCTACCTTTCAGCCACAGACGGCAATTTTTGTTTCCTGCAGGGGGTCACCAAGCCTATTATTAACGACCAAGGCTCAAACGTCACAGCCTTCATCGGTCTGCCTGCAGACATTCCCGTTATCCGTAAACTGCTTCAGGAAGGCACTATTCGACCCAATGACACCCTGCTCTATGCTAAAACTGCCGTCATAGAGAATCTTATCACCGTAAAACATGACGGTTCGCCTGACTATATCCAGCGCGAATGGGACTCGTGGGATAATGAAAAGCAGTATATCATGGGCTATGACAGTACTGAGGAGCGGTATGTCCAGGATAACTGTTGGCATGGAGGTTCACTATGGCGCTGCATCGTTCCTCTGGCTACCATTGGCGTTGAACCGTCGCTGACAAACACCGACTGGGCCTGCATCCGCAGTGGAGGCCTTCAGCTCGATATCGAATCGACAGAAGGCGACTGGTACAATGGTGACATGAGCTTCACCACCACTCTTGTGGCGATGCTGATGCATGGTGACCTGATCATCTCAGATGATGATATAACATCGATATTGTGGACACGTGAGTCTGGCGATGCAGCAGCTGATGAAGCATGGAATATCAACCAGGCAAAGAAACTGCAGACGATGAACCTCACCGTCACCTATAATCTGGAGCATCCTGAACAGTCGGACATCCCCGTCGGCCTGCCGTATGGCAGCAAGTGCGGGTTCCGCTGCACCGTTAGGATAGCTGACAGGTCACCGGTTAGTAACATCTATAACTTTTAAGATATGAAAATCAGAAGGAAAGAAGGCCACCTGATATACATGCCGCCCGACAAGATGTTCTCAATGTCGGAGCTATTCGGCTCGATGATACAGAAATACGACGCCATTACCGGCGAGTACGAAGCAGACCGTACGGTGACACCATTCACGCTGAAGCCGCAATTTTCGATAAACGACAAGGAAGGTACGCTGTCTGGCGACCATACCAGAGAACTTGTGAACTGCGTATGGACGGTGTCGGCACGCGTCAATAATGCCGCTCCAGTAAGAGGCACGCACTACACTATCGATGATACTACCCACGCCTTGACACTGATGTGCAACCTTGATCCGGATACAACTGGCTACATCAGCTTTACGGCAGACTTCGTTTACACAAAGAGGCGCGATGTACTGAAGGTTTCCTGGAAAAAGGATCTTTCGTGTATATCTGTCACAGAATGGAAGGTCAGCATGACAACGGAATGGGATCGCCGCATAGACCTTTTCCCATGGAAAGACAGAGGTATTTTCCCCATTACGGTACAACTTCACAATGGAGGTTCTGACATTCCTGATGCACAGGCTGTCTATGCCTGGGAGATATACGAGAACAACGCCTGGCGCAGTATAAACCTGCAGCGGGACTACTGGTGCAGGGGTGGTGTCAATACCAAGCAGCTTAGTATTGAGCAGAAGTACGTTCATCGCATTCTGATACGCTGCAAGGCGTGGCCACAGGGGCAGTCGTCTGAACTGCAGATACTTTCATTTTTCCTCCGGAGGTTTTACGGATTCTATGATGATGACCTCGATATCCTTGAAGGAGCCTACATCTTCCCGGAGACCAGCAGGGCCGTCGCCGAAACATACGTAGTAAACCGTAGCGGAGGACGTATTGCGAATCCCGAGAGCTACTTCGATATTGAGGTACTCTACAGTCGTGGTGACGGCAACTGGTGGCATGTCGCCCATGGCACACGTGGCGAGGTTCCGCGCAGTATGTTCCCTATTGATAGCACCATGAGGCATCAGTTCGGTGAACTGACACGCGAACTGTCCGCACTGGTACCATTCACCCTGAACGGTGATGTTCTGACGATTGACGGTGCCATAGCCGTAGGTCAGCATCCTATTATATCACGTGATTTTGAAGAATAAGCATATGAAGTACTTTATCATCCCAAGGGAGATAGCGGATGAACTGGGTATCAGCCAGTACCGCTACGGCAATGGCGCAGACGGCTATCTGGTCAATACCTGTGACCTTGCCGTGTATGGTGTTGAGAGGGCCATACAGAATGGTGCGAGAGAGATAACGGCCAGGGAGGCCAAAGTATTTGTAAACAAAAATAAATAAGAGATATGCAACAGCTTAGCAGAATTAGAAACCTCTATAAATATGAGGACGGCGACCTGATAGATGCTCGCATGGGATATCAGTTGGATCCTGGTTACGGCCTGACACAGTACTGGGATGAACAGCAGGGTAGGGTCGTGAACACCGATTTCACCCAGCACCCTGTGACGTTGTATCCGTACCCTTACAGTTCAAAGCGTGGCCAGTTCGTGGTCCCTGCCACTCAGGGGCAGCAGTGGTATTACAATAACCCGGAGTCAGAGACTGCAGGTATCCTCGATGAGAACGGGAACGTGAAGTCTGCATACTCATCGCTCTTTGAGAAGACTACCGTCACAATTGGTGGTGCTACCTTTCCCGCCTTGAGGGTAAAGGGGAACCTGTGTAGCGCCAATGATCTCACGGATAAGCATATCTATTATAAGAGTGTGTATAACGGCAAGCCGTTCACATGCTCCCAGCTGATACCTGTGCAGACAACCGTCGGCAATGCGAAGGAGATATTGATCTCTATAGAGACGGCCGACGGCAGCGGCAGTACGGCATTATCAAACACCAATGCCTGGATCAAACTGACCGCTGCTCTTCAGCGTGCAGGAAGCCCCATCAACGGCGCAACCTTCCAATGGCAAAAATGGGTAAATGGTGCATGGGTTAATGTAACCAATAATCCGACGGTCATAGAAGTTTTGGCAAACAATATCATCAAGGTTTACTGTACAGGTGTTGACAGCGAAGACATCTTCAGAGTGGCAGTCACCCATGAGGGAGTGACCAGCTACAAGACGCAGCAGCTGACAGACACATCAGACATATTCTATATCTTCGATGGGTGCAGTCAGGCAGGTGATGCCGTCGACGAGGGTGTAAATGTTTCATTCAGTCCTGTTGTTTACGACCGAAAAAATAACGCGCCTGACACTACTAACAACTGGCACTTCACGTTCCAGCTTTTGAACATGATCAGCGGTGCTCAGATAGGGAACCCATCGACATCCGTACCGTATGTTGTACCATATTCCACCCTTGAACAAGAGGGAGGTGTGTCAGTCGTAATATCAGCATCTAACGAATGAAAGTAACCCGTAAAAAGGACCTGATGCCGGCACCGAAGGACGGCCAGAAGCTGTACCTCGTCGTGAAGCCTACCCAGCTCGGAATAGACAAGAATTCGAACTGGAAAGACGGCAGTACGGTTACCGTCGAAGTCTGGAAGCAGAAAGGTAATGACGAACCCACGCAGTCAGACATGGGCGACTATAAGGTTACGGTATACAAGAACGGCACAAGCGGAATACATGCAACTCGTACCAATACGCCGAGCTTCACTTTCTCTGCCTCGAAGAATGACTCTTCATACGAAGTTGAACTGAAAGTAAACAATAAGTCGGCGGATTCAAAGACCGTCCGAATCAACAGGGACGGAACGAGTGGGTCTGTGGTGACAATCATTGATGTCAACGGCGAGAAGCACTGGGCCATCGATGGCGTTGATACCGGTGTCAAGGCTGAAGGCAAGGATGGTACCGGTGTGAACGTGCAAGGTAGTGTCGATGTTCTGACTAATGCCGACATAACCGGTCAGCAGACATCCCTGCAGGGCGTTACCGGAATGCAGAAGGGCGACTGTTATATTGTCGAGTCCAACCGCCATCTCTATATGTTTATGGCCAACGGCCAGGCATTCCCGTCGAACTGGAAAGACCTCGGTGAGTTCAAGGGTGCTCCAGGAGCCGACGGCACATCCAACTATATTCACCTCGCGCATGCCACATGGGTGGACACCGAGAACCATTCCGTCACCGGATTTACCGTGGATTCAGAAACAGGTGCGAACTACTCTTGGATGGGTATCTGTGTCGATAACAACCCGCTTGATCCCGGTTCCACAGGACGTCCATTCACAAACACGGGCGAGGACACGGCATACTACAGGTATAAATGGAACTTCATCAAGGGTAAGGATGGTGACAACTATGAGAATGTCTATCTTCAAACGAAGACGAATGCCAAGCCTGGGTTAGACGATTCAGACAGTTACGTGGAAAACGGACAGACTATCAACAAAAGCAAGGATGAGTACCGTCCGGCTGTTTCAGGTTTCAACTCATCGCAGCACAGATATAACCGTTGGCGGGATGATCCACTTGGCATCACATCGACATGGAGGTTCGAATGGCAGGCCACAAGAAAGAAGGTCAATGGCGAATGGGGACCCTTTGTCATCTCAAACTCCCCTATCCATGTATTCTACCGTCCGCCATTCTGGAGTCGTGTCTATAAGCGCGTGGCCGTCGGCACTACGCCAGACACGCCGACTGGGGGCAGTTACGATAATCCCATCCCGTCCGGTTGGGATGATGGCATCCCCGATCCGTCGACGGTCAATGGAGACTCCCTGGTATGGACGACCATCCGCAAGTTCTCAGATGACGAAACTACACAGTGGGATTCTCCCCAGATAGACCGTGACACGTCTGACAGAGATATAGAATATGCACCTGCGCAACCCAATGACGCACAGCCAGATCCTCCGGGAACTCCCGGCGTGACATGGTATGACCCTTCCGGGCAACTCCCTGCAGGCCTGTCATGGAGCGACATGGTTTGGCGTGCAGAAAGAAGAATGGAGAATGGCGTAGGTGTCGGAAGTTGGGTTATAACACGCAGTAAGGGAGAAAAAGGCGATCCTGGCGGTCGCGCCACTGCCATTGAGTCGTGGTTCTGTGCCCTCGCATCGAAGCCATCAACACTACCGAATATTGTGTTCTATTCAGGAATACCATACTGGACGGTCGAAGAATCTCAGAAGCGGTGGTATAAAGGGCAGGATGATAACTGGAGCGAATCGGTACCATACCTCTACCGTCTTGACAAATATGAGACGAGCGATGGTAATACGTTCTGGAGTTCACCGTATTTCTCTTCAGAGTGGGCAGACCAGGGGCCTGTCGGACCTACCGGACCTGAAGGTAATGGTGTCGTAAACCATTATTATATGTATCTGGCGACGACTATGGCCTCTGGAGTAACACGGAACACTGACGCCGCCAGTTGGACCGCCAATTATCAGCAGGCTACAGCTGAATTGCCATATGTCTGGAGGTATGAAGTGACTGTATACAGGGATACAGGACCTTCGTACAGTGACTGCGAATTGATTTATGCATACTCTTCGGGGTCAAATGCCAACCTGCTCGAGCAGACGAACTTCTCTTCTCTCCAGGCATTGGACAACTGGGATGCGAAAGGGTATGTTGTGCCAAATGATGGCGCCGAGAAAGAAAGTCGTTTTCAAATTACGACAGGTACGCAGGCGCACAATGCCGTCCACGACCTCCTTGCTTATGGTGGCGACAAGGTTTCCTGCGAGGAATTGCTGCAGCAAGCAGTCACAGGTTCCAAAAGAAAACTGGAGCCGAGTACCTGGTACACGCTGTCGTTCTGGTCTAAAGGCAGCCAAGTAAGGCAACTGTCAATAAGTTCCGGAGGCTATGGATATGGTGTGAGCGGCACTAAACGGGAAATTTGGTTAGAAAAAGACCATACTTACCGTTTTACTGTAAATGGATATATCCTCAGAAACGGTAATAACAATGTCTATCTATCCGCATTTGTCTGGGGACCATTGAATGCAAGTAATCCGTGGCAATACCAAGCAAGAGCAGATATTTCCAGCAGTTCGAATACTACGGTCACTTTTGAGTTTACAGCTGCGGTAACGGGCATACATGCCATTGAATCATATATATGGCCCAGCGAGAATCGAACTGGGAATGAATATGGATATGTTTCATATTATACCATTTGGGATATCGACTGTCTCTTCGTGACACACCTGTATCCCAATATCATTGACACAAGTGTCCTAGGTTACATTGACGGTGAGATGAAGACACTTGGAATTGATGGCTATTGCAAGTGGGCAGAGTCTAACGGTTGGGTAAGGCATACCTACACATTTAAGACCAAAAGCACTTTGGACGTAACTGCTCAGAATTATGTCCTATGGCGTATTCCTCCTTGTATTTATGAGGGTTTGTCGAAAGATGTATATATCTGTATGCCGAAGCTCGAAGTCGGAATGCAGGCTACAGGTTACCTAAGCAATGAGAATATCAATCACAACGGACAGTTACGCCGCAGGCGCTGGGCGTTGAATACAGAATATATGGCCGGTGGTATTGACGAACGTTTCGATGATGTCGTGTTACTTGGTGAGTCTGGATTCTATCACTGCATTAAGTCCCATATCTCTGATTTAAGCAATATGCCTACCGGTGTCAATGGCGGACTATATTGGGAAAGCGCCCAAAGCGCGCAGTTTGAAATGTTGTCCACCGAAATATTCTTTGCAGAAAAAGCCCTTGTCAACAATCTGATAGCCTCTCTTATCCAGACAGGATACGAAGGCCAGCCCCATGTCGAGGCCTACGGTTCGGTATTCCGTATTTTCGGTTATGGCCAGTACCCGGCAATAGAGCTTGCCATGGTGGATCATGACAATGGATCCGGAGGTACTGTAAAAAGAGCCGTACTCAGGTTCTATGATGAGTATACCGGCGAATATCTGTACGATTTGGGACCGTCTCAAATAAACCATAACGTCAATCAGGTTTCTGATAATTGGGAGGAGTGGAAGCTGAAGAGTACTGCAGGACTAAGTATTAATAGTCATGTTTATACCAACCAATGTACTTCATATTTCCGCTACAAGGAAGGGTATACCCAGACAGGAAACGTCAAGACATATACGTCAGGCGGCAGCTCCCCCGGCCCGAATGACGGAAAATTCTTCAAAGGGAGGTCTGTTTCCTTTGCTACTATACCGGATGGATCGTACCGCAAGCCGGACAACGGCGTCTTCTTCCAAAAGTTGAACGATGACGATACTTCATCGCCTTCCTATATCATTTACAATTTCTCGGGTGGAAGACTAATCGGAACATCAGAGCGCACTTTCGAAGCTGAAATAATTTAATATAATACGATTATGCCAGAAGTTACATTCAAAGAAGTAAAGACGGTCGAGCAGATGCAGAGCATCTCCGACAACACGCAGATCCTAGGCTACGACGGGACTGCCAACAAATACGGACTGATTTCCGTAGGTAAGATTAACCAGACGCAGTGGTGCGGATGCCGTTGGCGCAAGGATTCCCTTACGACAGTCGGTGAGCCGTGCGGTTCGCTTCCGAAGATTGAGCGCATGGCGGAGCTCTTCGGACTCGGCGGCTACCTGGTACGCAACGACCATTCCAGACGTAAGCTGTCACCGTCGAACCATAACGAGTTCGCTGATGGCGGTACCGCCTACCTCGACGGCAGGATGGGGCACTACCAGTGGGGTAGTGGCGTGGTCATCTACTATGCCTTCTGGGAGGATGAGACATATATTTACGAGGCCGTGGACACGAAGCCCATCCCTGGGCAGCTGAACTACAGGATTCCTATCTTCAGCCGCTCATGCGCAGGCTATGCCACCATCGACCGCACGAACAACATACTGGTGAGTTACATCAACAATACTGCTCAGTATCGTGGCGGCAACAACGATTCTGCGCTTGACTCGCTGTTTAACTCTCAGCTGGGCAAACCCGCTACGAATATCGCGGTACCGACGGCAGCTACATATGCCCGTAATAACGGTACCCTGTGGTTTGCCAACGAGCGCGTGGCATTTGCAATCACAGCCATCCTGAAGCGTATCTATTTCCATAACCGCAGCATACAGGCAGCGTATAACGCCACCCTGACAGCTGACGGCCTGCACCAGGGCGGTACCGGCGACGGCTGCTCATTGCCAAACGATTGGAACAATGACTGGCATTACTACCCATACATTCCTCTGAGTGCAGGCGTTGAGCGTGGTGACTTTGTCGGAACGTTCTCAGTTAACATCAATGACAACGGAGCTACTCGCGCTATCAGCGGTATCCCGTCATTCCTCGGTCTGAAGAATGACTACAAGTACCTGGGATGCATAGAGGAGGATACTCTTCTGGTTTGCAACAGCGACAAGTCGCAGGGTGTCTATATCGACAACAACATCGACGGGCATACCTTCGATGTCACGACTGTCAACGGGAAGATGTTCGTCGGCACGACACCGCCAAAGGACGATGCAGGATGGGTCGGCATCAAAAAGCTCAATTTGTCGAACCTCTGCAATTTTCCGCTTGAAGTTGGGACAACGGCCACGACAGGCTATGGCGACAGCTATTACAATCCCGCTGCTACAAGCGGTCTTCGCGGTGCTTCTCGTCTCGGCTATGCGTACTATGGCGACTATGCCGGCTCGGTGTTCCTCTATGGCGGCAATGCGCCCTCGAGTGCCTTTGCGAACTTCGGCGTGGCCCTCTGTGAATTCATGGAAGCATTCAGCACAGAGCCATCATTGGCTGCGTAGGAAATGCGGTGCCCGTCGGGCACAAAGAACACCAGGCGCGGTAGCGCCCCTCCGCTCCGTCAAGAAGCGGAGCGGTGTCTTCAAAAATTAAAAAATATAAAATTCGCTCTTTGACTTGTTGGATTACAGTAGAAAAAGTGTATCTTTGCATCGCTTTTCGAAGCAGGTAGAACCCTCACGCGCGGTCTTCGCGGTGCTTATCGTCTCGGCAATGCGAACAATGGCGACAATGCCGGCTCGGTGTACCTCAATGGCAACAATGCGCCCTCGAATGCCAATGCGAACT
>Ga0310695_10012987_pt1 | contig 11547 bp, 6 predicted proteins | sample RumenRJG_04DNA_FD_203882 | JGI IMG/M metagenome (GOLD analysis project Ga0310695, IMG submission 203882) | Bovine rumen microbial communities from Lethbridge, Alberta, Canada - RJG_04 (v2) (version 2) | ecosystem: Host-associated > Mammals > Digestive system > Stomach > Rumen | place: Canada... | reverse complement strand
TCGAAGATACGTCCGTTGCCTAAGTTGATGATACAGTCACCCGCTGTAGTTCCAAGGAAGCCACCACCATACATGAACTCGCATTCAGCGATGTCCTCTGTCATGTTGTCTTTTCTGGAAACACCGGCAATAGGTCCTTTCAGGTTGATGTAGGTGCTGTATCTTGGGTCATAGCTGTAATCTATCTTTTTTGTTGTTTCATTGTATGTTCCCTTACCAATGCCGCCTTCCTCGCTACCTCCGAATATCTGGAACATATAGCCGCGATTGAGGTTGATGGTAGTAGAGCCCCATATCTCGGTATCCTCACCCTTACCGCCACCAAAGACGTTGAGTGCCTTACCTAATACATCCATACCCTGCTCGGAAAGGATGACGCCGCTGTTTCGCTTGGTGATGTGGTATTGGTCGTTGCCATAGAGCTTGTCCTCACCCGATTCGTCCTCTTCCACTTTGTCGAAGAGAATCTCGCGGTCAACGATAGAGCTGTTGATGTTGATTACGACGTTACCGTTGACGATACCGCTGGCGTAGCAGCCGCCATAGATATTACCACCTTCGAAACGACGGTCTAAGTCGTAATCATCGCTGGTGACAGGTTCAGGTAACTCGCCAGTTGTTATAGGGTCAACTTTTTCACCTGTTGATGACTTGATGGTGTTCCATATCAATGCAGAATGGTCTGCATTCCAACGCTTTGGCTGTATCTTAAGACCGGCGAAGTTAAGCACAAGCTTGTCGCCAATAGCTCCTGCAGGTGCAGGGTCAGGTTCGCCTGTGAGGCCTCCCTCATAGAGAGCATTATAACCTTCTTTAGGAGTTACGAAGGCATTGTTACATCCACCTACGACCTTGTTATACACAATCACCTTGTCACTGAAGTCGATGGTCGTCTTACCATCGGTAATCATACTACCCACATTACCACCGCAGTAGAATGAGCCAAACTGTGTGGAGTAGGGGATGTAATCGGCGGCATCACCGTTAGCCCTGCTCTCGAACAATACGGTTGACTTCACCTTCATGGCGCAGCCTTCCATGTATTTGGCAAAGAGTTCCTTGTTTGTCAAATCCATGGAGCTGAAACTTGTGCCGTCACCCGCTATGTCGGTACGTCTCATTGTGCGCAGCACGCCTTCATTATGGCCAGAGGGATCGGCTTCTTTGGTCTGGATCATATTCTCACCATTGTTGCCGAGGAATACCTTGTCGATGATGGAGTATGAACCAATCTTGATGTGCGTCTGGTTGCCAGAGCTTGAGCCTGAAATATTCTCTCGCAGTGAGGCACTGTTGCCACCCACATAGAGACCACCATCTACGATGGCAAGATGCTCTGCATCATCACCTCTGACGAGGATAGACACCTTCTCCGCATTAGGACGGATAAGGTTGAGGGCTGTGGCAGACTTGAGATTTTCAGGAACACCTGTTATGCCTGCTGCTGTGAGGATTTCATCAGGATTGTAGTAGAAGTCACCCCAGCGTGGATCATCTTTCAGTTTAGGATTGTCTGTATAGGCATATGAACCGTTACCACCACCATATACGTCGCCGTAGATGTGGGTACGAATACCTACGGTATTACCGGCATAGACATTGCCGGAGATGTCATTACCACCATATACGTTGTTTACGCGACCTGCCAGCACTCTAACACGAGAAGCATAGCCTCCTGGAATGTTGTTTGGGTTATCCGCAGGGTCCAGCTGAACTAAGTAATAAGGCACAGGTGTGGCATCGTTGTTGTTATAGAGAGGCTTCACGTCAGCCTTACGGCAACCGCCAAAGACGTTATCAACTACCATGCCAGCACCTTCTACCTGCATGAGCAAGCCCTCAGGACTTGTCATACGTCCCTCATTACCACCACCATAGAGGTTGCGAATCTTACCTTTTTGTAGGTTCCATCGTGGACGGATAGCCATATCCGCCTTGTTGTTACCACCAAAGAAACGTCCTATCTGGAAAGCATCACTGCTTGGATAAGAGAAAGTGGTGTTGATCCTCATTATTTGGAAGCGCGCTTCGGTAAGCAGTTCGCCGTCACCCTCTGTCGTTACGCGAGTATCTTTGATACTGTTGACAACCTCGCTCGGGTTGTTGAGGCAAATGACCGTTTTATCAGTGATAGTGGCATCATTGCCACCACCGTATGCATAGACGATAGAACCTCCAAGAAGTTCCAGATAGGTCTTACCGAGCTTTGGTGATGACAATTCATTCGTACTGGACACCACCACTTCACCCGTATCCGCATTCTTGACAACCGTACCAGGTCCAGAGGGCTGTGGCTCGTAGGTATAGTAGCCGTTACCGCCGCCAAAGAGCTGTCCAACATATATCTTCTTGGCATTAGGGTCTTCTGTTGTTACAGCCTCGTTGCCTGTACCTGTTGTTATAGTCTTGGTAGATATGCGCACGAAAGCATTCCAGGTATTGTCAATCTCATTCTTTGTTGGATCTAAATCCTTATCACCCACTTCCGTCAGTTCTGTTGGAATGTCTGCAGAAGTGCCGATGGTTCCGGCAATATCGTTACCGCCATAGACATAGTCGGCAAGGATATAGTCAGAGGCATGTTCACCATCGAGGTGCACGAAAGAAGAACCGCCAATGTTAGCCATTCGGGCTCCGGCAAATACAGCATGCAGATTGCCTGCATGCACCGTAACCTTGGAACTTCCACCTGTGTCTCCAGCATTACCGCCGCCATAGATGCTACCACCAATAGTAATCTGTGCCTGCGTCAGTGTTGCAGACAAACAAAGTAATAGGATGGTCGTTATTTTGCGCATTTTCTTCAATTTTCTAATCGTTTTACGCTTTGTACCTTGAGGTCAAAGAATTATCAATTATCAATTATCAATTGTAATCGTTGGATTGTCCAAGTCAGGATCCGACAGCACATAGAGATATGACGGATCAATAGTTAACAATAGGGTGCGCTCCTCGCCCCGCTGCAGTTCTGCCAGCGGTTCGGTCAGCTTATTGACTGCTGTTCGTTCAGCTATCTTGTCTCCTTTTTTATTATACACCTCAAACTCCGTCTCCAGTTCCAATTTGTTTATAAACACGTTATCCGGCACCATGTATCCAGTGCATATCGCAGCGGGCGAGGTGGTTAGCGTCTTCGCATCGTTCTCTATGATGCAGGAGTTTGCTGCAGCGCCAGTCGGAAAATAGCTGATGGCACTGATGCCATGATTGTCAGAAAAGGTAACGGTCACGCTCATGCTGCTGATGTCTGCCAGCTTCAGCGTCATCTTCTTGACCTTGATGGTGCGTACAGCATCGTATGTGGGGCTAATCTTCATGTTGAAAACCAGTCTGCTCATGAGGTGGTCGAGAAACAGATTGATATAGTTCTGACGGTAGCTGTAATAGTCGAATGAGAACATGCCACGCGTAGCAGATGTGTGGTCCGAAGCTGTTTCCACCTGTCGTACACCTGTTACAACGCAGTAGTCTATAGTCGTGAGCGGGTTCACGTTCTCAAGTTTTATCTGAGCATCTACAGTAGTCACATTTTGCAACGAAGCAGTCAGCGAAGGATCATCGGGCATGAAACCATACAAACGAAAGGTGCCAGCACCAGACTTCAGTTTCAGATGAGTGCTCCATTCCTTCGTATCGCTTGCATATCCGAATTTTCCCTCGGCAACTTGTGTGCCGCTGCTGGTCAGGTATATATGTATATCATCCCAATCGGTATTGCCTGAAGTGGCGCGCGTAAGCCCCACCACCTTCAGGGAAGCTGGCTGTGGCTCCTGGGCTGATTCTGCATTGTCCGCAGCATCCTTCGAACAGCCTGCCGCAAATAGCAGTGCCATGATGACGAGTATATGAGATATTCCTTTCTTCATCTTTCTTACCAGTTATAGAATTCGTAGTTCTGCTCCGTCTGTAACCAGGGAGCCACCTCAGCCACAATCAACTTCAAACTTGCTTCTGCCTGGTAGGCATATACCGTCCAGACATGATTGCGCGAGAATCCACCCACGTCAACCATGGTGAAGGTTGCTGTCTGTTCCTCGCCGCTGCCTACTTGGTATTTTATCTCTCCCTGTATCAGCTTGTCACTCTCGCGCAGGTAGAAATAGCGTTGGGTGAGTTTTCCTGCTGCCACGCCGTCTTCCATTCTTTGCTCGTAGTCAAGAGGAGGCAGTTGCTGATCCCAGGCGTAATAGGTAGGATTATCGCTTTCGGCAATCTCTGTGATTGCTTCGCCCAGCAGGTCGGGCGTTGTGGCGTCATATCCGCTCTCAATCTTGATGTGACAGGTATGGCGGTCATACGGTGCTCCGTCAGCCATAAAGAGATACTCTGCTATAGGCAGCATCTCAGTGTTCAGTCTGATACTGTTGATTCGCAGGGTCTCTCCGCCTGTCTGGCGTGAGAAGGCAAAGCGAAGTTTTGAGATGGTACGTATCAGCTGCACCGTAGCTATGCCGTTGCCGTCATCCAGTCGCAATACAGGTGCATCACCTACTACCGGAACGTTGCGCAATACACCGCTCATAGGCAGTCCTACATTCTCAGGTACACGGGACACAGGAGTGGTCATTCCGAATGGGTCGGTAGTTGTCTTCTGTATCAGAGCGGCCTCCAACTGCTCCTGCGTCGACTGGTCATCCAGAGCCTGTCCGCAGTTGCTATCTTTCACATTTGCAGCGACATATACGTCTACGTTCTCACGATTTGCCTCAGGTGTCTCAGCATAGGTGTCATCAATAGATATCTGTATCAGTTCGTATGGATTGGAGGTGGTGAGACTGGACGGCTGTGTCGAAGAGTAATGACCCAGAAGTGTGTGACTGACATGCCCGTACACCCATATTTGCAGGGAATATACCGCAGCCTCATTGGTTATGGCAGATACATTGCCATCGTAGGCTACACGTGTAGGCTGTGCTGTCTGTGGTGCGTAGACATAGACATATAACTTCGTCATATCAGGCGAAGAAGTGGCATCCTCATCGCCTGAGGTGCATGCCGACAGACACAACAGCAGTAGCAGCATCCAAAGAACTGGACTGCAAACATGGCGATGGCAGTTATGTCTGTTGATGTACTTCATACTTAAAAAACTATTTCCTCCGGTGTTGTGGATGCCCACTGTGACACCAGTTCTATGCCCAGCTCCAGTCGTGGCGACAGCAGGTTAGGCACTACGTTATAGGCTTTTGACAAGCCCGTTACTCTCATATTCAACGTGGTCGTGAAATCCTGTGTAAAGACACGGTCACGAATCTGTGTGAGGGGGTCTCCTGACTTTGTTGCAGGGTCAATCAATGCAACAAGATAGAATTTCGTTCCTTTCAGGACGGTACCATCAAGCCCTTCGAAGTCATAACCACTGTTGTTGATAAACTCCAGCACGACGGGTACTATCTTGTGGTCGTATGACTGCAGCACCAAAGTGTTGGTCATCTTAGGATTTTCGTAGGCGCTTAGGTAAAAATACTCATCGCCTGATGTTCCGCTGGTCTTCACCTGACTGTCATAGATATACATCATGGCGCTCTCCGAATAGACGGGATAGGAGGTGGTTGGTGAAAAGTCGAAACCTACGGGCATCTGTCCACCCACGATGATGCCTGTCAGCGGGAAAGACGTTTTCTCCATAATCGTAACACTGTTGTTTTTAGCATCCTTCAACGTACTTGTTGTGGGTAACAGCTTTACCTGCAGTCGGGCTACGCCATACTGCATTGGTTCCTTAATAGCGATTGATCTGGTGTTATGGGTTACGGCAGCATTCTCTTGATATTCATATCCACTCGTCAGCACCTGATACCATTCCTGATTGCTCACGTCGTCATATATCTGTTGGCGACCGTCTATGTTTGATGTCGCTATGCAACTATTGCCGTAGTAGTATATCTCTGCAGGATAGGTAAAGCGGTCGATACCGTTGATGTCGGCAAGTGACGTATAGGATATCTGCGGTGTGAAACTTGTGCCATTCCAGCGGATGGCAGCAGCTCCGTCAGGTAAACCTAAGGAGGCTGGGAAACCGTCCCAGGCATTATCATATGTCTCTATTTTCTCAATGATGGCTGTGCGTATGGCGATATCGACTTCACCTGTCAGCGTTAGGTTGTTCAGCAGTCTCTTCAGTTCCAGAGTATATGCCTTGATATTGGCAGATGACCCTGGCAGAACATTACCTCCTGTAACGGCTTCAGTCTGGTTGACGAAGTTCAGGAACATCGTCTTCAACACATTACTCGGTGCGTCCTTCCAGGCTATATTGTTGCCTTTTGCCGTAGCAATGGAGGTCATATAGTCAGCCAACGATGTGGCAGTAGAGTGTACGACACGTTGAGAGATAGGTTCCAAAGAGAAACGGATATGCTGCGGATCCATCGCCAGAGGGAATGTCTCGATGATGGAACCGTTGGCTGCCTTGGTCAATGAACCTTTCGGAGCACGTCCGTACGTCAGGAATGAGGCTGCTCCCTCCATGATCATGCAGTTTTTGTAGAGGTAGAAATGGTCAGTTCTCAGATAGTCTGTGCGCAGGGCACTGATCTGATACCATGTAGGCGTATCGTCAACAGTTATCTTTCCGTGCGTGTTGAAGGGCACTATGCGTGTCATCTCAATGCCACGATAGTTGCCTGCTGCCTGCACATTAGTACCAGTCATACGAGTAGTTAGCTGGGGAGCATTCGACACCGTCAAAGCCAAATCGACTACAACAGGCTTACTTTCCTGCTGCAATCCTTCATCAGCATTGCATCCTACCATGAGGAGCCAGGCTGACAACATGATGACTATGACCAAGCTGCTTTTTCTCATGCCATAAAATTATAAGTTGGGCTGATAGGTACCGCCCTCTTGCCAGTCGAGTGTCACGCTGACGCCTACCGTCTGGTCGCTCGTATGCACCACACCATCGTCAGTAATCCAACCCTTGATGATCATCAGCTGACCGGCACGCAAGGGCTTGTTGATGCTGAGCACCGTTTCCGTGATCTTGCCGTCCTTCCTGGTGACATAGGCCTTCAACTGCCAGAGCGTCTCCTGTCCTGGCTGGGCTATGAAGGGATCTTCGGTCTCAATGACACTGCGCGACCCTACACTATTATAATAAGGTTCGCGCGAGGGGAAATTCACCGAGCAATAGCACCGCATGCCGCTGTTGACATCGAGCAGCTCTGCGGTTCGCACGATGGGCGAAGGGGCTGCGAAGGTGTAGGTGCTGTCGTTAATGTTGAACTGCGAGGCGAAGCCTGTGGAGTAGACACGGATGTTGCTGACGTCCTGCTTGCGCGGGTCAATCACCAGGGCTGCGGCACAGTTGACCATGTAGAGGTTGACCTTGAACTGCTGGTCTACGCCTTCCAGCACATTCATGGGCAGACGGGCAGTGAACAGTCCTGTGGTGTGCGAGTCGATGGTGTCGCGGGTGGTCTGTCCCAGCTGCGACGTGCGACAGAAGTCATCCTGCAGCAGACTGACCACGCTATTGTTCAGCACGTTGGCTACCGCCAGATGCTTGTATTGCCGCTTGGGCAAATTGATTGTATAGCTCTGCTGGTTGGCATCCATGATGTGCTGGTCGTGCTGCAGTCGGGGCTGGTTGTTCTCCGTATCGTAGAACGATAGGTCCACGTCGTGGGCACGGTCGGTGAAGATGGTCTTCAGGTGATCACGCAGCACCTGGGCAATACCGGCATCTTCCAAAGTGTTTAGCTGGGTCCGCAACTCAATGGACATGTTGGTCACCAACTGTACCTCGTAGTCCACCTGGTAGTCGTTGTCACAGTTCGACAGGTCTTCGTCAATGGCAGAACATCCTGCTGTCAGCCATGCGACTGACGGCAGGAGCACTGTCCATAAGAATACCTTCAACTTCATGTCTCTTTGCAATTGGCAAATATCTATTTAGTTTCAAGGGTTGACTTGGTCTCCACCAATGGTAATGCCGTCGAATGTCAAACCTGTTGACCACTGCAGATCAACGGACAGGCCTAATGTCACTGAGCTACTGCGCAGGTCAGGCACTGTCAGGTAAGCATGCTGCAGAGAGTATGTGTCAAACTTGAAGTTGGCAGTTGTCATGTGGTCCTGAATGAATACGCGGGGAACAGTCGTAGTGCTAACATCATAAGGAGGCAGAGCATGCCATTCTGGTTTAGCAGGGCCAGTCAATCCTGTCGGGTCAAGCTCACCAATCAGGTAGAAGTTGCCACCATTAGGAATCATGTTGTCAAAACCGAAGAAGTCCACACCGGAATTGTTCTGGAACTCAAGAGCTACATATACCTTGGACTGTTTGTTGTTTGGATCTGAAGAACTAAAATCCTGATAGTTGTCGAACACCAGGGTGTAGTTGGGGTCGGAAGCAGAGGTTGTTGATGCTGGGATGACACCACTGTTAGTGATCTGATTATCATAGATATAACCCTTTCTGTAACTTGTATTGCCAGGATCCGTTGTCTTTGGCAGGAAGTCCCATCCTACCTTAGGCCACTGGTCACCAACGATGATGCCCACCAGCTTGAATGACTCATCTGTAACAGTGATAGTTTTGTTAACCTCGGTTACGCCATAGTCTCTTTTCTGAATATTCTTGTTGTTGTCCTGTAATGACAGAGTTTTATAGCTAACAGTCGTCTTAAGCAGTGAGGTGCCATAGTTGATATCGTTCTTCATAGCCACACTGCGGGTAGAAGACTTGACATGGTCGTTAACAGACCAGTCTGATGGCCAACTCGTTGTAGCGTCGGTATTCCAAGTGGTAACGCTTGTAGGATAATCACCTACCACATGCTCTTTGTCAGAAACGCGTACAGGGCTGTTGCCGAAATAACAAAGCTCTGCAGGATAGTAGTAGTCATCAATAGTGAATGTGGTATTACCTACAGCGCTGGTATTAAATTCATCAGCATAGGTGAATACTGACTTGTCTGTGTCGAAGTGAATGTGTGTAGAGCCCTGCGGCAAATCATATTGTCCAGGGAATTGTCCCAGATCCTGGCTGGTAATACCTCCTATATGTGAGAAATCATCAGAGGTTGGTTTGCTAATCGATCCACTTGTTGCTTCATTTGGCCAGTAGTTGTCTGATGAGAGTGCTGCTATAAGGGCTGAAGCATCCTTTATTGAAACACCTGTAACAGAACCACCATTATTCGGAATATTTGTTGCGTTGAAATACTTACGCAATTCTTGGTCAATAAGGTGCGCCATGTACTTAGCCAATGCCTCTTCTGTGTTCGTGGGCGTTGCACAGCGAACAGAGTTGACGATAGACCAAATATTCCTGACCATCTCCTTTATGGCATAGCCAGAAGCGTTACGCAATTCGGCTGTATGAATAGTGGTCAGCTCCTTATATACCCTGTACAGCTTTATTTCCAGAGGTTTGGCATCGGTGGTATGACCAGGGTCTGTTGGTGTTAATGGCTGTTTTGGTGTCACCCCATCCTTTTCCAAATAGTATGCCTTCCAACGCATGTTGGGCATGTAGTCAGAAGCGATGTCGAAGCCATATGCAGGGATTCCCTCTTCTGGAGAAGCAGTAGCTGAAACCGCTTCAGTTCCTCTCTTGACACCCATAATACATGTTATGCATGCTGCCAATAACTTCTGAATTTCCTGAAGCTCAGCCTTTTTTTCTACTGTCAGGCGTCTGCCGAGTTGGAAGTAAGTACTTGCCAGATTGTCCTCTACATGGAATGCATCCAGATGACCGAAAGTGTTGTAGTTGTTGGTCTCGTCAGTAGCCTTACCATAGAACACCATGGTATTAGTGTTTAATGGCAATGACATCTCAAGGACGCGACTTGACTTGGTATTGCTCAACGTTCCGGCATTAGCAACACGAGCCATATCGAATGACTTTGTTGCTGTGGCAGCAGTAGTGAGGTAATTGCCGTCACCCGCGCCGTTGATGAAACACATGACATGAGAATTGTCGATACCACGGAATTCTGTGGCAGTCAAACTGGATGATGCCTGAGTGGCAGCTTCTGACTGGCGAGTGGTTGCCGTGCTGCCGCTTGCCACATTGAAGACAAACTGAGCAGTAACCTCGTTCGTCTCGGGATTGAAGTTCGGATTGTTGTTCTCCGCCGCAGCGTCGTCGCTCGAGCTACAGCTGGTGAGCATTGTTGAGCCTGTCAGTGCAATCGCACCTATCAAGGCATAATTGAAAAGTTTCTTCATACTTTCGAAAGTTTTTATTTGTTATTACTATTTTTGCTAATCGATAATATAAACCACGTTAATACCTAACAGGGGCAAGAGGAAGATGCGGCTGTGCTTGCCGTAGAAATTGCCGCAGGTGGCACAGTCGTACTCACTGTACCAGGCATAGCCTACAGCGATGCCGGCCTCCGCCTCGATCCACCAGTCGCGCCCCAGTATCCAGCCGTAGCCATACTTGGCTCCCAGTGCCAGCAGGTCACCCTGCAGACGGCGGTTCTTGGCTCCGCTGTAGAGTCCGAAGGGCATGCTGGTGTTGCCCACATTGAAGTGGCTGTAGATGAGGTCGCCCTCCAGGTAGTTGAACCGTCGCAGACGCAGCGAGTCTTTGTAGACGGGCTGACCGTTCTCGTAGCCTGCCTTGTAGCGATGCATCGACTCCTTGAAGTTCATGAATTTTCGCACATGGGGTGCCACCAGCAGGTGACGCCACTTCTTGTTTTTCGCCTTGTCGATGTCCCAGGCGTTCAGTCCGAAATTGGCACCTACAGACCAAGTCGAGTCGACCTTGACGTCCACGCCGATGTTGGGTGTCAGCGTGGCGTCGTAAAGCAAGTTGTTGCTGATAGCCACTTGCTGTGCCCGGGCAGTAACGACTGCCCAAACGAATAAGATTGCTATAATTAAATAACGATTCATTACCTTTGTTTAAGACGTTTCAACACGAATTAATGGCAAAGGTATTAAAAAAATTTTAAAATATAAAGAGGTTAGTCAATCATTTTGTTTTAATTTTGTCAAAAAGTGTTTTTTAATTTGTCCAAATATCTTTGTAGCTTTTTGATTTTTAAGATGATACATTATTTAACCGGCTGGGGGGGCAAAATCGCCAGCCCCAATCTGGGCGCGATACTCGGACGGGGTCATACCATAGGTATTCCTGAAATGGCGTATGAACGTGGCAGGGGCCTTGATGCCGCAGGCTTCAGCAATAGCATTCAGGGTGTATTCGGGGTGTATCTTGATGAGCACGATAGCGTACTCCATACGTTTGCTGTTGATGTATCCGGGAACATTGGTGCCTGTATATTTCTGAATCATAGGGGCTAACGCGTTCTTGTCGACACCTGCCAGACGCACGAGGTCGTCACGACCGAAATTGGGGTCGCGGAACAAGCCCTGCTTGACAATCTGCTTGTCCATATCGTGGAACGCCTTCCAATGAGGGTCTTTTTCCAACTCCTTCAGTTGATTTTCGTCCATTTCATCGAGATTCTCGTTGAATTCATCGGAATTGCAATTTTCGCCCATTTCATCGGGATTTCCGTCTTCCTGAAGCATCTTTTTCCTATGATGCTTGCCGTTGGTCTCGAAGAGCGTGGAATA
>Ga0310695_10012984_pt1 | contig 11548 bp, 5 predicted proteins | sample RumenRJG_04DNA_FD_203882 | JGI IMG/M metagenome (GOLD analysis project Ga0310695, IMG submission 203882) | Bovine rumen microbial communities from Lethbridge, Alberta, Canada - RJG_04 (v2) (version 2) | ecosystem: Host-associated > Mammals > Digestive system > Stomach > Rumen | place: Canada... | reverse complement strand
ACATTATTTATAATATCCCCTTCACCTTCAGAAACATTATTTATAAAAGGAAAAGAGATAAAATCAGAATCTTCAGAAAAATTATCAGGTCCCGAATTTTGGTTCTATCTTTTCGTAGCAATTGCTCTTGTATGTTTTGCAGGAGCAATGAGTGGTTTAACAGTAGGATATCTTTCAATAGATACTTTAATATTAGAATTAAAAATATCAAATGGTACAGAAAGTGAAAAATATTATGCAAAAAAAATTTTATCAATAGTCTCAAATCATCATTGGTTACTTGTAACATTACTTTTATGTAATAGTTTCGCAGCTGAATATATGCCAATTGTACTTGATAAATTAGTAAGTGAATTAATGGCTGTTATACTTTCTGTTACTCTTCTTCTTTTTGTAGGTGAAATTATACCACAAGCTGCTTGTACTGGTCCTTCTCAAATGAAAATTGCTTCATTTTTAGCTCCTTTTACTTATTTTTTAATGATTGTTACTTATCCTGTTTCTTATCCTATTGCTTTACTTATGGATTGGATTATTGGTACTCATGGTAAAAGTAGATTTTGTAATAGTGATTTGAGAAGTTTAATTGAATTACATACTGTTGATGCTTTGAAGAATTTAGATGTTGTTGAAGATGAACATCAAGATAGTGAAAAGAAAGAATTAAAAGAAGGAGAAAAAATTGGTCTTTCTAAAGAACAAGTTAATTATATGGTTGGTGCTCTTGATATTAGTTCTAAGAAAGCTTTTGATATTATGATTCCTATTGAAAAAACTACTATGATTGATTATAATTCTAAAATTGATAGTTTATTCATTCAAGATTTACTTAAAAAAGGTTTTAGTAGAATTCCAGTTTATTTAAATGATCCTGATAATATTATTGGAATATTAAGAATTAAACAATTAATTGGAATTGATATTACTAAACCTAGAACTTTTAAAGAATTAAAAATTACTTTATCTAGTCCTTTAATTATTAGTAAAAATATGCTTGCTATGGATTTATTAACTGAATTTAGAAAAGGAAGATCACATATGGCTTTTATTACTGAATCTGATAAAGTTGAAAAATTACAAAAAAGATTAGGTTTAGATACTAATAATTCATTAAGAGATAATACTATTTTAAGTAAGTTAGAAAAAGGTGATAATAAAGGGAATTATGTTAAAATTTTAGGTATTGTTACTATTGAAGATGTTATTGAAAAAATGTTTAATATTGAAATTTTAGATGAGGATGATTATAATAAAGGAAAGAGGAAAGATCTTAAAAAAGTTCTTACAAGACAAATTACTCAAAGTTTTATTGATAAGAAAAAATCACTTTTAAATGATATGATTGATCAAAGTCATAAAGAAACTATAATGGAAGAAAATAATCCATATTCACTTTATGAAGGATATGATGAATATAAAGATGAGAAACCAAAAGATTATATGATTTAAAATATTGTTATTAATATTTAAATAAAATAAGAGGATTTTATTCGATTTCAAAATATTTTAATTTTATTAATTATTTTTAAAAATAAATAATAAAATTCATATAAATGTCAAATTAAAAATTAAAAAAAAAAGCAAAATAAAAAAAAAATGACTACTGAATTAAAATCAATGTTTGGTGGAAATATAGTAGAAAATTCTTCAATAAATGAGCAAAATATGTTAATTGAAAAGCAAAATAAAGAACAAGAAGAAAAGAAAATAAAAGACTATATGAAAAAACAAACAGGAATGAAAAAAGAATTAATAAAATTAATAGGAGGAGTTCCATCATTAACATCAGCAGAACATAGAAAATTTAAAAAAGATCATTTTCAAAAATGGGTATGGTCAAATTTTAAAAATCCAGCAAGAAAAGATAATTTATATTTATATCATTGGCAAAGAGAAGAAGATGTAAATAAAGATTATGAATTTGCTCAATTAGATAAAAAAATAGATTTAATTACTTTTTCAGATGAAGAATATGAAAATTTAATAAAACCAAATGATGTTGATTGGACTTATGAAGAAACGAAATATTTATGGGATTTATTAGAAAGATTTGATTTAAGATTTACTGTTGTTTATGATAGATATGATGAAGAGAAATATAATGAGAGAACTGTTGAAGGATTAAAAGATAGATATTATTCAATTTGTAGGAAAATATTAGAAAGTAGAAAAATGTTTGATCATCCTATTTTAAAAAGTGGTTATAATTATGAACAAGAATTAAAAAGAAGAGCTTATATTGAAAGAACAATTAATAGAAGTTTAGATGAAAATAATGAAGAAAATTATTTAATGAAACAAGCAATTGAAATTGAGAAAAAAATTGAAAAATATGATAAAATTGAAAATTCAATTAAACAATTTTCAAATAAAGATTATAATGGTGATAATATAATAAATAATAATGAAAATAATCAAATAATGACATTTGAAGATTATATTAAAAATAATGCAACAGAAGCAGATTCTTTTGTTTATTTAAGAAGTCAAAAATTACATCATAATTTACCAGTTTCTGAAAAAATACAAACTAAAGTAAATGGTTATTTACAAGAATTAAAATTTACTGATAAATTAATTCCTACTAAAAGAGTAGAAATTGCATATGATACTTTAAGAAATAATATTGTTTTATATACTTCTTTAAAGAAATATTTAGAAAAAAAAGAAAAAGAATATACTTTATTAAAAGAAAAATTAAAAGAATTTCAAAATAAGAAAAGTGTTAAAAATAATAATCAAGTTAATAATCAAAATAATAATAATAATAATGTACAAGAAAGTAATGAAGGGAATAGTAAAAGTAAAGATAAAAAAAAAAAAAATGGGAATACACCGGTTAAAGTAAGGAAAAGAAAAAATAATGAAAAAGGTGAATCTGGGGAAAGTGGTGTTCCTACTAAGAAAAGGAAAAAAAATCCTCAAAATGAGAAATAAATATTTTTAATAATTAAAAAATTTAATAAGTATAAAAATGAATCAAGTAAATGAGAATATTATAAAATTATTTTATTAAATTTTTTATATTTCTTATTTTTATTTTTAAAATTTTTTTTTAAATTAAATTGAATTTTTTATTTAAAATGATCTATTTTTAATTTTGGGATTTTTGTTTCAAAATTGGAATATTTATCATAGTTTATTATGTTGTTTTTATTTGGTTTTGGGATTTTACTATAAAAACGATAATCAAATGAGTTTTTACAATTTTTTTTTTCTTCTTCTATATTATTATTTTGATTATTTTCATATTGAAAAGGGGTAATATTATTATTTAATCTATTTAAAATATTTTCAATATATTTCTCATGTTGTTGAGTTGATATAGGAAAATATATTTTTGAATCTGATTCAAACTTAAAATGAGAATTATATTTTTGAGATTTAAATTCAGTTCTAAATGATAAGTCGTTCATTAAATTTAAATTTAAATAAAAATTAAATTAATAAAAAAGTTAGTTTATATATAAACTCAAAAAAATTCAAGTATTATCGATTATAATTTTTTTAATTATTTATTCAATATATCAAAAAATAATTTTTAAATATTTAAAGATATTTTCTTTTTAAATTGTATAAATAACATATAATTATTTATGTTTAAAGAAAAAAATATTTAAATGAAAAATACTTATTATAATTATTTAAATAAAACAATTATAAATAATATATTTATGCAATCTTTAAAAAAATTATATAAATATAATAATATTAATTTTTAATTAGTACTAATATTTACAAAAATTCAAAAAAATATATTTTTTTAATTGAAAGATAATAAGTTTTTAATATACCTTTTAAAAGTTTATTAATTAATGAATAATAATTTCAAAATAAAAAAATGATAGAATCAAATATAATCAATTGGATAGATCTAGGAGACTCAATGCAAAACTTGGATGTATATTCCAAAAAAAAATTAGTAAAATTCTTTAATTTAATGAGAGTAATATTAACATATAAAACATTCTCAATTTTTTTCTTTTTAATTTTAAAATTTTTCTTTTTTCTTCAATTAATGATGTTAACAATAGTAAATGTAGAAGATAAAAAAGATCATACAATAACAATTTTAAATTATATTTCAAATGTTATATTCATTCAAGAAATAATTGATAATAAAGGAAGTTATAAAATAGCAATAATATTAAATTCTTGTTTAACTTTAATAACTTTGGCTTGTTTTATATATTTTATAATATCAATTAAAATTGGAAGATTTTATATTAAATTTCCTGTTTTTTTTCTTAATTTAATTGCAGAAATTTTAATGCAATATTTAATTGGACCAATTGTACAAATCTCTTTATTTTCTACAAATTGTAAAAATAATAAACATATTTTTTTAAATGTTGAATGTTTTAAAAATTTAGAACATTTAATTATTACAATTGCTTCAGTAATAAATATACTTTTTTTTTTAGTTTTATCAATTGGTTTATCTATTTATTATAATGAAATTGGGGCAATAAATGAAAATAAAGTAGGAAGTAGAATAAATTGTAATTATGAAATTTATATGAATATATCTAAAATATTAATGTTTGTTCTTGCTTATTTTATTCAATTTCATTTTTCTGATAAAAAAGAATATAAAGTAATTTTACAAGTTTATATATTTTTTAATTCTCTTTTTTTTTCTATTTATGTTTATAAAACTGTATTATATTATGATTCTAGAATAAATATTATTACTCAATTTGGTTGGGTTTTTGTTTGTTGGTATAATTTTATTATTGTAATGAGAACTTTATTAAATATAAATGATACTACTATTTTTCATATTCTTGGTTGGATTGTTATTGGTTTTAGTTTAATTTTACTTGAAGAATATAGACAAGAATATTTATTAACAGATTTTAATATTTTTGAAGCAAAAACTTTAAAAGAAATTGAATTATTTAATATTACTTTATTTAATTTAATGAATCAAAGAAGTGTTAAATCAAAAACTCTTTTAATAGGAATTATTAAAAAATTTGAAGAATATGTTAAAAATTCACCTGAATTAAATGAGAAATATAAAAAATTAAATTCAAATGAGCATTTAAAAAAAAAGTTTAATTCAAGTAATGCATTACCAATATTATCAATAATTTACATAGTATATGATCATCATTTAGAAAAAAATTTATTAAAAAATGATATTGTATTAAATATGTGTTACTTCTTAATGAATAGAGTAAAAAATCCAACTTTTGCAATTTCACTTTGTTCAAAAATGAAAGTAACAAGTCATAAACATTTATATTTCAAATACATTTTAATGGAAGAAATAAAAGAATATTTAGTAAATAAATTATCAAAAAGTAATAATAAAGAATCAATAAAACATGTTCAAATAGGAAGTGTAATATTATATAATATATATATGGAATTATTTAAAATTAAAATTTATGATGCTGCATGTAATCAAATTGATTATTTTGATATATTAAAAAATAATGTAAGTACACCAAAAACAACAGAAAATTTTTTAAAAATTGGAGAAGATATATTAAGATTAAGAAAAGAAATATTAAAATTATGGGAAAAAATAGTAGAATTAAATCCATTTAGTGATGAAAGTGAAAAAGATTATATGTTATATTTACAAACAATATTACAAGATGATATTTTAGCAAGAACTGAAGCTAAAAAATATTCAACTTTAAAAACAAATAAATTATCTGAACGAAATAATATTTATCATTCAATGTTTATACATGATTTATCATCAATAATTTTAATTGATGGTTATCAAACAAATGGTAAAATATTATATACAACACCAAATTTCCCAATTTTATTTTTATTTAGTGGAAAAGAAATTTTAAATATGAGTATAGATGATTTATTACCAAATGTAATACAAACATTTCACAAAGATTTAATAGAAGATGCAATAAAATTCACAAATGTAAATTACTTATTTAAAACTCAAAAAGATGTTCTTTTAAAAGGAAAAAATGGTGGTTTTTTCAATATAAAAATATTCATTAAATGTATTCCTAATTTAAGTTATGGTTTAATTTACGTTGCCTATATTACAAAAATGCAAGATCATAATTTTATATTAATATTAGATAAAGATTTTAAAATAAATGGTTTTACAGAAATGCAAAGTTCATCAACATTTACAATGAATAATAATTATGGTTTAACACAAGGATTATATAATCATCACATTGCATTAATTCTCCCTGAAATTTTATTACAAATGGAATGTAAAGAACAAAAATTTTATATTCCAAAAAGCGAAATTGAATTAAAAGGAAATTTATATCCTGTTTCAGCATGGAAAGAATTAGATAATAAAGTAGAAGCTGTTTTAGATAAAATAAAACAATGTGGTAAATTACAAATTGATGATGAGCAAAAAAATACTATTCAAGAATATGAAGAATTAATAAAAGATATAAGTATAAAATATCAAAAACCTTTTAGTGTTTTTTATAAAATAATAACAAAAACTTTTTTAGATGGAAAATATTCTTATCATAGAGTTTATATAACAAATGATTTAATTGCTTTAAATGAAAATTCTAAATCATTTCCAAGTCAAGTTGGATCAGAAAGTGGAAATAAAGAATTAAAGAGAACTGATTTAAAAATGAGTTCTTTACATGAATTAAAGGAAAGTGGTAAACAAATAAAATTAAAAGTTGGAAATTTAAGTGAAGAAAAAAATGAAGAAGGGAAAAAAAATGAAGAAAATGATAAAAAAGATGATGAAAAATCAGAAGAAAAAAAATCTATTCCTCAAAATGAATTTTCTAAACCATCATCAGCTCCTTCTTCAATTTTAACTAAAAGTTCTATTGATTCTGCTGGATTTAATAAATTAAAAAATGGGATTTTGGAAAAAAAAGAAGTTACTTCAATTCGTATTATGAAATATTTATGTTTTATTTTTGGTGTTACTACAATTGGTTTTATTTGTTTAAATAATTATCGTTTAAGAAAAAATTTTTCTAATTTAAGTGAATATTTAACTGAAAATATTTATTTTAATCATTCAAAAATTTCTGTTAGTTGTGTTTATTTATCTACTTTAAATTTAAAATGGGTTAAAGATAAATTTCAAAATGAAAATAATTGTCCTCCAACAAGTGATTATACATGTACAAAATTTTATTCTACTTTATTATCAACTTGTATAACTGATATTAAAGTACAAAAAGAAAATGGAAGTTATTTTTATGATGATTTTAAAGATATTATTGGATTAAGTAAAAAAATAAGTTTAAAATTATATAATTTAACAACTGAAGATTCTTTAACAATTGATATTGATAATTTATTAAATTTACTTATTTCAAATGGATTAAAATTAAATGCAAATTTAAATACTTATTATGGAAGTGATTATAATATTTATGATGTTAATTCACAAAATTTACTTATTCAAAGTATTAATTATGTATATGATAAAAATGTTTCTGGATTTAATGATTCAGAAAAAAGATCAAAAATAAAAAAAAGATTTACTTTAGTTCCAGCATCATTAATTTGTATTGCAGTAATTTTTGTAATATTAACAATTTGTTTTGGTTTATTAATTTTTAGATTAAATGATATGGAGAAATTCTTTTTGGATAAATTAATAAAATTTCGTTCTAATAATTTTGATTTATATTTAAAAAGATTAGAAGATTTAAAAAAAAAATTAAGAAATGATTCTGGTGAAGATGAAGAAAAAGTAAATGGAGAAATGGATATGAATGAAATGGGAAGTAAAAAGGGATCAAAGAAAGAAGAAGAAGATGAAAAAGATAAAAATTCAAAAAAGAAAAAAGATGAAAAAGATGATGGAAGAGATAGGAAAAAATTACGTAAAAAAGGAGGAAGTAAAGCAAATAAAATTCAACAACAAAGGAATAAAAAAAAGAAAACAATGGCTAAATTTTTTTTTATATGGAATTTACTTTTTACATTAAAAGTAATGGGAATATTAATAATATCAATAACATATTATTTAGTAATAATGTTAATAGAAGCAAAAGAAAAAAATGCATATTTATCATTTGATACTACAACAAATTCAATAGAAGGAATTTATAAAACTTCATTTGATATTTTTTTAATATTAAAAACAAAATTAGAACCATATGAAAATTTATTAAATGAAAAAAAAATAGGAATTCAATATTTAACTAATTCAAATTCAACAAATCCATATTATATTATAGGAGATTATAATTGTTCGAATGTAGATTGTATAAATGGTATACCAAATTATACTTTAATAATTCCTTCAAATTCTGATATTACAACACCAAAATTAGGAAATTTATTAATGCCTTTAGTAAATGATTTAAATGGAGCAAGTAAATCAACTACAGAATTAAATAATTTATATAATTCAGATGCTTGTTTAGTTTTATTTGATGAAAATTCAGATGATTATAAATCTTGTTCTTTATTTTGGTCTAGTATTTTAGTTAAAGGAATGGAACAATCAATTACTCAAATGAGTGTTGTTATTAATACTGTTATTGATGAGTTAAATTCATTAAAGGATGGTACTAAATATTTTAATGATATTATTGATACTACTTCATCTTTTAGTCAATATGAATTGTTTGTTGAGTATTATTTATTTAAAAGTTATATGAAGACTGTTGAAATTTTTAGAGATTTTAGAAATATGAAGTTAAATAGTACTAAAAAAATTTTTACTGGAATTTTATATGGATATATTGTTGGGGCTATTGTTTTGTTTTTTATTCTTTTGTATTTTGTTTATTCATCAAAATATGTTTTTAATTCCTTTTTGAATTTTATTGGGATTTTACCTGTTAAGTATCTTATTGAAGATGATGCTTTGTATAAGGATATTCTTAAGTTAGAACAACATATTTTTTAAATGTGAGATTTTTTTTTTTTGTAATTTTTTTTTATGAGTTGTTAAAAAAAATATTAATTAAAAAAATATAAATAAAAAAATTAAAAAATTAAATTCAAAAATTAAAAAAAATCCTTTTTTTTTAATATTTTACTATTATGCATTATTTTTTCTATCCTCTTACCCTTCATTCTCATTATTCTCATTATTATTCTCATTATTATTCTCATTATTATTCTCATTATTATTCTCATTATTATTCTCATTATCATTCTTATTATTATTCTCATTATCATTCTTATTATTATCATCATTATTTTCCTCAATATTATCTCCATTATCTTTTTTTTCATCTTCATTTTTATTTTCTTCACTATTTGTCATTCCCTTAGCAAGATTTTCAAATAAATTACCTTCAGAAGGTAATTTTTCACTATGTTTATCTTTATTCTCATGATCCTCTCCAAGAGGATTTGTTAATAAATTACAAAATTCTTCAAAAGAAATTTTCCTATCTCCATTTTTATCAACTTCATCTAACATATCATGAATTTCCTTATCAGTAATATCAGTATGTTCAAATAATTCTTTAATATCCACTGCATCAATATAACCATTTTTAGAATAATCATAATAATCGAAAATTTCTCTTAAAGTCTTTTCAGTATATTCTTTATTTTGTAAAGTCATAGCAGTTAAAAATTCAGAATATTCAATTTTTCCATTTTTATTTATATCAACACTTTCAACAAATTTCTGAATTGATTTCCATTGTTCTTTTGGAGTCCCTGGGAAATATTTTCTATAAGCTTTAAATAATTCAGGAACTTCAATTGAACCATCATGATTAACATCTAAAGTATTAAATAATTGTGTAATTTTTTGATTGTGTTCTGAAAATAATTTCTTTGATGAAATAAATGATAGGATACTTCTTCTTAAATTATTTCCAATTGTAAATTTAGCAATTTCATTCATTACTGATACATTTTCATAATCTTTTTTAAGATTTCCTCCTCCAACTAATAACATAAGTCCTTTTTCTAATTCTTCTTCATTAACTTCAAAATAATCATCTTTTAATAAAGCAATTGCTTCACTTCTATCATTTGGATTTAAACAAAGCATTTTTTGTAAAAAATTTTTTTTAACTTCATTTAATTTTTCTGGATATGTTATTTTCTTATGTGATATTTGAAATAATAATTCATGATCTTTTCCTTTAAATGGTACAGTTCCTGTAAAAAGTAAATAACATATTATTCCAAAACTCCAAATATCAACTTTATTATTATATTTTTGAGCAAAAAATTCTGGAGCAAGATATAAAACATTTTCTATTATTTGATTATATGATTGATATGTTAATTTGTCTTTTGAATATAATTCTGCATTTGTTAAAAAATCTGTTATTTTTATTTGGATTTCATTTTCATTTAAACTTTCATTAAAAACTAAAATTTTACTTGGATTTAAATTTTTATGTACAATTCCCTTTGCATGTAAATATGATAAACCATTTAAACATTGTTGTATTATTGTTCTTATTAAATTTTCTGTAATTTGTTCTTTATGATTATATAAAAATGTAAGAATATCTTTTCCAGGACAAAAATCATGAATTATATAATAATTATTTTCATCTTCAATTATATCATAATTTTTAACTACATTTGGATGATCTAATTCAATTAACATTTTAATTTTTCTATCACTTAAAAAAACTGATACGTGATTTTTATCTAATATTCTTGCACATTTTAATACTGGTTCACCTTTTATATTTTCAACTGTGAATGTATTTAATGATAATTGATCAACAATTCGATATAATTCATCAAATGGTTTAAATAAATTTTCAATTGCTAATCTTTTTGCTGAGACTATGACATCTTTTTCTCTTTTTTTATTATCTTCTATCACATCTGTTTTTTTTCTTTGGAAATCATCTGGATTTTCTCCTATTAATTCTATCATTTTTCTACTTAAAAAATCTACTGGAGCATTTGGTTTTTGTTCACATAATTGTAATAAAGCTTCACTAATTACATTATATATTTCTTCTTCAGTTTCATTATCTACCATTTTTATATTAAAATTAAATATTTTAATTATATATTTCATAACTTATCATAAAAAAACAAATTAACCAAAAAAAAAAAACAAAAAAAAAATAAAAAATAAAAAAAAAAATAAAAAAATAAAAAATTATATTTAATTAAAAAAAAAATATAAAAATTCATTATATCTAAAAATTAAAAATGACAAAAGGAACAACATCCCAAGGTCCAAGACATGTAAAAACACATACATTTTGTAGAAGATGTGGTAGAAGAGCATTTCATAGACAAAATAAAATTTGTGGTTCATGTGGTTTTCCAAGAAAGAAAATGAGACATTATGATGGAGTTAATTGTAAAGTAAGAGGAAGAAGAGGACAAGGAACTGGAAGAATGAAATATTTAAAAGATATTCCTAGAAAGTTTAGAAATAATTTTAGAGAAGAAAATGTTTATTTAAAAGCTATTGGAAAAAATGAAAATAAAGAAGGTAAAAAAGAATTTAAAAGAGCTACAATTCCTAGAAGAAAATTACATTAGGTTGTTTTCATTTAAATATTTTTTATATGGCTTTTTTAAATGTTAAAAATAAATTTTTTTAAACTTTCTAAAATGAGATTTTTTTTTTTTTTTTTTTTTTTTTTGGGTTTTTTATTGGTTT
>Ga0310695_10012983_pt1 | contig 11548 bp, 9 predicted proteins | sample RumenRJG_04DNA_FD_203882 | JGI IMG/M metagenome (GOLD analysis project Ga0310695, IMG submission 203882) | Bovine rumen microbial communities from Lethbridge, Alberta, Canada - RJG_04 (v2) (version 2) | ecosystem: Host-associated > Mammals > Digestive system > Stomach > Rumen | place: Canada... | reverse complement strand
ACCACATCGTAGGCGACGGTATTGCTGACCTGATCAGAGATATCAACGAGTATAAACCGGACCTGATCTGCCTGCGCCGCAACGTCATGGTCAGGATGGTCGCATATGCGGAGACACACAACCTCGAAATATTCAAGCCTAAGTTCTATGCGCCGATAAGCGAAATGGTCGATGATGTTACCCGCAAAATGCTTGCAAAGGCTCTCGGACCTGGACTTATCGATGCATACGGTGTATCGGAAATGGGAAGTTTCATATATGAATTCCCTGGCGTCGGTTACAGATATGTTGCCAACGACATAGCAGTAGCCAATGTATACAATGATAAAAATGAATTGGCAGATGACGGCAGGATAGTAGTCACTTCACTTTATAAGCAGACATATCCGCTCATCAACTATGAGACACTTGACCTGGGAAAATCTTTCGTAAAGGACGGCGTGAGATATTTTACCGCCATCGAAGGACGTATGAACGACCTGGTCAAGCATGAAAACGGAGCAGATTCGTCAGCACTCATGCTGATGAGGATCGCCAACCACACGGTAGGGCTGTCACAGTTCAGATTCATAGAAGAGACCTACCACGATATGAAAATACAGCTGGTGGCAGATCCGTACAATACATCCAAGAGCAGAGAAGAGATAGAAGAACATTTCATCAATGAAGTCAAAAAACTCTACGGTGACGAGTTCAGGATCACTGTAGAATGGCTCGATGAACTTCCTCCGGAAAAGACCGGCAAGCAGAGATGCTTTGTATGCGAAGTAGAATAAAACAATTATGACACAAGGTAAAAAAAGCATGAGCTATTCAATCGTTATTCCGTGCTACAATTCTTCACACACGATAAGGAATGTCGTAGAGGCCACGATCACAGAGCTGGAGAGCAAAGGCCGCACCCCGTATGAGTTCATACTGGTCGATGACTTCTCCCCTGACGGAGGCGAAACAGTCAGAGAAATGTGGGCGCTTGCCGAAGAATACAGCTGTGTCACTTCGATCGCGCTGGCACACAATGTCGGCCAGCACAACGCTCTCATTGCAGGACTGCACTATGCAGAGGGAGACATCATCGTGATGATGGATGATGATATGCAGACACATCCGTCGCAGCTGGAAGTGCTGATCTCTGCACTGGATGATGATCATGACGTCGTTTACGGTTATTATCCGGAAAAGAAACATTCCGGATTCCGCAGATTCGGGTCGTGGTTCACCCACATGAGTGTGCGGATCCTTATCGGAAAGCCCAAGGATATGAAGACATCCAGCTATGTGTGCATGAAGAAATATGTGCGCGACAGTATTATCAGGTATCCGGCACACTACACTCAGATGCAGGGACTCATACTCCGAACGGTATCCGCTTCACGTATAGCCAGTGTTCCGATCAAACACTTTGACAGAGCCTATGGTGAATCCGGGTATACACTGAAAAAGCTGCTCGGACTGTGGTCAAACATTGCAGGTTTCTCGATAGTTCCCCTGCAGCTGTCCAAGAGGCTGGGAGTGTTCATCGCATCGGCTGGTTTTCTCGGGCTGCTCATTCTTCTGATCAGGAAGCTGGTGAATTCTATCAGGATACCCGGCTGGACATCCACAATGATGACAATCATATTCTTTTCAGGAATAATATTGCTGACACTGGGAGTCGTCGGAGAATATGTAGGAAGGATGTTCCTGACCATGGGCAATTACCCGCAATATGTCGTCAGGGAGATCCGGACACAAAAGGACACAAGCAGTAATGAAACAATAAAAGAATGACCCGGATGGTCTCCGGGTCATCATAGGGCGCTGATCATTCCTGTGACAGAGCCCTTATTGATTGCTCCATATCCAGAGGCTCAAAGGACAAAACTTCTTTCAGCAGACTGATGTCCATGAAAGAGGAGCGGATGGTTTCAGGTGCCGAATCGTTATAATTGATCGGAGTGGCATTCCCGTATACCCTGTTGACGATCTGAGCGATCTCCAGATTAGTGTATGCGGCAGGCATTCCCGCGTTGACAGTGACTTTCATGTCCCGGCAGGACAATGCAAGCATACTCAGTATGCGGACCAGATCTTTCACATAGATGTATTGACGCCTGGCAGCACTCTTGCCGATCACGTTGATGGTCCCGCCTGCAGCAGCTGTATCGAGGAATACATTCATCATTCCCCTGCGGCGCTCGCCTTTGCCGAGCACCTGTGCTATTCTGACTATCGAATAGCCGGATCCGTTTTCAGAAGAATGCTTCCGGATAAGATCTTCGCAGGCGATCTTGGAATTTCCGTACATGGTCCTGCCCTGCAGAGGAGAGTCTTCCTTCCACGGTATCAAAGATTCGTCATCATAGACGGAAATAGTGGATGCAAATACGATACTGCGGATATTATCAGCTGCCATAGCCTTCAGGACGTTCGATGTCATCGTTTCATTGATGACATAGTCTGACGGATCGCTCGTCGTACCCCTCACTCCTGCAAGGTGTATGACGGTATCTGCGCCGGACAGCGCCGACTGCAGGCTTCCAACAGAATAGTCGGTCGTGCGACACTCACACAGAGGATCATCCTGCAGATCTGAGCTGCCTCTTGTAAGAGCGATGATCCTGACGCCGTCTATTCCTTTCAGATGATCGAGCAACTCGGTCCCGATGAAGCCGCTCGCGCCGGTGATTGCGATTGTACTGTTCATATTATATCTCCTAATGATAAGTGATCATCTTGTCTCAAGTGGGTATATTGTAATATCTTTTAACGACCGTGACAAGACCCGGCATGACAGCAGGACCGCATGAGCACCGGTTGAAAAAGATTTAATGTTATTGTAAAAAAACATAATGCTTGACAAAATAGTTGAAATCCTTGAAAAGACCAATAATGTAACCAGAAGCTCATATTTCTGGAATGCTGCAAGCGCTTTGATACTTGCTCTGCAAAGTCCGATCATCCTTATGGTGATGACCCGGACCAACGGCAAGACAGCTGCGGGCATATTTTCAATTGGGATAGCCGTCGGAAATCTCATGATGTATGTTGGACAGTATGGCCTGAGGAGATTCCAGTCATCAGACGTGAACGAGCAGTACAGCTTCAGAGACTATCACGGCATGAGGGTCATTTCATGTATCGCCATGGCTGCCGCGGTACTCGTATACTGTGTATACGGCAGCGTCTTCCGGGGATATTCTACAGAAAAGTTCACCGTTGTTTTCCTCATCGGTATGCTCAAGCTGATCCAGGCATATTCCGATGTGTATCATGGACACATGCAGCAAAAGGGCAGGCTTGATGTAGCGACGAGATGTTCAACATTCCGCTACATCTTAGAGATCGCGGTCTACTGTGGTACCCTGCTCATCATACCTGACCTGGTTCTGGCTACTGTGATCTGCGTTGCGGTCTCTCTGGTATTTATGCTGCTGACGTCAGTCAATGCAGGCAGACACTACTGCGATACGCTGAGGCCTGCATTCAGTAAAGACAAGATCATATCTTTACTGATCAATGGATTTCCGCTGTTCCTGAGCATGTTCCTTAATGTGTATACTGGCAACTGCCCAAGGTATGCGATCGACGCATGCCTGACCGATGATGTACAGGCTGTATTCAGCTATATATTCATGCCGGCATTTGTCATACAGATAATCGCTCACTTTATCTTCAATCCTATACTCACAAGCTATGCGCTTCTGTGGAATCAAAACGACATCAGGGGATACAATAAACTGATGAAGTACATCAGACGCCAGTGCATCGTCGTTCTCGGGCTGCTTGCCGCGGCGCTGCTGGTAGCGGCGACGATAGGGCTGCCAATACTTTCATGGCTGTTCGGAGTCGATCTGAGCGATTATAAGGCAGAGCTGTGTATAATAATGTACGGAGGTGCAATGCTAGCTTATTCCGTATACTTCAGCACGATAATCGCGATCATAAGGGCACAGAACTCCCTGTTAGTCTGCTATGGGATAGTTTCAGTACTCGCTTTGCTTCTCTCCAATCGAATGGTTCTCGCATACGGGATATGGGGAGCATCCGTTCTCTATGCTATTATAATGACCGTGCTCGCCGGAACATTGGCTATTGCAGCCATGATCAGACTGAGAGCGAAAGGCAAAGATCTCAGAAGCGCAGAAGCGCAGTGACTGTTGGTCAAAAGATGTTATCCGGTGCGGAGAACATAACTCAGCTCCGCCCAGAGTTATGCTCTTGCATAAGCTCTGATATATGAATATACTGAAATATAGGGGTTAAGGCGTATTTTGACAGAGACCGGGACCAGCCGGAGAATCAGAGAGGAATATCGCATGTATACTATTATTGAGCATCTTGAAAGATCCGCTGCAACGCATCCTGATAAAGCGGTCTATATCAATAAAGACACTCAGATCACTTTTAAGGAGCTCGCTTCACTGGCAAGATCTGCAGCTTCAGCGATAACAAAATTAGTGAAACCGGGAAATCCCGTTGCGGTGCTCGCTTCACGCAGCTTTTATACACCTGCATGCTTTCTCGGCATAGCTATGGCCGGATGCTTTTATGCACCGATGGATCCTACCGCACCGGATGCAAGGCACCGTCAGATCCTCGATGTGGTCAAAGCAGACATCATGCTGGTAGATAAGGAGCATGTCGAAAAAGCAAAAGCGATCGGTTTCACCGGGAAGCTTGTTCTTATGGAAGATGCCGTGCATACAGCTATCGATGAAGAGGCAGTATCGCGTGCTATGAGCACCATAACAGATGACTCTCCGTTATATGTGCTGTTTACGTCAGGTTCTACAGGCAGACCTAAGGGCGTGCTCACTTCGCATCGCTCTATGCTGTGCTATCTGGACGGTCTCCAGGATGTTATCAGACTTGATGAAAGTGATATCATCGGGAATCAGGCACCGTTTGACTATATAGCAGCCATAAGAGATCTATACTTCCCTCTGATAACAGGCGCTACTACCGTCATGCTCGATCCGAGCGAATTCGCGATGCCTAAGCAGCTCATCAAAAAGCTCAGCGATGCAGGTGTTACGACACTCTGCTGGAGTGCTACAGGTCTTGAGATCCCGGCAAAGCTCGGAGCTTTTGATGAAGAAGACACCGATCCATCAGAGAAAATGGCCCTGCCTCCTCTTAAGAGGGTGGTATACTCGGGTTCTGTTATATCCAATCCGCTTCTCCGAAAGTGGCAGGAGGCATTCCCGGATACGGTATTCATCAATCAGTATGGCCCTACAGAGGCGACCGGGTCATGTACATACTATGTGATCGACCATCTTGTTGAGCCTGATGAGATGATATCCATCGGTAAGGCATATAAGCATTATCAGATGCTGCTTCTCGATGCAGACGATAAAGAGCCTGCGATCGGTGAAACGGGTGAGATCTGTGTCAAGGGGCCGGCGCTTGCTCTCGGATACTATGATGCACCTGAGCAGACAGCGGCAGTATTTGTCGACAATCCGCTGCAGAGCCACTACAAGGAAAAGATATACAGGACCGGCGATATCGGCAGAATGGGCGAAGATGGCAATCTGTATTTCCTCGGAAGAAAGGACAGACAGTTCAAGCACCTCGGGCACCGCGTGGAGCCTGAAGAGATAGAGCAGAAATCCATGTTGATCGAAGGGCTCAACGACTGCATGTGCGTATATAACGAAGCATCCAAAACTATTTTCCTGTTCTACACGGGTACGGCAGTCAGCAAGGAGATAGCCTTAGCTCTGAGAGCAGAGTTGCCATCGTATATGGTGCCGCGCAGGATAAAATGCCTCGAAGAGATGCCGAGACTTCCTAACGGAAAGATCGACAGAAAAGCCGTCGAAGCGCTGGCAGGAAAATAGAACTACAGTTAAGTCAATCAATGCTCAATATGAGCGTAGTAATAATAGAGTAAGGAGATATTCAAATGGAAGAATTGATGGAGATCCTGGAAGGAATGAGACCGGACATCGATTTCGAAAATGAAAAGAAGCTGGTAACAGACAGAGTGCTCGAGTCCTTTGACATCATCAGCCTGGTAACTGAGATAAGTGACAACTTTGATGTCAAAGTAAAACCGGCAGATCTGGTACCGGAAAACTTCGACTCAGTAGAAGCAATGTGGAACATGATAGAACGCCTGCAGGATGAAGACTTCTAGAGAACTCAGAGATATCCAAAGCCGGATACAGACTCCTGCATATGTATTCAGCGGGAGCGAATTCAGCGAGAGAGCGAAAGAAACAAGACGGATCCTCGGTCCAAGCGTCAAGATTTGTTATTCGATAAAAGCAAATCCATTTTTGCTTGCCATGCTTCCGCCTGAATTCTCTGCGGTTGAAGTGTGCAGCCCGGGAGAACTCAGTATCTGCACAAAGCTAGGCGTCGCACCTGAGACCATAATCTATTCGGGGCTCAACAAAGGCCGCGACGACATAGCCAGAGCCATCGATTACGGTGCGGGTGAGCTGACAGCAGAAAGCATACTGCATCTTGAGATGATAGACAGCTGCGCGGCTGAGAGGAACAAAAGAGTCAAAGTTCTTGTAAGAGCTTCGGCGGGCAGCCAGTTTGGCATAGACAGAAAAAGCCTTCCGGCTCTTCTTGCGGATCATACAAAATATCCGGCGATAGACTTCGCAGGCATCCATTTCTTTACGGGGACACAGAAGCGCAAGTCAAAGGAAGTAATCCGCGAGCTTGAATTCCTCGAAAGATATATAGCAGAGCTAAGAGAAGCGTCAGGACTTCCACTTCGCAGGATAGAGTACGGAGCGGGACTTCCGGCGTATATGTTCTGCGATAAAGATATCGCATCCCAGAGTGATGCAGCAGCTGCAGAGCTTGACATGCTGAATGAGATAGCACCTCAGCTGAAGCAGCTTGCAGAGTGCTGTGATCTTATGGTCGAGATGGGCAGATTTTTTGCTGCGCCATGCGGACATTACTTCTCCGGGATAGTCGACACTAAGACCAACGATGACGTCAACTATGCGGTAATCGACGGAGGTTCACATCAGATCCGCTACTACGGACAGATGCAGGGCATGCAGATACCGCTGATGGATCATATCCCGTCTGACGAGGATCCTGGGGCAACAGCTTCACAGGAAGAAGAAAAGTGGACTGTAGCCGGCAGCTTATGTACAACAGCAGATGTGCTCGCACGCAACGTTTCTATGGCAAAAAAGCCTGCTATAGGAGATGTCCTGGTATTCCATAGGGCAGGCGCGTATGCTCTTTACGAATGCATGTCACTGTTTCTCAGCAGAGATATGCCTCGCATCTATCTGCTTTCTGAAGAAGGCGGTCTCCGCTGCGTCAGAGACAGGATAGAAAGCAATATATTCAACCTTCCGGAGGAACATATTTAATGTCTATAACTTCCCTTCCTTTTGCACTGTTTACAATAATAACGGCAATAGCTTATTTTGTGTTCCCAAAAAAAGAATACCGCTGGGTCATACTCCTGATCGCCAGCAGTTTTTTTTATGTATACAACAGCTTTCAGTACACCGCATTCATCATCGTGAGCATCCTCACGATATATTTTGCTGCGCGCAGCATAGATTCGATAACAAATAACACGCGCACATTCCTTAAAAGCAAAAAAAACGAGTGGACCAGGGAAGAGCGCAAAGCATATAAAGAGGCTTCAAACACAAAGTGTAAACGTATCCTTGCTGCTGCACTGATCTTTAATTTCGGCATACTCTTCATGCTCAAATACTTCAACTTCATGTCAGGCAGCATCGCGGCACTTATCGGCGCATCCGAGAACAGCGCGCCAAGAATCGACATACTCCTGCCTCTGGGAATATCCTTTTACACTTTTATATCGACAGGATATCTTATCGATGTATACAGAGAGAAGGTCACGCCGGAGCGCAATATCTTTAAGTTTTCACTCTTTGTTTCTTTCTTTCCTCACATAATACAGGGACCGATCAGTTCATACGACAAGCTGCACCACCAGCTCATAGAGCCGCACAAGCTGGAATGGACCAACTTCAAGCATGGCACCATGAACATCTCATGGGGGCTTTTCAAAAAGCTGGTAATAGCTGACTGGGCGAGCAAGATCATAGGAGCGTACAATGACGGCGGAGGCATCACGGGTATAGACGGAGAACCCGGTTTCGGCGGATCTATAGTACTCTTTATCTCCCTGCTCTATGCTCTGCAGCTGTATACGGACTTCTCCGGCGGGATCGATATCTCACGCGGCATATGCAGGGTGCTCGGGATAGATCTTGAGGTGAATTTCCGCCAGCCGTATTTCTCAAAATCCATAAGCGAATACTGGCGCAGATGGCATATCACGCTCGGCGCATGGATGAAGAACTATGTGTTCTACCCGATAGCACTGTCAGGCTTTTCGGCAAAAGTAAGCAAATCGATCGCAGGTTCAAAGTTCGGCAAGACGCCTGTAGGAAAGCACATCTCAAAGGTGCTGATGACTGCAGTCGCATCATTCATTGTATTCCTGCTCGTAGGTATATGGCACGGCGCCAACAGCAAATACATCGCGTTCGGTGTCTGGAACGGATTCATCATCATGCTTTCGGCTATGCTCGGTCCTGTATATGAAAAATCGCGCAATGCTCTTCACATAAACAGTGAAGCCGCATGGTGGAAACTTTTTCAGATGCTGAGGACGTTCCTGATCGTGCTTGTCGGATATGTGTTCGATATAGCTGAAAACTACAGCAACGCCATGCAGATGATGCATCTAATGATTACAGATCAGAATAAAGCAGCTTTCTTTGAGCAGCTCCCGGCGCTCGGTCTGGTCAAGACGGAATGCCTTGTTGTGGCTGTATGCTCGCTTCTGCTTCTGTACATAAGTATAAGACTGGAACAGACGTCTCTCGATACACCGGCTGAGCTGCTCGAAAAGCGCTGCGGCCTGATACAGTGGATCGCGTTCTTCGGTCTCATAATGATCATCCTGTTATTCGGTTCGTACGGGCCGGCATACGACCCTGCCGAATTCGTATATATGCAGTTCTAGAAAGGGATACAGATGGCTGCATCAGAAAGAAAAAACAAGATAACAAAATATATAATAAGGACATTCGCGACCTTGCTGATGATCGCGGCAGTCGTATGCTCAGTTTTACTGATGCAGCACTTTCTCTGCATCCCGGGCTCGTACGATGATAACCGCGTGCTCATGCTGCACAAGGAGCCGGCGAATACTATTGACGTGCTGATAATAGGCTCGAGCGCTACATACGCAGATTACTCGGCAGCATATGCATATGATAAATATGGGTTCACTTCATACCCGTTCGCGATATCCGGCGCACCGTGCACTAACTGGAAGCCGGCTCTCCGGGACGCGCTTCGCACACAGAGCCCTAAGCTTGTAGTGATAGACGTGTACGGAGGCAGCTACGAGCCTGAGATCATCAGGACACGCAGCAGCCAGACCTATACTATTATGAGCCACCAGCCGATCTCAATGCAGAAAATAGAGACGGCAAAAGAAGTAAGCGCCCAGGTAGAGCAGACCAGCACAGCGAGCCTTGTTATGCCGTTTCTTAAATTCCACTACAGAGTACCTTCCAATCTGCGCAATATCAAAAAGAGACTTGCCGCAGAATCATACGGTCCATCGCCTCTTAAGGGGATAGAGACCTTATCAAGAGCGAAGAAATTCGGAAAAATAGACGATTCCGGTTTCAGTGACGAGACCATAGCGCTCGACAGCCAGACGGAAGCAACGATCCGTGAGTTCATAGAATACTGCAAGAATGAAGATATCGATCTGATGTTCGTCAAGTATCCGCTCATACTCAGACAGAAAGATCCGGATGAGATGGACGTAAACAAGAGGGCCAACAGCATCCTTGAGATAGCTGAAGAATGCGGCTGCCCGGCCTTGAACATGCAGAAGCATTTCTATGAAATAGGGCTCGATCAGAAAAGCGACTTCTATAATCACGGGCATGCTAATCTCACCGGTCAGAAGAAGATAACAACTTATCTGTGTGACTTCATACAGGATAATTTTGATATCGGACCGTCCGAACTGGATCAGAGTTCACGCGAGGAATGGGATAAGAGTATTGTATATTACGAAGCCCTCAATAAGCTGACCGATGCAATGATCAGACAGGACAAGTCGAAATCGATAGGAGAATCTCCTTTGACCATCGAATATCTGGATCGCATTATAGCCGGCGAAGACGCAGATGAGGTTGCGAAAGACTATAAGGAATCCTATCCGCTGTCAAGAGCAAGGAAGGACGCCAAGGGCGCAGGCTAGGCTTTGGAACATTGCAAAAAAACAATTTTGCAATATAAAAGCCAAGCGCAATGGATATTTATGGATGCGTTATTATTGTGTCATAAGGTTGAAATATGGTATAATTTCAACGCATTCAACAAGTTTTTTGTTAACATGTTGTTTTTAGAGGGAAATTTATATTAAGCAGATCTAAGGAGAAGAAATATGAGAAAAAAGAACAGAATCCTCTCAATACTGCTCGTACTGGTAATGCTGTTCTCATCGGCAGCAATGAGCGCATTTGCTGTGACCGGAGACGAGGGACAGGGGCTGCAGACTCCTGCTAATTTCAAGGCACTGCCGGGACATCAGTCGGTATTACTGAAATGGGATAAAGTCCCAAACGCAACGAAGTATATCATTACCCGTGATGATGGCATAACATACGAGACCGCAGAAACTCAGTATTATGATGAAGATGTCAAAAAAACTGAAAAAGAAAATGATGTTGTTTATTCATATACCGTGCAGGCTGTAAACGGTACAGAACAGTCTGCCCCAACTGCAGCATCTGAAAAAGTAGGCAGAGTCCGTACCGCTTACTACAAGTGTACGTTCAGGGCTGGTGTAAAACTGAAGAGCCATGACAAAGCTAAGAAAGCTCACAAATTCAAGAAGGGCGATATAGTTTATGCTGAAGGTTACGGGACTGGTGCATATAAGTTCAGATATAATGGAAGACCTTATGAAGCCAAGTGGTTCCGCATGAAGAAGGTCAAAGTTCTGTACAAGAAAAATGCTTACACTGCGGAAGTTGCTGAGAACTATGTCAATCAAGGCGGCTACAAGAGCCCTACAAGATATCTGATCTGGATCAGCATTTATTCGCAGAAGGTATTCCTCTTCGAGGGCAGAGCAGGCGAGTGGAAGTGCATCAGAGAAGAAAGCTGCAATACTGGAGCAGGAAAGTCACCTACACCTACCGGATTCAACAAGAAGATCGGCAAACAGATGAAGAGATACAGCAGCCATAAATGGTGGAGCTGCTTCTCATCCTTCAATGCTATCCACGGCAGGAATAAGAACGATGCTAAAGCGGGCAAGCCTATATCCAATGGCTGCGTAAGAGTATCGAACGAAATGGCTCAGTGGATCATGAAGAACTGCAAGAAAAAGACCAAAGTTATTGCATGGTAGACACACAGTAATAGCTGATATAAGGGGTAACCAAAGTTTTCTGGGGTTTCTCCAAAGTTTTCTGGGGGCGAATCCTGGGGGCTGCAGCAAAAACTCCAAAGTATTTTGGGGGCTGAGAATTACCTGAAAAAGCGAACAAAGAGAATGAGG
>Ga0310695_10012981_pt1 | contig 11549 bp, 8 predicted proteins | sample RumenRJG_04DNA_FD_203882 | JGI IMG/M metagenome (GOLD analysis project Ga0310695, IMG submission 203882) | Bovine rumen microbial communities from Lethbridge, Alberta, Canada - RJG_04 (v2) (version 2) | ecosystem: Host-associated > Mammals > Digestive system > Stomach > Rumen | place: Canada... | reverse complement strand
AATGCTATTGCTGTAAAATGGACTATTAATGGTATGGTTCAAGATACATTGAATTTACAGAGACTTGAACCTGGTGCAAACATGATTATCAGACGATTTGTTGATAAGGCAGGAAATGAAGCAATGGATACTGTGTGGGTTTACATGAAAGAAGCCAAAGCCATTGAGATTCAAGTAATCAATCCTGTTACAGAAATCAACAAAGAAAAGGTTGACGAATGGTACAGCGACCCAACACATACTTATAACAAGAAGAAACCATATGCTATATCATTTGTGAAAGAAGATGAAGAACCAAATGTAATAGGTATTGGATTCAAGGTTGACATCGCATTACCAAGCGTTTCACCAACTGGCGGACTTGCAACACTTGATGACATCGTTAAGAATGGTAGAATTCCTGTTGATGACCAAGGCAATATCGTTGGTGCTTCAACAAAGAGTATTGATGTTGAAGAATATGTAAATGACCATTGTACTGAAGATTTCAAGCAGGACTATCGTAAGAATGGTCTGAATATCCCATTGTATAATGTTACATACAAACTGCACTTATGGGTATATTCAACTACAGCTAACTATGTAAATGATTACAATATAGAATATGAGCTTAATGACCAGGAAGTGGTCAGTGAAGCTGGAACGGTTGGAATGGTTGTTGACTGGATTGCAGATAAAGATGGCGGTGTAAAGGCAAAGAATGGACATCAGCTTGGTACATCAGCCTATATTACTAAATTGTTCTCCAAGTCTATTGCAGTTAACCGGTGCGACTATCAAACCAAAAAGGCTGGTCATAGAACTGTCAAGAAGGAAGATACTACAACAACATTTGGGTATAAGAGATATTCAGAAAAAAGAAATAAGATATCCAATATAATTCTAGGCCGGCGTAATGCCGGTCTTTTTGTATCTAATAAATACATTGAGGTGATATATGCCAGGTTTAACAACACAGATTAATAATTACAATAAGAATAAGTGGAAGGTTAGATTTAGTAACATTCCAAACATGACAGGACAGAAGATAGATATCCATGTGCTTAATAATTATGTGCGTGAGTTCAATGTTCCTGATATAACAATTCCTATGCTGACATCCGTTACGGGTCACGAAAGGCAACTACATCCTAATACGATTGGATCTAGAGATCTTCAGACCATCAACATTGCATTTACGATTGATGAACATATGTATAACTATTGGTTACTTTATACATGGCTTTATCAGATGCGTCATGGAAAGACATTGGCTGATAGAACAAATCTTGATGGCGTTCCTCTTGTTAGAATGGACTCTATTGATGTTATAGAATTATGCCTATTAGATAATGATAAGAAGATCATTTCCAAGATGAAGTTCCATCATTGCATTTTGAATAATATGGGTGCATTGGATCTTAAGTATTCTGATTCAGAACTTGGAACAATGGTCTGCACTTTTGAAGTCGAGAATGTTTCGTTTGAAGTGAATACTGAAGGTGAATAGATCATTAAGGTGAAGTTATGAGATTAAAAATAGAAACACACTGCAAAGAATGTGGACAAGATTTTGATACAATGTATAATCTTGCTATGCACATCAGAACTAAACATAAGATGCATACACAAGATTACTATGATAAGTACTATAAGCGTGGTAATGTTGGACAATGCTTAATATGTGGCAAACCTACGAAGTTCAAAACTATGACTTCAGGTTATGCTGAATACTGTTCGCCTGACTGTGCCAATAAAGCAAATAGACTTGGACATTCAAATGAACCGTTGACTTGTGCAGAGTGTGGTGAAGTATTTCATGGTGATACTATATCTCAAACTGTAAACAAATTACTAGCACATACTTATAAAGAGCACGGTCTTAGAAGTAAAGATTATTATGACAAATACATGAAAAAAGAAGGTGAAGGTATTTGTCCAGTTTGTGGTAAAGAAACGCCTTATGCCAAGTTCTCGCAAGGATATAGAAAATATTGTAGTATCAAATGCCAGCATGAAGATCTAAATAATACTCATAAAGTACTTCGTGAAAAATACAATGACATGATTCAGAAAGAAAAGAAGATTGTCGTTGATGAACAGATGATTCAGGAAAAATGGCAGCGAGAATGTCAGCGAAGACTAGCGGAATTTGACTATGTTGGACAAAAAGGAACTATGACATATACAGATACTGGATTTGACGATTTTTCATTTTCGCCTGAAGTATCGTTTTTTGACTGCTTTTAACTGATTTGTAAGCCGGTCTTTTTTGCGAATAAATACAACAGTAGAAAAGTTTTAGGTATTGACTATGGCAACAAGTAATAGAAAATCAGCAGCATTCGTTTTGACTAGAGAAGGAAAATCTTCCATTTTTAAGCAGAACGATGGCATTTCATTAAATCTTACACGCTTTGCGTTGTTTAAAGATGACAATAAAAAACTTAAAGACTTCTTGAGATCGGTTGATTATGATTATACTTCTCTTGAAAATCTTACTTATGACTTCTTCGCAGAAGATTTTACAATAGTAAATTATAATGATTCTTTGGTTGCGACACCTAGATTGGTTGATGGTGAAAAAGTTCTATGCCTCAATGTTGATATATTCAATAAAGATAACATTAAAGAAGATCAAACTTATGATGGCATAATTTATTTTTGCGATGCATTTGATCCTACACCATCTAGTCTTTCTGATATTGCTGAAGAACAAAAGCCTAATACTATTTTTGCTATTCAATATTTTGATGTCAATAAAATTACTATTCAGAAAAATCAAGATGAAAGAATCAAATTTGTAATTCAAGTAAGATTTTCGCAAAAGAACTATGAAGTTATTGATTTGAAATTACCTGATGGAATTGATAATGGTTTAAGAATTTATAATGATGCTTTAAGCAATAAAACATTAAAATCAAAAACTATTGGCACAAACAGATCATTTGGCGTTGGCAATAATCAAGCTGAACTTGGAAGTCTTGTTGATATCTATGCTGACCTTGAGACTAATCAACTTAGTCTTATGTCATTAGGATCTAATCGAGGTGGACCTTATGTTGCTAATAGAGTTGATACAAAATTTTCAAATTATGAATTTAAGATAGATGGAAAAACAATAAATTCCGTTCATTTATTCAGTAAAGATAATACTTCTCCTGAAGCAGCAAAATCCATATTTTCATTCTCAAATGTAAATGAATTAAATGATAAGTGCACCGGCAATTTTACATTTATAAATTCAAATAATAATACAGTTAATGATGGTTCTAATTGCACATTTATTAGCACAAATAATGTTGACTGTGCAAGTGGTAATAATGTATTCATTGGATCTACTGGCATCCAGCATGCTGATAAAAATGATGCATTCATTGCATCACAAAACCTGTCATTTGCTAATGAACAGTCATCTGATCATAATACATTTATAAACTGTAATGCAGTTACTGGTGATAAATTATCAAACTTTGTTACTATTGGTGATAAAGTATCTAAATTTATTAACATTGATAATGGATTTGCTATTGGCCATGACTTAAATGTTGGTAGTGCAGACACACAATTAAAAGACATTGTTATTTTTGGTAAATACAATGCACCTATTTTAACAGGTGATATATTTGTCCTCGCCGCAGGAAATGCATCTAAAGGCATTAATGTTTTTAAAGTTGATAATACTGGATCTATAACACTTGATGATGGTGATAACAGTGTAATCATTTCACCTACTGGAATTGGATATGGTGGTGATAGCATTTCATATACTACTATAATTCAAGTTATCAATTATCAGCAAACATTAAATGATATAAATGGTCAGCTAGGTGGCTATAAAGATAAGATTGAACGTATAGCATCTAATGGTTTGATGAATATTACATTTATTCTTGATGTTGATAATGTATTTGACGTTGATGTTCATGTGCCTTTTGAACAAAAACAAAATAATTTGTTAGTAACACTTAATAACCCATTTGAAAATGAAGTTACTGTTACATACAAATATAAACTGAAGGATAAATTATATAATCCTGAGACTGAAGTAATTACTGTCAATAATAAAGAAACTATTCAGTTAATGTATATTAACAATGATGACTATCAAGGATTTGTAAAAGTCAGATAGGACAATGTATGAAATTATTTTTGACTAAAGATTTTAATGAAGGATTCCTTAATGATAGCGAACTATCTTGTAAGTTAGATCGTTACATTTATGTTTCTGATGTAAATAACTTTATTGCTACTGCTTACAATAACAGTATACAAGATTTACCTGATTCTATAAAATTAGAAGATCTTACATATGAAGATCTAGTTAAATGTAATGTATGGAATTTAGAATCTGAAAAATTAAATTCAGAATATCTTGCTAGTGAACCTACATTGGAATATAGTACTACAAATGATTATAATTTCTATACATATAGATTAAGAATAGATCCTTCTATTCCAGCTATTAAGAAAAACATCAATAAGAAACTCAGATGCATTGGTATTCTTGATAAAGATAATGTTCTTTATGCCATACTTTATTTTGATGGTAACAATGATAAATTGAATAATGAAACTAGTGATGGCGTTGATGTATCAACATATGTAAATGAAATAAATCTTTCACTTACATTTGATGAAAAAGAAATTGGTGAAGGCACAAAGGTTTTCTTAAATGATACAGATGATATCATCAAAAACAGTCATCTAGAAACACCTGATCTTGTTAGATATACAGCCGATAAATTGATTCTTAAAGTTACAGAAACAAAAGATAAAGAACATCTTAACACTCTTTCCGTTGCTGATGATCAGTTCTTATTTAATACAACTAGCATACCATTAATAATTAGAAAATATAAATTTAAGAAACCTCAAATGTCATTGTCAAATTCAGACAATAGCATGTTCATTAATGTTACTGAAAATGCATTTAAGGTATATTCACCAAAGAACCGCGGCGAATCATATAATATCTTTTCAAATAATGCTACTACTGCAGTTGGAAGTATTGATGTAAATTCTAATAATATTGAACATACAAATGATCTTGCAGATAGATTTACTGACATTACTTATAATTCAAATAATGTATCATCAACAATTACAGGATATCTTACTGCTGAACCAAATACATTTGTCAATGTAAATAATTCGAGAATTATTGGTGATAATATAACATTAATTAATGCCTCTGGTATTAGTGGAAATGTTACTGACTTTGCATTAGGAAACAGCACATTTATTAATTCTAACGGATTATCTTCTAATAATGGTGCAGACACAAGATCTGAAATGAACTTTACTACCATAGGAACATTAAGTGCATGTTCTTATAATAAAACGGATTATGATTGGGAAAATTCAGATAATTCTATTCTAATGCTTGGAAGTAACATTTCAAGCGTCAATATAAATGGAGATAATGATACGTTCATTGGATTTAGCGGTCTCGCATCAAATACAAAGCCAGACAGTTATTTAATAGGTTCTTATAATAATCCCTTTGACGCATCTTTATTAACGGTTTCTACAGGTTGGTATAAACCAAAATATCAACCAAAGCCTTATTATTTTGATTTTGAGCGTGATTTTGTCTATTCTGTTGATACATCATGGATTAATAGAAATAACTTGTTGAATATCTTTGATGATAAAGACATAGAATATGATTATTATAATGATGAAGATGAACTTGTAACTGATACCATTGAAGATGCTACCTGTATGCAACTTGGAGAAGCATACTTTACTACTAAAGAACTTGTATATCAGCGTAGACGTGGCGGATGGGATAAACTAATAGCATTAAAGAATGTTAAAACTGACCTTTTTGAAGGACAAGGATTAGATTATAATTTAATAACTGATATTGAAAATGCAATAGCAAGTATAGGCGTATTTTGCATACATCTCAAATCAGATGACTTTAATGGATCATCACAGACAATGTCACTGGCTAATCTTATTACTAAAATTGAAGAAGAAAATAAAGTAACATTCACAAATGATAAAGCTTATACCATTTATGTTGTTATGGAATATGATGAAGGAAATACAAGATACATCGATGACGGAACTACTAAAAAGTGCATAAATAATGGTGACATTGTTGCATGTGCATCATTTGTAGTATTGAATAATAAAATTGTAGTATAATGAGTTACTATTCTAAAATAAAAAGATACCTGAAACCGGTAGGTGAACAGGAAAGTGATTTTTACATTAAAGCCACACAGGATGCGCTTAAAAAATATTTCAAAGAATTAAAAAGAAAATTTACAGTTCTTCCAATCTTTATGTTAAATGGCACAGTTGTTGTTGGCAACTTTTCCTATGCAGTTACTGGTGTATATGGCGGAAAGTTTATGGCGCCAATTATGCATGATATTAGTTACTTAAATATTAAAGATGCTTTGTGGACTGAAAACCCAGATAATAGTTTTCCAAATTTATTTTCTTTGATTGGCAGAAACATTGCAAGTACATTTACATTTGTTACCGGTGATCCAATGGTCACTGGACCAAAAATGCCAATAATCTTAAGCACATCGCATTTTAGATCTTTCGGCCTTGCGTTTATGTCAAAAATAAAAACTATTGGTAAAGGATTAACACCTGATATTTTTCACATGACACTTAGTGAATATATAGAAAAGGCCATCAATTCAATTACACCACAGGTAATTGCTTTATCGGGTGCTTGGATTGGTGGAGGAATGTTTAGTGGTACAGTGACGGTGAATTTAGCAAATGTCAAGCTCTGATTACAATTATTTAGAAATTGAATTATCTGAACTACCTTCTAGAGGCTTACTTTATAATAAGGACGCCCGAATAAGAGGTAGGTTTTTAACTATTCGTGACATTAAATTGATTGCACTTATAACTGAGCAAAATGCTTCAAAGATAATTAATGAAATAATTAGAAAATGTTTTATATTTGAAAATTTTACAATAGATGATTTATTTTTATGTGACAGACAATATCTAGCTTTTTGGCTTCGTGCTAACTCATTTGTAAGACAGAATGGCTATAAGATAGACATTAAAAAATGTAAAACATGCGGCGTAGGATTTAGTGCTGATGTATCATTGGATTCATTAGAAATTACATATCTTGATTATATTCCAGCACCATTAACATTACCAATAAGTGGTGATGTAGTTGAAATAAAATTACCGAAGATGTCAGACTTAAAATATGTTGATGATGATATGGACATTCAAATGATAGCTAGAATGATAAAAAATGATGATCCATTAAATTACATATATAATCTTAATGCACGAGATTATGTTGCTTTACTTGAATATTGTAAAAAATTCAATATTGGATTTAATAATGTTTTACAACTTGAATGTTCACACTGTCATTTTGAAAATACTGTTAGAATTTTATTTACTGACATGGCTATTTTTAATTCATTCAATTTAATGGATATAATTAACTTAACTACAAGAATAACAAAATACACAAATGTTCATATTTCTGATGATATGTCTTGGGCAGAACTAGAAATGATGCAGGAAGTAACTAATGCAATGATTAAGGAAGAAAACGACGAAGCAGCAAAACAGGAAGCAAAAGCAAAGGCAAAAGCTGCGGCTATGAAGTCGTCACATATGCCTCGTGCCCCGCATCGTTAGGAAAGATACTTTTAAAGATTAAAGAAAAATATTCTTATTCTAATTTTTACATAAATCTTTTTTATATTTTACATATAAGACAATGGAGAAACTATTATGGCTAAGTATGTTGATAATGCATCATTAAAGGAAGTAATCAATCTTTACAATAAATTGAACATCGCTGATAAAGGTGACTGGTGTCCTTCTTATCTTCAAAGACAAGAAAAGAAGTATCAGTTAGGAAAGATAACTAAAGAACAATTTGAATTATCAAAACAGTTCATTCATAATAAAGTAAAGAATATTGAAGAACTTCAAGAAAAGTATACAAACTTCACTGAGGATGAACGCAGAAAGTTCAACTTTGAGTTTGAACAGATTAAGAATGATCTTTATGAGAACATTATCAAAATTGTCAATGGTAGAATCAATTCATTTAAGATTAGAAAGAACTATCCAGTTGAAGATGTTGAAGACATTACACAAGATGCTTTAATCTGTGTTCTTAACTATATTAATCGTTTTGATGAAAGCCGCGGCACAAGTGCATTCTCCTATGTTACTGAACTTGCAACAAATAGTATCGTGCTTAGCTTAAAGAAACTTAATGAAAGAAGTGCAAGATTTGTTAATGGACTTGAATTCTTTGAGAATATCAATACAGTTGATAATCCTTATGACGGTAACAGTGGATTAAGTAAGTTTATTGAATAATTATTTTTTCTTTTTCTTTTTATTTTGTTTTGAATGTTGTGTTTGATATATACTGTCAATACGCCTTAAAGTACTATCCGGCGAATATCCTAGATCTTTAGCAAACTTTTTTGCATCTTCATATTCTTCTAAAGAACCTACTTTCTTTAGAGCTTGAGCAGCACCTTTTGCAGAACCGCGATTCCATGTAACATCAACCATTAATATTTTTTCATTTTCTGATAATTCATCCCAATTTACTCCACCTTGTTCCGCTGTCGCTTTTGCCGTTTTTATAAAATTATCAATTACTTTTTCATATAAGTCGTCAGCATGCTTTTTATCTATAGTCCATTTAGATGTGGTAGGAGTACCACCTAGATCTCCTCCATTTCCATTAAAAAGCTTATCACGGCCTTTTCCATTAAACAATTTATTCCAGTCCTTTCCTTTCATAGTCTTTGTTTCACCTTTTTCATTTGTAAGAGTAACATCTAAATCACTGAGAGCGCTCCTAAAAGTAAGTCCTTTGCCAACTGTTGCAACATCATAGTGCATAAATCTTTTTCCATTCCACCACACTTTATCACCATTACCAACATCATAACGCGTTCCAGGATTTTTCATCATTTCATCTTTTCGTTCTTTAGATAATTTTCCAACATCTTTATCGCCATATGGTACTTCATTTGAATAAACATATGTCTTATCAGACTCGTTTTTCTCAAGAACTGCTTTAAGTCTATTTTTATCAACGCCTTCAACTATTTCACCGGGTGCTGATTTCTTAGCTTCTTCTTTCTTTTCTTCTTTAGCTTCTTGCTGTTTTTCAGCTGCCTTCTGTCCTTGTTCAGGTTCAGCAGGTGCAGGAGGTGCAGGATTTTCTGATTTTTCTCCTGGGGTAGAACTTTTCTTATTCATATTATTAACTATTAATGCACCAATTTCTTTGGCCGCAGCTTCAACCTCCATAGCTGTATAAATTCCTGTTTGTATCTCTAAATCAAATGTCTCCGCAATAAGTAAATTTAATTTTGCTGCATCAAGTACATCACCATTCATTGCATCTGCTAATCTTTCACGATCTGATAATAATTCAATTATTTGTTCTTTAATGGTTTCTACATTAGCAGGATTAATTTTTGTATCTGTTTCTTCATTTTCAGTTTCAGTTTCAGTTTTTTCTTTAATAATAGCTAATTCATTTTTCATATCTAGAATAATGAATGTAGCGTCAATAGTAGCAATATTAACACCACCTGTTCTATTAAAAGCTGGTTCAGTATATTCTTTTAGATAACATGTATAAAGAATTTTTGAAAGTTCACGTGTCATACTTTCATCATATTCAGTTACTTTTACATATACCTCAATTGGTTTAACGGCTTTGTTTGTGCCTTTATTATCATCGCCATCATAATTAAACTGTTTTCTTTGTATTTTATCAAAGAATTTTAGAACATCCATATTATCAGTTTCAGTAAATGACATTTCAAGTGATCTTTCAGCAGGATTAAATATAGGAATTGTAAAATATCCATTACCATAATAAGTAACGCCTTTTGTCAAATCACTTTCACCGAGATTTACTTTTACTGATTTTACCGATACATTTAAAAGATCATTGTTCCATTTAGTCATATCAGTAGTTATGTCTGCAGAAAACCTAAAAGGTAACTGAGGTCTCATATTTAGAAATTTCTTTATCGATAAACTCATGTTATGTTCCTTTTATTGATTTATGCATGTCTCTGAATATAGAAATCACCAACACGACTTTCGCGTTTTTGGCCATGTTCATTTCTTTGTATATAATCCGACGCAAAACCTAATTTTCCATTTTTATCTTTTATAACTGTAACAGCATGACCATATTTTGAACCGTCTGTATAAGAAATGTTGATAACATCATCTTCTTTTAATTTTCCTTCTGAAACCAATTTATGAAGATCTTGAGAACCCTTACCGGAAAGTTCATCAACCTTTTTATAACCATATCTACTTAAATCCTGATTTTTTCCATGACCAGCAGTAGCACCTAATTTTTCTTGGCCTGATGTAATTGCAGCAACAAGATAAGTTGATGTAGCACATAATCCATTTTTATTGGTTATATAATGATCTGTTATATATCCTGTTTTATTAAGATAATTTACAACTTGTGTAGTATCAGATGTATCAACATTCGCAGTTTTCATTTCACTTAATAATGCCTGATAATTCTTTTCTCTATTTTTATTATCACTAGTAAATGCTTTTAGTTGTTTTTCAAAATGTTCTACTTTAGCAGGTGCTGTATTTTCGGCAGGGGCGGTCATAGCAATTTTTTTATCTAATTCTGCTTTAGCTGCGGCCGCATCTTGTTTAAGTTTTGCATTTCTTCCTGCATCTGCAGCAGCTGCCCCACCAGTTGATTTATTTGCACCTTGTCCACCAGCGGCATCTGGTGGTACTTTACTGCCTGTTTCAGCATTCATAGCAATATCGGTAGTTTCACCAACTATAGTTTTTGACGCTTCTTCACCTTCAGGTGCTGTTTTTGTTGCTACCGGCGACTCTGCCTTTTCTTTATCTTTAGCAGCATCTTGTGCTTCTGCTGCCTGTTCTGCGGCAGGGGATGTACCCTCGGCAGGAGTACCAGATTTTGCTTCCTCCTGCTTTTCTTCCTTAGCTGCTTCTTGTGTTTCCGCTACCTGTTCCCCGGCTGGTGCAGCATCCTCAGCAGGAGTACTAGATTTTGCTTCTTCTTGCTTTTCTTCTTTAGCCGCTTCTTGCGCTTCAGCAGGCTTTTGTTGTTCGGCTGCCGGGGGTTCAGCAGGAGCTTCTTCTTGCTTTTCTTCTTTAGCCTCTTTCTGTACTTCAGCGGGTTGCTGTGCAGCAGGTGGTTCTGCAGCAGTTTCACTTGATTGTTCTGCAGGAGGCGTTTCAGTTTTGGGTTGTTCTGCTGGAGGTATTGCGGGTTGCTCTGGTGGAGTTTTTGGTTGTTCTGCTGGAGGTGTCGCAGGTTGTTCCGATGGTGTTTTTGGTTTTGCTGGAGGAGCTATTGCTTCTTTCGTCATTGTTTCAAATGTAAATGTTAATGTCCATTTGCATGCAGATTCATCATCATATGAAAATTCATATGGTTCAGCTTTTATAAGTTTTAGATTAGTAAATGTATACTTATAAACAGGATAAGTTAAATCATTATTTAGAATCTTTATAGTAATTTCACTAAAGTTATTAGTTGTAGAATACTCACCTGT
>Ga0310695_10012980_pt1 | contig 11549 bp, 8 predicted proteins | sample RumenRJG_04DNA_FD_203882 | JGI IMG/M metagenome (GOLD analysis project Ga0310695, IMG submission 203882) | Bovine rumen microbial communities from Lethbridge, Alberta, Canada - RJG_04 (v2) (version 2) | ecosystem: Host-associated > Mammals > Digestive system > Stomach > Rumen | place: Canada... | reverse complement strand
CAAATTCTGCAAGCATTTCAGTGTTTTTTCGTAATTTTGGCTTCGCCGAAGTTACTGTCACTCGGAAGAAAAAGAAAATATGATTTTCTTTGTTCTTCCCTCGTTTTTTCGTAATTTTGCAGCCGATGAAGATTAAAAGACCTGAAAAAAGAAAAATGATGAAGAAGACATTTCTTTGCCTGTTGGCTCTGGTGATGAGCAGCCGGGTGATTGTAGCTCAGAAGAGCATTGTGATCCTCTATGAGAACGATGTGCATTGTGGCATCGACGGCTATACGAAGATGGCTGGTCTGCGCGATGCCATCGCGTCTCAGGATACGGCCTATGTCGGTGCCGTCTGTTGTGGCGACTTCCTGCAGGGCAACACCACGGGAGCCATCTCCAAGGGCCAGTACATCGCCGACATCATGAAACTAATGAACTACGATGCCATCACGCTGGGCAACCACGAGTTCGACTATGGCGTGCCTCGTCTGAGGGAGTTGCTCAAGCAGATTGACGCCCCCGTTGTCTGTGCCAATTTCTTTGAGGCAGGTGAGCAGTATCCCATCTATGCCCCCTACGTCATCCATCAGTATGGCGACAAGAAGGTGGCCTTTGTCGGCGCCTGCACTCCTGAGACGATGATCCTCGAGGGCTACTCCTTCTACGATACCAACGGCATCCAGCTTTACGACCTGAAGCCGAAAACCTTCTATGAGCTCATCCAGCAGGCAGTCGATGACGCCCGCAAGAATGGCGCCGACTATGTGGTGCTGCTCTCTCATGTGGGTGAGACGCCCCAGTCGATGGGTATCAGTTCGCATCTCCTCGTCAACAACACCCGTGGCATCGATGTTGTGCTCGACGGTCACTCCCATGAGATTTTTGAGGGCGTGAAGGTGAAGAATATCGACGGCCGTGAGATCACCGTCACCCAGACGGGCACTCAGTTCCTCAACGTCGGCAAACTCGTCATCACCCCCGACGGCCGTTTCATCACCGAGCTCGTCAAGAGCAAGGACAATAACCTCGAGAACGCGAAGGTCTCTGCCGTCACTAACGACATCAAACAGAAGGTACAGGAAGTTACCTCCGAGAAGGTTGCCCACACCGACTACACCCTCGTGGTGAGCGACGAGAACGACCAGTGGATCGTACGCGGCCTGGAGACCAATGCCGGCGATCTCGTGGCCGATGCCTACCGCTATGCCCTGAAAGCCGACATCGGTATGGAGAACGGCGGAGGTTTCCGTAATGACATCAACGCAGGCGATATCACTTATGGCGACATCATCGGCATGCTGCCCTATGACAACACCCTGCGCCGTATCATGGTCAGCGCCGAACAACTGCAGACGATGCTCACCCGCTGTACGGCCCTCGTGCCCGTGCTCGACGGCAACTTCCCACAGGTGTCCGGCCTTCGCTTCACCATCCACAGCAAGAGCCACACCGTCAGCGACATCGAGATCCTGCAGGAAGACGGCAGTTATGCCCCCATCGACATGCAGCGCACCTATAGTGTTGCCCTGACGGACTACAACCACAACAACGGTGGTTTCTTCGACTGCTTCAAGAAATGCGTCGTCCTTGAGGAGAGCACTTTGCGCTATTACGAGGCCCTCTCCAACTACCTGAAGACAGTCCTCGGCGGTACCACCGGTACCGCCTACGCCCAGTCCCAGGGCCGCATCAAGATTGTGGAAGACTAATTCCCCTGATAGCAGACGTCGTGCTTATGAAAGATAATTCAGAAGAACGGTTCCCGTTAGTGGATGAGGCAGGGCAGGTGATTGGCTCTGCCACACGAGGTGAGTGTCATAACGGCTCCAAACTGCTGCACCCTGTGGTGCATCTGCATGTGTTTAATTCAAAGGGTGAGGTGTATCTGCAGAAACGGCCTGAGTGGAAGGATATCCAGCCAGGGAAGTGGGATACCAGCGTGGGTGGTCATCTCGATTATGGGGAGACCCCTGAGCAGGCACTCGTCAGAGAGGTCCGCGAGGAATTAGGTATCACGGACTTCCTGTCAGAGCGAAAGGGGATGTATGTGTTTGAGAGTCGTAGGGAGCGTGAGTTGGTCTATGTGAACACCACCATCTATGACGGCCCCATCAAACCTTCGGCTGAGGAACTCGACGGCGGGAGATTCTGGACCATCGCAGAAATCAGGGAGGCGATGGGCCAGAATCTCCTGACGCCGAATTTCGAGAGTGAGTTTAAACGGTTCTTCCTTTAACGCTGGCTTTCGGCCTGTTCACGCTTGGCCTTGTAGCAACGGTCAATGAAGTCGATCTGCTCACGGTTAGGACGCATGATGAGTGAAGCACCATTGCTGAACTGCATCGTGGTGGGTTTCGATTCGTCGAAGGTAGGCCAGTAAGCCAGTCCTTTACCATTGGGATTACCCGTCTTGGCGAAGTTCACCCAGTACTGTTGGATAATCTCAGCCAATGCAGCCTCGGCAGGATACTTGTCGGGTTGGGTCAGGAATTGACCACTCAGATACATGACATCATCAGCATGGGCCACACCACGACGGCGCGGATCCTGTGAGAAACTCATCGTAGAGGGCTGGGCGAGGAAGGCAGCATAGGCACCGCTCTTACCTGTCTTAGCTTGCAGACTTACCCAGGCATAAGAGGGCCATGCAAAGCCCAGGTCGCGGAAGGCGTCGCCAAATCCGTGCCATGCCTCATCGTCGGTGTTGCCAGGATAGTATTTCTGAGCCTCTTCTGCCCAGTCGCCGAAGATACCAGCGATGGTCTTCTGATAGTTCTCTGCTGTCATGTTGGGAGGTGAGAAGAGGGCACCCTCGTCAGAGTTGGTCATCGCAATCACGGGTACATCATTATATTCGCCACGTTCGTAAAGACGATACTGGTCGTCAACAATCACGTAACCATCCACACAGGGCCAGAAACCTGCAAAACCTACATTACCGTCGCAAAGCGACATGGGATCCATCTGACGAAGCTGTTTGAGGTTCTTCTTCTTCAGATGCTTCTGGAAGTCCAGTCCCTGCTGCTCGGCACCCTTCTGCGAGGCATCCATACCAAAAGAACGGGGCTTGTCGCTCCAGGGCGCAAACGAGCCGCCGCTCTGGCTGATGCAACGATGGAAGAGGCCCTTGGCCAACGGAGAGGCACAGAGGATGCTACAGCTGATGGCACCTGCACTCTCACCGAAGATGGTCACATTAGAGGGATCACCGCCGAAGTTGGCAATGTTACGCTGTACCCACTGAAGGGCGAAGATCTGGTCGAGGATACCATAGTTGCCAGAGTGTCCTTCCTTGTTCTCCTTGGTGAGTTCGGGATGTGCCATGAAGCCAAGGGCACCTGTACGGTACTCTACGCTGACAATGACGACACCACGCATGGCGAGATGATTCCAAAGGTCACCGCCATACCATTCCGTCTGGAACCCGCCACCATGGATCCACACCATGACAGGCAGACGGTCGTTGGCAGAAGTGGCAGGTGTGGCAATACCCAGATAGAGGCAGTCCTCACTCATCATGTCGGCTGTACGACCTGGACGTGTGGGCTGAGGGGGCATGGGACCAAACTGATCACAGACTCTCACACCCTCCCAGGGCAGGGCGGGCTGAGGTGCCTTCCAGCGCAAGTTGCCAACGGGTGGGGCTGCATAAGGAATAGCTTTATACACTGCGAGCGTTCCCTCGAGGACTCCCTCTACATCGCCAGTCTCAACATGGGTTTTCAGAAGCGGCTGCTCCTGTGCATTCATCGCCGTAAAGACAGCGAAAACCACAAAAAGGGTTGAAATAAGTCTTTTCATCTTGATATAAGTTTGTAAGTTATTCATTTTTTTGCAGTCGAAACTTGCATTCGACTGCAAAAGTACGACATTTTTCGTAAAATTGCAACTAAAAAGGGGCAAAAATGTGCCTGTTTTGGAATAATATTCTTTAAAAAAGCCATGGAAAAGCAAGTTTTGGAATATTCTTCTTTAAATTCTTTTGTTATAGCTAAATCTTCTGTATTTCAATAAAAATTTGGCAGATCATTCTAAACGCCGTACCTTTGCCGTCGAATTCGAGATTCGACAGCGAGCTCAGGCGGCGCCTCAGCAATTCGAATACATTCGATTGCATTCGGCTTGCACTGACCTTGCACCTTAAAAGTAAAAAGGTAATAACATTAATTAAATAAAAGAAAGGATAAGATTATGAGTACAAAGAATTACAAGTTTGAGACTTTACAACTCCATGTAGGCCAGGAACAGGCTGACCCCGCTACCGACGCACGTGCGGTACCTATTTATCAGACCACGTCGTATGTGTTCCATAACTCTCAGCACGCTGCCGACCGCTTCGGTCTTCGCGATGCAGGTAATATCTATGGTCGTCTGACTAACTCTACCCAGGGCGTGTTCGAGGATCGTGTGGCTGCTCTTGAGGGTGGTGTAGCTGGTCTGGCTGTCGCCTCTGGTGCTGCTGCTATCACCTATGCGCTGCAGAACATCGTGCAAAACGGTGACCACATCGTCGCTGCTGATAACCTGTATGGTGGTTCCTACAACCTGATTACCCACACACTGGCAACGCAGGGCATCAGTAATACTATTATTAATGTGAACGACCTTGAGGCTCTTGAGGCTGCCATCCAACCTAATACCAAGGTCGTGTATGCTGAGACCTTCGGTAACCCGAATAGTGATGTGCTCGACCTCGAAGGTGTGGCTGCAGTGGCCCACAAGCATGGTATCCCGTTTATCGTAGATAACACCTTCGGCACACCGTATCTGATTCGTCCATTGGAGCACGGTGCTGACATCGTGGTACACTCCGCTACGAAGTTCCTGGGTGGTCATGGTTCAAGTCTGGGTGGTGTCATCGTCGATGGTGGTAAGTTCGATTGGAAGCAGAACGACAAGTTCCCGACGCTCTCAAAGCCCGATCCCTCGTATCACGGCATTGTTTTTGCTGACGCCGTCGGTGCTGCGGCTTACGTCACCCGCATCCGTGCCGTCATCCTGCGTGATACCGGTGCAGCCATCTCACCTTTCAACGCCTTCATCCTGTTGCAGGGTGTAGAGACCTTGAGTCTGCGTGTGGAGCGTCATGTGGAGAATGCGCTGAAGGTGGTTGATTTCCTCGCCAAGCATCCGAAGGTAGCTGCTGTGCATCATCCGGCTCTGGAGAGTCATCACGACCACCAGCTCTACAAGAAGTACTTCCCCAACGGTGGCGGTTCTATCTTCACCTTCGAAGTGAAGGGTGGACAGGAAGAGGCCTGGAAGTTCATCGATGCCCTGCAGATCTTCTCACTGCTCGCCAACGTGGCCGACGTGAAGAGTCTGGTGATCCATCCTTATACCACCACGCACTCACAGCTCTCGCCTGAGGAACTGGCAGAGCAGCATATCACACCTTCGACCGTGCGTCTCTCAATAGGTACGGAACACATCGACGATATCATCGACGACCTTGCACAGGCACTAGATAAGATTTAAAGTTAAAAAAGTAATGGGTAATCTGTCAAACCTTCCAAAAGATTTGGCAGATTGCTTTTAATTCTGTAACTTTGCCGACACAGTATGAGGAATTATATTATTGCAGATAATCAGGAATTGACGGCCTATGCACTGCAGAGTCTGCTGAAGCGTGATGAAGGAAGTGCCATCTTTCGTGCAGTGGATAGGGCTGGGCTGACAGAGTTGCTGAAGGAACACGAAGATGCTGTCGTGTTTCTGGACTATACCCTGTTTGACTTTGCCGACGAGGACCAATTGCTGATTGTGGCCGAGCGCTTCAGTCTGTCGGAGTGGATTCTCATCAGCGATGAACTGACACCTCAGTTCATTCGTCGTGTGGTTTACTCCTCCCATCAGTTCAGTTTGGTGTTCAAAGATGGTCCGATGAGTGAGATACGTGAGGCGCTGCAGTCCGTTAACCGTCATACACGTTATCTCAGCCAGCGGGCATTGGAAACCATTATATCCCAACAGCAGGAAGAAGAGAAACCTGATATCCTGACGTCAACGGAAACGGAGATCATCAAAGCCATCGCCCTGGGCAAGACCACCAAGGAGATTGCTGCCGAACGCTTCTCAAGCGTCCACACCGTCACGACCCATCGCAAGAATATCTTCCGCAAGCTGGGTATCAACACCGCCCACGAAGCAGTGAAATACGCCCTTCGTGCCGGTTTGATCGATCCTTCAGAATTCTACATATAATTTTAGCACCAAAATTTTGCAGATTGGATAATTTGCTATATCTTTGCACTCGGATTTAATCTGAGTCTAAGATATGACAAACGACATAACATCAGAATTGGCAAAATTGCATGAGTTGACAGGGGCCGAGTTCTCCCGTCAAGTAGAACGTATAGCCAAAAGGAAGGAGTTTCATCCTTTAGAAACTGATAAGGACATTCTTACTACAGGAGGCAAACAAAGTGATGACTATGAGAATCTTCTGCAAGCAGCAAGAAAAGCTGTAGAATTTGGATACAGGGTCTATTTACTCCCCAATCCAACAGAGATACGAACACCAGACTTTATCCTTGAGAAGAAGAATACCTATAGGGTATATGACTTAAAGACTGTTTTCGGCAGATCTTCAGTTGGCCAGAGCCTGATAGACTCGATTGGACAATGCAATAGAATACTATTGAATATTCAGACAGATTATAATACGCGCTTGCTAATTTCTGATATTATGAAGTATTTTGAGGCTACCCCTTCTGGTGTAGAAGTCTTGATCTTTAAAGGCAGAAAAAGAATCTCAATTGATAAATTCGTCTTGAATCACCCTTCATTTTATCGGTTGTTTAAAAAAAGGTATGAAAAATAAAAGCTACCCAAGGGTAGCTTTAAATGGAGTAGTGTCGGTTCTGGCTTGCTCCCCTCGGCATTCATTTGGAATGTTTACCGGATAGTCAAACATACATTTGACGTTGCAAAGATAGGAAAAAGTGAGCAAACTACCAAATAAATCTCTATTTATTTTTAGTTTCGAGCGAAAATATCATTCCAAGTGCAAACTTAGGTTCTGAGTCATCGTCCTTCAATGGTGGTGAACTGAGTAGTTATTGCTGTCCACTATAAACTGAAACACATTGCCCCACCAAGGTATCTAAATTCGTCCATATGCATTCTATAAGTATGTGACGACATATTATTTTGAAAACACTCCTTTTCTAATAAAAAGGTAACAGAGAACAAATCCCTGCCACCTTTTTACTTATATTGTTTTTGGGGATGTTATAAATTCCAATTGCCATCTACGGTATATTTCTTTTTATTATATCGATATGTAAAGCGAATTATTGGATTGGTTATGCCTGCCCAACCAACGGTAACTGTGTATTCTTTCGATTCGCCTGCAGGCACTTCAACCTCTGAATCTAAGCCATTGTTACCAGCCTCGTTAGTAGAACCATCCACCAACTGGATTCCTACCAACGTTACAGTCTCGGTACTACCATTAGTAAACTTCACATTCAGTTGGCTACCGCCATTTATTTTTCCATTTATCATAGAATAAGCGCCACCAATAAATGCTGCCGAAATATTATCCGTTACTAGATAATCCTGAGAATGATCAACTGGACTACCCTCGGCGTTGGGGTTTGATGTAACAGGACGGATAGAAAAACCATATTCTTTCGGCTGACTAACAATATTCAGTCCTTCATTTTGTTTAATCATAGTCCATGCATTAATAATATTATTAGCACTAGAAGACATATACCCTAACCATCCATTTTGATTTAGCACCCCCCCTGATGTATTATAACCAGCAGCAGGAAGGAAAATGGAATTACCATTGGGTCCCGTAACAACATATCCATTTTTCCCATTTATTTGAGACCATTCCCAATTACAATTTGTTTTTAGTTCATTTATCTCTGTATATGTTGGCATTCTCCAATCACTTCCAAGATTTACAGTAGCAGCATCATATTCTGTCCCTTCAATGTTTGCACCAATATCTATATATTGTGCTGTATTAGAGTCATAATAGCTATATGTTTCTTTAGTATATTTGCTCTTCGGCTTTGTCTCGCCCCACGCAAAATAATCACCAAACTCCTCAGGCGATTCTGCACCAACATTGCAAGAACACCAATATACAGAGAGTCCAAGATCTACTACTGCACCAGCTGATACCGTAGGATCAGGGGCTTTTTCTGAGAAATCCACATGGTCAACATTCGACGAATTGAATCGTATAGTCTGACCATTTTTAAAATGTACGTTAACAGTCTGGGCAGACATTGTGATAGCAGCAAATGTAGCCGCAATGCTTATTATTGTTTTTTTCATTTTCGTATTACTTTAAATGATTGATTTTTTGTCTTAATGATATTTACTCCAGTAGAGAGCAGTGAAGAACGGATATTTAATTCTCCCTTTTCAGAGGCTGTATAGCGAAGAATGATTTCGCCAGAAGCAGCATAAACTATAACAGGTTCTTTGGCATCCAGCCCATTCAAAATATAATAACCACCTTCGTATTGTAAAACAGAGCTATAAACAACTCCATTTATACCAGTTACATATGTTCCTGTAATAACAATATCCTTTGCAGGCATAGTGGCAGGAATGTCACTCCATCCAGAGAATGTGTATCCCTCCTTAGTCGGTTCCGTTTCAGGAGTGATGGTTGCACCGTACTCCACATCATAGCTCTTGTATTCCTGGCCATCAACCTTATAAACCAGCTTATACTTGTTTACTGAGAATGTACCAGTAATTGTTAAATCTTTGGCAGGCATAGTGGCAGGAATGTCACTCCATCCAGAGAATGTGTATCCTTCCTTAGTCGGTTCCGTTTCAGGAGTGATGGTTGCACCGTACTCCACATCATAGCTCTTGTATTCCTGGCCATCAACCTTATAAACAAGCTTATACTTATTTACAGAGAAGGTACCTGTAACAGTTACATCCTTTGCAGGCATAGTGGCCGGAATGTCACTCCACCCAGAGAACGTGTATCCCTCCTTAGTCGGTTCCGTTTCAGGAGTGATGGTTGCACCATACTCCACATCATAGCTCTTGTATTCCTGGCCATCAACCTTATAAACAAGCTTATACTTATTTACAGAGAAAGTACCAGTAACAGTTATGTCATTAGCTGGCATGGTGGCCGGAATGTCACTCCACCCAGAGAACGTGTATCCCTCCTTAGTCGGTTCCGTTTCAGGAGTGATGGTTGCACCGTACTCCACATCATAGCCCTTGTACTCCTCGCCATCAACCTTATAAACCAGCTTGTACTTATTTACAGAGAAAGTACCAGTAACAGTTATGTCATTTGCAGGCATAGTTGCAGGAATGTCACTCCATCCAGAGAATGTGTATCCCTCCTTAGTCGGTTCCGCTTCAGGAGTGATAGACTCTCCTACTTCGTATTTATGGATTTTATAAGATTCTCCGTCAACAAAATAGCTAAGTTTATAAAGAGTTTTATCTTCACCAAAATACACTTTTTTAAAATCTGTAGTGCTGAACTCTGTAACAGATTCATCTGTAGTTAACGTAACAACATTATTGTTTTGAGTCAATTTGGGGTGTTTTGTGAGATTACACTCAATAAATCCTCCAGAGTTAGTTTCAATAACAATACATTTGACTATTTCCTGGGAGTAGCCAGACGCGAATCCTATCAACATCAGCCACAGCAATAATAATAGTTTAAGTTTACTCATAATACTAATCTAAATATTATTGAAATTATAAAAAAGAAAACGTGGACTATTTACTTCGTCTACGTTGTTCGCGGTATTGGGGATAACCTCACATTCTTAAACGAGTAAATGCCCACGCCATACGGCGTGAACTACCTACTATTGTTCTTGAATGTGTTTTCAAATTCCCCAATTATCGAACAGCAAGAATCAAAAGTGGACGTTCTGTCTTATGTCCTTATGTTTGTAGTTATTTTACCATAGGCAATCCATTTTTTGAGTTATACATTTGTTACTCCGTGCAAAGATAAGGAAAAAAATGTAAACTCCAAATTTTTATGCCAAAAATCTATCATTGTTAATCATAAGGAGCCTTTGTCTTAAGAATGGATGATGCATTTAATTGATACTTGATTTTCTTTAGTATGTCACGTCGGACTGTGAGTTCGCTAGTTACGGACTGCCAGTCCGAACACGACGGACTGAAAGTTCTCATTAATCGAATAAAACGCAAGTTTTTGATGAAGCAAACACGAGCCTTTGATGAAGCGGATGCTAATGTTTGATGATTTTTGCGCGTTTTAAGGTTAACCTCACTTTGAGGATCAGAAACACTTTATAAAAAGAGGTTTTAACGAGTGAGATTGAGTGATTTTAACCTCACTTTAACCTCACTTCAATCTCACTTCAACCTCTTTTTGCTTCATTGAAGTGTTAAAAACGTGTCTTTTTGGGGGAAAAACTTGCAAACCGCAAAATAAATGTTGTACCTTTGCACCAATCTTAAAGAAAGGAACACGAATTAAGGAAAAGGAACTGTAAAATCTAACTTAAAAAATCTTTTTATGGAACAAAATCTTCTTATTAACGGAGAGACTCTTGGAGTCTCTCAGGAGGGCATGCTTGCGACTGAGCTGTACCTCATTTCTCATTACCTATTCCGCCGAAACGTGCTGAACGGTAAGGTGGAGTATGCTGTGAAACCTGCGGAGGGACAAGAACCTCTGTGGAAACCTTTGACCCAAACTGCGCTCAACAGTATCATCATCCGAGCTAAGCGTGAGTGTATTTGTGAGAGTGGCTCACCGAAGTCGGACATTGTAGAGTATGTCAACTCCGACGAGATCGACACCTTTGACCCTATCGCCGACTATCTGGAGCATCTTCCTAAATGGGATGGCGAGAATCATGTGGCAAAACTCTTCAATCGTCTGCCTGGGGTTGACTCCGAGTTGATGGGCTTTCTGGCTACTTGGTTACGATCGGTGGTGGCTCACTGGCTCCAGATGGACACCGTTCACGGCAACGAATGCGTACCTACGCTGATTGGTGCTCAAGGTTGTGGTAAGACGACGTTCTTTGTGCGCCTGCTGCCTCCACATCTGCGTGCGTACTATCTGGATCACCTGAACCTGTCGAACAAGTTCGATAAGGAGATGGCTCTCACCAACAACTTGCTGGTAAACATCGATGAGTTGGAATCCATCCGTCCCAGTCAGCAAGCTTCGCTGAAGCAGACGCTGAGTAAGAGTAAGGTAAATGGACGTCCTATCTATGGTGCCTCTCAGGAAGACCGACCTCGTTATGCCTCGTTTGTGGCTACGACTAACAATCCTCATCCGTTGACAGATGTCACTGGCTCTCGCCGATACATCTGCATGACGATCCCTGAGGGTAAGTACATCGACAATACGGGTGAGATAGACTACGATCAGTTATATGCGCAGGTGCTTTTTGAGTTGAGGGAGCAAAAGTCGCCCTATTGGTTCAACAACGATGAGGTGGCTCGTATCCAGCAGCTGAACCAGAATTATCTGGAACAGAAGGATATTGCCGACATCATCAGCATCTGCTTCCGTAAGCCGGAACCTGGCGAGTTGGCACAGTCGATGAATTGTGAGC
>Ga0310695_10012979_pt1 | contig 11549 bp, 9 predicted proteins | sample RumenRJG_04DNA_FD_203882 | JGI IMG/M metagenome (GOLD analysis project Ga0310695, IMG submission 203882) | Bovine rumen microbial communities from Lethbridge, Alberta, Canada - RJG_04 (v2) (version 2) | ecosystem: Host-associated > Mammals > Digestive system > Stomach > Rumen | place: Canada... | reverse complement strand
CGGTACTACAACAACGATAGAATCAAACTGAGGCTAAAAGGAAAGAGCCCGGTGCAATACCGAGCTCTCTTCCAATCTAAGGCCTCGTAACTAATGTTAAACCGTCCAACTTTTGGGGGTCACATCAGAGCCGCTCTTCTTTTTTATATTGTAACGCAGACCTTGATCGACATGCTGTTGGTAATGTCTTCGGGGTCGTACCCGTCAAGATCCTGAATGATGAAAGTCACCGTGCCTTCGTTATACTCGAAGCGGGTATTTTCCGGGGCGATCAAAATGTCTCCGGTGTTTCCGTCCTTGATCTCGATGGGATAAACATAAGGCAGGGGATTCCAACTGCCGAGGTTTTTCGCTACATCATAGATGGTGTAGATGAAGGCCTGGACAGTGCCGTTCTCCACCACGTCCTTGGTGATGTCCGGATTGTCGAATTCGGCATAGAGGTAGTTGTCGAATCCCGGATTGTTTGCGCCCTCATTGCGTGTCCAATCCTTGGGATTGATCGTATAGTCGCGCGCGTATACCTGGGCACCGTTATATTCCTGGGTGATGTACTGCTTGGTGATGTACTCCTTGGTGCAACCCTGAAGAAGAGCCAGGACTGCGATTGCGGGAATCAATAATTTCAAGGTTTTCATATCGATAAATTTTAAAGTTTGTCTTTTGTGGCGGCCCAGAGCACCACTCCCGCGCATACGCTTACGTTGAGGGAGTGCTTGGTGCCGAACTGCGGTATTTCAAGCGATGCGTCGCAGAGGTTTACCACCTCCTGGCTGACGCCGTCGACCTCGTTTCCGAATACAAATGCATATTTCTTGCCAGACTCGCAGCGGAACTCCCCGAGTTTTATGGAATGCTCGGTCTGCTCCACGGCAAAAACCGTGAAACCCTGCGCCTGGAGCGCCTTTACGGCATCTTCGGCATTCTCTTTCCGCACCCATCTCACACTGTCTTCCGCTCCGAGCGCGGTCTTGTGGATTTCGGCGGTGGGAGGCACCGGAGTAATGCCGCACAGCCATACGCGGTCGATGCGGAAAGCATCTGAACTCCGGAAGATGCTCCCCACGTTGTGAGCGCTGCGGATATTGTCGAGAATAACCTCGACTCCCGACGGCTCCGCCTCGCGGTATTGAGCGGCACTGATCCTGCCGAGTTCCGAATTGAGCAGTTTGCGGTCTTTCATCTCCGCAAAGATACGAAATAACAAATTAATACTTAACTATGCGAGTAAGGTTTACTATGTGATATGAGAGAATATAACGTTACGGGAACCTGCAATCCGCAGAGGCACTACATGGTGTACACTTCAGAACTTAGATTGCCTTCCAGGATTCGATGCAACGGGTTTCCGTGGAGAAACGGACACCAATCTTGAAGAGAGGGCGCTTGTCATCGGCAAACTTGCGGGCATAGCCTTTGTCCTCAATCTGCTGAAGGGCTGCCTCGACTGTGTCGTTAATCTTGATTTCGATGATGTATACGAATCTGGGTGTCTCAACCATAATATCCATACGTCCATCGGAAGTTGCATCCTCGGTGTGAATGACGAGTTCCTCCCCCAACAGTTGAAGGATTATGCTCATCGCATACTGGAAATCTTTCTCGGCGTTTCCCTGAATCTGGTAGTTCTGCTTGGCAAAGAAAGCTTCCATTTTTTTCATGAAATCTTCCGGTTTTCCACTCAGGAGGTCGATATTCATTTTCCGGATCAGGAGATTACCGGAGCCCCTGGCAGTTGTGTAGGCGTCAAGAAGGAAAGCGAGGAATCCGTGTTTTACCTCCAGGTTTGGAAAGCCCAGTGTGTAGATGCCGCTTGCTTTGTCATAATCCTTGATGGTGAGATATCCACTCTGGTAGAGCAGTGGCACCGGATTATAGAAAACGGTATCTATGCTGGAGAGAAGGGTTGAGTCTGCCTCCTCAGAAGAGAGTCTGGTGACATCATAGTCGGTCTGCTTCATTACCTTGACCAGGAAGGAAGGCGTACCGGTCTCCACCCAGTACTCTTTAAACTTCAGGAAATCAAACGTGTTAAGGATGCTGAAGGGATTGTATATGCCATTGGAATCCTCGCAGAAATGATACCCATCGTACATCCTGGCAAGTTGCTCGTAACACTTTTGGATTGAGAGGTCATTTGCCTTGGCCAACTCATTTACACTCTCTGTGAAGTATTCCTTGAGATTGTCTTCGGAGATACCACAAATATCCGTGTAGCGGACATCCATTGAGATGTCCTTGAGATTGTTGAGGCCGCTGAAAATGCTGAGTTTGCCAATCTTGGTGACACCGGTAAGGAAACCAAATTTGATATAGGCATCTTTGGCCTTCATCACGCTGTAGAAGCCTTGAAGCTGCCCCCGGAAGGTATCGGCCAAAGCATCATCCCCCAGGTTGTCCACGATGGGCTTATCGTATTCGTCAATCAGGATAACCACGGGCTTCCCGGTTTTTACATAAGCGGCGTCAATTAATTCCCGGAATCTGGAAGCATCATATCCGGCCTTTTCTGTTACGCCGTATTTCTTTTCGAGCGCACAAAGCTGTGTATTCAGGGCATCCTCCAAAGCATCCGGCCTGGTATATGCCTGACCTGTCAAATCGAAACGGAGTACCGGATACTGATTCCACTCCTTTTCCAGCCGGGCAATGGCCAAACCATTGAACAAATCTTTACGGCCGCTGAAGTATGCTTCCATTGTGGAAACAAGCAAGCTTTTGCCAAAGCGGCGAGGGCGGCTGAGGAAGCAGTATTTGCCGCTGCCGTGGGTAAGTTTGTATATAAGGTCTGTCTTATCCACATAGACATAGCCGTCTCTGCGGATGTTTTCGAAGTCTTGTATGCCTATAGGATATAGCATTGTACGTATTATGCGTTTCACACAAAGGTAAGTCTTTTTTTGGAATTGAGGTGTTTTGCGGCAGTAAATCGGAAAAAACTGGGCGTTTTTTCTTGATGAATCAGGCACATTTGCCAATTAAAGTGTAATTTTGTAGAAAGACAGCATAATGATGCAGACCAAAAAGAGTTTCAACTATTGGCAGTGGAAGGTTATCATCTGCTCGATGATAGGCTATTCGATGTTCTATTTCGTGCGTAAGAACTTCTCGTTCGCCATGCCTGTGCTGGGAGCGGAGTACGGTATAAAGGATACCAGCTTCGGCCTTATCCTCACTTTTGGAGGTCTGGTATACGGGCTCAGTAAATTTGCTAACGGCTTCATTGCAGACCGTGCGAATGCCCGGTGGCATCTGGTGATTGCACTTACTGCCTGCGTCGTGCTTAACGCTCTTTTCGGATGGAGTCCGGCCATCAGCCGATGGATCAGCGGAAGTGCGGAAGGGCCCGACTTTGTCGGCACTCTTGTCACGGTCACTGCCGTTTTCATCATTCTTAACAATCTCTTCCAGGGAGCCGGGTTCGGGCCGTGCAACAGGTTGCTGGTGCATTGGATTCCTCCCAAGGAACTTGCCACCAAGATGTCGATGTGGAATATGTCCCACTCGATAGGCGCCGGTATTGTGGCGGTGCTTTGCGGGGCGATAGTGGCATCTTCAAGTTGGCAGTGGTGCTTCTGGATTCCTGCAATCATTTCCGGGGCGGGTGTGATTTTCATCTTCCTTACGCTTCGCGATACCCCGAAATCGGTCGGCCTGCCGGAACTTCCGGATACCAGGACTGAACTGGACGACAACGACAGCCCGGCAGAATACCGCAAGTTCGTGAAGAAAATGGTCTTCCGCAATCCTGTCGTGTGGCTCTGCGCGATTTCCGACATGTTCCTCTACGTGGTGCGTTTCGCAGTGCTGGACTGGGGCCCCAAGTTCCTGCAGCAGGGAGACAATCCTCTTTCTCCCACCCTCGCCGGATGGACCATAGGCATCTTCGAGGTTTGCGGCTGCGCGGGCATGCTGCTTGCCGGCTGGCTGACGGACAAGCTCTTCAAGGGAAAGGGGCAGCAGATGTGCCTGGTGGAGATGTTGCTGACCGCGCTATGCTTGATTGCGATCCACTTCCTGCCGGAAGGGACCAGCCCTGTGATAATGCTGGCCCTTCTAGCACTGGCCGGCTTCTTCCTTTATGGCCCCCAGGCCCTCTATTGCGTGGTCACGGGCAAGCACGCCACCAAGAAGGCGGCGTCTGCGGCTGCAGGTCTCGTCGGACTGTTCTGCTATGTGAGCGTGCTGTTCACGGGTCTTGGGATAGGCTTCCTGTCCGACACCTTCGGCCAGGGCTTCTGGAACAATCTCTTTATAATTATGTCCGGCGTGGCGGTACTCAGTGCCGCCGTGCTCATACCTATATGGAATATCAAAGATGACGGTTATGTTCACGAATAGATTATTCTGAATAACTTGACGACCGCTTATCGGATGTTGTTTTTTTATTATCTTTGTGAGGTATGAAAAGACAGCATCTTCTTTTTGCCTTGATATGGCTCGCGGCCGCATGCGGCGCGCCCAAGGCTCCCGACACCGAAAAACAGATAGACGACATCCTCTCCCAGCTTACTCTGGAAGAAAAGATAGCCATGACCCATGCCCAGAGCAAGTTCAGCTCTCCCGGAGTGCCCCGGCTTGGAATTCCGGAAATCTGGTGCACCGACGGCCCTCACGGCATCCGCGCCGAAGTCCTTTGGGACAAGTGGAGCCAGGCCCGTTGGACCAACGACTCCTGCACTGCATATCCGGCCCTGACCTGCCTTTCGGCGTCATGGAATCCTGAGCTCTCCCGCCTTTATGGCGAGAGTATAGCGGAAGAAGCCCGCTACAGGAAGAAGACCGTGCTGCTCGGCCCGGGGGTGAACATCTACCGTCATCCCCTCGGAGGACGCAACTTCGAATATATGGGCGAAGATCCCTATCTTTCCTCCACCATGGTCGTGCCTTACGTACAGGGGGTTCAGAGCAAGGGCGTTGCCGCCTGCGTCAAACACTTTGCGCTGAACAACGACGAAATCAACCGCCACACCGTCAATGTGAACGTCGACGACCGTGCGCTTTACGAGATCTACCTCCCGGCCTTCAAGGCGGCCGTGGTCGAAGGCGGTGCCTGGAGCATAATGGGCGCATATAATTTATATAAGGATCAGCACCTCTGCCACAACAAGCCCGTGCTCATGGATATCCTGAAGGGCGAGTGGGGCTTCGACGGAGTGGTGATCAGCGACTGGGGAGGCGCCCACGATACCGACGAGGCTATCACCAACGGCCTCGACCTCGAGTACGGCACCTGGACCGACGGCCTGACCACCGGCCCCTCGAATGTTTACAACCGTTATCATCTTGCAGAACCCTATCTTGAACGGATCAAGGCCGGCAAGGTCGGCACGGAGGAACTCGACGACAAGGTGCGCCGCATACTCCGCCTGCAGTTCCGCACCAATCTTGCAGAGGGATACGGACACGGGCGTTTCGTGTGCCCGGAGCACTCTGCCGCCGCCCGCAGGATTGCTGGAGAGGGGATAGTGCTGCTCAAGAACGACGGCGGCGTCCTGCCCGTGCGCGATGCCCGCAAGATCCTCGTGGTGGGTGAGAATGCCGTGAAGATGCTCACCGTAGGAGGAGGGTCTTCTTCCCTGAAGGCAAAATACGAGATTTCTCCCCTCGAAGGGCTGAAGGCCCGTTTTCCCGAGGCTGAAATAGTGTACGAACGCGGATATTCAAGCGGCGCTGCCAGGGCGCAGGACGGCATCTCCGCCAAATACGACCTTGCTGAAAACAGGTCCGCGGAGCAGATGGTCGCCGATGCCGTCGCTGCCGCTGCGGATGCCGACTATGTCATCGTGTTCGGTGGCCTGAACAAGAACAAGAACCAGGACAGCGAAGGCGATGACCGCCTCGAATACGGCCTTCCTTACGGGCAGGACGCCCTGGTGGAAGCCCTTGCGGAAACTGGAAAGAAACTCGTGTTCGTGAACATCTCCGGGAATGCCGTCGCCATGCCTTGGGCCGACAAGGTTCCCGCAATCGTTCAGGGATGGTATCTCGGCAGCGAGGCAGGCCCCGCCCTTGCGGACGTGCTCAGCGGCGATGTGAATCCCTCCGGCAAACTCCCGTTCACCTTCCCCGTGGAGATGAAGGACGGACCCGTCTTCAACGAAGAGCAGTATCCCGGCATCCGGCGCGAAGGAGAGGATATCATCGATGAATATTATTCCGAAGGCATCTTCGTGGGCTACCGTTGGTACGACACAAAGGGAGTCAAGCCTATGTTCGCTTTCGGCCACGGCCTGAGCTACACCAGCTTCGAATACGGCGAAGCGTCCATCAGGGGACGCAAGCTGAGCGTGTCCGTCAGGAACACCGGCTCCGTCCCCGGAGCGGAGGTTGTCCAGCTTTATATCAGCGACCCTGAAGCCAGCGTGGAGCGCCCTGCCAAGGAACTGAAGGGATTCAAGAAGGTTTACCTGCAGCCCGGCGAGAGCAAGACCGTCACCTTCGACATTCCTGACTCAGCCCTCAGTTTCTTCGATGCCGAGGCTCACAAGTGGACAGTCGAACCCGGCGAATTCATCGCCCACGTCGGCTCCGCCTCCGATGATATACGAACATCGGTAAGATTCAATGTGCGATAGCGTTTTCAAGAGCGGGCAATGCAGGTACTGCGACGCCCTCGGCGCAGACCTGCCCTTTGCCCGCGACACCAGAAATCAACGACCAATATAATATGAAAGAAGATCTTCAAATTTTCGACCTGATCCGGAAAGAGCGCGCCCGCCAGCAGAGCGGACTCGAACTCATCGCATCCGAGAATTACGTTACCGACGAGGTAATGCAGGCCATGGGTTCTATCTGCACGAACAAATATGCCGAAGGATACCCCGGCAAGCGGTACTACGGCGGCTGCGTGGTGGTGGACCAGATCGAGCAACTGGCCATCGACCGTCTCAAGCAGATTTACGGAGCCTGCTGGGCAAACGTCCAGCCTCACTCCGGCGCCCAGGCCAACATGGCAGTCACCATGGCCATCCTCAAACCCGGCGACACCTTCATGGGCCTGGACCTCTCCATGGGCGGTCACCTTACCCACGGATCTCCCGTCAACGCCAGCGGCATACTCTATCATCCTGTTGCCTACGGCCTGGATCCTGAAACCGGCCGTGTCGACTATGACGAAATGGAGCGCAAGGCCCTTGAATGCAAGCCCAAACTCATCATCGGCGGAGCGTCCGCATACTCCCGCGAATGGGATTACGCACGCATGCGCGCAATAGCAGACAAGGTGGGAGCCGTGCTCTGGATAGATATGGCCCACACCGCCGGCCTCATCGCCGCAGGCCTCCTCGAGAATCCTGTCAAGTACGCACATATCGTCACATCCACCACTCACAAGACACTCCGCGGCCCCCGCGGCGGCATCATTCTCATGGGAAAAGATTTTCCCGATCCTCAAGGACGCACCACTCCTAAGGGGGAAGTGAAGATGATGAGCGCCGTGCTGGACAGCAGCGTGTTCCCCGGAGTGCAGGGCGGTCCGCTCGAGCATGTCATCGCCGCCAAGGCGGTCGCATTCTTCGAAGCGATGCAGCCTGAATACGTCCAGTATCAGAAGCAGGTGATCGCCAATGCGCAGGCAATGTGCGCTGAATTCCTGAAACGTGGCTACAAGGTAGTCAGCGATGGCACCGACAATCACCTCATGCTGATCGACCTCCGCGGGAAATTCCCCGAAGTGACCGGCCGCATAGCGGAGAAGGAACTCGAAAAGGCGGATATCACCCTTAACAAGAACATGGTTCCCTTCGATACCCGCAGCCCGTTCCAGACCAGCGGCGTGCGCATCGGAACACCTGCAATCACTTCCAGAGGCTTCGTGCAGAAAGATATGGTCGACATCGTCGCTCTGATCGACACCGTGCTGACTTCCTGCTCCGAACATGCCGCGGCACTTTCCCTCAAGAAGGCCGAGACCCCGACCCCCTCGCAGGTCGCCGAACTCGAGGCTCACGCCAAGGTGCTCGAGCAGGTCGCCAAGCAGGTCCATCAGATGACGGCAGGCGTGCCGCTGAACAAGTATTGACAATTTGTCACTGGCACAAGGCTTGATTAATCATAAAGCGTTCCGTCGAATGGCGGGGCGCTTTATTGAAATACTAAAACACTTGATATCATGATCAAACCATTAGCAGACAGAGTTCTGGTTGAGCCTCAGGAGGCCCAGACCAAAACGGCATCCGGAATTTTCATTCCCGATACGGCAAAAGAGAAACCCCAGCAGGGTAAAGTTGTGGCAGCAGGCCCCGGCAAGAAAGACGAACCCATGGAGGTGAAGCCCGGCGATGTCGTTCTTTATGGCAAGTATGCCGGCACCGAGGTAACCGTAGATGACAAAAAGTACCTCATCGTAAAACAATCGGACATTCTGGCAATTCTTTAAGGAGGATTAGATTATGGCAAAAGAGATAAAATTCAATACCGACGTCCGCTCCAAGATGAAGGAAGGAGCAGACCAGCTTGCAAATGCAGTAAAGGTTACCCTTGGTCCTAAGGGACGCAATGTAGTGATCGACAAGAAGTTCGGCGCTCCCCAGGTGACAAAGGACGGCGTAACTGTAGCCAAAGAGGTAGAACTCAAGGACAAATACGAGAACATGGGCGCCCAGATGGTGAAGGAAGTCGCTTCCAAGACCAACGAGCAGGCTGGTGACGGCACAACCACCGCAACCGTGCTTGCACAGGCAATCATCAACGTGGGCATCAAAAACGTTACCGCCGGTGCCAACCCGATGGACCTCAAACGCGGTATCGACAAGGCTGTCGACGCCGTAGTGGCCGACCTCAAGAAGCAGAGCCAGTCTGTGGGTGACGACTATTCCAAGGTCGAGCAGGTGGGAACCGTATCCGCCAACAACGACGGCTATATCGGAAAGCTCATCGCCGATGCAATGTCCAAGGTGAAGAAGGACGGCGTGATCACCGTAGAAGAAGCCAAAGGCACCGAGACGGAAGTCAAGGTCGTGGAAGGCATGCAGTTCGACCGCGGCTACATCAGCCCCTACTTCATGACCAACGGCGACAAGATGGAGGCCGACCTCAGCAATCCTTCCATTCTCATCACCGACAAGAAGATCTCCACCATGAAGGATCTTCTCCCCATCCTCGAACCTATCGCACGTGAAGGCAGGGAACTGCTCATCATCGCTGAAGACGTCGACGGTGAAGCCCTCACCACCCTGGTGGTCAACAAACTCCGCGGATCCCTCAAAGTCGCTGCCGTCAAGGCTCCCGGCTTCGGTGACCGCCGCAAAGAGATGCTCCAGGATATCGCCATCCTCACCGGTGCGACCGTCATCAGCGAGGAGCGCGGATTCACCCTCGAGAACGCCACTCCCGACATGCTCGGCAAGGCAGAGAAGGTGACCATCACCAAGGAGAACACCACGATTGTGGGCGGCAAGGGCGATGCAGAGGCCATCAAGGACCGTGCAGATCTCATCCGCAAGCAGATTTCCACCACTACTTCCGACTACGACCGCGAGAAACTCCAGGAGCGTCTGGGCAAGCTCGCTGGAGGTGTTGCCGTCCTTTATGTGGGCGCTACCACCGAGGTAGAGATGAAAGAGAAGAAAGACCGCGTCGAGGATGCCTTGAACGCTACCCGCGCAGCTGTCGAGGAAGGCTACCTTCCCGGAGGCGGTGTCGCATACATCCGCGCAGCAGCCGCACTTGCAGGACTCAAGGGCGAGAACGAAGATGAGACCACAGGTATCCGCATCGTGGCCAAGGCCATCGAGGAGCCTCTGCGCCAGATCGCTCTCAATGCCGGGGTCGACGGCAGCGTCATCATCCAGAAGATCAAGGAAGGCAAGGGCGACTTCGGTTACAATGCACGTACCGACGAGTATGTGAACATGTACGAGGCCGGCGTCATCGATCCTACCAAGGTCGCGCGCGTGGCACTCGAGAACGCCGCTTCCGTAGCGGGAATGTTCCTCACCACCGAGTGCGGCATAGTGGATATCCCCGAACCCGCACCGGCGGCACCTGCGATGCCGGAAGGCGGAATGATGTAAAAAATGAGGCCGGGCGATTCGTCCGGCCTTATTTTTTTATATATTTGTAGCTGCTGAAACTATTTAAACCTTATTGATATGTTTATTGTCAACAGTTACACACTTGCAGTCATTCTCTGCTTCGTGATCATGCTCTGCTGGGGTTCCTGGGGCAATACCCAGAAGCTTGCAGCCAAGAGCTGGCGTTATGAATTGTTCTATTGGGACTACGTGATCGGCATGGTCATCTTCGCCCTCATCCTTGCTTTCACCTTCGGAAGCATCGGCGAAGCGGGCCGTCCGTTCCTTGCCGACCTGAAGCAGGCCTCCGGCTCCAGCATCCTCTGGATTCTGCTGGGCGGCGTGATCTTCAACCTTTCCAACATCCTTCTCTCCGCATCCACCTCTATCGCCGGCATGTCCGTCGCATTCCCTCTGGGCGTGGGTCTGGCACTGGTGCTCGGCGTCATCAACAACTACAGGGTCGCAGTGCAGCAGGGTGCCAAGACCGGTGATGTCACTCTCCTCGTGATAGGTGTGCTCCTCGTCGTCTGCGCTATCGTATTCAACGGAATCGCCGCCAGCCGCAAGGGTGAGAGCGGAATCTCCAAGGCCGACCAGAAGAAGGGTATCATCCTCGCGCTGTGCGCAGGCGTCATCATGTCTTTCTTCTCTTCCTTTGTAATGCGCGCGATGGACACCACGAACTTCGTGACTCCCGCCGCCGGCAAGGTTACTCCTTATACCGCCATCGTCATCTTTACCCTCGGCGTGCTTGCCAGCAACTTCATCTTCAATACGATCGCCATGCGCAAGCCCTTCGTCGGCGAGCCTGTCAGCTACAGCCAGTATTTCAAGGGTGACTGCAAGACTCACCTCGTGGGTATGCTCGGCGGCGCAATCTGGTGCCTCGGTACCGCGCTCAGCTATATCACCGCCGAAAAGGCCGGCCCCGCCGTGTCCTACGCTCTCGGCCAGGGCGCTCCCATGGTCGCCGCTCTCTGGGGCGTGTTCATCTGGAAGGAGTTCAAGGGCGCAAAGAAGGGAACCGGCGCACTGCTCGCCGCAATGTTCGTTCTGTTCGTTGCAGGCCTCGCTTCCATAGTTGTTGCAGGTTTGTAATACCGAATGCAAAAAAGTTTAAGGCTGGCCTCTGGCTGGCCTTTTTTGCAATATGATGATAATTAGCGAGTTGGGTTTTGGGACTGAAAAAAGTTTGAAAAAAGTTGCAAAAAAAGACGAAAAAAATTTGGTAGTTCAGAAAAAAGCAGTACCTTTGCAATCCCGTTCGGAAAACGAGCGGGTTTTTTAACGGAAAGTTCTTTGAAAAGACTGTAGAAAGTACAAGCAAGTACCGAGAACAAAATAGATCGAGAGCGTCAATTCAAGAGATTGAAAAGAGTGCCGGAATCAAGCTGAGAGAAAAAAATATACAAAGAAGAGTTTGATCCTGGCTCAGGATGAACGCTAGCGGCAGGCTTAACACATGCAAGTCGAGGGGCAGCGAGTTGTAGCAATACAATGTCGGCGACCGGCGGAAGGGTGCGTAACGCG
>Ga0310695_10012978_pt1 | contig 11550 bp, 12 predicted proteins | sample RumenRJG_04DNA_FD_203882 | JGI IMG/M metagenome (GOLD analysis project Ga0310695, IMG submission 203882) | Bovine rumen microbial communities from Lethbridge, Alberta, Canada - RJG_04 (v2) (version 2) | ecosystem: Host-associated > Mammals > Digestive system > Stomach > Rumen | place: Canada... | reverse complement strand
GAAGGAGCTGAACTGCAAGGTGGTGATCGACACGTTCGACTCGAACGAGGCCATGTACGCCAAGCTCAAGGCCGGCGGCACGGGCTACGACATCATCACGCCCAGCTCCTACTTCGTGCCGCTCATGGTGCGGGAGAAGCTCGTCAGGAAGCTCGACCACTCGAAGCTCCCCAACGTCAGGCCCAACTTCGACAGGTCGTTCGCGGACCAGGTCTTCGACCCGACGTTCGAGTACAACGTGCCGTACGCCGTCACGTACACCGGCTTCATGTACCGCAAGGACAAGGTCCCCGCGGGCGTCGACGTCGCGACCTGGAAGGTCCTCGACAACCCGGCGTTCAAGGGCAAGGTGACGCTCCTCGACGACATACGCGAGGTGATCGGCGCCGGCCTCATGTCGCTCGGCTACCCGCTCAACTCCGACAAGCCCGTCGAGATCGAGGCCGCGGTCGCGCAGGTCCTCAAGTGGAAGCAGAACATACGCAAGTTCGACGCCGAGTCCTACAAGACCGAAGTCGCCTCCGGCGCGACCTGGATCGGCCACGGCTACTCGACGGACGCCACCCAGGTCATCCTCGGCGACGAGGACGAGGGCAACCCGCCGCGCAAGGACATCGGCTTCGCGCTCCCCAAGGAGGGCTTCGTCATCGCCGTCGACGAGATGGTGATCCCGGTGTCCGCGCCCGAACCGGAGCTCGCGTACGCCTTCATCAACTACATCTACACCGCAGAGGTCGCAAAGGCCAACATGGAGTACATCATGGGCCCGATGCCCGTCAAGCCCGGAATCGCCGCGCTCGACGAGGACTACCGCAAGAAGATCGTTCTCGACCAGAACGTCCTCAAGAACGGACAGGTCCTCAGGCCCATCGACGACTCCCCGGCGGTGAAGGCCCTCTACGACAAGGCCTGGGACCGCATCAAGGCGACTTCCGCCAGGTAGGGGATCGGTGACGCAGCTCACCACATACACGTACGACCTCACGCGCGAGCAGCAGGTCAAGGTCCTGGAGATAATGGACTCCGGGAACTACCGCCCGCGCGAGGTCCCGTATTCCCTCCGGGCAGTGGAAGGCGACGGGTTCACCGCCACCCTCTACTCCAGGGAGAGGCACAACACGAGGAAGTTCTGCGTCCAGGGCTCCAAGGCGCAGGACTTCATCCTCTTCCAGCTTGAGCCCCTCGTCCTCGGGGGCGCGTCGCTCGGCTACGAGACGGTGCTCGACAAGTCCCTGACCGCGCCGCACGGCGGCTCCGACGAGTCCGGGAAGGGCGACTACTTCGGCCCGCTGTGCGTCTGCTGCGCATACGTCGACGAGAGGCTCTACGACAGGATGAAGGAGATGGGCGTCAAGGACTGCAAGCAGATGACGGACAAGGCGGTGCTCGCCGCCGGGGCGTCGCTGCGCGCGCTCCTGGGCCCGGACGGCTACTCCGTAGTGAAGCTCGGCCCCGCCGCGTACAACCGCCTCTACGCGAAGATGCGCAACATCAACAGGATGCTCGCCTGGGCGCACGCGACCGCGATTGAGGAGCTGCTGACGAAGCGCCCGGGCTGCCCGCGCGTCGTCATCGACCAGTTCGCCCCCACCGAGGCGACGATACTCCGGCAGCTGAAGCCCCTCGGCCGCGCCGCGAAGATCGAGCAGAGGCACAAGGCGGAAAGCGACATGGCCGTCGCGGCGGCGTCTGTCATCGCCAGGGAGGCGTTCCTTCGCGACGTCGCCAGGATGGGCGAGGAGATGTTCGGCCCCGAGAACGCCAAGCTGGACTCGCCGCGCCGCGTCCCGATCGGCTCAAGCGACCCCCGCGTCGCCGCGCTTGCCGTCGAGATGGTCAAGGCCAACGGGCCGGTATGGCTGATGAACAACTGCAAGGCGCACTTCCAGACGACGGACAAGGTCCTCGCCGCGTGCGGCGCCACCCGCGCCGACCTTCCTCCGGAGGGACAGGTGGAGAGCGTCAAATTAAAGTCGAGTTGAGAAAAATATTTTCCCTTCCCGGTTCGTCTATCTTTGTGTAGGCGCCATGGTGGCGTCTGTAAAATGCGGCGGGGACGCCGCGAAAGGAAAGGGAAAGATGAAAAGTCTGATGATGACTGTTGTCGCCGCGCTCTGCTGCGCGGCATTCGCTGACGGGAAAGGGGCGCCGCCTCCCGGCGAGGGACGTCCTGGTGGAAGGGGCCCCCACGGGGGGATGAACGGCCCGATGATCGACCCAATCGTCCGCATGGTGTCGAATCCCAAGGCCGCCGAGAAGCTCGGCCTCAGCGAGGAGCAGAAGGCAAAGCTGAAGGAGATCAACAAGGTCTCCGCGGCCAACCGCGATATGCACAAGAAGGTCCACGAGGCCACAATGAGGCAGTTCGAGCTGATGAAGGCCGACAAGATCGACGAGGCGGCCGTCATGAAGGCGATCGACGAGGTGTTCGAGCTGCGCAAGGAGATGGCGAAGGCCCAGGTGAAGCGCGTGATCGCGGTCAAGTCGGTCCTCACGCCCGAGCAGATCGAGAAGGCGCGCGAGGAAGTCAAGAAGATGTTCGAGCAGCGCGGCGAAAAGGGGCAGTGGCGCGGTGAAAAGGGGCCCAGGCAGGGCAGGATGCGCGGCAGGGGCCCCAGGGGCGGCGACAGGCCTGAGCCTCCGAAGCCGCCGGAGGCCAAGTAGGGCCGGATGGAAGAAGACAGCGATCTCTTCTTCACCTATTCGCGCCGCGGCGACGTGCAGTCGCTCGCGGCGCTTGTCGGCCGTCACTCGACGTGGATGCGCGCGCTCCTGCGCTCGCTTCTTCCCGAGGCGGCCGACGCCGACGACGCGTTCCAGGAGACGTGGATGAAGATCATCCGCTCCGCCCCGTCCTACCGCGGCGGGAACGTGAGGTCGTACCTGGCCGTCGTCGCGCGCTCCGTCGCGATCGACCGGATCCGCCGGAGCGGACGCACCGTCAGCCTCGACGCCGGGGACGGCTCTGTCGCCGACGCCGCCGAGAGCGCGGCGGACTCCGCGCCGACCCCGGGCGAGCGCTTCGAGTCGAAGGCGACGTCCGAGGACGTGCGCCGCGCGCTGCGCAGCCTCCCGGAGGGGCCGCGGCAGGTGCTGCTGATGAGAATTGAGGGCGAGCTCCCGTTCAGGGAGATTGCCGACGAACTGGGAGTGCCGCTGGGCACCGCGCTTACGTGGATGCGCGCGGCGACGCTCAAGCTGAGGAAAATGCTGGGAGGGGAGAGATGACGGAAGACGGGGAGATGATGAAATTCCTGAAGGGGCGTCTTGAGGAAGACGTGCCCGGCGAGGTGCCGCACCTTGACGAGATACTGCGCTATGCGTCGGCGCAGTCGTTTGCGCACAGGGCGGAGCGCCGTTCTCGCCTGCGCCTCTGGGTGGCGTCCGCCGCGGCCGCCTGCGTCGCGGTCGTCTGCTCGTTCGTGTTTCTGCGCCCGCAGGCGGCTCTCGCGCCCGCTCCGGAGGCCACCGTCGTCTCGGCGATAGGCCTGGTAATGGCCGCCGACGGCGCCGAGGAGGAGTCCGACGATACGGCCGTCGCCGACATGCTCCTGGCACTGCAGGATGCCCCGTACGAAAACGTGATCGAGGAGCTCGTGGCCGAGAATTCACAGGCGGAGCTTTGGTGCGGCCTCTGGTGACCGCCCCGCGCCATCCGCCTGCTTTGCGGCGTCGCTTTCACTGTTCCGCACTGCAAAAAACCGACCTCGAAGGCGGATTTGTGATATACTACATTTATGAAAGTATGGTCGCTCCCGTTGAATGTCTGGGCGACACACAGTCGAAAACAAGAAAGGCGGTAACATGAAGAAGTGCAATATGGCGTTTCCGATGCTGGCGATGGCGCTTGCTGCGGTGCAGGCGGCGAGCGGCGATATGGAATACATGCGCGTCGCGGCGCTGGACAAGGACCTCTGGAAGCAGAGCGAATGGATATCCGTCCCGGACGCTCCCGTCGCGGGCGATGCCGTGCGCAAGTCCCAGCGCGCCGCCGACGGCGCGAGCTGGTTCGTGGCCTCCGTGACGAACGAGGACGTCGTCGCGAAGGCGGAGTGGATGACGACTGGCCTTGGCATCTACGAGCTGTACGTCAACGGCAGTAGGGTCGGCAACAGTGATCAAGTGCTGAAGCCGGGCTTCACGCATCCGAAAAAGACGCGTCGCTCGTTCACCTACGACGTCACATCCGGGTTGGAGGCCGGCAAGGGCGCGGTCAACTTCTTCGCCGCGGAGGTCACGTCCGGATGGTGGAGCGACAAGATCGTCAACTACGCCGGAAGGAAGAACGCCTTCCGCGCCGTCCTGAAGCTGACGTACAAAGACGGCGGCGTAAAGGTGTTCGGCACGAACACGAAGGACTGGCGCGCAGGCATTGGAGGCCCCGTGAGGCATGCCGCCATCTTCGACGGAGAGGAGTACGATGCGCGGGTCGCCGCGCCCACAATGGGCGAGGCGTCGTTCAAGGCGCCGGAGGTGAATGACGAGTTTCAGGGCGAGATACTCCCCACGGACGGCGCCGAGATATGCCTAAGGCAAGACTTGATGATGATGATGCCCGAGAAGGCATACGTCTGGAAGGGCGTCGATGGCGCCGATGCCGCGAAGGGCGTGTTCGGTCGCGTCCACAAGCTTAGGAACGTCGATTTCACGAAGGTCTTTGAAAACGGCATGGAGGGCGGAAAGTCCAGGGGCGAAGCGCTGCAGAAGGGCGAGACGCTTGTGGTCGACTTCGGGCAGAACTGCGCCGCCGTGCCGCTGTTCCTCTTCAAGGCCGCGGAGGGGACTGTCCTAACCTGCCTTCCCGCCGAGATGCTCAACGACTCCAACGGCGAGAAGTCCCGCGGCAACGACGGGCCCGGCGGCAGCGTCTACCGCGCGAACCTCCGCGTGCCGGATCGCGGGATGCGGCTTGTCTACACGTTCGGCAAGGGAGATGCCGACAACAACGGCTTTTCCTCATACGTGCCGCGCCACACTTTCTTCGGCTATCGATATATGTCCGTGACGGCCACCGATGACGTGGAGTTCTTCATGGTCATGTCCGTTCCCGTTACGTCGATTGCCGAGGACATGGAGATCGGCGAGATAGAGACGGGCGTCGAGGACCTCAACAGGCTAGTGAAGAACATATACTGGGGGCAGCTCTCGAACTATCTGTCCGTCCCGACAGACTGCCCGCAGCGCAACGAGCGCCTGGGCTGGATGGCGGACACCCAGGTCTTCTGCGAGGCGGGCTCCTTCAATGCGGACACCTCCGCCTTCTTCCACAAGTTCATGCGCGACGTCCGCGACTCGCAGGATCCGCGCGGAGGCTTTCCCGGGGTCGCGCCTCGTGCGCAGTACGGCAACGAATCCATGCGCCTCGGCTGGTCTGACGCCGGCGTGATCGTCCCCTACCAGGTATGGAAGCAGTTCGGCGACAGGGGCATCGTCGCCGAGAACTGGGACGCGATGGAGCGGTATGTCGCGCGCGTCAACGAGACGAAGTACGACTATGAACTTACGAAGGGCGAGAACCGCGGCTACCAGTGGGCCGACTGGCTAAGCTACGAACGCCTGGAAAGCCACGGCGGCGGCATCAGGAAGGACGGCAAGCTGCGCCCCGAGGCGAAGTTCTACTGGAACTACCTCGGCGCGTGCTACTGGCTCTGGGACGCGATGATGATGCAGGAGATGGCGGCGGCGATAGGCGGCGACGGCGCGAAGTACGTCGCGATGGCGAAGGACGCGAAGGAGTATCTCAGGAAGAACTTCTTCTCTGCGGACGGCATGGTGTCCGACACCCTCCGCGGGATGCAGACGCCGGCGCTCTTCGCGCTCAAACTTGGTCTTGTCGAGGGCGAAGCGAAGAGACGCACGATCGAAGAGCTGAAACGCAACTTCAAGGATCACGGCGACTGCCTGCAGACCGGCTTCCTCGGAACGTCCATCCTGATGGAGACGCTTTCCGCGAACGGCATGACCGACGTCGCGTACACGCTTCTCCTCCAGCACAAGAACCCGTCCTGGCTCTATTCCGTCGATCAGGGCGCGACGACGATCTGGGAGCGCTGGAACAGCTACACGAAGGAGAAGGGCTTCGGGCCCGTGGGGATGAACAGCTTCAACCACTACGCATACGGTGCGGTTCTCGCGTGGATGTACAAGGACATGGCCGGCATCGCGGCGGATCCGAAGGCGCCCGGCTTCTCCAACATTGTCATGGCCCCGAAGCCTGACCGCCGCGTGGGGTTCGTTAAGGCGCAGTACAATTCCACCTTCGGCCTCGTCAAGAGCGCGTGGCGCTACGAAGGCGAAAAGTGGATATGGGAGTTCACGGTGCCCGCGAAGGCGACGGCAGACGTGTACGTCCCCGGCGCGACCTCGCCCAGGCGTTATGTCGGCGGCGACTACCGCATCGAGATGAAGCTGCCGTGACGGGGAGGTGCGAGACATGAGAGACATGAAGAACATTGTTGCAGTCGCGGCAATCGCCGTCAGCGCGCTCTGCGCGGCGGCCGCCAAGCCAGCCGCCAAGCCGGCGCAGGCCCTCGGAGTCTCGGCGGACAACGCGGCGGCGCTTCGCGCGAAAATCGCGAAGGCGTGCAAGATCGAGCGCGAGGACGTTTGGTACGGGCACAGCCGCATTCAGTTCCGCTTCAAGGGGCGCAAGGCGTGGGTGGTCGCGCCCAGCGTCGCCCCGCTTGACGGGACGCCCTGGACCTGGACGATGCAGTGGGCGGAGGCGTTCGTGGAGAGGACCGGCGTCCCGGCCCTCCTCAAGTCGGGCTTCCACCACGTCACGATAGACCTCTACCCGACGCGCATGGACGACACGGGCGTCGCGGCGGCGGCGGAGTTCCAGGACTTCCTCGTGAAGGAGCTGGGCTTTGCGCCGAAGGCGAACCTCATCGGCATGAGCTGGGGCGGGTTCTTCTCGATCCGCTACGCGGCGGCGCATCCGGGGAACGTCCGGCGGATATACCTCGACGCGCCGCTTCTCTCCTTCCAGAGGTTCAGGGCCGCCGCGAATGCGAGGGGCATAGGCTCGTGGTTCGCGAGCAGGCCATCGGACGGCGAATGGCGCAAGGACCCTCGCATGCCCGTCAACATTGCCGGGGCCGTCGCGAAGGCCGGGATCCCGATCCTCCTGCTCTACGGCGGGAAGGACGATGTCGTGCCGCCGGACGAGAACTGTCGTCCGTTCGCCGCCGCGTTCAAGGCCGCAGGCGGCAAGATAGAGGAGCACTGCCGCCCCGCATACGGACACCATCCCCACGGCGCGGACCCCGGCAAGCTGGGGGTCATAACGGGGTTCTTCACTGCGAAGTAAAATTAATGAAATTTACTATTGCAATTTAAGCGGAATTTTTGATATACTTTACAGAAATAGTCGCAGAGTGTAGCGCGAGTGCGCGAGAGTATGCGGCGAAACTGACAAAAGGCAACAAATGGATCAGATAAGAATCAAGGCGGAGCCGCGTTCCGAACAGGGGACTGGGGCTGTTCGCCGTTTGCGCAAGACGGGCATGATTCCCGGAAGCGTGATGAAGATGAAGAAGGGCGGGACGGAGCTCATCAAGCTCCCTGCGCACGACTTCATGATGGCGATGCGTGGCCATGCGAGCAAGCAGCTCCTGGTGACGCTCGACATGGACGGAAAGGAAGTCCCGGCGCTTATGCGCGAGATGCAGAACGACGTTCTCGCGGGGACTCCGATACATGTGGATTTCAGCGAGGTCTCGCTCTCCGAGAAGGTGCGCGTGACCGTGCCGCTGCAACTCGTCGGCGAGCCCGTCGGCGTGAAGCTCGGCGGCGGCGTGCTTGAGCAGGTCCTCCGCACGATCGACGTGGACTGCCTGCCCACGGACATCGCGGAGAGCTTCGACGTCGACGTCTCCGGGCTCGGCCTGGACCAGACGCTTTTCGTTCGCGACCTGAAGCTGGGCGACGCGCAGACCGTCGTGACCCACGGCGAGCTCGCGGTCGCGGTGGTCAAGGCCCCTGACGACGCGGTGCCCGGAGCGGCGCCTGCCGCCGGCGAGGCCGCCAAGGCGCCCGAGGTCATCAAGAAGGGCAAGGAGGATGAAGCCGCCGCCGGCGACAAGAAGAAGGAGGAGAAGAAGTAATGAAGAAGTACGATGCTCTCTACATCTTCGTCGGGATCGCCAAGGACGACGCCCTCAACGCCTGCCTCGAGAAGGCCCTGGCGGAGGTGACGCGCGTCGGAGGCAACGTCCTCTCGACGGAGTCCCTGGGCAAGCGCGCGTTCTCCCGTCCCATGTCGAAGAGGGAGTCCGGCGTGTACGTGAAGGTGCGCATGGAGCTCGACCCGCTGAAGGTCGGCGAGCTTCTCTCGCGCTACCGTCTCGTCGAGCAGGTGTTCCGCGTGCAGATTCTCGCCGTGGACGAGCGCCGCGAGGCGAAGCTCGTCGCGGAGCGCGCCGCGCGCGCCGAGCGCCTGGCAAGGAAGGAAGCGGCTGCGGCCGAGACGGTCGCGGCGGCGGAGGGTTGAAAAACAGGGGGATGACGTCATGGCCTCTTTCAACAAAGTGATACTGATGGGCAACCTTACGCGCGACCCTGACGTGCGCGCCACCGGGACGAGCGGCATGAAGGTCGCGAGGCTCGGCATCGCCGTCAACGAGCGCCGCAGGGACCGCAACGGACAAGTCCAGGAGTTCCCCGTGTTCGTCGACGTCGACGCATGGGACAAGCTTGCTGAGCTGTGCGGTCAGTACCTCTCCAAGGGAAGGTCGATACTCGTCGAAGGGCGTCTGCAGATGGACACCTGGGAGAAGGAGGGCGTCCGCCACCAGAAGCTGAAGGTGCGCGCGACGACCATCAAGTTCCTCCCGCAGGGCGACCGTCTGATGAGCCCGCAGGTCCAGCATCAGCAGGAGAGCCACTCTCCGGCCATGCAGAACCCTCTCCAGGGCAGCTCCCTGGAGGGCGACCCCGACGACATCCCGTTCTGAGAAAACCCGTAACGAAACAACCAATCACCAAGGAAGACCAAAATGGCTTTCAAGAAATCAAACAGTTCGGCCGGCGAGGAGTTCGCCGCAAGGAAGCGTCCGCCGCTCGGCCCGAAGGACCAGATCGACGTCAACGACGTCGAGACGCTGAAGTACTACATCACCGACTACGGCAAGATCCTGCCCGCGCGCATCACCGGCGTCACGTCGGCGCAGCAGCGGCAGATCCGCCAGGGCGTCAAGCGCGCCCGCAACATGGGGCTCATGGCCTGACGCGAAAGGAGCGCTGCAATGCACATTGAAGTAATGCTCATGGACGACGTCAAGAAGCTGGGCAAGGCAGGCGAACTCGTCAAGGTCGCGCCCGGCTACGCCAGGAACTTCCTCTTCCCGAAGGGGCTCGCGGAAGTCGCGACGGAGGCGGCGAAGCGCCGTCTCAAGAAGCTCGAGGCCGAGCGCGCCGCGCGCGCCGCCGAGGAGCGCAAGGCCGCCCTCGAGGTCGCCAAGAAGCTCGAGAAGCTCGAGATCACCGTGTCCGCCGCCACGACCGACGGCAAGCGCCTCTACGGCGCCGTCAGCGTCACGGACATCCTCGCGGCGATCGAGGCGAACCGCGGCGTGAAGATCTCGCGCAGCCAGCTCTCCGTCGAGGACTCCCTCCGCGAGGTCGGCGAGTACGAGGCGACCATCGACCTCGGGCACGGCGTCCTGGTCAAGTTCAAGATCGTCATCCTGGACGAGCAGGCCCAGGTCGAGGCATAGGCCTCGGGCGTGTCTGAACGAGAAAGGAAGGGGACGCCGTCCGTTCCGGACGACGCCCCCTTTTTGTTTCCATGGGGGAGCGACACCTTTTCGTGATCTGGCCCAGGGGCCGATTCGCGCAGGACCGCATTCTCGCGGACATGAAACGCGAGATGGACGTCGTCTTCTCCCGTCCGCTTTCCTTCGAAGGCGACTATGCTCTCGCCTACCGGAGGTTCTACGGTCCGTCGCTCCCGGATGCGCGTCGGAAGGTCGCGAAGTGCGGGACGGGCGAGTTCCTGCTCGTCGTCGCGGACGACCCCAGGCCGGACTACTGCGTCGTCCCCGTCCCCGGCAGCAGGCCCACTTTCTGCAACAGGCACACTTTCGAGCTGAAGCAGCGGTACAGGGAATGGTGCGGCGGAGGCCATAGAGTGCACGGGACGGTTCGCCGCGACGAGTTCGAGCGCGACGTAAGGATGCTCACGGGCCATTCCGCCGACGAATGGGCGGATGGCGTCCCCTCCGGCGAAATCTCGCCCTCGCTCCCGGACTGCTGGGCTGCGGTCTCCGAGCTTGGCCCATTCGCCGCCGGGAAGGTGCGCCCTGTCTGGGGCGAGCCGCCGGACGATTCGCTTTTGATGAATGCGTCCGTCCTTCAGGAGGGCCGCTACCTCAACGACCTTGTGAGCGTCGGCGAATGCCGGGGTGTGCCCGCCGTCGAGAAACGCTCGACGAAGGGCATGTGGTCGATAGGCAACGAGTACTCGATGTCCGCGAGGATGCACGAGGCCGCACCTGGCGTCGTCGCGCGGCCCCTCGCGTGGCGGTTCGCGGGCGACGGCAGGTCCGCCGCCGTCGTCACCGAGCGCGTCGCCGGGGACTCCCTCGCAGAGCGGCTCCGCCGCGGGCTGTCTCCGCAGGAGGCGGATTCCTTCGCCGCGGACATGCTGGAGCTTGCCGACGCCCTCGCCAAGACGGGCATCGTGCACCGCGACCTCTTCGCCGACAATTTCATCGTCGGCGCCGACGGACGCCTCAAGGCGATCGACTGGCAGCTGGCGATCGACCGCACGCTCTATCGCGAGGACCCGTGGGTGAGGAAGCACTGGAAGTTCCGCTACGTCGTCTTCGGGGTGAACCGCGAGATGGGCCTCGGCGTGTGGAACGACTTCGCCGCCATGGAGAAGTTGCTCTCCGCGTTTCCGCAGACCGCCGCCGTCGTTGCCGCGAGGCGGAGCCTTGCAGACCGCGCGGAAGCGATGACGTTCGCCGCGCCGCCGGATGCCGCGACGCGCATGAAGCTCTGGCTGTACGCACTGTCGCTGCGATTCCAGATGGTTCTCCGCGGCAGGCGCCACCGTAAGTACGCGCAGCTGGAGCGCCGCTGGCGGACTGTGAAGTGCAAGTGGGACTGAATGCTGAAGGGGTTGCAGGCAAATGTTATTCAACAGCATAGACTTTCTTGTATTCCTCCCTGTGGTCTTCGCGGTGTACTGGTGCGCCGCGCGGAGCGTCCGACTCCAGAACCTCGTCGTCGTCGTCGCGAGCTACGTCTTCTATGGATGGTGGGACTGGCGGTTCCTCGGGCTGATGGCGTTCACGAGCGCGTGGAGCTACGTCGCAGGGGCGGTCGAGCTGTCGCGGGCCGACGCCGGGAAGCCGCCTTCCAAGTTCGTCGTGGCGACGAGCGCTGTCGTCAATTTGGGCGTTCTCGGCGCGTTCAAGTACTACGACTTCTTCATCGGGGAGGCCGTGGCCTTCCTGGGTAGCCTTGGATTCGAGGCGCACGCGCCTTCTCTCAGGGTGATCCTGCCCGTGGGCATATCGTTCTACACTTTCCAGGCGCTGA
>Ga0310695_10012977_pt1 | contig 11552 bp, 1 predicted proteins | sample RumenRJG_04DNA_FD_203882 | JGI IMG/M metagenome (GOLD analysis project Ga0310695, IMG submission 203882) | Bovine rumen microbial communities from Lethbridge, Alberta, Canada - RJG_04 (v2) (version 2) | ecosystem: Host-associated > Mammals > Digestive system > Stomach > Rumen | place: Canada... | reverse complement strand
TGTAAATGCAATTATTTAGAGCCTCAAATTTTAATAAATAATGATAAATACAAAAGTTATCAAAATTCTGGAAATGATATACTTTTAAAAAAAAATGTGATAAATAATAACCAAATAAATAATCATACTCAAAGTTTTAGAAACAATACTTTGATTTATAAAAATAATAATATGAATAATAATAATAATATTACTAGCATAAAAACTTTTAATAATTTTAATAATAATCAAATATATCAACATAATAATCAAAATTATTTTAATAAAAATCAAATATATCAACAAAATAATAATAATTTTAATAATAATCAAATGAATCTACAAAATAATATTAATTTTAATAATAATCAAATGAATCTACAAAATAATAATAATTTTAATAATAATCAAATATATCAACAAAATAATAATAATTTTAATAATAATCAAATATATCAACAAAATAATCAAAATAATTTTAATAATAATCAAATATATCAAAAAAATAATCAAAATTGTTTTAATAACAACCAAATATATCAACAAAATAATCAAAATTGTTTTAATAACAACCAAATATATCAACAAAATAATAATAATAATAATTTGAATAATAATCAAATATATCAACAAAATAATAATAATTTTAATAATAATCAAATGAATCTACAAAATAATAATAATTTTAATAATAATCAAATGAATCTACAAAATAATAATAATTTTAATAACAACCAAATATATCAACAAAATAATAATAATTTTAATAATAATCAAATGAATCTACAAAATAATAATAATTTTAATAATAATCAAATATATCAACAAAATAACCAAAATAATTTTAATAACAACCAAATATATCAACAAAATAATAATAATTTTAATAATAATCAAATAAATCTTCAAAATTATAGTGGTGTTGAAATTAATATGAGAAATAATAATTTTAACCAAATTAATCCTCAGCAAAATATTATTAACAATATAAGAAATAGGGATTTTTTTATTATCGATAATAATTTAGATAATAATAACAATAGTAATTTAGTTTTCAACAACAACCCACAAAATAATAACAATAATAATAAAATCGTTAATAATAGAATAAATTCATTTTTTAATGAAAATAATAGGAGTGAAACATTTTTTCAAAACACCATAAATAATATACCTCTTAATCAGAATAATAACAATATGATAATGGTTAATGATAAAAAGAATACTTTTAAAATAACACTTATAAGGAAAATAATGATAGAAAATATCATAAAACTAACTTCATATTTTATTAATAGGCATTTCACAGAAATGAAATTAAATCAAAATCTCATTGTCAAAACTATAAAACAGATATCATCTGGTCAATTCAATCAAAAAAAAATTAATGAAATAGCTAAAGAATGTTTATTTAAAGAAAAAGAAGTAATTTCATTTGATAAAATAAATCCGAGTTTGGTCTTCTTTAATGAAGACATAACCACTTTTAGCATAATTACTACACAAAAAGAAGGAGATGAAGAATATAATCAATTAAAAAGATTATATAACACTCAAATTTATAATAGAGAAGAACCTTTAAAAGATTATATGAATATGGATCATGAAGATTTTATAGAAGAAGTTAGAAATATTTTGGGCTTGAATCCAGATGTAAATATTAAATCAATAATTGGCTCATATTGTTTTACCTATGATAATTTCATTAAAATGATTTTAATTTTATTAAGAATTAGAGCTGGAATTCCTGTTATTATGATGGGAGAAACAGGATGCGGAAAAACAAGTTTAATTAAAATATTATCAGCCTTATTAAATAAAGGAACTATGAATTTAAAAATTATGAATATACATGCAGGAATTGAAAATCAAGATATTATAGATTTCATAGAAAAAGTAAATGATGAAGCAAATTCAGAACCAAAAGAAAAAAATGGTGATATTAATATGAGATCTTCCAAAGATAAAATTTGGGTTTTCTTTGATGAAATAAATACCTGTAATAGCATGGGATTATTCAGCGAAATATTTTATAATCATTCTTATTATGGTAAAAAACTTAATAATAAATTAACTTTTATAGCCTCATGCAATCCATATCGTTTAAAATCCTTAAAAAATTTGGACATAGATGAAAATGATTTTTGTCTAACATCTAAAGATAAAAATAATTCCTATTATTCAAAGCAAAATTTAGTATATCTGGTAAATCCTCTTCCTCATTCTTTATTAACATCAGTTTTTAATTTTGGATATTTATCAAACAAAGATGAAAAAAAATATATAAAAATTACAGTAAAAGAAACACTAAAAGCATATAAGGTTTCTGAATCAATTGAGAATTTATTTGTTGAAGAAATTGCTTTGTGTCAGAATTTTATGAGAGAAAATAATGATGTTTCTAGTGTTAGTTTAAGAGAATTAAGGAGATTTAATATCATATTCACATTTTTTATGAATTATTTAACACAAAGAAAAGATAATAAATCAAAAAATCCATTAATAGAATGTTTATGTCTTTCTTTACATTTTTGTTATTATATTAGACTTTCTAATAATGAATTAAGAAAAGAAATTAAAGAAAAAATAAATCAAAAATTTTTAGTTCAAAATTTTTTTGATGATGTTACTTTAAGAGAGAAAAAATTTCTTGCTTCAAAAATGAAAATACCTTCTGGAATTGCAAAAAATTCTACTCTTTTAGAAAATATTTTTTCTTTGTTTGTTTGCATTATTAATAAAATTCCAATAATAATGTGTGGAAAACCAGGTAAAAGTAAAACATTATCTTTTCAAATAGTATATGATAACTTGAAGGGAGAAAGATCTGAAAATGAATTTTTCAAAAATTATCCAGAAATATTAGTATTTTCTTATCAAGGTTCCAAAACTAGTACATCAGAAGGAGTTAAAAAAGTATTTAATAGAGCAAAAAAATATTTAAAAAAGCGTCAGGAAAAAATAATTCCAGTTGTTTATTTTGACGAAATGGGCTTAGCAGAGGAAAGTCCTCATAACCCTTTAAAAGTTATTCATTCTGAGTTAGAATATGATGATAATGAACAAAAAGTTGGATTCGTTGGTATATCTAATTGGAAATTAGACGCATCTAAAATGAACAGAACAATATTTTTAGGAGTTCCAAATTTAGAAGAAAATGATTTACAAGAGACAGCTAAGGAAATAGCCCAAAATTTAAGCGAACAAATTTTTAGCAAATATAAGGACCTTTTTTCAAATTTAGTTAAAACTTATTGGGAATATAAGAATTTTATAAAATCAACAAGCCAAAGTGAATTTCATGGATTACGTGATTTTTACCATTTGATTAAAAATACAATGTTTTATTTGAAAGAACTAGATAATGGAAATATTGAAGAAGAAATCAATATTATGAAAAAATCGTATGAAATAGGTATTAAAAGTTTATTTAGAAATTTTGATGGGTTAAGAGAACCTTTTAATTCTTTCGAAAAAATAAAAAAAATTTTTGATGAATTTTATCCAGGTATGACTTCCCAAAAACCTAATATTCTGGATTGCTTGAAAGATAATATTAAAGATATTAATAGTAGATTTTTATTATTAATAATGGAGTCATCAATGAGTTTGAATTTATTGAGAAATATTATGAATAAATTAGGAAAAAATTATATTTTTTATAATGGTAGTCAATTAACTGAAGATTTAAACCAGGAAAAATATAATGAAAAATTACTGAATAAAATTCAATTATATCTGGAAAATGGAGATATTTTAGTTTTAAGAAATATGGAAAATATTTACCCTTCTTTATATAATTTATTTAATCAAAATTTTACATTTCTCGGAGGAAAAAAATTTTCAAAAATTGCTTTTGCAAATTATAATATTTTTTCAGCAGTACATGATGATTTTAGAGCTATTGTTTTAGTTGATAAAAAAAAGATTGAGGAAAAAATGGAAGATCCTCCTTTTTTAAATAGATTTGAAAAACATTACTTTTCTTTTGAATATTTAATGAGTAAAGAAGAATTACAAATAGCTGGCAATATCACTGATTTTTTAAATAAGATTTTATCATTTAATAATAAAGAATGTAAAATTGATTTAAGAAAACAAACTTTATGGTTTAATATCGAAGAAATAAAGGGTTTAGTAGTAAAGGAATGCTATTTATACACTAAAGAAAAAGACAATATAATTGATTATGAAAATAATATAATGGATAATATATTTGGGATTATGGCTAAACTTTTATCACAAGATATTTTTGCTTCCTTATACATAAATGAAGGAGAAATTGGAATTAAAAATAATATTAAAAAATATTATGAAAGTAATCATATAAATAATGTTTATGAATTATTTGAACAACCAAAAAATATTATTATCAAAGGAAAAAATACTAAATTAATTATTTATACATTTTCTAAAATATTGCAACCATTTATTAGAGATGAAAATCCAATTAAGACACCTTTTGGAAATATAAATAAAGAAATGATTTTTGAAAAAATAGTGAAGTCAGTAAAATATGATTCTGAACTAAATGATATAATAAGAGATTATTATGAATCAAATAATAAAAAAATTTTAATTTTTAAATTTGATGAAAATGATTTAGATAAAATAAATCAAATAAAATTCAAAATAAATGATATCGAAAATGAAAAAAATAAAATACTAAAAAGAGAAAATAAAATTCAAGAGAAATATATTATATTTATAATTCATTTAACTAGACAGAAAATTGAACCTAAAATAAAAGATATTAGAAATAAGGGAAATACAATATATGATTTGATATCAAATATTGACGAAGAATATAATCAATTTTTTATAGATAATTTAAGTGGAAAAGTTGAATCAAATATAATGAAAACATTGTCAAAATCTCCAACTAATTTTTTAACCCAAATATTTAATCAAAAAAATAAATATTTAAAAAATATTATTAAAAAGATTTTTAGCTTTTTAACATATGAATTCATAAATACTGAATTAGATGCACAAAATTATGTCGGAGATATTATCCAAAAAATATTACAAAATGATTTAATATTAGAGTTACTAATGAATAAATTATCTAATGAATTAGGAAAATCTATATTTAATTTCATAAAAGAGATTTTCTCTAAAGGTGTTTTTGAAAAAAATGATATTGAATTTAGTGATATCATATTTAATTATATTTATGATAAAGTATATTTATTAATATTTAAATTTATTTTAAGAACAGAAAGAGAACATTTCTTAAATCCTATTTTATCAAATTATGATTTTATAAAAAAAGAAAAAGTACTAATACAATATATTCAAAAATATATAGATAATCTTGATTTTAATAAAATAAATGTTGTTGAAAGAATTAATAATAATAAAATATTATTATTTACAAATTTATTAATACCTTTAAGTAAAACATGGTACGATATAATTAATTCTTTTATTGAAAATTTTGTAAAAAAAGATTATTTGAATAATAAAGATCATATAAGATCATCATCATTTGAAAATGATAGAACTATTGAAGAAGAATTAAATAAATATGAAACAAAAAATAAAAATTATTTAACTGTAATAAAAGGTGAACTTTTAAGAATAGAAGAATTGTATACTTTGTTTAAAAATCAAAATATAAAAATTATAAAAGCCTTATATAAAGATTTCTTAACTTTATATATAAAAAATAAATTTAATGAAAAATTGGAACTTGGATTACGATTTTTAGATATACTTATCCAATTAAAATTAAATATAAATAAATATGATGATTATGCATATTTTAACAATAATAAAAATTCAATATCATCACAAAATTCATTATTTTATTTTCAAGATAATCTTTTTAATAATTCAGAAATAATTACCTTTCAAAATATTAAATACGACGAAGACACTTTATCAAAAATTTTAGTTTTTATAATTAGTTATAAAGAAGATATATATTCTCTACTAGAAATATTTTTTATATTGAATAATTTCTTAGAAAACTTTTTTGAAAATTGGAAAAATTTGATAATGAATAAAAAAATTAAATATGAAATAGATGATAACGTTCCCAAATATAAACGAGAAATTAATGAAGCAATTTTTATTATTTATGAGTCACTAATAAAAAGTATTTTTACTTATAATAAATATAATAATATGGAAGAATCTAAATTTTTTGAATACTTAGATTCTATCAAAAATATTTATAATAATGCAAAACAATTATATTTTAAATTATATCTTCCTAGTAAAGAATTATATACATTACAGATTTTAATTAATTTTTTAACAACTTATGATTCATGTAAAAAGAAAAATCGGGAAAATAATATAAAGGAATTATTCATTGCAATAATAAACGATATTGCTTTGGAAAATAATTTTATTATTAATAAGGATTATAAAAGTGTTGAAACGAATTATAACAAATTATTATCTATTTTAGATAATATATTTAAAGAAGATGAAAAAGAATATTACCTTTTATTAAATAATTTATTCCTTTCAAGATATAATAAATGCTTAGATAATGAATATAGAAAAGCACTTACAAATATATTTTTCAACAATATCAAAGAAAGCCAAATGAAATATATATTTCCTGTTTTTAAGAGATTAATTAATAATATTCAGCCAAAATATTCAGAGTATAAAGAAATATGTTCAAATTCTTTTGAGAACTTTTATCTAAGAAAAGGTGATTATGAATATGATATTATTGATATTATCACTGGAAAAAATAATAATATTTTGAATATGAATATTTTATATTATTTCGAATTTGAATTTGAATTATATTTCAGGAATATACCAAAAGGTAAAAAATTAAATCATATTAATAACGGTTTGGATTTAAAGAAAGAATTTAATAATATTTTAAAAAATTCATCAATTGAATATTTCAAAAAAGCAATGAATTATTATTTAAATGTTGAAGGAGATATAATTGGTAAATTATATTGTTTAGCATATATAAAAATATATTTAAAAAATGCATCAGAATTTATCAAATATGATAAAAATCAAAATATATTAGATTTTTCAGATATCTATAAATTACTTTTACCAAAGAATAATAGCGAAATTATTAAGAATAAAATTTATTCATTAAAAATCTATTTCTTTAAATGTGTATTTAAATATTCAAATAAATATTTTTTGGATTTTTTAAATTCAATAGCGAATAATAATAATCTTTTATCACCAATATTACAGCATGATGCATTTATATATAAAATAAATAAAATCTTTGAACAAAATAATAAGCATTTCTATAATTTTTCATTCATTGATATTAATGATTATGAGATGTATAAAAATTTTAGTGATATTGTTGATGTATCTGAAGGAAGCATTGAATCCCATCGAAATTATAAAGAAATAATGAATTCAAACAAAGTAACTCTTGAATTAATTTATAATAAATTTATTAATAAATATGCTTTTGATTTACTGGGAAATCTGATTGAAAATAATCATAATAATATTGTGAGGCATAATTTGAATTCAAATCCATTTTTTAACTGGATGCAAAGGCTTAATATAGATTTGCAATCAAAGAAATTATTTGAATATTTAATGAACGTTTATTTATTTAAACAAAAAGTTGTGCCAAAATTAAAATTACAAAATAATATTCATCTAAATGAAGATTTATTATATATTATATTTTTTAGTGTTAAATATGCAATAACATTTCAACATTATAAAAAGGATACAATATTTTCTATTTTTTATTCAAAAGATAATTTACCAAAAGCTCTATCATATAGCTTCTTCCCAGGTGACTTTCCTAAAAATAATGAAATGATAGAATCATATTATGAAATAGAAAATTGCTTAAATAGTGGATTGGGAGTTTATCTATGTTCTTGCGGAAAATATTATACAATTCAAAACTGCACTTTTCCATCTCAAATATCTTATTGCCCCAATCCTATGTGTCGTAAAACTATAGGAGGTAGCAATCATAAATTAGCCAATAGAGATAATATAAGAATTATTTTACGCTGGCAATATAATGATTTGATTGGAAAACTTAATAAACATAATATTAGTTATATATTTCTTGATGATTATAAGAGTCAAAATATAGATCCACTATTAAATAGGCCTTCTCCTGGAATTGGAAAAATGAGTAAAGATATAATTTATAAAACAGGAAGTAATATAAGAAATATCAATGAATTGCCCTTTAGGATAATGAATTTTATTTTTTATGGACATTTATTGATATCAAATATTTTGGAAATTTTAAATGATAATGAAATATCAAATTATTTTTCCGAGGAAACATCATGTTTTGATATAATGATAACAAATTGGAAAAAAATACAAGAATTATTAAGTCAAATTGGTATGGGAGATATAAAAATATTTATGAATGCTATTTTCAATAGAGTAAAAAATATTGTTTTTAAATATAAACAAAATACAATAAATACACAAGAAGGAAGAAATCAATTTGAAAACGATTTTAATCAACAATTTTCAACTAATAACCTGATGAAAATAAAAGAAGAAATGAAAGTATATTTAAATCTAAATCAAGAAATTTTGAATTCTTCTCCAACTGATCTCTCTTCTTTGATTCAACAATTATATCCAATAGACTTTTATAAAAACATGGAGAAAGAGCCATACATTGATTTTAAATATTTATATTTAAATTCTTATCCAAGTATCTCAGATTTTATTACTAATATAAGTTCAAATTATAATTATAAAAGTAAATATCCACTTACAATTAAAGTTATGGAGTATTTAGAAAAAGATAAAAAAGAAATTTCTTTATTGAAATATATTCCTAAAATCAATACAAAAGTAAATCTTTTAATAGATAATTACTCTTATAAAATAAGTAGAGAAGAAGCTTCTAAAAATACAATAAAAGACGAATTTAATAAAGCAGAAAATAATTTATATCCAGTAAATATTTTAAAAAATAATGAAAATATTGAGCAATATATGAAAGATTTTGTTGGTTTATTTAATAATTTTAAAGATAAAAATTTGCAATGGGGATGCCATAGATTAAAATCAATGATGATTGATTCTAATTCTCCTCTAAGTTGCATTTTATTAGATGATAATGATCCTGGTTTTTATCTAGCAAGTATTTATAAAAAAATGATTGAATATCAAAATTCATTCTTGGATAATTTAATAAATTTCAATTCACAAAATGGATTATTGCATTACTTCGTTAATCAACTAAAAAGTGAAATAATGATACAAGATGCCTCATTTAATGATATAATTAAAATAGAACTTAGTGATAATAATAAAAATAATCTTAAGTTTTATTCAAGTTTTGAGGAATTAATTATAATTAATTCTTCAATTAATCCTTTAAATAATAAATATAGATATGAATTTGATCAAATAGAAACAGAATTAGGAAATATTATTTTACCTGGTGTTAGAAAATTTAAATCTACGGATGATGGATTTAGATTTATAATATATATGTTTGAAGGATATAGAGGAAAGAATTCAAATATATTAACAAACTTTAATGAAAAATATCCACCAAAAAATTTAACAGCTGAAGAAAAAAGCATCTTAAGACATTTTATTTATAATTTTGTACAAGATGACTATAAAAATTGTTTGTTTTCTATCCAAATATTAATTAATTATATTCAAAAATTAGAAAAAAATGAAAAAAATGCAATAAATTTGATTATTTCAAATTTACCAGGACATATCTATATTGATGAAAAAATTAAAAAATTTTTTGAAGCAAATAATAAAATCGAAATTAATAAATTAGTGAGATTATTTGAATTTTTCGAATATTTATGTTGGAATCAAATAAAGGAAAATTTATTAGATGAATATAATAAACAATTAGATGAAAAAAAAGTTAAATTAATAGATGATTATTACAAAAAGAATACTGATGATAAAAATATTATTAAAAAAGTTGAATTAGCCGGAGCAGTAAGGAAATTTATATCAAGATATTTAGCAGGGAAAAGAGGCCAATCTGAATATGGAGGAGATAAAAATTTGTTTGCATATTTAACCAGATTTGATTTATGGGAAAGAAATATTGATGAATATGAATTGGAACAAGAATTTTCAAAGCTTTCTTCTGAAGTTAAAATAACTATTGGAGAAGCAAAAAATTTTTATGAAAAATTAGGAGGAGATAACGAAATTTTTAAAGAATTCTTTAAAGAAGAAGAAATGAAAAATGTTAATAATGAAATAATATTGGGAAATGAAAGGACTGATAAAAATATAATATTTATGAATAAAATGAATTCTAATGAGGAAGAAGAGGAAATTGTTGATGGAAAAAATCAAAAGGAAAAGCAAAATGACGAAACAATTGGAGATAATAATGGAAAAAATTTCAAGAAAAGAAAATTATATTAATTCTATTGTTTATTCATTAAACACATATATTTAAATTAATAAATTTGGTTATTTTAAAATAATTAAGTATTATATATTAAAAAATTTGATTGCATGCATAAATTTGAATTATCATTGTTTTTCCTTTAGAAATACAAAATAAAATGTTTTTTATTAATTATTGATTCTTCTTTTGTTGTATATTGATTAATAATGAATTTCCAAAATACATCTATTGTAATATAACCATCATTCCTATCTTAATGATTATGACCTTCTCTTTCAAAGCTTCAATAATGAGTTAAATTATTTAAACTGCCATAAATATTTTTTCTTTTACCAATATTTTAATGTCATAAAAATTAAATTTTTCTTTTTTTTGTAAATGAGGGCTTAATCCTTAAATTAATTGGATAATTTTTTATTGGAGTTAAGAATTTTCTTATTTATTAAGTAATTTAATAAGAACAAGTCCAGAAATTTTTATTACATCAAAAAATATCTTTTATTCAATTCAAATTTATTAATTCTTCAATATTAATTCCTGAATGCTTTAAAAATTCTATTGAACTATTTGAAGATTTATCTTCATCAGGGTAAAACTAAAAATTAATTGGCCAAGTATGATATGGATAAGGAAACATTCCTCTTTCAACAAATATAATTTCTAATTGGATTAATTTGAGTGGCTCAATATTTAATTTTATAGATTTATAATATAATTCATCACAATAATTTTGAATTTGGTAAATAATTCCTAAATATTCAGTATTCATTCTTATATAATTACAATTATTTGCATGAGAAATTAAATTTTTAATTTTCTCTAAAATAATTTAAATAAATATCTTTAATGTCTGAATATTAATTATTTACATTTTTTTTCTTTTGGGAAATTTTCATTATTAGGACAAGAAAATTTTGGAGATGGAGAATTGTTTATAGATCATCTGATACTGATGAAGAAGGTTGATTATTTTCCTCTTTGGTTTTTATTTTAGACATTTAATTTTTAAATCTATTTATTTTACTTTTTTATTTATTTAATTTATAAATTTTAATTATTATTAAAATAATTAATTAATTAATTTTTATTTTATTTTTTATTATAATTTTTTTAATCATTAAACTTATAATTTGGGGATTGGGGATTGGGGATTGGGGATTGGGGGTTGGGGGGTGGGGGCCCAGCCCCCCCCCCCCACCCCCCCAACCCCCACCCCCCAACCCAC
>Ga0310695_10012973_pt1 | contig 11552 bp, 4 predicted proteins | sample RumenRJG_04DNA_FD_203882 | JGI IMG/M metagenome (GOLD analysis project Ga0310695, IMG submission 203882) | Bovine rumen microbial communities from Lethbridge, Alberta, Canada - RJG_04 (v2) (version 2) | ecosystem: Host-associated > Mammals > Digestive system > Stomach > Rumen | place: Canada... | reverse complement strand
CTGGCTCTATCTCAGGATTATCCTCACAATATTTAGGAATGAACTTAAATGAGGAATACGAAGTGGCAAACAATTCTGCTATATCAGGAATCCAGCGTTTGCTCTTCCTGATGGCTGGAGTTGCAACAGCAAAGATTTCGGCATCTGGATCTTCACTTAAAGCAGCAAAAGGATCAAACGCAATCTTTATGCGCTCTTCCTGATAGTCACTATTGAATACCGTCCTGCCTGCCACAGCCGTCATCAAGGCTGTTATACGTTGCTGTCCGTCTATCAAGACCTTCTTGCCAGACGAGATAGTGCCATCTTTCAGTTTGACATTTGGATTCTTCCATAAGATGATATACCCTGTGGGATAGCCCTTATACAAAGAGTCTATCAGGTCACGCACCTGAGTTTTCTTCCACACAAAAGGCCGCTGTATCTCAGGAATGGCTATGTCGTTGGCTTCTATCAGTCCAAGGATTGCACTGATTGGAAGCGGATAATTAGAATATTTTTCGTTCTCCATATTGCTTTTGATTATTGATTCACTTATCAGGCTTTTAACCCAAACTTGTCATTGCCCATACTAAGTATTGTACTAATTCTTCAATCGGCACACACTGTATTTTTTGCAAAGGTACGAAAAGTTTTTGATAATTACTTTGTTTATGAGCTTTTTCTTTTATTTTCATTCCTATGTCTTATATACTTTCATTCCCTTTATTTCTTGGTTCGATTGTTTTTATCCAGCCTCTCAGACAAGGTAGATAGGTCTATATGACCTTCATTTACCATGTCATAAAGTACCTGCCTTACATTATGAAGCATCTTGTCAAAGGTCTTACTGATTTGTTTTAAACAAAAGAGAACGCCCTCAGCTGGGGCGTTCTCCATCTTTTGCTGTCTGCGTCTTGGCGGAAGGTGAGGGATTCAAACCCCCGATACCCGGAAAGGGTATACCGGATTTCGAGTCCAGCGCGATCGATCACTCTGCCAACCTTCCTTCGAAATGCGGGTGCAAAGGTAGTGATATTCTTTGTATCTGCCAAATATTTTTCAGAAAAAGTTTATTAAAACTCAAAAAAAAGTCAAATTCTGCATGATGGGCTTAAACGGAACAGCTCTTTTCTTGTCTAAAAAAAAGAAAAACGATGGTGACAGACCTCACACATCGTGCGAAAAAAAGGTATCATCATCAATGTATAATCATTTAATAAAGGAATGTAATATGAAAAAGATTGTAATCATGTTTGCCGCCCTGTTTGCCATGACAGGGGCAATGGCTCAGGAAGATTGTTGCAAGAACAAAGCCGAGAAGGCAAAAACCGAGAAGCAGTGTGGTGGCGACTGCGCCAACTGTAAGGAACACCAGCAGGAAGGCCGCATGATGGGCCAGCGTCCCGACCGGACGAAGATGATGGTCGAGGAGCTGAAGCTCGACGAGGAGCAGGCTACCAAGGTGAAAGCGTTGAACGAAAAATATGCCGATGTGCTCAGGGGAGGCCATCACGGCATGCATCTGCGCCCCCAGAAGATGGAGCGCAAGGTTCAGGTGGACGGTGAAACGGGTGCCACCAGCCAGGTGGAGAAGCCTCGCATGGAAAAGCCGCAGATGGACAAGAAGCATGCCGACCGACCGGAGATGAAGAAGATGATGGAGGAGCGTCGCGAGAAGATGCAAGCTTACGAAGAAGAACTGAAGCAGATTCTCAGCGAAGAGCAGTTCAAGGCTTACCAGGAGAACAAGAAGGACAGACGTCCTGCCATGCGTCGGATGCCTCGCCGCATCGAGAAAGAATAAACGCATTGTATAGAGAGAAAAACGGTGACCACAACAACATGGCCACCGTTTTTTTGTGTCTGCATCGAAACTTTTCAGCCTCGAATAAACTTTAGTAAACTATTTGAAAGCGTTCTCGGAGAGTCCCTTTCCGCCAATCTTGAGGTCCTCCATATAGGATGGCACCTCGCGACCCAGATACTTGTCGACATAAAGCTTGGCAAGATACTGTCCCAGCATGAAGCCGTGGCCTCGCAGACCGGTGCACAGTCCGACCTCGGGATCGATGATATAGCGCGGCTCTGTGTAGCGTCCAGCCCAGACAGCCAGGAAGCCTACCTCACGCAGGTTGGGAATCCACTCGGCAAAGACTTCGCTGACCACTTCGAGGAACTCCTTGCTGTTGTACTTGATGTTCTGACGAGCCTCATAGGCATCGGTGTCGGGACTGGCACAACCGATGATCTGTCCGGTATGCCCCCACTGCTGACCATAGACAGCACTGAAACCCTTGTAGTGGCGACGGTCGATGATCATATCGAGCGGCTTCCCGGCAGGACCCATCATCGGAAGGCGGCGTGTGATAAAGGCCTGATGCTTGACAGGATAGAGACCCGTGTCGAGATCGAGCTGGTCGATGAACTTCTCAGCCCCCCACCCCATTGCATTGACGAAATGGTCGCAGGTATATTCGATGTAATGCCCCTCGTGGTTGCGCACCAAGGCTACATAGCGGCCGCCCACCTTCTGCACATGCAGCAGCTCGCAGTCTTCGAAGTAGCGGCCCCCGTTCTCAACACCTATGCCGCGGATATAGTCGATGACACGCCCCGGGGTGGCCTGCCAGCAGTCGCGGGTGATGAGCGCATGGCTGTAGGTATCCTTGCTGTCGTCCCACAGGGGCGATATTTCGCGCTTGAAATCTTTGCGCTCTATCATATAGGCATCGCTCCATGCACGCGATGCATCGAGCGACTTGTATGTTGCTTCGTCGTGAACAAGGTTGACATAGTGCGTCAGATGGTAGTTGATATTGAACTTCTGCTGCATGTCCTTGAAAATCTCATGGTTGTGGACGGCAATATCGGCAATATCGGGATTGGAGAAGGCAGGACGCCCTCCGCCGATGCAGCGCCACGAGGCACCACGACTGTAGTTGATCATCACAGGATGCTTCCCTGCCTCGGCGAAATAGCGGAACAACGCACTGCCTGCGATGCCGCCGCCGGCTATCAGCACCTCTACCTGCTCGCGCCTTACCTCGTTCTTCTTCGGGAATACGAAGACCTCCTTCGAGTGAGCATTGTAGAGATCGCCCAGCGTGACGGGATTAGAGAGGGGTGCACGCGGGGTAGCATCGCCCACCAACTCGATGCCGTGGCTTCGCAGGGCCTGACGGGCGCGCGGAATGCAGCGCTTACCGCGACAGGGTCCCATGCCCAGACGGGTGATGTGCTTCAGTTCGTCTACCGATATGCTCTTGCGGTCGCCAATCACTTCGAGCAAACGGTCGAGCTTGATGTCCTCGCAATGGCAGACGTAAGGGGATATTTCCGACGGTGCGGTATCTTTTAGAGGAGAGAGGAGAGAGGCGAGAGGAGAGAGATTACACTCAGGCGCTTCAGTGCCATTCTCGCTCCTCGAACGATTCTCGCGCTTCACGATAAAGCCCTTGATGTCGGTCATGCTGAACTCATGGCCCAGCTCAGAAACGCTCACCCGTGCCACATTGGTCTTGTTAGGCTTACGCAGTATCTTTGCGATGACACCTTCGCCAATCTTTCCACCGTTGTTGTCAACAAGCAACACATCGGCGCCCTCTTCCACCTCGTACTCTACAGGTAGGAAGCAGATGCGCCGTACCGTGTCGTAACCGAAAATGGCCAGTCCGGGACAGTTGTTGACGCACTGCATGCAGCCGATACACTTGTCGTAGTCGACCGTCGGCGTTGTGTTGGTGGCCAGTTTGCTGATGGCTCCTTGCGGACAGCTGAAGGTGCAGGGGTTGCAGGCAAACCCGTAGAGACAGTCGAGCTGAACGAAGGGCTTTGCCATCATGCGCTCGTGGGTGGGCAGGTTGGGCTTCTCAAGAATGCGTATGGGGTGCTGCTGCGAGTCGATATACTGTCGCGACACTTCCAGATAGTCGTCGTAGTTGAAACGGATGCCCATCGTCTGTGCCACCTCGTAGGCTGCCTGCCGGCCACGCAGCACGGCACTGGTGCCCTCGCCGATGCGTACTGCATCGCCCACGCCGTAGGTGTTCAGCCCGAACACCTCACGCCCCTTCACCAGCAGCTGGTTGTCGGGAATCAGGCCAGTGCATATATTAATAATGTCGATGTCGTCGATCACCTGCTCGGTGCCCGCGATGGGCTTGAAGTTCTCGCATCGGGCAATGACGGCACCCGTAACGCCCGTATAGTCGGCATTGGGGATGGCACGCACCAGGGTGTAGCCCGTCATGATGGGGATGCCCAGACGGCGCACGCGGTTGGCCTGCACGGGGAAGCCGCCCTCACGGGGCATGGCTTCGATGATGGCCTTGATGGTAGCGCCGGCCTGCATGCCCTGATAGGATGTCAGATAGCCGATATTGCCGGCTCCCACGGTGAGCACACGCTTGCCGAGGAGGGTATGCTCCTGGTTCATCATCTTCTGGAACACGGCAGCCGTATATACTCCCGGGACATCGTCGTTCTCGAACGTCGGCATGAAGGGGACGGCACCCGTAGCCACCACCAGATGGTCGGCATCGACGTAGGCCACCTCGTCGGTGACGACATTCTTGATGGCCACCCTGCGGCCTTCGAGCAAGTCCCACACCGTATTGTTGAGCAGGATATTCTCCTGGTTGTCGCCGGCAAGGGTCTTGGCGATGTCGAAGCCTCGCATCCCTCCGAAGCGCTTCTCCTTCTCGAAGAAGAAGAACTGGTGGGTCTGCATGTTGAACTGACCGCCTATCTGGCTGTTGTTGTCTATCACGATGTTGTCGATGCCGAAGGCGTTCAGCTGCTCGCGACAGGCAAGACCAGCCGGACCGGCACCGATGATGGCCACCTGTGTCTTGTAGACCTTTACCTCGCGTTTCTGCTGATGGCGCACTTCGGGCAACTCTCCTTCATGGCTGTCAATGCTACACACTTCCTTGACACCGTCTACCTTCGTCACACAGATGCGGCGCACCTCGCCGTCGACGAGCATTTCGCAGGCTCCGCATTTTCCGATGCCGCAGTTGAGGCTCCTGTTGCGGCCGTCCAGACTGTGGCTATGCACGGGAAAGCCGGCCTGATGCAATGCTGCGGCAATGGTGTAGCCCCGGCGTCCTTCTATCTTTTTTCCGTCGTAAATAAACTCTACCGTCTCGCTTTGCGGGATGTCTAAAATGGGGTGTTTGATCAATTTCTGCATATTAGTTTTCTGTTTAAGTTAGCTGTTTGTACTGCAAAGGTATGATTTTATTTTGATTCTTCAAAAAGATTTCATCGTTTTTTTTGCCTATTCGCGATGATTATTGGCTTTATAACAAAAAGGAGTGGCAGGAATCTGTTTCCTGCCACTCCTTTATCCCATCCCGGTGATTCGTTGGGACTCGAACCCAAGACCACTGCGCTTTGGTTGGGGAATACTCCCACCCGTCCCGGTGATTCCGTTGGGACCCAACCCAAAACCACTGCGCTTTGGTTGGGGAATACTCCCACCCATCCCGGTGATTCCGTTGGGACTCGAACCCAAGACCCACAGCTTAGAAGGCTGTTGCTCTATCCAGCTGAGCTACGGAACCATGAGAAATCGGGTGCAAAATTACTGCTTTTTATTCAGCTGACCAAATTATTTGGCAATTATTTTGCTGTTACGCCCAATCCAGCTGATGTTTACCACCTATCCGGTCGGTAAAAACCTTATGAATTCATCGACATGAGGAACTCGTCGTTGTCGCGAGTGCGCATCATGTTGTCGTGGATGGTGTTCATGGCCTCTACGGCATTCATGTCGGCGATATACTTGCGCAGGATCCACATGCGGTCGAGCGTCGTCTTGTCCTGCAGTAGTTCGTCGCGACGTGTGCTGGAAGCCACGAGGTTGACAGCGGGGAAGATACGCTTGTTGGAGAGCGAGCGGTCGAGCTGCAGCTCCATGTTGCCCGTACCCTTGAACTCCTCGAAGATCACCTCGTCCATCTTCGAGCCTGTGTCGATGAGGGCTGTAGCGACGATGGTGAGCGAGCCGCCTCCCTCGATGTTGCGGGCAGCACCGAAGAAGCGCTTCGGCTTCTGCAGGGCATTGGCATCGACACCACCGGTGAGCACCTTTCCGCTGGCCGGTGCCACGGTGTTGTAGGCACGTGCCAGACGGGTGATGGAGTCGAGGAAGATGACGACGTCGTGGCCGCATTCCACCATGCGCTTGGCTTTTTCCAGGACGATGCCGGCTATCTTGACGTGCCGCTCGGCGGGTTCGTCGAAGGTTGAAGCGATGACCTCGGCATTGACGGTGCGTGCCATGTCGGTGACCTCCTCGGGTCGCTCGTCGATGAGCAGCATCATCAGGTAGGCCTCCGGGTGGTTGGCAGCGATGGCGTTGGCGATGTCCTTCATCAGGATGGTCTTACCCGTCTTGGGCTGTGCCACGATGAGGGCGCGCTGCCCTTTTCCGATGGGTGCGAAGAGGTCGACCACCCGGGTGCTGAGGTTGGTTGTTGCCCTGTCGCCGCAAAGGGTGTATTTCTCGTCGGGGAAGAGCGGTGTGAGGTGTTCGAAGGGGATGCGGTCGCGCACCTCGTTGGGGTTTCTTCCGTTGATCTTCTCGATGCTTGTCATGGGGAAATACTTCTCTCCCTCATGCGGCGGCCTCACATGGCAGTCGACGACATCGCCCGTCTTCAGTCCGTAGCGCTTGATCTGTGCCACGCTGACATATACATCGTCGGGCGAGGAAAGATAGTTGTAGTCGCTCGAACGCAGGAAACCATATCCGTCGGACATGATCTCGAGCACGCCATTGGCCGTGATGATATCGTTGAAGTCGAACGCCTCGTTGTCTTCCATGACGTTCTGCTGGTGGTAGACTGCCGTCGGGGCAGGCATGGGTGACATGGGGTTGTCGAAGATGTCGTAGTTGGGAATGGCTGCCTGGTCTTCGATAGGCAGGTCGACGACGGGAATGAAGTCGATGCCGTTGCCAGGATCGCCTTCCCACACATCGTCTATCTCCGGGATTTCCTCGCTGCTTTCTTCTGCCTCGTTGTGGGCGTTCACCTTCTCCTGGAGCTGTGCGAGCAACTCCTGCTGTGCCTCGTCGTTGCTACTTTCCGGGTTGTAGGTCTGCTCCGGGACGTCCATGTCGGCTGTCTCTGGTGCCTCTTCCTGAGGAGCCTGTGCCGGCTCGGCTGGTTCAGCCACGGGTTCCGTTACGGCAGGTTCGGCAGTTTCAGTGGGTTCAACCTGTTCGTCGGCATTTTCTGCTGCTGCCTTGGCAGCTGCTATGGCCTCCATCTCGGCTTTCGACTTGCGTCCGCGGTGTTTGGGGAATGCAGCGAGTGCCTCTTCGACGAGCTTTTTCTCGCTGGCCTTCAACTTCTTCTTCGGCGCAGGCTTTTCTTCTACTGGCTCTTCCGGCAGGTTGAACAGCGGCATCTGCTCTTGCTGCGCGTTCTTATTCTTCTTTGAGTCGAGATTCTCTCCGTCTTTTCCTTTCACGGTGTAGACATGGTCGGTCTCCTTCTTGGCGATGCGTGTGCGCTTGCGTTTGGCAGCGGCAGGCTGTGCCGCACCTATCTTGGCTTGCTCGTCGAGAATGGTGTAGACGATGCTCTGCAGGTCTGCCTTCGTGTCTATCTTGATACCTAATTCGTTGGCTATACCTTCCAATTCGGAGATACTTTTCGATTGCAATTCTTCGATCTTATACATATTGATGATATGTGTTTTTTAAAAGTCAGAGATGATATAAAAATAGGAGTTTGTTTGCTTATAAGCTATCCGCAGGATGTGATTTTGCGGGAGTCGGCAAACGTGTGATACGAAAATCGGCTGCAAAGGTATATATATTCTTTGAAAACGCGCTATCTGTTATCAACAATTTACCCAGCTGTTAATCTTTTTTATCAATTCAGACTTTCCATGCAACTGTTTTTAACCACAAAGCACATGTCTGTTTTTACGATTCCTGCCTCTCCACGCATAGCGCGTTGTTTCTGAGTTTGTCAGAGACCATCTCTGAGGTTGTCAGAGACCATCTCTGAGGCTATCAGAGACTATCTCTGAGGAGGTCGGAGATTATCTCTGATGAGGTCAGAGACCATCTCTCATTATAGCACGGGCAAACAGTCCAACAAACAGGCTATTTTTGTTCTGCCCGCGATAAGATTGTTGTTTGTTGTCGGAGCCGCCTATATATATAGCGGCTCCAACAACAAACGAGAATCGCCAACATAACAGCGCCGACGGACAACAACCAATCCGATAACTCGCTCATTCGTGATATAAAAAGGAAGCAGACAACTTAGCTGTTGCCCGAATACTTTGTGTTGCGCAAAAGTTAGTTAATTGTTTCGAATTATTCATTACGCGCGTACCATATTTAAAATATATGTAGTAATTTTGCAGCCCGAAACAGATTCAGATCTAAGCGAATAATCAAAAAGTAAAGATAATCAATTATGAAGAATGTAAAGTTTTTAATGGTTGCAACAGTAGCCCTGCTGCTCGCCTCGTGTGGAGGCGGCAAGCGCGGCGGCATGCCCAATTTCGGCGACAATGAATATCCCGTGGTAACGGTACAGTCGCAGAGTACGTCGATGCAGACCACCTATCCCGCCACCATCAAGGGTGTGCAGGACGTGGAGATACGCCCGAAGGTGGCCGGTTTCATCACCCGTGTTTGCGTGAAAGAAGGTCAAACGGTAGGAGCAGGACAGCTGCTCTTCGTCATCGATAACGAAACATTCCAGGCTGCCGTCCGTCAGGCACAGGCTGCCGTCAACACAGCTACGGCTCAATGCAACACGGCCAAGCTGACGATGGACAACAACCAGAAGCTCTTCGAGCAGAACGTCATCGGACAATACGAGCTGGAGTCGGCCAAGAACAGCTATGCCAGTGCACAGGCTCAGCTGGCACAGGCCCGCGCTGCCCTGGCCTCGGCTAAGGAGAACCTGAGCTTCTGCTATGTGAAGAGCCCGTCGGCAGGTGTCGTCGGTTCGCTGCCCTACAAGGTGGGAGCCATGGTAAGCTCGGGAAGCACGCCCGCTCTGACCACCGTATCGAACAACTCGTCGATGGAGGTTTACTTCTCCATGACCGAAAAGGACATGCTCGAGCTGACAAAGACTGCCGGTTCGGCAGCAGCTGCCATCGCCCAGATGCCTCCGGTAGAGCTTCAGCTGGCCGACGGAACCATCTACGGCCACGAAGGACACGTCACGAAGGCCAGCGGTGTCATCGATGCCGCCACGGGTTCGGTGCAGCTCATCGCCAACTTCCCCAACACCGAGCGTCTGCTCAAGAGCGGCGGCAGCGGCAGCATCGTGATGAAGAAGGCCAACAATTCGGCCATCATGATTCCGCAGTCGGTCGTCTCTGAGGTGCAGAACAAGAAGTTCGTCTATGTTGTGGGTAAGGACAACAAGGTGAAGTACACCGAGATAACCGTCGACCCGCAGACCGACGGTGTGAACTACATCGTGCGCAGCGGTCTGAACAATGGCGACAAATACGTCACCAACGGCATCACCAAGCTCACCGACGGCATGGAAATCAAGCCCATCACTCCCGAGCGCTATCAGCAGAAGATTGACGAGGCTGCCAAGAAGGGCACCGACGGCACAGCCAAAGGTTTCATCGATGCCATGAAATAAAATAATAAACAAAGGAGTTCAGGAGTGCAGTAGTTGCAGGAGTACAGACAGACTACTCTTAGCCACTCACCTACTATAACAGTATTGTCTGAACTCCTGAACTCCTAAACTCCTGAACTCCCAAATCATTAAGAAAATGACATTCACAACATTCATCAAACGCCCAGTGCTTTCGACGGTGGTCTCCATCGTCATCGTGCTGCTGGGCTTCATCGGACTGGCCACACTGCCTATCGAGCAGTATCCAGATATCGCACCACCCACAGTGGTGGTCTTCACCAGCTATCCCGGTGCTGACGCCGAGACGGTGAAGAACTCCGTGCTCGTACCGCTGGAAGAGAGTATCAACGGTGTGGAGGGCATGGACTACATCTCTTCGTCGGCATCCAGCGGAAGCGCTCAGCTGAGCATCCTCTTCCGTCAGGGCATGAACCCCGACATGTGTGCCGTCAACGTGCAGAACCGCGTGCAACAGGCTCAGGCCCTGCTGCCCGCTGAGGTGACGCAGATTGGTGTGACGGTGATGAAGCGTCAGACCTCGCAGGTGATGATGTTCACCCTGACGAGCGACGGACGCTACGACGACGAGTTCCTGACCAACTATTCGAACATCAACATCGTTCCGGCCATCAAGCGTATACAGGGCGTGGGCGACGTGATGTCGCCTGGTGTGAAGACCTATTCGATGCGCATCTGGCTGCAGCCGGAGGTGATGAAGCAATACGGCCTGATGCCCACCGACATCACCGGCGTGCTGGCCGAACAGAACATCGAGGCCGCCCCGGGTACGTTCGGTGAGCGTGCCGACGTGGCCTACGAGTATGCCATGCGCTATACGGGTCGACTGAAGACACCCGAGGAGTTTGGCAACATCATCATCCAGAGCAACGCCGACGGCTCGACGCTGAAGCTGAAGGACGTGGCCAAGATCGAGCTGGGCGGACTGCAATACTCCGTCTCGATGAAGAACAACAACATCCCGTCGGTGATGGGTATGGTGCAGCAGATTGCCGGTTCGAACGCCAACGAGATAGCCGTCAACGTGAAGAAGGAGCTGGAAGAGCAGGCCAAGCTGTTCCCTCCGGGCATGTACTATAAAATCAACTACGACGTGACGGAGTTCCTCTATGCTTCGATCGAAGAGGTGGTCTTCACCCTCATCTTCACCCTGCTGCTGGTGTTCCTCGTCATCTACATCTTCCTGCAAGACTGGCGCTCGACGCTCATCCCGCTCATCGCCGTTCCGGTGTCGCTGGTGGGTACGTTCTTCTTCCTGAAGATATTCGGCTTCTCCATCAACCTGCTGACGCTGTCGGCCCTGCTGCTGGCCATCGCCATCGTGGTGGACGACGCCATCGTGGTGGTCGAGGCCGTGCACGCCAAGCTCGATCAGGGCTACAAATCGTCGCTGACAGCCTCTATCGATGCCATGAACGAGATTTCGGGAGCCATCATCTCCATCACGCTGGTCATGGCGTCGGTGTTCATCCCCGTGTCGTTCATCGGCGGCACGAGCGGTACGTTCTACCGTGAGTTCGGTGTGACGATGGCTGTGAGCATCTTCATTTCGGCCCTGAACGCCCTGACGCTCTCGCCTGCGCTTTGTGCCATCTTCCTGAAGCCTCACGACAAAGAGGGCCACGAGGTGAAGATGTCGCGCATCGACCGCTTCCATACCGCCTTCAATACGGCCTACGACAAGGTGCTGGGCAAATATAAGAACAGCGTCGAGAAACTGGTGCGCAAACCCGTCGTCATCGGCATTGCCGTTGTGTTGGGTATTGCTGCTCTGGTCACGACGATGGCAACGACAAAGACGGGTCTGGTGCCCGATGAAGATACGGGTACGCTGTTCTGCACCGTCTCGATGCCTCCTGCCACTTCGGTAGAACGTACCAAGGTGGTCATCAGTCAGGTCGACTCGCTCTT
>Ga0310695_10012970_pt1 | contig 11555 bp, 6 predicted proteins | sample RumenRJG_04DNA_FD_203882 | JGI IMG/M metagenome (GOLD analysis project Ga0310695, IMG submission 203882) | Bovine rumen microbial communities from Lethbridge, Alberta, Canada - RJG_04 (v2) (version 2) | ecosystem: Host-associated > Mammals > Digestive system > Stomach > Rumen | place: Canada... | reverse complement strand
TTCGTAGTCGCCTTCCCAAATGCTTCCAGCGTTGATTTCACCTGTGGCGGCGGCAATGGCAAGTGCGGTAGACGAGCGTGTAAAACCTGCCTGTGCTGTGGCTACGGGGTTGTTTTTTATGTTGATAAGTGGAAACGGTTCGTAAAAATCGCTGTGAACCCATTCTAACTCAGGAATCTCTCGCATACGGTCTTGAAGGCGTTCAGCAGCAAGGCGCAACGAATCAATATCTTCGCTATAAAACCGGTATTCTAATTCGTCAACCTCCAAATAGTCAAGACGTTTGAATTTTACGTATGCCATCGGAAACGCCTCCGAAAGTTGCGTTTGATATTGGTTGAGAATTTCTAACGCGGCCTTGTCGTCGGTGCAGTTAACAATCATTTGCGCAAAGTTTTTACCAGCCATCTGCGGTGCGTAGGCGTCCATAAATCGTGGCGACGAACACCCTATAAACGATGTTATGCTTGTGATTCGCTCGTCGTTTTCAATTACGTGTCGCACCGAATCGGCTATTTCGCGAGCCTGAGTAATGCCTTTGTCTTCGGGCAAGAAAATTTCAATGGCAAATTGGTCGCGGTCGGCAAAGGGGAAAAGACGCACTTTGAGGTTTGGCGCAATCAGCGATGAAAGAAGAATTATGCCAATGCCGCAAATTATTGTAAACCAAGGTTTTTTAAAAGTATATGCCAGCACTCGGTCGTATACTCGCTGAACGGTTTTGGTGATTATGTTGCCATCGGTTTTCACCTTTTCGGGCTTGATAATCTTAACTTCGAGAAACGGAATCACTGTAACGGCAAGAAACAGCGACACCATCAGGTTGATGGTAATGGTCATAGGAAAATCTTTGAGGGCATCGTGAAACGTGCCTTTCATCGTTATCAAAAACGGGAAGAAAATTGCACATATACAGATAGTTGCAAGCATCATTGGCATAAAATACTGTTCGGCGGCGGCAAGTGCGGCGCGACGTGGTTCTAAACCTTTGCCCACGTACTCTAAGTATCCATCAATCATTACGATAGAGTTGTCTACAATCATACCTAAAACTACAATAAGCGCGGCAAGGGTAACGATGTTTAACTCAATACCTGCCAAATACATTATAGCCACTGATACAAAGGTGCTTAGCGGAATTGTTACCGCAGCCACCACAGCCGAACGCAACGGAAACAGCACCATCATTACCAAAATAATTACCGCCATAGAAATCAGGAGGTCGCGCAAAAACGAACTTACGCTCATTGCCACCACTTTGGGCTTATCGGCAATGCGGGTGATGGTAACATCGCCAGGTAAATCGTTGATATAAAAATCGTTGAGCACCTGCTCCACCTCCTCGCCATATTGCACAACATTGTTGCCGGGCGTCATTTCCATCGAGAGAAGCACGCAGGGGTGCCCGTCTTGCTCAATACACGGCTCGTTGGGAGGATATTCGCGGCGCACATCGGCAATGTCGCCCACGCGGACGGTCTTACCTGTGGACGGGTCGCTAAATATAATTTGGTTGGCGATTTCGGCTTCGGTGTTGTTGGTAGATGCCACGTGCAGAGGCACTTGAAGATTATCGTTGTTGATAGAGCCGCTCATTGTGGCTAAGCCTTGGCTCTGCAACTGCGTTAGCAAAAACTGCTGTCCAATGCCATAAGCCTCCAAACGCCGACGGTCGATATAAATAGAGATTCGCTCTTTTTGCTCGCCAAATAGTTTGACGTTTGCCACCGATGGAATACGGCGCAGACGGTCGGAAAGAATATCGGCGTAACCCTTTAATTCTCTGTAACTACGGTCGGCACTTTCAACGGCTATCAGTAGCGCGGAGGTGTTGCCAAAATCGTCGTTGACAACCACAGCCAGCACACCCGAGGGCAATGAGGGTTTAAAATTGTTGACACCGTGCTTTATTTTGCTCCACACCTCGTCTTTGTTGTTGACATTGTCGTTGAGCCTCACCATCACAATTGCCATTCCGTTTTGCGATGTGGAGGTGGTTTTGTTGCGGTTAACTTCCGAAAAAGTAAACAGATAGCGTTCCAATGGTTTGGTTACTTGCTGTTCTATCTCCTCGCTTGTGGCTCCGGGCATAACAGCCACCACCACTCCCTGACGTATCACCACGTGCGGAAACTCGTCTTTGGGCATTACATACATTCCGTAAATGCCCGCCGCAAACAATATTGCCACTATCAAAAGCGAAATTGAATAATGCTGCAACGGCCATTTGAGCCAATTCATCTTGTTTTCCATAATTAATAAACTACTTTTGTGCCTTCGCTAAGTTTTTGATAACCCTCTGTAACAATGATGTCGCCGTTGTTTACGCCGCTTGCCACCACAATTCTGTTGCCGATGAGCGAGCCGGTGGATACTTGTGCGCGCTCTACCGTGCCGTTGCCGAGCACACGCCACACAAAATATGTTCCGTCGAATCTTTTTTGAACGGCGGTAACGGGCAAGGTGATAACGCTTTCGGTTGTGTTATTTTGAGTGCTGAGTAAAAAGTTTACCTCGGCAGCCATTCCGGGCAGAAGTTTATGGTTAGAGTTGGCAACGTTGATTCTTACGTCGTAGGTGTGTGTAAGTGCGTCGGCAAGTATTCCTTTTTCGATTTTGCCGCCATTGGTGCTTACTCCCGCTGCATCCACTTTGATGTCGGTTTTGGTGTCGGGGGCAATGTTGGAAATTTCCTTTTCGGGAACAGATACTTTGATTTTAACGGTGTTGATGTCTAAAATTGTCACCACGGGTTGCGACGGCAGTGCTGTTTCGCCTGCGCCAATAAACTTTTTGCCAATTATGCCCGATGACGGCGCAGTAAGGCGTGTGTCTTGAAGATTTTTTTGAGCGGCTTCTAATTGCGATTTGGCCTGAGCGGTTTTGCTAACAACCTCTACCCATTGCACTTCTGCCATTGAACCTTTGTCGTGAAGCATTTTGTAACGTTCAAGAGCGTCGTCGGCCTGTGCAGCGGCTGCCTTGGATGCTGCTAAAAGGTTTTGCGCCTGAGTATCGTCGATTTGGGCAATTAGTTGACCTTTGGTTACTTGCTGACCTTCATTTACAGCAACGGTTTTAACCACGCCCATATTTGTAAAACTTACCGACACGGCTTGGTTTTCTTCTACAATGCCGGTGTATACGCGCTGCGATGCGTTTTGGGTAACTTCAACGGTTTCGGTGGTAACCCTTGTTGGTAATTTTTCGCGAACCTGCTCGTTTGAGCCGCACCCTATTAGCGTCGCCGCCGACAATAGCAAATATATCCTTTTCATTTCAATTATATTATTACACTGCAAAGATATGGTGTTTTTGCACATAAATCATTTTCGATTTTTCGATAAAAATGTGCTATATGGGAGATGAATGCAGAAATGAAATATCAATTTGCTAATAAATCACATTATACATTAGCACAATGACGTAGGCAAAATACAAAATTGTTACAAAGATTTCTTTTGATGTGGTGTTGCGGATAAAATGGATTCCGGCAAGGAAAACTAAACATATAACAATGCTAAATGCAAACAGATTATGCAAATGAAACATCCACGGTGATATTAGCATTGCCACGCATACACATACAATGGTAACAATATTGCCTATTTTCGGTGAAAAGATTGTACTCAACGTATGTATATGTGCTATTTTGTCACCTTCGGAATCTTTTATATCCTTTATGGTTAATGCTAAGAAGAAGCAAGTAAACAAAGCTATGCTCAAATATGTCGGTACATTTTTAAGTTCAAACTCTTCTATAATAACCGATGTACCTGCATAAAAGGTAATTAAAAATATAAACGCAAGCAATAAATTAGAGATAATAAGATACTTGCGCAACCTTACCGGAGGGGCAGAATATAAAAACGCTGACAAGTTATATACTAGCACCAAAAAGAAAAATGTTGGATTGATGCATACGGCTATCATCAACGCAATTACCAAAAACAATGCGCCCATAAACTTGAATTCTTCCCTCGAAATGGCATTTGTAACCAAAGGACGGTTTTTGTTGCTGATTATATCAATGTTATAATCGTATATGTCATTGAATATTACCGCGCTTTCAAACGAAAAGAATATCGCTATACATGCCATTATTACGGCTAATATGTTGCATGGATGTGCAAAATTGTTTAAAAAATCGAAGTTTTCGTATAGTGGATTCCTTTCTGGCGGGTTGTTATAAACAAACAACATTCCTGCAATTATCAGCATTATATAATGCAACGCCCTTGAAAAACGGAAGTTTTTAACTATGCTCCAAAAATGATCTTTACTCCTTATGTAATAGCCAATTGCAAACAGCACCATACATATCAATATGTATAAAAGGGATATTTTGTCGCTTGATGTGTGCAATATAAAGCCGCCTTGCAGCAATGTGCTATGCCTCATTAAAAAGTTGTCGTCGAAATTGAGTCCGTTGTCGTACAATTGTGCCAAAGTGGGAACCATTAGTCCGAGCGCAAGGCAGACAAACGCCACGCATACTCCGCAAATCACCGACTTGACTATCCGCTTGGTCTTGATATAGAGATACACCATGGCAGCGAGGCTTGCAAGTGTGATTTCGATGCGCATACCAAACGACATTCCATGATAATCGTAACCGAAATCCCAAAAATGGTGGAGATTGCAAATCACATTCCACGGATTTACAGGATAGGCGATGTCGATACGTCCCAAAAGAATTGAATCTAATATAGGGGCAATGCATACAAGGCATATTGCCGACGCGCCAACGGTATAAGCTTCCGACAGTTTTATATGCTTTCGCGCAAAACCATACAGCATCAGCGACAACGCCGCAAATATCATGTAATAAAACAATGTGTAATGCAAGAAATACATTGTTAAAGTACGCCAAGGCTGATCCGAATTAACCAGAATGCCGCCTTGCAACCCTATTTCCAAAAAATTTCTTACATTACCTACCGCAAAAACACTTATAAGTATGTTTCTACACTTGTGCATGAGTTATTTTCTTCCTGTACCATGGCAATGATAACATCTCTCCATACCCCGACCCTTACAACTTGTACAATATTCGTCATTATTCCATCCACAGTAACCATCGCCACCGCAAGAAGGACATTCAAGTTTGCCCGAACCTTTACAATAATCGCAATCGTCGTAACGATGAGGACCGGAAGAAGGTGAAGAAACCTGTTGATAAATTACATCTGGGCCTTTAATAGAATTGTCGTATGTTAGTGTTTCTTCAAATTCGCCTTTTACAGCCTTATGCCATCTGGTGCCTTTTGCATCTATCCAAAATGTGTTGTTTTTTTGTAACAATTCACCGTTGTAGGTGAGATTCTTTGAAGGACTTGTAACTATTTTAATCTTTGCCTTGGTGTGGTTTGTGTTCCATTCTTCCAAAGTTCCGCAGGTCAGTTTTCCTTCGTATGAGCCTTCTGTCAACAATAAGCAAATATGGTCGCCTTGATTCCAAAGTTTTGAATTGCAGTTGATGGCAACAAGACGTTCATATTCTGCCTTTTTGCGTTCAAGCGCGGCTTTTTGTTGTGCTATATAGTCAAGAGAATCCTTTATGCGTTGTTGACGGGCTTTTTCGGCATCTTCTATTGCTTTGATTTTTGCTTTTTCATTTGCCGTATATTCAACAAACTCACCGTTTTTGTCGATGATAATCTCCTTATTTCCTCCGATAACCACCTCGGCTTTCCCGTTTTCAAATGGTTTGCAATTATAGTATTCATCTTCAACAACCATTTTGCCATATTCTGTAACTAAGCTAAATCTGACATCTCCTTTGGGTAGAATGAATGCCATTCCTTCACTGAGTATATCAAATCCTATTTCATATTCGTCTATTTGTGCTACATTCGCATTGTCATATAATAATATTATTCTTTCGAAATAAACACAGTCTTTTGGAAATCCATTAACAAACGTGCCGCTTATGAAATAAAAGGTTTTGTCATTTTTTGTAAATCCTGAGCCATCACCATTAATCATTCCATTTACAACCTCTCCTGACCATTTGAAGTTGTCAATCAATGTTCCACCAGAATAAGTGAAGAACATACCTTTCCCTATTGAATTAAGTTTACTATATGAAGCTTTGGCAACCCTTACATTATAGTCATAAATATACTCTTCATCATAATCAACAAAATCACCATTTGTATTGATAATTACGTTGCTATGTCTTTTTTCGTCCCAAACTACGGCTTTGCCGTCGTGAAATGGTTTTACAACTTTTGTATATTGTTGTTTAATAACTATTTTGCCATATTTGTCGATAAAACCATAACGTTCGTTTGGTTTAGTAAAAGCCGCAAGTCCATCACCAAAAGTTTCAACTTTGATATTATTTTGTATTATAGAGGGTTTGCTAAATACTTTGCTTTCGTTAATAGTGTATTTGTAAAAACTACAATCAGAAGGATAACCATCTTTAAATGAACCGGTAAAGTATATAATTGTGCCGTTGTTATAATAATAACCTTGTCCGTTGCCGGATATTTTGCCGTTTGACAAACTGCCGTTCCAAATTACATTGTTCCGTGTCAATAGTTGTGTTTGATTGTCAAATGTATATATAAAGGCATCTGCATTTGTGCCATTGATTATTTCCTTGGATTTAGCATATTTAGCAAGATGTTTTAGTGCATAGTTTTTGTAATCGCCTTTTTTCAAAAACAACACCATTGTTACAATTGCTTTTTGATCGTGAGGAATTAACCAACTATTTGTCTGAGTGGCATTATTACCTATAATGGTAATAGTTGTATAGTTGTTCTGTTCGTTGATGTACGCAACGATGTCGTCGTATTTTATTTTTTGCTTGATATCAATTTGGACCATTAGGCGACCATAGTCGCTCACTGTCGGATTGGCAAAAACTTGGTCTAAATAGGTTTTTGTTTTTGGTTTCAAGCCTTTGATTTGAGAACTTGATTCAAAGTTAGTTTGGGGACTATAATCTTGTGCATATCCTGTAAATGAAAGAATGCACAGAAAAACAATTAGTAGTTTCTTCATTATCAACATAAATTTTACACCGGAGAACTTCCCAAACTCGGAATTATACATAAAAAAGACGTGGGAATTTTACATTAGCTTACCCCACAATTGACGGGCCTTCGCATTGCCTTAACGAGATGGGATAAGCAACGCAAAGTCCACGCCTATAACATAAAGATGTATGCGTAAAAGCATACTTCCTTTATCATAGAAAACGTGGACGTTTTTGTTGCCGAATCCTCTATCTCGTTTACAAAGTTGCGAAGTTTGTCAATTTATAGAGAAACGTCAATAAACGTCCTTTTGGAATCAGTTTCGGCTATGTATAAATGCCGAACTTATCCTAATGCAAATATAGGGGATTTATATTATAGTTGTATCGAAAGGATGGATTTTTTTTGTTATTTTTTTACACATTATATATATGTTACAACGAACATCTTTTTTTAATTTTCAATTTAGCGATGGAATCCCTTATTCCATCTCCACAAATCCCTTTATTTTATTGATAAGTGCTTCTGTTAATGGGAATAACGGTTCTATATCATCTTTTTGATAATCAACAAAATCTTCATAATCCTACTATTTCGCGCCTTTCTTGGTCTGTCATCATATTCTTATGCCATCCTTCATTACGTTGTACTTAAATAATGTGGGTCGCGAATTATCCCATTGTTGGCGGGTATATATCAATGGATTAATTTCCATTCCACGGTCAAGACCCATTACCCAAATATCGTAACTGAGTTTTTTAAATTGTGCTTGCGACACTTCGGGAGTATCAACAATGATAACAACATCCCAATCTGAATCGGAGCGTGCGTCACCACGTGCCCGGGAACCAAATAAGATGGCTTCGGCAGTAGGGTCGGCAGAGCGAACAGTTTTGCTTATCAACGATATCACTTCTCTGTTATTATTTTCCATTGCTAATTCAGATTATGCATTTCGCTGTAAAGATACAAAAAATGACGAAAAAGAATACCCTCTTTCGGGAAAAACATTCAAAAAAATATTCTACTCTGATATTTTGCATTTTACTATAAAATGTAGTTTCTTTGCATATAAATAGAATAGATATAAATGCACCAAGAAGAAGTAACCCTCCAAAGCCTTACCGATAACGACTGTATAAAAGTAAGTTACAGCGACAACGATATTGTTGTTGTAGACGATGTGCAGCAGTTTGCCGAATTTGGCTCGGCGCATATTTCGCTCAATGGTATTGCTGTGTGCACTTCGGGACGTGTTACGGCAATGATGAACTCCAACAAGGTGGAACTTAACAAAAACCAAGTGGCGGTTGTTCCCAAAAATGCCATTATCACCGACCTTATGCTTAGTCCCGACTTTAAATTGAAGGCTATGTTCTTTTCTGATAGAATGTTGCAGAGTTTTCTCCACGAAAAAATCAGCATTTGGAACGAGACTATGTACATTCACCGCAACAATATTTTAACTCTCGATGATGACGCCATACTCTTTTACGACCATTTTTATTCTATGCTAAAACTTGTAATGGAGTGCGGTCCCAATCATATTTATTATAGCAACGAAGTAATTCAATCGCTACTGCGTGCGGCAATGTTGGCATTATGTGGGGCAATGAAAGCCTCTATCAACAAGAATGTTAGTGACCCTTCGGTAAAAATGCGTTCATCACCATCGGTCTATTTTCAGCGGTTTCTCGACCTATTACATTCGGGCGATGTGCGCAACCGCAGTGTGCAGTATTACGCTAAACAATTGTGCATTACGCCCAAATATCTCACCGTTATTTGCAAAAAACATTCTGGCAAAACCCCTCTCGAATGGATAACGGGTCAGGCGATAGAAAACATCCGCTACTATCTCCGCTACACCGACCTCAGTATTAAGCAAATCTGCGATGTATTAAATTTTGCCAGTCCATCGTTTTTTGGCAAATATGTAAGGCAACATTTGGGCGTTACACCGGGGAAATTGAGGAGCGGGGAAGGTTCTACAAATCCTTAAACAAATCATCCATAGTTACTTCTGCCACAATTCCGCCTGAATATTCACTTTTTCTTAGTCCGTAAGTGGTAATAAATACGGGGTGAATGGCAAATCGAGTGCCTGTTTCGTCGGTGAAATCCGATTGTCGATTGCGCATTTTTATGTCTTCATCTTTGCTAAGACGGTATTCGTTGGCACTGTATTTAATTTCGCAAAGGTTGATTATGCGGTCGGCACGTTCAATAATAAGGTCGATTTGAGCACCTTGCACCGATTGTTTGCTGCGCCACGAATAATATTGAGTGCCAATGCGGTCGATACCGAGTGCGTGTTTTATTTGTTCGATGTGTGCCATGCAAATACGTTCAAAAGCAAGTCCGAACCATATATTTTGTAACGACGATGATTGCATATTGCTCCAAAAGTGTTGGTCGTTGACAGGTTTGTGAAGAAACGTATTGTGAAATATTACAAAAAAATCGGTGAGTTGGTAAAAACCGTCTGTTTTTTTTACCTTGGTGGTTTTAACGAAATAGTATCGTACAAAATCGCATTTTATAAGGTTAGTAAGGTATTCTGAAATATGTCCGTTGTCGTGTTTTCCTAACGCTTCAATTATTTGGTCGCGTGTTACACCTTGACGGCATTTTGACAGAATGTCGATAATTTGCAAGTATGGCGCCGGGTCGCGAAACAGTGATGCAAAAAGCCGTTGATATTCGTCGCCCATAGTATTGTTTGACGAAAAGAAAATTCTGTCGATGGCTGTTGAGGCACTTTCGCCTGCATTTATCATATCTAAATAATAAGGTATACCACCAAGTGCCATATATAGTTGCATAATGGCAAGACGGTCTAAAACCACATTTTTCTCTAATAGAAATTGTTCGGTTTCGTATAGGGTAAATGGGCTTATGTGCATTTCGTGAGTAATGCGATTGTGCAATCCGCCGTGATTGTCGATTATGTTGTTTATCATCCACGATGTTGCGCTGCCGCAAACTATGAGCATTATTTGGTCGTGTTTAACTGCCCAAGAGTTCCAGAAATGTCCCAATGCACGGATAAAACCTGATTTTGGTGTGTCGAAGCACGGAAGTTCGTCGATAAAAATAATGCATCGTTGGTTTTGTACCAATAATGGTTCAAGTTGTTGGCTTAATAAATAAAATGCGTCTAACCAAGTTTTGGGCATTTCTCCGTGGTAACCCAACGAACGTAATCCTTGAACAAACACCGCCATCTGTTCCGAACGTTTGCCATCGATAACACCACTAATATTAAAGGTGAACTTGTTTTTAAAAAAGGTGTCAATCAAAAAAGTTTTTCCAACCCTACGTCTACCATATAAGGCTATAAACTCCGGACGTTGCGATTGTTGGTACTCCTCCAACTGCCTGATTTCATGTTTGCGACCTATAACTTTCATACCTATAACATTTTAGTTCGACTGCAAATATACATCATTTATTACAATAATGCAATATTACCCGGCGGAATTTAAAGATTTTTCTCAAATTCCGCCGCCTAATAAATTATTATCGGGCGGAATTTGCAATTTTTTCTCAAATTCCGCCGGGTAATAATTCTTTCAACTATAAAAAAAACGCGGCGAAAATATTCGCCGCGTCTATTATATAAAAGTGTGGTTTTTAATCTACAAGCCTTTGAATAATATTAATTCTGCGTAGGCAAGGGCGATGGCGATTACACCTACCACTATTCCAACCATAGCCATATCTTTTTGTTTGATAAAGCCTTTGGCGTATGCCAATGCGTTGGGAGGTGTGCTAATCGGTAATGCCATTGCAAACGATGCGCTGAGAGCAAGTCCGATAAGGAGTGTAGAAATGCCGCCGTAGGGTTCAAGTTGCGGCATAATGCTTTTGCCAACTGCCAAGAGGATAGGAATCAAAAGTGCAGCGGTGGCAGAGTTGCTCATAAATGTACTCATTACGCAGCAGAGAAGTCCGCTACCGATGATTATGAGCATTGTGGGCCAACTGCCAAACGGAATGGCTTGTACAAGGTGTTCGGCGAGACCTGTTTTTTCGAGACCAACTCCGATTGCAAAGCCGCCGGCAACGAGCCAAAGCACGTCCCAATCGATTTTTTTGAGGTCGTCTTTTGAGAAAATGCCTGTTACGGCAAACACGCCTAACGGTATCAATGCCACAACGTTAGAGTTGATACCTGTGAGTTTTTCGGTTACCCAGAGAAGAATAGTTACTATAAAGGTGATAAGCACAATCCACGATTTGGTGTCTTTGAGTTGGAAACCGTCTTCGATGTGTATCTCGATGGTTTTTTGAGTAAATGGAAACATCTTTTGCAAGATAATCCACGCAATAAAGAGGATAATCAATGCGAGCGGAACCATATAGAGCATCCATTCGCCAAAAGAGATTTGTAGGTTTAGTCCCTCAGGATCGTTTAAGAATTTCATTGCCACAGCGTTGGGAGGTGTGCCAATGGGAGTGCCGATACCGCCCACGTTGGCTGCCACGGGGATAGAGAGTGCCAATGCAATGCGTCCTTTGCCCGAAGTGGGGAGAGTTGCCAACACAGGCGAAAGAATG
>Ga0310695_10012969_pt1 | contig 11555 bp, 6 predicted proteins | sample RumenRJG_04DNA_FD_203882 | JGI IMG/M metagenome (GOLD analysis project Ga0310695, IMG submission 203882) | Bovine rumen microbial communities from Lethbridge, Alberta, Canada - RJG_04 (v2) (version 2) | ecosystem: Host-associated > Mammals > Digestive system > Stomach > Rumen | place: Canada... | reverse complement strand
TAGAATCAATAGTTTCAAGCGTTATTTAAATACAAAAGCCCATCTTTCCACAAGAAGGACAGGCTTTAAATTCTCTGATAAAAGACGAAGGCCGCGGCATGAGCCGCGGACTTTGTCTTCAGTCTGACACCTGCAGCTGCAGATGTTTTTTAAATAGCGAGAAAGAGATTCGAACTCTTGACACCACGGGTATGAACCGTGTGCTCTAGCCAACTGAGCTATCTCGCCAAATCAGGGTATGCCACCCATAATGGGACCTATAGGGCTCGAACCTATGACCCTCTGCTTGTAAGGCAGATGCTCTCCCAGCTGAGCTAAGATCCCATTGTAGTGCTTTTTGATGCGCAACGGTGATATTATATTTATAACTTACTAATTTGTCAAGTGCAATATTATGTAAACCAGTGTACAGTGTCGATATTATGTAAACTTGTGTGCTTATTTGGAGTCTATATTGTTCCAGTAGGACATTTTGGCGTTTTCTGCTTCCTTTATAAATATGGATATGATCCTTTCAAAGCGTTCCCATTCGCTCACTCCCCCGTATTCAGGGAAGCAGGCGTGCAGCGCAGCCATTTCGCCTTCGGTCTCTATGGCAGCAAATACAGGAAAAGCCTCCTCACTTAAAAACATCCGGGTAAAGATGCTTTCAGCATTATACCGCCTTGCAAGCTCCTCCGTGTCTATGTCACCATCCCCTGAATTAAGCGGGACGTCCTCCCGGATATGGAACAGAAAGGACATGTTCTCCTGATCGGTGCTCTCATAGAACAGGATTAATATATGTCCCATATAATCTATCTGTATATAGGGCAGCTTTCCCGTAAGAACCCCTGTCTGCTCTATATTCTGTATAGAGAGAAGGTTTGAGATCTGCATTAATCTCACCAGAGCGGCATACCCCATTCCTTCATAAGTAAGAGGCGGGACATTCTCCCCCGGGTCAGTCTCCCGCTCTTCCTCCGTCACAGCCATGTCCGAAGAAGGCAGCAGCCGGAAAGGATAGCCCTTATAAAAGAGCTCTAGGCATCTTAGAAAGCCATCTGCCTCCTCTACCTCCTCCTCTGGGACGATCCAGCGTATATAGTTATCTGACTCTGAAGCCTCATAGTTTTTCTCCGCAGAAAATCTCAGGTAACCCGGCTCCTCCTTAGTGAGTGTTTCCTTCACATATGTACAGAATACGGGGTGCATATCAGGCTCTTCTACCCATATGCCGGGTATGGAACCGTCGGCTAAGGAATAACGGTGATCAATTTCCTCTTCCATAAGCATTGCATGGAGTCTGTCAAGCCGGGGCTGCAGAAAGCCGGACATGTAAAGATCTGTTTCCTCATTCTCTCCGGCTGACATTAAGCTTTCACCCTGCTCCTCCGTTTCAATCTCTTCTATCCTGATATCCATTAATGTCGCTGCCGCTCCTTTCCCTGACTTTTTACTGCGTTTTAGTGGCCTTGACCATCAGGGGTTTCCCTGAGGCTTTTTCTTCAGCACCTTGATGCTCCTGAAATTCTTCACGAATTCCAGGGGAGTCAGAAGATGGGCTCCGTTTCCGAAATCGTCCTCCATATGGCTGGACTTTGCCCCTGTCACTTCATTTATCCTATGCTCCGTTAATCCCGTCCCCCATGGATTTCGTACTGCTATATAGGGTTTGTTCCCTATGTAGCGGATACCTAAAGCCGTATATGCATGCTTGCCGGCCACTCCCCTCATGGTGTGCTCGCTATGATCAGAGTCCTTATCCCTGTAGTCCTCAAAATCAGTGCGGCTTGAACAGAAAACAACAGATCCTTCCCTCTCAGCCCTTTCAAGCAGCTGCATCACCTCATTTATCATTGGCTGGAAATTGGCTTTGTTAAGCTTACCGGTTTTTCTGTCCCTGTCTTTCATATAAGCGGACATTTTTTTACTGCTTATCAGATTCTTTTTCTCTATCTCATGAGTATCCAGGGTTATTCCAGTCAGGACACGGTACACATTTTCCTCCTGACCGCCTGATATGGACTCATAGGAGCGTATATTCTGTTTTTCCAGTTCACGGTAAACATCTCTCTTTGACGCGATGTATTCCTTACTCTCTCTGTCCACTTCTATCTTATCCAGAGGAGTATTCCAATAGAGCTTATTCTGTTCCTCTGCCATTCCGGAAAGGGTGTAGGCTTTCTCCAACATCTGCAGCCACAGGCAGCTCTGTCCATAGGCGTCGCTTTCCTTTCCCCTGTTCTCACCTGTGGGGACTTCCTTAGTCATGGTTATATAGAACGGCTTGCCGTCCAAATGATGCAGCTTTACTGTTACGGTTTTTCCATTATCCTTCATAATGTTCTTTATAGCAGAGGGATCTCTTTCCACCAAAGCGGCGACTGCTGCTATTAAATAGCAGTCTCCAAGCGTTCCCTGACAAAGATCCTCCATGCAGGGCTCGTGGGGGAAAAGGGGCTTTTCGGAATCATCCCTCATATCATAAGGACGTATATTTTGGGGTCTGTACCTTGTAAGAGCGTTATCAAGCACATCCCGCGAGTTTTTATTTCCCTTCTTACTCTCTTTCCAGTCCATTACCTCAAAGTCCCAGGGTATCGTTATTTTCTCTACATCATATTTCCTAAGGAGTATCTTGGTTCCGTCTATATGCTCAATGTTTCCTTCTGGCAGCGTCAGATTTCCGTCGCAGCTCTTATCAAATTTCTCCTTATAGAATTCCAGCATCTCCTTTTCCTTAAGCTCGTCCGGGCTTAGATTTTTCTTATCCTTATAGGCACTTAGAGCATTCTTTATCTTCTCACGTATCTGAATGACATCCCCCTGCTCCTTCCTTATTCTGTCCGGCCTGCTTATGCGTTTTTTCCTGTCCTCTATTGTCTCGCCATCTATCTTCAGCTGTCTGCGCTTCCATCTGTCCGTGATCTCCCACTGCGCCGTAGCGAAGGATGAAGCATAGGATGAAAGGAGATCCATTATGGAGCTCATTTCGGGACTGATATTACTTAATGCTGACCTGTCTTCTTTCACTTTCTTTAAGAGATCGTCCTTACTCTTCTTCATTAAGAACGCGGAGTGGGAAGCAGTCTGTGAGAAGCTCCTTACCATATCCAGCTTCTTTACGTTCTTTTCCTTCCGCCTTTTTGCTACCTCCAGATCCACAAGGCGCCTGATTTCCACCTCTATATTATTCCCGCGAAGCTTTCCTCTATATTTATTACGGATCTCTCTCTCTATTGCTCCTATATCGATCTTTTCCCTCTGAAAATCCACTCTGTTTATGACATTCCCGTCAGCATCAACCCAGGGGCTGCCGCCATTTTTCAGCCTTTCAGCTCCGTCTATGGCTTCATAGTCCTTCTTACTGTCCCTTATAAGCTCACTCTTCACATAATCCGGAAGTACACTACGGCTCTTAAAGCGTCTCCTGATATCCTTAAATCCAGCTATCCTGGAATTGGATTTTTGCTCATCATCGTCAATACCAGAACGCCATCCCTTTTCCTTATCCTGCTTCAGCATCTCTTTAAGCGCAGCATGACGCTCAATAAGACACTTCTTTTTCTCATCACTTAAAGAGGCTCCCAGCTCTTCCATGCAGGATATAATGGTTTCAGTCTCCATGGTCATAACCCTGTCGGCAAAGTTTGTATCGTAAGGCAGGTTAAAGCTTCCTGATATACTGAGTAATCCAGCCTTTTCCTCCTCCTCCAGCTTTCCAAAATCGCCGAAGGATCCTGTGACCATGATGCGCTTTATGCTTACGGCGTTTTCTCCTTCCACCACCGTAGTCTCTGCGTCATAAACAAGGCTTTTTTCGTCCCTGTTCCTGACACCGGTTAAAAAGTCCATGAGTTTTAATGTTCCAAGCTGGCGGAGAGCTTCGTCAGAATAATGGATATCTACTCCCGCATGCCTCGCATAGTCCAGGAGATAGCTGTATGACTTTAAGCCCTTTTTTTGGATGTCTGGCTCTAAAACTGTCTTCTTCTGCAGGAAGCCCTGCTCCCTGCTGCCGTCACTCTTTATCATCACTGCCTTGCGGCTGTCTCTATATAATCCGTTCATTCCCAGTGCTTTCGACAGCGTCTGGGAATCCAGGCTGTTTATATTCTCTGCCTTCCGGAATATCAGAGATTCATTGCTGTCCGGGTCCACTATCATGTTATTTCCGTCAAGCTCCGTCTCTCTGACATAATATCTCCTGCTCTTAAAGATATCCTCCCAGGTTCCGAAGCGCTTGTCAGAGAGAATAAGATCCTCTGTATCCGTGTCCCTTAAATATGCGGCATCCCTCTCATAAATAGCCTGAATCCGACGTATTTTGACTGAGTATTCACTTAGATCAGTGTCACTCAATTTATCCGTGCATTTCCGGCATCGGTCTATAACGTTCTTATAGGCCCCAAGGATCTTTTCCTTATGCGCGGAAAAATCTACATCATTTACCGGCATTGCTTTTTTCTGAAGCTCTGATAACTCATCTCCGGCTTTCAGCACGGATTCTATTTCCGATATGCTCTTTTTATCGGATCCTCTGTAAATCCCCACGTCCCCTTTGATGATATTTTTTTGAATATCTAACTCCTTATGCTCATTCTCCCGAACAAGCTCCCGGGCCCTCTCACTTTCAGCCTCATCAGTAAGATTAGCCTGATCTGCATCTGCCATGATCCTGGCAAAGGTCTGATCCTTTGCTTTTACGCGTCTCCCGTTTAAGCGGTTTTTTAAATTCCTGAACTTATCCTCCGAAAGGCTCTCAAAAAAGCGCTGAACCTTGAAGCTGCTCTTAAATACAGCCTCCACATTCTCAAATCTCCGGTTTCCCGTGCTCCGCTTTTCATTCTGTTTCCTTTGCATATATACCCGGCATAAATCCTGGAACTCCTGGATGACCATAAGGATTAAAGTTCGCTGCTGTCCATAATCCACCTCCTCACCCCTGTTCTCTAATCTGGTGTCCAGAAGCTTCTTCAGGTTCCCGAGGGTTTCCTTAATAACAGCCCTGTCGGCTTTATCGCTCATGCGGCCGACGGTGCCGAGATTCTTCACGGCAGTACTGAAGGAAGCATAGTCATCTTTTGCGCGGGGACTGTGCTGCAGCTCTTCAAATTCTTCCTTCTGCTTTTTCTCTATATCATTCTTACGGCGTTCCAGCTTCTGCTTTCTCTCATCCCTTATTTTCTGAAGCTTTTCTTCATAAGTGGGCTCCGACCCGGCAGGATCTGCAATCTTAAGCATTGCCCCCTGGTCTTCTCTGTCAAGGAAAAATTTCGTGCTTCTGGATATACTGCTCCTTATCCCCAGGCAGAAGTCCAGGAATTCTCTGTAATAGTCCGCGTGTCTGGAGATCAGCGATATTTCCTTATTCCCCTTTGTTATCTGAAAGCGAAGTCGTTTTATCTCATCCTTGGCGGCATTTGCTCCAAGGCTGCGGAGCTTATCAATCCTCTCTCTCTGCGCCGCAATGTATTTGTCCCGGAGGGAAAAGGCTTTATTCAGCTCCTCCTTTGCAAGAGCTATCTCCTTCCCGTGAGGAGACTGCTCCGAGTTATGCTTTTTCAGCTCCTTTTCAAGTACATTCATGGCGTAGGAGGCATTGAAGGTGCTGTTTAGCGTATATAATTCTGCAATGCGTATATCCTGCATTTTAATGTACTTGGTGGAGAAACCCTTAAGAAGATTTACATAGCTGTCTTTTTCCTGTGTATAGGCTCTGTCCCTTTCCCTCTTATTGCTGCCATCTCTCCGGATCCGGATGGTCTTCGCATTGTGTTCCTCATTTATCTCCAGACCGTGGAGCCTCATATGAGAGTCCAGCAGATTTTTTAAGTCGGCTCCCATTGCTGCCCTCTCCTCCAGGGCAATGCGCTGCATTTCCGGAAGATTCCTGAAAAACGAAGGGTAGCGCTGTTTCATACCGGGATAATCAAGGCATTTCCGGGCTGTCTCATACAGCTTTGGAATATTGTCTGAAAGATATTCATCGCTTAAGGAGCTCATATCTATCTTTCCGGACAGCATGGTTTCCACATAGCGCATGAGATAAGGATCCTCTGCCCTGTCTTCAACGTTTTGCATGTCATTGCCGGAGGATAAACTGTTTTTCACATACTCCTGCATAACACGGTACTCCCGAACGGTACAGAGGTCTGAGTGATGATAGAGCTCGGACATCTGCTTCATTAAGGTTTTCTCCTGCTTCGCAACAGCCTTGTCTTCCCTGACAGTCGGAGCATTTAAGCTCACATTCCCCTCTGAAACGTCCGTAGTTAACAGATTCCTTTCCAGATCGTAAAAATAGCTGTTTAAGTCCTGGTCCCCGGTGTTTTTTCTGATGCGGTTAAAGTAGCTTTTTTCCTCATCGGCTGATAAAAACCTGTTAATGTTCAGACTTCCCGTACGCTGCTGTGAAATGGTATTGGAACGGCGTATGGGATCTATGTGATCTTCCTTTACTGTCTTAAATAATCCGCCCATATTTTTCTCCTCTAATAATCCAGGATTATTATCTGACTTAGTCCGTCCGGTTGCCGATCCCGTAATCTCGCTGCTTACGCGGCTTCGAACGGTATCTGGCTCCGTTATAAACCTGTGAGCGAGTAACTGTATGACAGCTGCTCTATGCTATGCATTCCTTCGTTTATCACCTGATACATCAAAGCATCCCAGACAAGAAACAAAAGCCTTGTATCCCCCTCATATTTATCTCTTAAAACCTCCGACATATGCTCAAAGAGCACCGACTGCCCTGAAAGACCCGGAAGCGTGGACCACATGGAGGAAATATGCACCAGATCCTTTCCCGGAGCCCTGGCCGTAATGTATGACCTTATATTCTCCTTTTCAAAAATGCAGAAGCTTAAATCTCTGTCCACGTCCTGTCCCGTGAGTCCCTCATTGGGAAGGGGATCGCCCTTTTCAAGACAGCTCCTTGAGGTTTCCTTAAGATTCTTTTCTTTTATCTCAGATAAGGGGAAAATATAGCTTTTAAGCGCAGGTGGTATAGGTCTGTTTGCTTTCAGATCCCTTACCCGGCCCATGTAATATGCCGGAAAATGCCTTGAATTTTCTTCAAATCCCATGGCTTCCAGAAAAGAGCTGAGAGAATACGCTTTTTCCCCTTCCATGGTAAATTCGGCATTAAGATAAACCCCTTTTCCGAAATAATGCTCCCGCATTTGATCCATCAGAGCCCGTCCCACGCCCCTTCTCCTGTATCCGGGGCTCACGAAGAGGGATTTTATATCCATCCTGTGACCGGTCTTCATTCCGGCTATGACACCTATGGCTTCCTTGTCTCTCCAAGCTCCAAAGGCCGTTATCTCTTCTGCCCTTTCAACGTCGATCGGAAGGACTGCAATATCCTCCATTTGAAAGCCTCCTTAATATCCTGTCTTATTCATACCTCAGGGCATCCACGGGATTCATCTTCGCAGCCTTATTCGCGGGATAATAGCCAAAGAATACTCCGATGACCATGGAAAAGATAACCGCAAATACTACTGCTCCGACGGGTGCAGTTGCTTCATAACCCATCTGCTTCGAAAGGATGGAGCCCAGTACCATTCCGATTATAACTCCTATGATTCCTCCTACCAGGCATAAGACCATGGCCTCCACTATAAACTGAACCCTGATGGAAGCATTTGTAGCCCCCAATGCCTTCCTCGTACCTATCTCCTTTGTCCTCTCCTGAATTGATACCAGCATTATATTCATAACTCCTATTCCGCCCACAAGAAGCGATATCCCGGCAATAAAGGAAATGGCCATTGACATGGTATTCATGCTTTCTGTCATTTCCGCCATAAAAGAGGACATGCTGGAGCAGCTTATCTCGTAGCTCTCGTTATTTCTGTAGAAGCGTCTGTTCATAAAGCTTCCTATTTCGGTCATAAAGTCGTCCACGCTTGTTACCCCGCTTCCCGTAACAACCGTCACCTGCTCAAATCTCTGATCCTCATGGTTGAAATCAAAGGCCGTCTTAAGCGGCAGATACACCGTTGTGGTGGTCTCCTCCTCAGAGGTGGATACCCAGTTTGCGGAGGCATCATATTCATAAACTCCGATAATGGTATAGTAATGGTACTTCCCGTTTACCAGTATGGAGATCTCCTTACCCGGGGCAGAAGCGGTATCCCCGTTAAACATATTATTACAGAAATAATCGGAGACTATGGCAACCTTCCTGCCGTCCTTCTGATCTGACTCCTTAAAGGAACGCCCTGAGAGCATTTCAAGCTTATCATCCTCAAATTTCTCGTCATTTACGCCCTTAAGCTCAACATTTGCATACAGGCTCCCGTCCTTTGCCTGCCCCTGTCCCGCAGAGCATTCAAGGAGAAAATGGTCTATCTTATCGGGATACTCTTCCTTCAGTACTGAGAGCATATCCATATAAATATAGTCATTATCCCCCAGCTTGCTTTTACGCGGCCCCCATTCAAAGCGCATACCGTCCATCATCTCTGTCTCGGTACTCTTCTGCGAGACACCCATGGTGATATCATTCGCACCGTAGCTGTTCATGGTATCTGTCATGGAAGCTGTCATAGAGGTACCTACGGTCATTATTGCTATGACAGATGCAATACCGATGATTATTCCCAGCATCGTGAGAAGGGATCTCATCTTGTTTGCCCTGATGCCGTTTATTGCAAGGATTATATTATCAAGAAGGAGCATGTGGCGTTCCCTTTCTCTCTCCTATGAACATACCGTCGGAAAGCGTGAGTATCCTTTCACATTCCTCTGCAAGCTCCGGGGAGTGGGTTATGAGAACTATGGTCTTTCCCTGCTCATCATGGAGCTTATGAAAAATATCCATAACCATCCTTCCGGTCTTTGAATCCAGTGCTCCGGTGGGTTCGTCGGCAAGGATAAGAGCCGGATCATTCGCCATGGCTCTGGCAATGGCTACACGCTGCTTCTGCCCTCCGGAAAGCTCATCCGGAGTATGCTGCATGCGGTCTTCCATCTCAACAAGAGCCATAAGCTCCTTTGCCCTTTTCCTTCTCCTTCCTCCCGGAACCCCTGCATACATCATCGGGAGCTCCACGTTTTTCAAGGCGCTGGTTCTTGCTATAAGATTATAGGTCTGGAAAACAAAGCCTATCTTTCTGTTCCTGATTTCGGAAAGCTCATTATCACGGGCTTTCATGATATTTACACCGTCAAGGACATATTCTCCGCTCGTAGGCTTGTCAAGGGCTCCCACTATATTCATAAGTGTGGACTTCCCCGAACCCGAGGCTCCGACTATGGCCACAAATTCTCCTTCCCTGACGATAAGGCTTATGCCATGAAGTATTTCAAGCTCATTGGGTTGTCCTATGTAATAACGCTTGATAATATCCCGGGCATCAATTATGATATCGCCCTTAGCCATTAAAACATCCCTCCCGGACCTCCGGGGCCTCTGTGTCCGCCCATACCGAAGTTATTGTCGGTGTCAGGGTCATCGGATCCGGGGATAAGTACCTTATCGCCGTTTTCAAGCTCGTCCGATATGACTTCCGTATAATAATCGGTTTCCAGCCCCTTCTCCACGGTAACCTTCATTGTGGGGGTCTCCTCATTTACGGCATAGAGCTCACCGGCGCTCTTTCCTATCATTTTTTCCGCGATAAGATTTGCCAGAGGATTTGCGGAATATGAATCCTTAACGGGTTCTCCCTGAGAGCCCGTATCGTCCTTAAGCATACCCTCACCCGAATCAGGCCTGCCGCCATCCGATGGTCTGCCGCCGTCTGATGGCCTGCCGCCGTCTGATGGCCTGTCATCCTGTTTTTCTTTATCCTCTACGCCGGCGACTCCGGCTTCCGGTACATATGCTTCCCTTTTTTCCTGTCCTGTGACTGCCTTATTCACATAGAAGCTGCCGTCACTGTCTTCAATTATCGCATCATAGGGAACCGCCTTCACTCCCTTTCTGGATTCCACTAAAATGGAAGCCTCAGCAGTCATTCCTATACGAAGCCTTTCGTCCCTGCCTTTTATAGTGATCTCAATTGGGTACTCGGTAGACGATGATGATGAACTTCCCGAAGACGTATCCGATGAAGAACCGCTGCCGGATGAAGATGATGAAGAGCTTCCCGGCACAGGTGAAACAAAGGTCAGGATACCCTCCATCTGGTCATCTCCGGTTGCATCAGTCTTTATCACACAATTCATGCTCTCGCTTATTTCCGAAATATCATACTGGTCAACCGTACCGGAGACAATATAGGCAGAATCATCCTGTATCTCGCATATGGTGCTTTTTTCATCATATTCCTCCCCTTCCACCACAGAAACACTGGTGACGAGTCCGGAAATGGGTGCTGTTATATTGCATTTACCGAGACTTGTCTTATAGTCCCTTATCTGTTCCTCAGCGGAATCATTGCTGGTAATATTGTTTAACTGTGATTCGACTACTGAAGCCATATTGGTGGATATGGTACGAAGATCCGTTACTCCCTGATGTTCAAGCTCCTCAACGGCCTTATTGTAATTATCAACGGTATTCTGGAGATTAAGCTGGGCATTTTCAACCGATCTGCCCGCAGCACTTACGGCTTCCTCCGCAGTGGCTATGGCATCCTTATACTCAGAGCTTGAATTTTTGTAATTACCCTCCGAAACGGTTCCGTCCCTTTTAGCCTCCTTGTAATCATGGTACTCATCCTTGATTGCATCCAGTTCTCTTTCTTTGGCACTCAGGCTGTCTATGGCATCTGACACCTGGTTCTGCTGTTCCACATATGAGCGCATAGCGGAGTCCAGACTGTATTCCCCATGTGACTGGTTATAAAAATAATCCTCCCAGGCCCAGGCCACCTGGGTATTGGCTTTGGCCAGCTCCAGTGTTGCCTTTGCATTATTAACCGTAATCTCACGCTCTAGCTTCCTGATATTGGATTCAATTGATGAAGTATCAAAGGTGCAGATGGGATCTCCCACATTCACATAGTCACCCACCTCCACAAAAACATCCGTCACCTCTGTTTTTGAAACCAGGGTAGACAGGGTCCTTTTTTCAGTGGCGGCTATTGTACCCGTAACTGCAATGGAATTGCTGATATCCTGGGAAGAAACCTCCTCAAAGTTCTGTGTCTCTGTATTTTCCCCGATTAACTTCGATGTCTGTACCGCTCCGTATACCTGAAAAGCGGTAACTCCCGCATACGCCAGGATAAGGAGAATAACTAATTTTTTTACGTTTCTTTTCAGAAAAGAAAAAAACCTGTTTTCCTTTATACTGTTCCAGTTGAATTTGCTGCTTTTAACAGGTTCCTGCTTTTCCTCCGTCCCGTTATTCTCTTTGTCTTTCAGCTCCAAAACTCGCAACCTCCGATGATAATAAGCATCATCTTATCAATAAAATGTGTATTATGTGTGATTTTACAGTTTTTTCGTACCTCCGTCAAACAAAAACCCGACTTTTATGGTATATTATGATGATGTTGGGGTCAAATAGACCCGTGTTGGTACCTTGAAAAACACACATATTACAGTAAAACGTAGCCGTTTTTGGTATAATTATAATATAACCAGAAAGGTGATCCGAGCAATGGCTTTTA
>Ga0310695_10012966_pt1 | contig 11559 bp, 8 predicted proteins | sample RumenRJG_04DNA_FD_203882 | JGI IMG/M metagenome (GOLD analysis project Ga0310695, IMG submission 203882) | Bovine rumen microbial communities from Lethbridge, Alberta, Canada - RJG_04 (v2) (version 2) | ecosystem: Host-associated > Mammals > Digestive system > Stomach > Rumen | place: Canada... | reverse complement strand
TAGCGTATTATCTGAGTTAATACTTGACTCTACGTTGATGTAGCGCCGTATACGAGAACCGTATGTACGGTGCAACGGGAGGGTGATGGGAAACCATCACTCTACCCTATTATGGATTCCTGATTACAGGCCCAGTTCTTCCTTCAGTCTGGCGAGCTCGTCGTCTACGGACGCGGTCATGCCGGCCTGATACTTGGCTTCGATGGCAGCAGCTTCGTCAATAGGCTCCGCTTCCAGCTCGGCCTTTGCATTGGCGATGTCCAGCATCTTGTCGGCCTTCTGTTCCATCTTCTCGAATTCGCCCATGACCTTGTCGAACTTGTCGGCGGTGCCGGTGTACTTGTTGACGGTCTCCTGGGTGTTGGCGATGGATACCTTAGCCTTGATGGCCTGCTTCTTCGCTTCCAGCTGAGCGATGTCTGCGGTCAGCTTGTCGTGCAGCTGTCTCATCTTGGTGGCGTTCTCGTGGGCGACTGCATATGCGGTCTCCAGGGAAGCGCCTACGGTCTCGAGGTTCTGCTTCTTCGCGAGGAAGATCTTGGCGTCGCCTTCGTTGCCAGCCTGCAGTGCCTGGATGGCCAGACCCTGGTACTTGGCGATCTCCGCCTTATTCTCGTCGAGCATTCTCTTCGCTCTGGTTTCCTCTGCCATAACGGCAGCGGTCTCCTGCTTGACGTCAGCCAGATCCTTTCTGGCCTTGACCAGGTACTGGTCGATCATCTTTGCAGGATCTTCTGCCTTGTCCAGCAGGGCGTTGATGTTTGCGCCGAGAATGTCAGCGAATCTGGATAACATGCTCATTTTGGTTTTCCTCCTTTAGTTATCGTTGTTGTAAATATTGGATTCATATTTTTTAGCGAGTTCCTCCGCCTTTTGGTTGGTCTCGGTATCGCCGAAAGTCTGGAGCGGGGTGTTGAGGATCTCCTTGTCCCGTTCGTCCTGTTCTCTCTTGTTCTTCGCCCGCATGCGCAGCAGGGCGATGACCGCGAGCACGATGAGAACGATGCCCGCGATGATGGTGGGATAGTACCAGGCCGGTCTCGTGACCTTCATAATCGCTGCGCCCGCTTCCTCGAACACCGCGCCGAAATATTCGGAATTATCCTTGGAACTGTCGTAGTAATACCGGTCGAAGTAGTCCATCAGGATCTCGCCGGCTTCTTCGTCGATGACGGACTGGGCCTGGATGCCTGCGGTGTAGTAAACGGTGTATTCGCCGTCGTAGTACTCGTGGAAGATGACCAGCAGATGGGCTTCGTCGATCTGGCCGTTGGCCGCCGTAAACAGCTCGTCGTAGGTCGCGTCCGCGAAATTGATGAAGTCGTTGGACTTCGGGCTGGTCTCGCCGTCCACCGTATCCGTCAGGTACAGATAGGGCATTACACCCGTAGCCTCGTAGAAGCTCTTCATCCCGTTCTCGACGGTGCTCTTCTTGGTGATCCAGCCGAGCTCGTCGGTATAGTACCCGTTCTTGACGGTGACCGCGTTTGCAGGCAGCGGCTCTCTCTGCGTCGTAGAATAGGTGATATCGTTCGAACTGCTCTGGTTCTGCTCTCCGTAAAGTCCTGCCCACAGGCCGCCGAACACCACCGCCATAACGGTGAGGATGACGATGATCAGAATGAAGGAGTACAGGCAGCCGATGTTGATCCTCGGACCGCCGGAGTATCCTTTATAGCCCTTATGGTAGGGTTCGTTCGTATTCTGTTTTCCGTAATTGCCCGAACTTGAACTGTACGGCTGCGGATTGACCGGCCGGCCCGTATTCATGAAGATGATGGGCCGGACAGGGCGGGGCGAACCGCCGCTGCTGAACGGACTGCTGTGATAATTGCCGAAACTGTTGCTCGACGGGCGGCTGTGATTGAACGTACTGGACGATCTTCCTCCCGAAAAGCTGCCGAACGAACGGCTGCCGCTGCTGAAGCTGCGTCCGCCGCCTCCGGACGATCTCATCCCGGAACTTCTGGACCCTCCGAACCCGCCGCCGCGGCTTCCCCCGGAGAATCCACCTGAGCTTCTGCCCATGATCCTGATACCTCCTTGTGTCGTTTCTGTGTTGTTTATATAATCATAGCACAAACGCTTGTATATTTGTGGTATAATTTGCTTCGTTTGAAAAGTGAAAAGATTTTGAAATATCACTGTAATATCGAAAGGCAGAAACATGTCCTGGAAGGATCGTTTAAAGAAATATTGTGAAGATCATCAGGGTCTCCTGATGGGCCTGGACATCGGGTCCACCACGGCGAAGATCGTCGTCGTGGAGAACGGAGAGATCCTGTTTCAGAAATACGAAAGACATTTTTCCCAGGTGCGCCAGAAGGCTGTGGAACTCACCAAGGAGGCGGAAAGCTTCCTGAAGGGAAGAACGTTTACCGCATCCATCTCCGGCAGCGCCGGACTGGGCCTTGCCAAAGCGGCAGGCCTGCCGTTCGTACAGGAAGTCTTCGCTACCGGTCAGGTGGTGGAGGTCCTGGAACCGGAAACGGATGTCGTCGTGGAACTGGGCGGAGAGGACGCGAAGGTCATCTTCTTCCGCGGCGGCATGGATGAACGCATGAACGGCAGCTGCGCAGGCGGCACCGGCGCCTTTATCGACCAGATGGCCACGCTGCTCAATGTCTCCGTGGAAAAGCTGGACGAACTGGCGCTGCAGCATGAGCGCATCTATCCCATCGCGAGCCGCTGCGGCGTGTTTGCGAAATCCGACATCCAGCCGCTGCTCAACCAGGGCGCAAAGAAAGAAGATATCGCCGCATCCGTATACCAGGCGGTCGTCGATCAGACCATCGCGGGATTGGCGCAGGGCCGGCGCATCGAAGGCCACGTCATGTTCCTCGGCGGGCCGCTGCACTATTGCCAGGGCCTGCGTGACCGCTTCCAGCAGACCTTAAAACTGTCGGACGAAGACGCCGTGTTCCCGGAATACGGCCGTTTTGCCGTGGCATTGGGCGCCGCGTTCTACGGAACCGGCCAGGATGCCAGATATACGTACGAGCAATGGCTCTCCGCCCTGGAAAGCGCTGCGAGCGTATCCACCAAGACGGAGCATGCCCAGCCTCTGTTCGAAAACGAGGCGGAATATGCGGCTTTCCTCGAACGGCACAGCCGCGCGAAGGTGCCGGCCAGAGACCTGGAAGGATATACCGGCAAGGCTTACCTGGGCATCGACTGCGGCAGCACCACGACGAAACTCGTCCTCATCGATCCGAAAGGCACCATCCTGTATTCGTACTACGGCAACAACAGGGGCAACCCGGTGGATGTGGTGCGCGAACATCTGGGGATCATCTATGAAAAGGCCGATGCGGGGCTCACCATCGCCGGCTCCGCCGTTACCGGCTACGGCGAGGAACTCATCCAGCGGGCCTTTCATCTGGATGGCGGTCTCGTGGAGACCATGGCGCACTACAGCGCAGCCAGGTTCTTCAACCCCGACGTGGATTTCATCATGGATATCGGCGGTCAGGACATGAAATGCCTGTCCATCCGCAACGACTCCATCGATTCCATCATCCTGAACGAAGCCTGCAGCTCCGGCTGCGGCAGCTTTATCGAGACCTTTGCGAGAGCGCTGGGCTATCCGATCGCGGATTTCGCGAAGCTCGGTCTGTTCTCCCGCAACCCCGTGGATCTGGGCAGCCGCTGCACGGTGTTCATGAACAGCTCCGTCAAGCAGGCCCAGAAAGACGGCGCCGACGTGACGGACATCTCCGCGGGCCTCTCCATGAGCATCGTCAAGAACGCGCTGTTCAAGGTGCTCCGGGTGCAGTCCGCCAAGGATCTGGGCGAGCACATCGTCGTCCAGGGCGGCACCTTCCTCAACGATGCGGTGCTGCGCTCCTTCGAACGCGAACTGGGAGCTGAGGTCACAAGACCTGCCATCGCAGGCCTGATGGGTGCCTTCGGCGCAGCGCTCTTTGCCAAGAAACTCAACGTCGAAACCTCCTCCACGGTAAGCGCGGAAGAGCTAAAAACGTTCACCCATACCTCGGAAACGGTCACCTGCAACGGCTGCACGAACCACTGTCCGCTCACGATCAACACCTTCTTCGGCGATGAGAAATACGTCTCCGGCAACAAGTGCGAGCGGGGCGGTCTGCTGGCGCTGGGCAAGAAGCCCGAGACTGCGGCCAAGCTGCCGAACCTGTACCGGTATAAAAGAGAAAAGCTCTTAAAGCTGAAAGCGGACAGGGGAGAAGGACCCTACACCATCGGCATCCCCATGTCTTTGGGCGTCTTCGAACTGGCGCCCATGTGGCACACCATCTTCCGCAAGCTCGGCTTTAAGGTCGAGATGACGGGCTTTTCCGACAAACGGATCTATGCGAAGGGTCAGTACACCATCCCCTCCGACACCGCATGCTACCCGGCCAAGCTGATGCACGGCCACGTGGAGAGCCTTCTGGAGAAGGGCGTGGACGCGGTGTTCTATCCCTGCCTTACGTACAACTACCACGAGAGCAACGCGACCGACAATTTCTATAACTGCCCGGTCGTGGCCTATTACAGCGAAGTCCTGAACGGCAACATGGACAGCCTGCATCAGGACGGCGTCAAATTCCTGTATCCCTATCTGGCGGTCAACGACAAGAAACAGCTGGCCAAGGGCCTCTGCGAATGCCTCAACGAAGCGTTCGGCGGCTTTGCGCTGTCGGCGGTGGAAGGCGCTGTCGAAGCGGGTCACAAGGCGTATGAGGAATGGATGGCGGACGTGCGCGAAGAGGGCGGCAAGGCCCTGGCCTGGGCCCGTCAGAACGGAAAGCGCATCATGGTGCTGGCCGGCCGTCCCTACCATGTGGACAGCGGCATCTGCCAGGGCATGGACCAGCTGATCGAATCCCTGGGGTTCGTCATCGTGTCTGAGGACTGCGTCTCCAACCTGGTGACCCCGCAGAAAGTCAACGTGCTCAACCAGTGGGTGTACCACGCGAGACTATATAACGCTGCGAAATACGTCGGTCTGCACGACGACTGCCAACTGGTGCAGCTCGTGTCGTTCGGCTGCGGCCTGGATGCCATCACGACGGACGAAGTCCGGGCGATCCTGGAGCGCTACGGCAAACTGTATACGCAGATCAAGATAGACGAGATCAACAATCTGGGCGCTGCGAAGATCCGGCTGCGCAGCCTGGTCGGCGCCCTGGAGGAGAGAGAAGCGAAATGGAAATAGGTTGTGCGAGCTGCAAAGGCTGCGGTCTGGAAAGCTGCAGCGGCTGCGAAGACGACAAAAAATATATCGAGACCGAAAAGAGAGAGATCGAAACGCCGGATAACCGGGTCATCTTTACGAAGGAGATGAAGAAGACCTACACGCTGCTGGCGCCCACGATGCTGCCCATGCATTTCCGCCTGTTCCAGGAAGTGTTCCGCAAGAACGGCTACAATATGGAACTGCTGGAAAATGAAGGCCGCAAGGCTGTGGACTGCGGCGTCAAGTACGTCCATAACGACGCCTGCTATCCGTCGATCTGCGTCATCGGTCAGTTTATCGACGCGCTGCAGAGCGGCAAATACGACGTCAACAAGGTGGCCGTCATCTACATGCAGACCGGCGGCGGCTGCCGCGCGTCCAACTACGTATCTCTGATGCGCAAGGCCTTTGCCAGGGCGGGCTTCCCCCAGGTCCCCATCGTGACGATCAACATCGCTGGCCTGGAGAAGCATCCGGGCTTTAAGGTGACCGTGCCCATGTACCGGGATCTGCTCAACTGCTGCCTGTACGCGGACCTCATGATGACCCTGCGCAACCAGTGCCGGGTGAGAGAGGTAAAGAAAGGGCAGACGGATGCCCTTTGCGATCACTGGGTAAAGAAGCTCGGCAAGGAGATCTGGGACGGCAAGATGAAATACAGCCGCGTCAAGGAGAACATGCGGCGCATGGCGGCGGATTTCGCCCTCATCGAAAGAAAGCCGGAGCAGCCGGTGCGCGTCGGCATCGTCGGCGAGATCTACGTAAAGTATTCGCCTCTGGGCAACAACTACCTGGAGGAATTCCTGTATAGAGAAGGCGCGGAAGCCGTCGTTCCGGGACTGCTGGACTTCATGTACTACTGCGTCTACAACAACCGCCTGGACTTCGAACTCTACGGCATGCGCAGCGATTCCAGGCTCATCTGGAAGATCGTCTGCGACTACTTCGAAAAGAAGAAGAACGACTTAAACGAGATCATCCGCGAGCGCGGCGTGTTCTACGGGTTCTCCAGCTATAAACATCTGCTGGAGCTGGCGAAGGAGCACCACTGCGTGGGCGTGGGCATGAAGATGGGAGAAGGCTGGCTCCTCACGTCCGAGATGCTGGAGCTGTGCGAGATGGGCGTCTCCAACATCGTATGCTGCCAGCCCTTCGGCTGCCTGCCGAACCACATCGTGGGCAAGGGCATGATGCGGCCGATCAAGGCGCGCTATCCGGACGCCAACATCGTAGCCATCGACTTTGACCCCGGTGCATCCCGCATCAACCAGGAGAATCGTTTAAAGCTCATGATGAGCAACGCAAGAAAGTAGGCATACCATGACACCCAGACAGCAGCAGATCGTAAAAAACGTAGACAAGTACAGACAGGACATCTTAGACGCGGAGCGCTGGATCTGGCAGCATCCGGAAGTAGGCTACACCGAGTGGCAGACGAACGCGTATCTGCTGGAGAAATTCCGCTCCTACGGCTACGAACCCGTCGAGGCGGGCGATATTCCGGGCTTTTACGCAGACGTCGATACGGGAAGACCCGGACCCTGCCTGGCCATCATGGGTGAACTGGATGCGCTGGACATCGCGAATCACCCGGAATCCGTCAACGGCATGACGCACTGCTGCGGTCACAACTGCCAGTGCGCGGAGATGGTCGGCATCGCAGCGGCTCTCAAAGAGCCCGGCGCTCTGGACGGTCTCTGCGGCAGGATCCGTCTTATGCTGGTCCCGGCGGAAGAGATGATCCAGCTGGAATTCCGCAAGGGACTCATCGACGAGGGAAAGATCAAATACCTGGGCGGCAAGCCGGAATTCATGCGCCGCGGCTATTTCGACGGCGTGGATCTGTCGCTGATGGTCCACACGGACAACAACAACGATTACGACTTTACCTGCCAGGACGGCTTTAACGGCATCATCGCCAAGATCCTCACCTATAAAGGCCGCAGCAGCCATGCCGGCGGCTCTCCTGAGGACGGCATCAACGCCCAGTATGCAGCGACGTTGGGTCTGGACGGCTGCAACGCGCTGCGGGAAACGTTCCGCGACGAGGACCACATCCGTTTCCACCCGATCCTGAAAGGTGTCAAGAGCGCCGTCAACATCATCCCGGATGAGATGCGCATCGAAAGCTACACCCGCGGCAAAGGCCTGGATGCCTACGTGAACGCCAACAGAAAACTCAACCGCGCGCTGGCTGCGGGCGCCGTCGCCATGGGCGCGCAGCTGCATATCTGCGACATGCCCGGCTACGCGACGGAGTACCACGACCACATGTTCATGGACCTGTGCCAGAAGTGCTGCGAAGACCTGTCCGGCAAGGAAAAAGTAAAGTTCGACCACAACGCCTGGAGCAAGGGGTCTTCGGACTTCGGCGACCTTACGATGGTGATGCCCGGCGTGCAGTTCTATGCGAACGGCCACACGGGGCTGGGCCATGGCATCGATTTCTGCGTGGCGGACCCGGAAAGAGCCTGCGTGAACCCGGCAAAAGCGGAACTCTTTATCGCCGACGCGCTGCTATCGGATGGCGCAGCCAAGGCGAAGGAGATCCTGGCGCAGTACGAGCCGCCGTTTGCCTCCATCCGCGAATATCTGGACTTTATCGATACGCTGTACATGGACAAAGACGTAATAACGTATACCGGGAAAGGAATCGAGATCGAACTGCCCAATGCCTGATTTCATCAAGAAGCTTTACGATAAATATTTTCACCAGCTCCTCCGCTTCGGCATCGTCGGATGCACGGTAACGGCGCTGGATTTTATCATGCTGCACCTCTTCGTGGAGCGTGTGAAGATCTGGTATCTGGCAGCGGCTGCCTTGGCATTTACGATCTCCACGATCATCAACTACATCCTGTCCATGACGTTCGTATTCAAGGGCAGGGAAGGACGGGACAAGAAGGAGGAGTTTATCGTATTTGCCATCCTCAATCTGATCGGTCTGGGGCTGACGACGCTGCTCATGTGGCTGCTGGTGGACAAGGCGGGTCTGTACTACATGTTCGCCAAGGTCTTTACGTCTGCCACCGTCATGTTCTGGAGCTTTTTCTCCCGCAAAATATTCCTGGAGCAGCGTTGACTTTTACCCAGAAAAGTCCATAATGAAATTGTGCCTCGGTCTGTTCGGGCCGGGGCGATTTTTATAAAATAAAGGAGCTGATACCGGCGATGAAAGAAGACCAGAAGCGTATGCCTTTATATGAGGCTATCCTGGAATATAACGAGAAAAGTCCTGCGTTTTTCCACATTCCCGGGCACCGTTACGAGCGGGGCATCAACGAGACGTGGCGGGCGAAAGTAGGGGATGAGATCTTTAAGTTCGATCTCTCCGAAACGCCGCTCACCGACGACCTGCACCATGCCAGCGGTCCCATCAAAGAAGCCGAGCAGCTCGCTGCCGAGCTTTGGGGTGCGGATTATACGCATTTTTTAGTAAACGGAAGCACCTGCGGCAACCAGGCTATGGTGGTCACCGCGTCCCACGGAGGCGCTAAGATCGCCATTCCCCGCAATGCGCATAAATCCGTCCTGATGGGGCTCATCATCGGCGGCGGCAAGCCAGTGTATATCATGCCTCAGATCGAGCCGGAATGGGGTCTCCACGGCGGCATCACGCCGGGCCAGGTGGAGGAGATGTTCCGGCAGAATCCGGACTGTAAGGGCGTACTGGTCGTTTCGCCGACATATTACGGCATCACCAGCGATCTGGAAGGGATCGCCCGGGTCTGCCATGCCCACGACGCCATCCTGATGGTGGACGAAGCCCACGGCGCGCACTGTTATTTCTCTGAAAAACTGCCCAGAGGCGCCATCGAGCAGGGTGCGGACATGGCGGTGCAGAGCATCCACAAAGTGACCGGTTCATTGACGCAGAGTTCCATGATCCACATCAAATCCGACCGGGTCACAAAGAATCTGCTGGAGGCGAACCTTACGCTGGTGCAGAGCACGTCGCCGTCCTATATCCTCATGACGTCTCTCGACTGTGCCCGCCAGCACATGGCGCTCCACGGCGCGGAGATGATCGACCGGGCGGTGGAACTTTCCGATGACGCCCGCGAACGGATCAACCGCATCCCCGGCATGTCCTGCGCAGGCAAGGAACTCATCGGAAGAGCCGGCATCCACGATCTGGATACCACGAGACTCATCATTTCTGCAGATGATATCGGCATTACCGGTTTCGAACTGAAGAAGATGCTGTTCGACGAATACGATGTGGAAGTGGAGCTGCCGGACTACCGCAACGTGGTCGCCATCGTCACCTATGCCAACGAGCAGGACGAGATCGACAAGCTGGTAGAGGCGCTCGAGGATATCTCCCGCCGGTTCGCACCGGAAGGGGAACCGCTGCCCCCTGGCGAAAAGCTGCCGCCTCAGCCGGACTATGTGCTGAGCCCGAGAGCCGCCTATTTCCTCGAACGGGAAAGAGTTCCCTGGGTAGAGACCAGAGGCCGTATCGTCGCAGAGATGATCGCGCCGTATCCGCCGGGCATTCCCGTCATTTATCAGGGCGAACGCATGAGCGCCGAAGTCTGGGACTACATCGAGGCGTTCCGCCAGAGGAACGGCCATATTCACGGTCCCTCCGATCCGACGCTATCCACGCTGCTGGTCATCAAAGAATAGTTTTTATGCCGCATCTGTTTTCGGATGCGGTTTTTTTACGGGAAGAGGAGGCGATGGAATGAAGCAATGCAAAGTTCTGATGCTGGGATACGGCGTGGCCGGAAAAGCCTTCGCGCGCATCCTGCAGCAGACGAAGGAAAAGATCCAGGCGGACAAGGGCATCGAGCCCATCGTCGTCGGCATTACGACCGGCAGCCGGGGCAGTCTTTACTGCCCGGAGGGCATCGATCTCGCGGAAGCCACGCGGCAACTGGAAGAAGAAGGCCGGTTCGACCCGGCGGGGCCTTGCTTTACTACCGCGGATTCCATGACCGCTGTAGCGCAGTGGGACTACGATGTGCTGATGGAGCTGACGCCGCTCAACATCTTTACCGGAGAGCCCGCAACGACCCACATCAAGACAGCGCTGGGCCGTGGAAAGCATGCCATCTCCGCCAACAAAGGCCCCCTGGCCTGGCATTATAAAGAACTGCGCGATCTGGCGAAAGAGAAGGGCTGCTGCTTCTTCTTCGAGACGACCGTCATGGCAGGGTCACCCACGTTCGACATGGCCGACCACTGCCTGCAGTACTGCACCATCGACAAGATCCACGGCATCCTGAACGCCACGACAAACTATATTCTGAAAGAGATGGGGAAGGGCGTTCCGTACGACGACATCATGAAGGCCGGCCGGGAACAGGGTTTCCTGGAGGCGGACCCCTCCATGGATACCGAAGGCTGGGATGCCGCTGCGAAACTCACGGTTCTGATGAACGTGCTGATGGATGCCGGATTGACCCCGGACAAGATCGACCGCACCGGGATAACCGGCGTAACGATGGAGGACATCGAGGCTGCGAAGTCCCGCGGCAAGGTCATCAAGCTGCTGTGCAAGGGCGAAAAAGCTGCAGACGGCACGATCACGGCTTCCGTCAAACCCACAGAGATCCCGGCGGACGACGTGTTCGCAGGGGAAGACCTGGTTGCCGTCGTTTCCCTTAACACGGATCTGATGGGCAAACTCACCCTCATCCAGTATGGTCTGGAGACCACCCAGACCGGATACGGCGTGTTTATCGACCTGTGCCGGGTGCTGGACTGGATGATGGTGCATTAAATATAGACTTTTCTTGTTTGTTAACATAATTTTATGGAGGTAAACAATTATGAAAATGGCATGGTTTGGCGTTGAGGAATGGCTCAACCCCATGGATTCCAAGGCAAAGGTCAATCTGGGCTCTTCGTGCGTCAGCGCGATCAAACTGAATGAACTGTTTGACCTGATCGGCCAGGACGAAGACGAATTCCTCAAGGAATTCAAGTATCAGAGCCTGCATTACCACTTCGGCGATGCCACCGGTTCTCCCCGGGTCAAAGCCGGCGTCTGCCACCTGTATCCCAATGGCAACGTAAAGCCGGAGCAGGTGATGATGACCATCGGAGGGTCCCACGCCAACGAACTGGTGGAGATGGGCCTGATGGAATACGGCGAGAACTGCGTCATCATCAAGCCGTCCTATCAGCAGCACTACGACATCCCCAAGTCCGTCAACATGGAGACCCGCATCGTCAACCTGGATCTGGATAACGGGGCGAAACTCGACATGGCTGCCCTGGATGCTGCCTGCGACAAGAACACGAAGATGATCGCGTTCACCAACCCCAACAACCCCATCGGCAACGTCCTGACCGACGAGGAACTGGGTCAGATCGTCGAGATCGCCAAGAAGAACGACGCCTGGATCCTG
>Ga0310695_10012965_pt1 | contig 11560 bp, 13 predicted proteins | sample RumenRJG_04DNA_FD_203882 | JGI IMG/M metagenome (GOLD analysis project Ga0310695, IMG submission 203882) | Bovine rumen microbial communities from Lethbridge, Alberta, Canada - RJG_04 (v2) (version 2) | ecosystem: Host-associated > Mammals > Digestive system > Stomach > Rumen | place: Canada... | reverse complement strand
CGCCGAGACCACCGTCTATCCAGGCCATGGTCCCAAGACTATCGTCCGCGATGAGGTAAGGATGAATCCCTACTTCCACTAAACCTTATTCTGCAGCCACCACCTCTATCTCGACCAAGGCCCCCTTGGGAAGTGTCTTCACGGCTACGGCGGAACGGGCGGGATATGGCTCTGCAAAGAACTCGGCATAGACGGCATTCATATCCGCAAAGTCGTTCATGTCAGCCATGAATACCGTTGTCTTTATCACATTGGCCATTGTCAGGCCAGCCTCTTCCAGGATGGCCTTCACGTTAGTCAGCGACTGACGGGTCTGTTCCTTGATACCACCCTCAGCAAAACTGCCTGTGGCGGGGTCAATGGGAATCTGACCGGAGGTATAAACGAGGTTTCCCACTCTGATGGCCTGACTGTATGGGCCGATGGCTGCAGGAGCAGCCTTTGTACTGATTACATCTTTCATATTCGTCGTTGTTTGAATTAGTCGTTAATAAAGGACTTTGTCGTCATGTCGTAATACAGAGCCTCCAGTTCCGCCAGTGTCAGTTTCTCGACACTGTGTTCGATGATGCGTATCAGCTCGTCACGCCGACGTTCATCTGTCTGATTGAATCTGTTCATGTAAGCCATATTGCCTTTTCTTTCAAATATCCTATTCGTAATGTCTGATTCTAACGTCAATGCCGTCATTCCGGAGCAGTGACGGGCATGCCAGCCTCTTTCCATGCCAGGATACCACCTTTCAGGTTCACGCACTTATAGCCAATGTCAGCCAGCTTTCCGGCAGCATTGGCAGAGCGGCGTCCACTGCGGCAATAGATGGCGATGACTTTGTCCTTCGGCAGTTTAGCCTTGACCTGCTCTGCAAAGTCGCTCTGAAACTGGTCTATAAGAATGGCACCTGCGATATGCCCCTCGGCAAACTCGTCGGCCTTTCTTACGTCAAGGATTACCACGTCAGGGTCTGCTGTCAGTTCGGCAAACGCCTTCACATCATAATTGTCAAAATTCTGGCTGCAAGCTGTGTTCAGCCCCAGTACAGCCAACAAGAATGTCAGGACCTTCTTCATATTTCCGTGTGTCGTAGCTTCTAAAATTCAACTTTAGTTAATTGTGAGGGCAAATATACGAATAATATCCTAAAAAGGACTATCTTTGCCCTCACTTTTAATATGTTTTGTGATATAAGATTGTTGAGAGATCATTACTTAATGGTAATCCACACCGCCTCACCGCGGTCTTTCGCCTCTACTATTTTCTTCTTCAGGCGATGAAGCCAGATGCGCGAATCGACCACCTGACCTACGAGTTTGTTCTTGCCCACGAGGATGCAGCCCTCAGTGTCGGCGGCAGTGTTACCCGCGTGGATGCGGATGCCACTGAAGTTGGGCACACCCAGCAGAATGGGCAACCATGCCTTGAACTTCGGACTCCATGAGATAACTACTGCGTAGCGCCCTTCGGGAATGGCCGAGCGACCTTTTACCTTGCGGCCGCCGTGGGCATAGTCGCGCCATGTGGGCTCCAGTGTGTCGCAAAAGTACAGGTTCTCCCCTGCCCCTTCAATTTCAAGCCTGCCTATCGTGTAGGTCTTGCGCTTTGCTATTCTTGTCAATACTAACTCCATAATTCTGAAATTTAATGTATAATGTTTAATCTTTAATGTTTAATGTTTAATCTTTAATCTTTAATGTGCTTAATGTCACGATGTCACTTTGTCATTGTCACTTTTCGCCTTAGACCATCTTTTCGAGTCTGCCTTCACCACCCAGCCGTCGCGGTTCCAGCGCGAGATAATCTTGATGATGGAGTTTCGCGGCACGTTGGCAGGCTTCAGCGCGGCCAAGTCATCTGCCGTAAACGTGGGCGGCAGTTGGTCGAAGATGCTGTTGTTGGCACCATAGCGCTGACACTCCTGCTGGGCATCCACATACTGATTCTGCAGGGCCGCGCCAAACACCTTGATTTGCTGGTTCAGACAATAGGAAGCCATCATCGTGGCAAACTCCACGCAAGCGTTGCTCTCCTTCACGCGTCCCGTCAGCAGATGGAAGATAACCCCACAGCGGAAACCGATGACGGCAGCACGACGACGATAGGTGTCCTTCACGTGGTCTATATCCTTCAAGGCCACTACACGCTGCTCTTCCACCCATTGGTCTATGGCCTTCCGCAGGCGTGGCGTGTCCACATAGCCGCTATACGAGCGCAACCGGGTGACGGCTTCCTGAATCTTCGACTCGTCCTCCTGGGTGCGACGCCCATAATGAGGCATCTTGGCAAACGAGGTGTCGGGCATCTCGGCCAGCAGGATACGGCTGGACAGGCCGTTCTCTACGTTGTCTGCCTTGAAGCACTTCCTGACGGCCCCACTGGTGCCCAGCATTGACCAGTTGTACGCCACTTTCACCACGCCCGACTCAGCCTGGTCGCTGTTGTAGTCCTGACCCCATTCCGAGTCTATCGGGTCGAACGCCAGACGATAGATGTCGTACTTCGACGACCACGAACCGGCACCGTTGGTCTTGCGCAGCGTGTCCAGTTCCTCGCCAAACGAGAAGAGTGTATGACCGTCTGCATTCTTCAGTCGCTTCAGCAGCGTAGAACAGCTCACCGTGACGGGCACCACGCGAATCAGCACCTTCGGGTCGTCCGGAACCTTCTCGTTGGCCTTGCGGTTCTTCTTGCGCTCCTTCCACTCATCTTCACGCTTACGAGCCAAGGCATCCTCATCGTCCAACTGGCGTTTCCAGATGTTCACGGCATGTTTGCAGACCGACTTACCGGAGGCCTGCTCGCCGTAGATAATCGACATCATGCCCAACTTCTGCATCTCGCCGTCGCAATAGCGCACCTCCACCTGGTCGGCATAGGCAGCCGCCAACGGCATCAGCGAACAGAGCACTGGCATATGCATCGAAACGGGCACACCTGCCAACGATTCCTTCAGGCCGATGGGCAACGCTTTCACATTGACCTTGACACCAGTCTCTTCCTGAACAGCCTCAGCATCGTCCACCTCGTCAGGACTGATGCCCGTTTCCAGAGCCTTGACAATCTTATCTATCAGCCGCGACCCTTTCGTAGGCTCCTTGCAGGCCGAGTGGATAATGCCGCGCATCTCCTGTTCCGACAGTCCGTATCGTGGCATCACCTCCAACAGCCACTCCTCGTTATCATCACAGATAGCTCGCAGATTGGCAGCCAATTGATGCAGACGCTTATTACGCTCACCCTCACTGGGTTCGCCGCCAGTTCTGCGCCAGAACTCACCTATAATAGAGGTATAGGAGATGCCTTTGAAGTCGCTAGGGAAAAGAGGACTCTTCAGACTCTCCCCCATCCCCTCCCTGTGAGGGAGGGGCGTAGATAGTTCAGCTACTTGTGATTGTCCTTGAGTCTGACCACTCCCCTCTCTAAGCAGAGAGGGGCTGGGGGTGAGTCTGCTGGGGGTGAGTCTGCTGGGGGTGAGTCTGAATATCTCATCATCCAGAAATAGGAGATCCTCGGCGCTCCCCGTTGTCGTGAAAAACACCCTCGTGATGTCCTTGGCACCATCGTCGTATTGTACCTCCAGCAGCTCACTCGCCCATTTCAGGTTCTCCTCCTGCGAGAGCTCCGGACGGCGACGGAACACCAGGTGATAGCCACCGCCGCGGGCACTCTCCTCCAGCATCAGCAGACCCAGTTCTTCCTTCTTCTGCAAGATGCGCTCACGCACCGTGGGCATTTCCTCCTTCGACAGGTGGTCGATATCCATGCCCACCGTGGTGCTCATCGTCTTCGAGCCCTTCAGCGAGCCGTCCTCATTGGGCAGGCACGAGTAGTTCATCTGCACCAGCTTCGATTTCAGACCTTCCTCGCCAGCCCGGATACGCTCCACCAGCCGCCGCTGCTCGCCGCCATTCCTCAGACTCAGATACTCCTCTCTCGTGAGGACAGGGCGCATCCTCTTCGCCCCATCCTTATAATAAATATAATGTACACTCATATAAAAAAAGACCCCCTCCCTGCCTCCCCCTGAATGGGGAGGAGTAGTTAGTTGGGTCAAATAATAAATGGTTAATTGTAAATTGAGAAATCTATTCACTCCCCTCTCTGAGCAGAGAGGGGCTGGGGGTGAGTCTTAGAAGTTCGGGTATCCCAGTTTGGCGTTAAGGTATCTGAGCCCGTCCATGGTCCACGTCATATACACCTTCACCTTCTTTTCGCCCTTCAGGCTATAGCTTACATGGGTGCGCTCGGCGGTGTAGCCGCGGCCCTGCAGATCATCGCTCAGGTTCCAGCGGCCGTGACGTCGGTACTGGATGCCCATGTCGCGCAGCACGGCATTGAAATCGAGCGTGGTCATGTTGAATGTCTTCGCCACCTGCGTCGCCGTCAGCGTGTCCTCGGCGGGCTCGTTCAGCATACGGAGTCCCTCCCCGATGATGCCGTCGGCCAGGGCAAGAATCTGCTGCGGTTCCGGCAGACATCTCGCATCAGCCATTTGACGTCTTGCATCAGCCTTCTCCAGTTCCTCCCAGCGCAGCACCAACTTGGCGCGAGCCTCGTCGTTGAACTTCGTGGCGATGTAGAGACACTCGGTCTTGGTGAGCACGTAACAGGGTAATGTGCGTCCTGTAGTATCTTTGTAAGTACTGCATCCAAATTTGGATTGAGTAACCTTTTCCCATGCAATCTCCATCTTTCTAATGTCGCGCATGAGATGAAAATGTTGTTTACCTGTCAGCTCTGCAATTTCGAGCGACGTGATTGTTTGTACTGTATGATTAATAATGTTTGTTTTCATTGTTGAGTTGTTATTAAGCGAGAAGAAGTGCTTGGAAATCCGATGGCCATCTTCACGTGAAGACTTCCTCTGCTTCAACTCAAATTCTCGTTTTCTTGAGGAATAAATTCCTTTTTTCTTGGAAACAAATTTTCGTAATTATCGTAATTTTCTCGTAATTTTTATTATGGATAAATTATGCGTATTACGGCAATTTGTTTCCATTTCAATTGTACGGCAATTCGTTTCCAGATCAATTGATTTTCACGATATCAGTAGCCAGTATTTCTTGAAAGACTTGTCCCTGATATTCATGTGTAGAGAACCGGAGGGTGGCGATGACGATGTCACCCTCGTAGAACCTGCACGCTGCCAGATTACCCAGCATGGCGCACACATATTCGTTTTCAAACTTAGAGCCCAGCTCCTTCAGCACTATGTTGCACTTCTGGATAACGCCCGACTCCTGTTTACTTGACTGCACGCTGAAGGCCTCGCCCTGGCGTACCACTTTCAAAATCTTTGTTTCCATTTGTTGTTGTATATAAAAACCTTGCTTATAGCCGCCCCTTCCCAAGGGGCTCGAAATGTGTATCAGCATGTCAAAGAGCACCGTCGATCAATTTCGACAGTGCAAAGGTACGGCAAGTAAAAAGAGTAAAAAAAAATAAAAGCCAGCCGATAAATAATAATAATTTATCAACTGACTTTCAATAAGTTACATTTCCGGAAATAACAAAAAATAAAATCAGGTATGCTTTTTTATTACCTCCTTGATGGCTTTTACTTCTTCGCGGGTCATTTCTGAGTCGGAAGAGTCGTAGTTCGCATAGTTATTAATATACGTATAATGCGTCTTACCTGTGTAGATAAGGGCATCGGCCTGTTTGGGATTTACATCGTACACACCTTCTCCACACAACAGTCCCACTAGATTACACGTCAACTTCTGATTATAGCCACCTTTGAAGGTGTTTGGCGATACCTGCTTTAGTTTCTTCTGCAAATCGCCTACCATCAGAATTGCATCCAACAACTCATCATAGTTTCCAGAGAAATCAGATACCACATGTTCACGTAGCGGCTGCATGTCTGTCAGCATACCAGTCATACACTCCTCCAACTTACGGTCGCGATTAGCTTTCTTCAACTGGTCAAGGTCTTGATAAATAAGGCCAAGAGTAGTCTCAAAACGGAAGTAGTGACCATAACGAGCTGGGCTGTAGGTGTCGCGATTTTCGTACATGTAGTTACCGATAGCCTCCTTATTGTCAAACTCAAAACGCCCCATTCGTAAATCAACCATATCACGCAGCAATGCATAACGCAGAATTTGCACTTCGCTCATACAGTCTACTTCCAATCCCAGCTGCTCCAACTCCTCTTTGGCTTTTGTGCGTTTCGATCTTGGAATCTCGTAGTAGTCATCACGCAGAAACTTGGTGTCAAGCAGACTCTTTAGCATCAGTCCGACACGTTCAGTCAAATCCTCTTCTGTCACACCGCCGCCGTGACGCTTAGTCCAGACGGCATGATCCTGTCGCGCTTGTTGGATGGTATCTTGCTGCTGGGCGAGAATGGTGTCGTAGTACTCGCCACCTGGCACAGCCGTCAACTTCACTTCCACCTGACGTGTAATCATGTCGAGTTTGATGTAGTCAATATGGCGACCACCCGTCTCAAAGGCAGCCACACGACTGAATATTTCTTCTAACAAATCGCTCATGATGCACTGCCAGTATATTCAAAGTAAATGTAAAGCGAACGATAGTTCTCATCAGGCTCAGTTTCTGTGTTCACTTCGAAATGTGAGAAATCAAAAATTACAAAAGCAGTCTCAACATTCGGACCAGGACGCTTATAATCCACCAAATAAGTGGTTGCAATCTCTCCATTTTCGGCGTCATCCATCACTTGTTTTTCCAACTCTGCTAATATCTCGTAAGGACGTAGATACCATTCGTCATTGCCGAGCGTAAACATTTCCAGAAAATACTTCAGGTTACTTAGCATCAGTATCGTGGCACCACTTTTACCTGGTAGGCCCTTAGGCAGCACAACATACTCACGAGTTTCATCACCCCATTCATGATGAGTGGTCTCTTCTCTGTATTCAGGATTCTCTATTATCATTTATCTGTCTATTTTGATTTCTTATTCAATCCATAGCCTCTCGTTGAAGGCTCCACTAACTTAAAGTTTCCCTCTTGCGGAGCAAACGGGTCAAGATTGGCTTTGTACCTATAGCTGAGCTGATGTTTCAGGCTTTCCCTTTGAGCCTCCACCTGATTATCCTTCAACATCTCGTTCGAAACAAACGTAGTAAAGTTGAAGTATCGGCGGTCTGCACCCGAAAGGCCCAACGAGATGCCATTACGCGAATAGGTTATCAGATTCTTGAAACCCGCCTGACGATTATATTCTTCGTTTTCCTCGAAAAACATACGGTCTTCATCGTCAAGTTTTATTTTTAATTCAATTAACGTCTCATCAATCGCATCATAATGTTCTCTCATCACCATCTTCACAAGATTAGGGAAGTCTGGTTGCGACAACCCCCTGGCCTCAACAAAACGCTTGCGAAACTGATTGAAATAATGTGGCGGGAACTCATTGCACATGATTGTATCTTCGCTATTTGCGTTTAACAAATAGATGCCCATACCATTGTTGCTTTCAAGTTTTGCGTGGCAGACAACGTAAGTCTGATAGCCCCGCACGTTGACAATGCCCTTTTTCAATATAGCCTTGCTTTCTGCCATTACGATGACCGTCCACTTCCCCATACCATCAAACGTCCGTTCGAAAGTATAGAAAGTTGGGAACACCTTCGTCTTGAACACAATTTTATAATTGTGTTTCAACCAGCCCATGGCAGCCTCATACAGCAACGGCTTCATCTTTTCCATCTGTCTCACCTTCTCTTCAGGTGTCATTGTAGGGAGTATCATACAATCTTCTTACCTTTATTTTCTATATGAATAATATATCGTGTTTTCGAACTGCAAAGGTACAAAAAATCCCGCTCTATTTGTGGTAGAACGGGAAAAATATTTATAAAAATTATATCATGCCGAATCATTGGGCAGAGCTGAGTGATTCGTCAAGGAGAATCAAGGGGCTGATTCAGAGACATAATCGACAGGGGCTAGAATAATACACTCGTCTGTCCATGATATCCCCTTGACTTAGCTTATAATTCGCCATTTATCACTTTATGCCACCAATCCCATTGATAGCCAGTAGACGGATGATACACGGCAATACAGCGAACTTGTATCTTATTATCCAATTGATAATAACCGTTTTTTATTTCCCATTCATCTACCTTTAACAGATTACCCCATGTCCATCTATCCTCTGGCAAATTACAAAATAGCTTACCAACGCCCCATACAATAATCAAGTCAGGCTGCAATTCATTAATTACTTCAAAAAAAGCTTGCTCAGCATTTTTGTAGTCTATCAGGTCCCCTGATTCCCTTGGTCCTGACATTGGTACTTGAAGATAATTATAGAAAGCTATGGAATTCCATATCCTCTGACTATCTTCTGCGTTTGTCTCCTTGCCCTCAAGCGAACGTTCGAATTTCAAATAAGTGTTAGTCCATCCACCTTTATTATCGCGATACTCACCATTCCTTATTGCAAGATAGTCAGTTACTACTTTTTCAGTCAAAGTGGGGACAGCTTCTTCCTCTGAGCAGTAAAAACTTTCTCCAAGAACCAGAACTTTTTTCCCATTAAATCCACTCGTCTGGTAATTTTCGCCTTTCCATGGTTCAAAACGTACATGTTTCATAACTAATAGATTATATTGTTTTTCATTAGGTTACAAGTCTCAATTCCTACTATCATTTACTGTACCATATATTTTACACTCTTATCACCGATTTTAAGAACACCAATCTCACCACTTCGAAGAGAAGTTGCGATAACCGTGGTTTTCGAGGTGGTTTTTACATATCCAGTCATCTTTCCAGACAGGTCATAAACGCCGATAGCAGTACCAACGGGAACGCCTGAAACGCTCAGTATTCCACCCACGCTCTGTATCAGCACCGCATTTGCAGGAACATTGGCAACAGCATCCGTAATGCCTTCTGCTGCGGGCTTTTGATCTATCCAGCAGAGGGTTGCAGTAGCTATATCGGAATTCTTGTAGCCATTTTTTGTTGCGTAAACACTAATGTGGTAAGTAGCATTTAAAGAAAGTTCAGATCCGACACCGGTTTTTATATCATCGTCTGTTATTTGATATTGATATTCCACTCCTTCTGTGATACTTTCAAACGTCAGTTTCCCATTTTGATAGCTGATAGTTGGCGTCGCACATTGTTCCGCATCATCGGGAATATCTTGAATGATTGCAACAATTTCTTTAAATTCCGCCCAAGGTGCAGCCTCTTTATATGCCGTTTGGCAGATAGCAGGAACATGTAAAGTGGCATAGTTAGGATAAGAGTTCTCAAAAGCTGTTCTATCTGTCTCAGGTACAGTAGTTGCTCTACAGATTACTTCAGTTAACTTGTCTGTTCCAGAGAATGCTCTTGATTCAATTGACGTTACTGTACTACCAATATCAATCGACTTAATATTTGTACAGCCTTTAAACGCATTTTCTTTAATTATCCTTACACCCTCTCCTAATATTATTTCAGTAATTGATTTTAAAGCTAATTGGCCAGTAAGCCATGTGCCAATAACCTCGCACAACATATTCAATGAAGAAAGTCCAGTGCAACCATTGAAAGCGAAACGTCCAATACTCGTCACGCTACTTCCAATGGTGATAGAAGTTAGGCTAGAGCATTTATTGAAAGCACGACTTTCAATACTCGTCACGCTATTGGGGATGGTGATAGAAGTTAGGCTAGAGCATTCACTGAAAGCACTATTGCCAATACTCGTCACGCTATTGGGAATGGTGATAGAAGTTAGGTTAGAGCATTTATTGAAAGCATCATTACTAATACTCGTCACTTTACGGGTTGCACTCATAAAGGTTACTTCCTCAGGGATTATAACATTACCCGTATATTCACCTTTTGAAGTATCACGATAAGTTACAGCCAGCTCCGTACGATTATTTATGTAATTATAATAAATTGTTACGCCATCAACATTCTTAACTGCTATGTCGTGGGCATTTGCCACCATCGGCAGCAAAATCATTAGGATAAATAGTAGTTGTTTTTTCATGTCTTTATAGTTTTAAGTTAATATTGTAATTTCAATACACACAAAAAGAAAACGTGGACAATTTACTTCGTCTACGTCATCTGAGGTATTGGGGATAACCTTACAATCCTAAACGAGTAAAAGTCCACGCCATCTGGCGCGAACTCCAACTTCTCGTTCTTGATTGTACCTTTTAATTCCCCAATTATCAGATGACAAGAATCTAAAAGTGGATATTCATCCTATATGTCCTATTTTGGTTATTTCTTTCTTCAGCCCATAGGCATTCGGTTTTAGAGTTCTACATTAAATTACGCTGCAAATATACAAAAAGATTTCAATACTGTGTTGCTTTTTCCATTTTTTTCTTAGGAGAAACGTTCAAAAAGGAGCTAACAATGAATTATCTACGCTTTTCGTACCATGCCTGGAGGTCTTTCTCAATAATGTGATTTACGTCCATGCCAAACGATAAACCGAGGTTGGTTATGCATATTTTTATCTCGTTAAAACCCTTGGGACCCAGATGACTGACTTTCATCATGTCTTCCTCGCTATGACTAACAATATCTCCTATCGTTCGGAAGCCATTGACCAGCAGAGCATTTTTTGTCTTTACGGTTAAGTGCAATTCCTTAATACTTTGTTTCAGTAATGCCACTTCTTCTGAACACTCCACATCATATTGCTGCATCATGAGATATATCTTCATCAAATCCTGCTTAGATTGACATTCACCAGCAGTTTCGGAAAGAATTTTCACCTTTTCCCTCATCTGTTCTGTTTCAGCCTTCATGGATTCCAGTTGCTCATAAAGACCTTCCAGATTCAGCCTCTCACTCAGTTTACTCAAAGCCCTGGTTGCGACCTCGCGGACAAAATAGGGGCCTATTTCTAATTCCTTAGATAATTCAGCTACCGACTTGTTGTTACAATAACCTTCCAGGATATACCGCTCCCTGTCAAAAATAATATCTGGGCGCAGATTAATTGCAGCAATAATAGATGACTTAAACACGGTTTGCCATCCGCCTTTCACATCATCAAAACTCTTAAGTTCTTTTTTTATTTCTCTTTTCGATAGCCCAGCGGCTTCTTGTTCTGATTTCATTCTTGACATATAATGTATCCTTTTTCTTTTGGCCTGCAAAGGTACAACATTTCTTTGAGACAGAGACCCTTTTTATCGGATTATTTTGTCTTGCCCTGAAAAACGTTGAATCAAAAACAACGTTTAAAAATGGAGAAAACAGAAGATTCAGATTTGTTGGAGTTGCAGGAACTCGCACTAAAGCACAAAAACGTCAAAAAGCACAAGTCTTTGGCTGAAATACGCATGATAGTCAAGGCCCATTTGTTAAATCATGTGCCAACTGAGCAACTAAGTGCAGATTTTGGTGTTAGTAGTAGGACAATTCGAAGATGGATTAGTACCTTTGCAGACGGGAAAGTGCCTGAGCGTAGAAGACAAGGCACCCCAGATGTCAAACCAAATCCGTCTAGTATGCCTAAAAAGAGTCAGAAACCAGTAGAGACAGAGGCCGAGGAACTGGCCCGTCTTAGGGAAGAGAACAAGCGTCTGGCGGAAGCGTTGAAGATGGCCGAGTG
>Ga0310695_10012964_pt1 | contig 11561 bp, 14 predicted proteins | sample RumenRJG_04DNA_FD_203882 | JGI IMG/M metagenome (GOLD analysis project Ga0310695, IMG submission 203882) | Bovine rumen microbial communities from Lethbridge, Alberta, Canada - RJG_04 (v2) (version 2) | ecosystem: Host-associated > Mammals > Digestive system > Stomach > Rumen | place: Canada... | reverse complement strand
GTGTGGCCGCCCTGCAGGTAGCGGTCAATGCAAACCACTCGCTTGTGCTTCTTCGACACCACCACGTTTCGCCATATCGTTTTCTCGTCTTGCCGTGTAAGCGGGTCGTTGAAGGTCGTTCTGCGAGTTCGGGCAGCACCTTTGTCATCGATCTCGCAGTCGGGTTCTGCGTCGATATATCCGTTGCAGACAAACCTCAGTTCGGTATAGTCTGGCTTTGCGGTTATTTGCAGCTTCTCGGTCTTGAAGGGCATTAGGCTCGCAACGCTTTCCGTGAAGCGTTCGCTCTCGGAAGCGTGCTGCGTCTTGCAGCCCACAATAATCAGTGGAGCGGCAAGTGCAATCCTGATGAATATCTTTGTTGTCATTTCTTGTTAGAGCTCATTTGATAAATAAACCGCAATCTAACGGCTTTTATTGCATTTACCGATGTCTTTTAAAGCCTTTTATGATGTTGAAAAGCCTCAGCTAATATAAGAAAAAGCCCTCAGATGGTCGGTCTGGGGGCTTTGGTGTCTGATGCGGGCGTCGCAAGCAGGGCTACGCGAGCCAGCTACTTCGTTTGATTTCTTTTCAGCAAGCTGAGCTTTACCTGCGGATGCATCACGTCGCAGGTCGGTTCTTTGTATTCGCTGAGCACCAGCGGCTGCCCGCTTCGTCGTAGGCAGCCAGCTACCGATCCGGTTTCGCTCAGGTTGAAGTCGGCTTCTATCCAATATCAATCAGGCTCTTGGGCAACAGGAATGTCCCGTTGGAGTTGGCTGAATACAGGCAGTAAGAATGAACTAACAGGGAATAAAGCCCTTGGCGGGGCGGCATAGTGGCGGCATAGTGGGGGGCTGGAGTGATGTAAATGAGGTGAATAATTTTGTTTTTATCCTTAATAGTGGTAATTTTGCAGTCGATTTTCAAGTAACTACTTCTCTACAGATATATGGCTTTTAAGAGAAAAAACAGATGGCACTGTCTTCCCGGACAGCCCATGACCGAGATGGACAAGCGTGTTCTGTACTGGCAGAACAAGGGAAAGGTCGTGCCCACGCGCGAACTGATAAAGACTCCCGAGCAGATAGAGGGCATACGTCGCGCTGGTGTGGTGAACACAGGAGTGCTCGACGAGGTGGCAAAGAACATCCATGCCGGAATGTCGACGTTGGAAATCGACGAGATATGCATGGACTACTGCGAAAGCCACGGGGCCATTCCTGCCTGCCTCAACTATGAGGGCTTCCCCAAGAGCGTATGTACGAGCATCAATGAAGTGGTGTGCCACGGCATACCAAAGGCCGAGGATGTGCTCGAAGAGGGCGACATCATCAACGTTGACTTCACCACCATACTCGACGGATACTATGCCGACGCGTCGCGGATGTTCATCATCGGCAAGACCACACCCGAGAAGGAGCAGCTGGTGCGCGTGGCTAAGGAGTGCTTAGAGATAGGAGCCGAGGCCGCCAAGCCCTACAGCTTCGTGGGCGACATAGGCAATGCCATCGAGAAGCACGCCAAGCGCTACCACTACGGCATTGTGCGCGACCTGTGCGGACATGGAGTGGGCCTCAAGTTCCATGAGGAACCCGACGTGACACACTTCGGAAAGAAGGGCACCGGGATGTTGCTCGTGCCCGGTATGGTGTTCACCATCGAGCCGATGGTCAACATGGGCTCATGGAAAGTGTTCATCGATGCCAACGACCCATACGGATGGGAGGTGATTTCGGAGGACGAGCAGCCCAGCGCACAGTGGGAACACACATTCCTGATGACCGAACACGGAGTGGAGATACTGACATATTAAAATGTTAAAGCGTTAAAGGGTTATCCGTTTAAGGTTAAAAGGTTGAAGATTAAAAGGTTAAAGGGTTAATCGTTTAAGATTAAAAGGTTAAAGATTAAAAGGTTATAGGACTTTATCCTAAAGTTTCTTTTAGGGCATAGAAAGTATGGAGACGAAACAATCAGACGTATATATACTCGCCATCGAGAGCAGCTGCGACGACACGTCGGCGGCAGTGATGCGCGGCGAGGTGCTGCTGAGCAACGTCACGGCTTCGCAGGCTGTGCATGAGGCATACGGCGGCGTGGTGCCCGAGCTGGCTTCGCGCGCCCATCAGCAGAATGTGGTGCCCGTGGTGAGCGAGGCACTGAAGCGCGCCGGAGTGGCCAAGGAGCAGCTCTCGGCCATAGCCTTCACCCGTGGACCCGGACTGATGGGGTCGCTGTTGGTTGGAGTGAGCTTTGCCAAGGGACTGGCACTGTCGCTTGGGGTGCCTATGGTCGACGTGAACCACCTGCAGGGCCATGTCATGGCGCACTTCATACGGGAAGAGGGCGACAACTACACACCGCCGCCATTCCCCTTTCTGTGCCTGCTCGTGAGCGGAGGCAACTCGCAGATAGTGAAGGTGAACGCCTACAACGACATGGAGGTGCTCGGACAGACCATCGACGATGCCGCCGGAGAGGCTATCGACAAGTGCTCGAAGGTGATGGGGCTGGGCTATCCCGGCGGACCTATTATCGACCGGCTGGCCCGGCAGGGCGATCCTCATGCCTACAAGTTTGCCGAACCGCATATTCCAGGACTCGACTATAGCTTCTCGGGGCTCAAGACCTCGTTCCTCTACAACCTGCGCAAGTGGGTTGAGGACGAGCCAGACTTCGTGGAGAACCACAAGGAAGACCTTGCGGCAAGCCTGGAGTTCACCATTGTTGACATACTGATGAAGAAGCTGCGGCTGGCAGTGAAGCAGACGGGCATCAAGCACGTGGCTGTGGCTGGGGGCGTGTCGGCAAACAACGGCTTGCGCAACGCGTTCCGCGACCATGCGCGCCGCTTCGGGTGGACCATCTACATCCCAAAGTTCAGCTACACCACCGACAATGCTGCCATGATTGGAGTCACGGCATACCATAAGTACAACGACGGCGAGTTCTGTTCTATCGACAAGCCTGCCTTCTCCAAGGTTACGTTCCAGTAAGACGGTGGCTCGGAAACCTCGCCTTACACCTTATTATATATTATAACAGCAACAAAGACAAATAACGGATATGAATTTTGAAAACAAAGTAATCAGTCGCGAGATAGGCGACATACTCTATGCCTCGGGCCTGAAGGTCGGAACGGCAGAGAGCTGCACCGGCGGACGCATCGCCGAAGCAATCATTGCCATTCCCGGAGCATCTAACTATTTCAATGGAGGCGTGATAGCCTATGCCGACGAGGTGAAGGTCAATATGCTCGGAGTGAGCGGCGACGTTATCGCCGACCAGACGGCGGTGTGCGAAGAGGTGGCTCGCCAGATGGTGTGCGGCACCATCGATGCCCTCCACGTCGACTACGCCATAGCCTCTACAGGCTTTGCAGGTCCCGGCGGAGGCACTCCGGCAATACCCGTGGGCACCATCTGGCTGGCCTGCGGCACCAAGGACGACATCGTTACCATGAAGCTCACCGAAGACTTCGGGCGCGACATCAACCTCGCCATAGCAACAAGCAAGGCTCTGAACCTCTTCCTGTCATATCTCAAGGCGCGGCAGGCAAAGGAATAGATGCCCAGCTGCTCTGCGGAAACAAGCCGAAAAGAAAAAAAAACTTAAATAACAGGTTTCTTGTTTGCAATATTTTGCTGTTTCACGGAAAAAGTATAATTTTGCACCCTGTTTGGAATAGGTATCATTTAACGAATACTAAAAAGTAGATAGAAATGTCTAAAGTTTGTCAGATTACAGGAAAGAAGGCGCAGATTGGCAACAATGTGTCTCACTCGAAGCACCGCACAAAGAGAAGCTTCGACGTAAACCTGTTCAGCAAGAAGTTCTACTATGTTGAGGAGGACTGCTGGATTAGTCTTAAGGTGAGTGCCGCAGGTCTGCGCACTATAAATAAGCTGGGTCTTGATGCAGCTCTCAAGCAGGCTGTTGCTAAGGGCTATGTAGACTGGAAAGATATTAAAGTGATAGGAGGATAAGCACTATGGCATCAAAGAAAGCAAAAGGCAATAGGGTACAGGTTATTCTCGAGTGTACCGAAATGAAGAACAGCGGTCTGCCTGGTACAAGCCGCTACGTTACGACCAAGAACCGTAAGAACACTCCCGAGCGTATGGAGCTGAAGAAATACAACCCCATCCTCAAGCGAATGACCGTACACAAGGAGATAAAGTAATCAGCTACTGAGTGCTGTTCTTATCAACATTTACTAACATAACTATCAAGAGACATGGCAAAGAAAGCGGTTGCTACCCTCCAAGAAGGTAAAACGGACGGTCGCGCATACACAAAGGTTATCAAGATGGTGAAGAGTCCAAAGACAGGCGCTTACATTTTCGACGAGCGCATGGTGCCCAACGAGGCTGTGAAAGACTTCTTCAAGAACTGATTGAGTACACATTATATTATATAAAGAGGACTGCCGCATCACTGCGGCAGTCTTTTTGTTTTGACTCAACTCACCACTGAACGAACCGAACTCCAGAGTCAGTTGTCCGAACGGAAGACTGTCATGGATGCTGCCAAGAATAGCATTCTCGGAGAACGTAAGTTTCGGTTGATGAATCAGCGCGACATGGAGAAGCTGAACGAGGATTATCACACAGAGAAGTATCTCCGACATCAGCAGATACATGAAACGCTTGACCTTCTCGCCCTCTTTGAGAAACCTGACACGGCGAAGTTGGTTCGAGAGGTCGCTGTTTCTCTCATGGGTGGTCGCTATGTCAGCATACCTTGTGCTGATGGTGGCTCTGTCTGTAGCGAGACTGGCTGGGATGGTCGCAAGAAAGACGAGGAGAACGAGGACTTCCGACTATGTTGTTGGCTTCATGCAGCAAAGACCGTCAAGGCTTCTCGATATGTGCCAACAAAAAGGAAGGGGTATGGCAGATAATATGCTGTTTATAGAGCACTCACATCTGATAGGAAAGGTGTGAGTGCCATCTTTATTATACGTATTCGAGCATCTTGTTTGTTTTTACAAGTCTCTCCCTCATTTTTCTCACAAAAAATCATAAATATCGCAGATTGTCGCTAAGTTCTTGCGATTGTCTTAAGTTATTTTTATATCTTTGAAATCAGAATTTGACAAACCTGAGCAAGTAAAGCATGTATTAGAATGAAGAATCCATATATATCACAAGTTCTTTCTATTCAGGAAGAGGTCAAGAAGCAACTCCCCTATGGTCTTAAGACTACAGGAAATTTGATGTTGGAGTTTATGAGCAGGAGCAAAGATGAGCAACAGAGAGATACTGCTGCCTTTATCAAAGTATCTAAGAAGATGCCAGAAATGGTCATGGTTTTCGATTTCGCCATGTCTTTGCTACAACACGATGTCATTCCTATTCGTGAATCCATTTATGACACAGGCATTGACGGAATAAAAGAACTGAATGACCATTGGGCAGACAAGTATGGAATAAATGACAGCCATAAAGGCAATGCAAAAGCATACAATTTCTTCAATTGGGTGATTCTAAGATTACCTGCGAAAGAGGAAATGAAGAAATTAGGACTGATTTTGAAGAATGTTTAAGCGATATTATTTACGAAGTATGAATTACTAACAAGTGGATGTTATAATATACAATCTATAATACAAATAATTATCATGGATATAAATGAGTTTTACCAATTGAAAAGGAAGTTGGACGAAGATATTTTGAATTGTTTTGAATGCGGTGATCCCAATAGTCTTGGTTTGGTCTTGGACTATAAGAATAATCAATGGGAGAGGAAACAATTCCGTGTGATTAACATTACCTCATCACCCTATAATGGTTGTTTTGAAGCGGATTGCTTTAGTGATTATCAATTCGAAAGATTTGAAGTATATACGGGATATCCAGATGAAGACATGGCTATAACTAGTCATAGAACATTCAAGATTGCAAATATTATTTCTGCTAAAATAGGTTAGGAAATGCAGATAATGTGGAAAAAAGTAATTCCAGCCCCTAATGTAAGGTACCTTTTTTGCTCAATGGATAAACCCCGTATGATGCGAAGATTTGTTGGAAAAGCTGTCCACGGTGAGAGTAATTGAGAGTAGATTGAAAATGATTACAAAGGAGAAATGAAAAAGAATCAAGTGCATGCCTAATGTTTCTCCACCTCCAAGAAGTGGCTAAGCAAAACATTGATTTCAACTTCGAACGAAGTTGTAGTCAATCTTAAAGGTTTGTGAAATATTATAAATATTTAGTGGTTAACTATGAGAATTGACAGTTTTAAAGAGATTGCAAAGTTCTGTGTTAATAGATACAAAGAATCTTTTGACGCAGATGACAAATATAATTTCTATGTTGATACGCTTTATGTGGCTATAGACAGGTGTGGTTTTCTTACTTGTTCTACTACTCCGCATGTATTACACGAAGCCAGTGAATGTCTATTAATTCACAGAAGACGTTCTTTGGCTGTCACAAATAGTTATGATTGGTATAAGATTGAGTATATTGATGAAGAAGGCGCAGTTACTGATGGCGTTCTAAAAAAAGGATTTCGTCTTTGGACAGGCGCAAGTGGTAGTTACAGTAACCAAATAATACAATTACAAAATGAAAATAGAATATTGTATACTTGCTATTGTCCCTTTGAGACGAATCTCCAGCATTTATGGGATGCATATGGTCGCTTTAGAAAAGCTAAATCTGATGCTGAAATAGAGCTTTTAGATGAGCTTATAGAAAAGGATGAAAAAATCCTTGATTTGATGCGGGAAGTTGAAGGGTTCAAATTCAGTAATTATATTTTGAAAAAAGAACGAAACCAATACAAAAAGTTGCTGAATGAAATAAAAGAAATGGTCGAGAAATAAAGGACTATCCTATGATAAGGAAAAAAGACATATCAGATTTCTTTGACCTCGAAGCAGAGGCCGCCAAGAAGAGTTGGGAAGCTTTGATGAGCCTTCCTGTCAAGGATCGTATTCGAAAGCGTCGGGCTATACAGTCCGTCTATTTGAACCGTGATTACAGAGAAAGTTCAGATGATGGTTATGTCCTTATAAAAGTTTCTGTTGGTGTCAACCTTGCAGACTTCAAAGAAGGAGAATGTCTTGTCCTGCATAAAGAAGGAACCCTGTCAGGAATTCAATGCACCCTTTACTCATTTATAGGTGACGATGAAATCATTCTGGAGGTATTTCCTCCTAACATGCCTTCAGCCCTTGATTCATATTGTGACGTTCCTTTACTCTTAGACCGAGACAAGGTTGACTTACGTGAACACGTATATTGGCCATTCACGTCTCAACTATCAAGTCTGGATGAAGACTTCTGGAAGAATTTACTTCTTAACTCAAAACCCACTCCAATATTTGAGGAAAGGGAAAAGAATGAAGAAGAAGTGTTGGATTCAGAAAAGTATTTCAACATCGAATTATTGCCGAAGCAGAGGGAAGCTGTCGTAAACAGCATGTCTGCCAAAGACTATTATCTTATTCAAGGGCCTCCAGGAACCGGGAAGTCTTTTGTATTAGGTTTTACTATCATTGAAGAAATGCTTTTCTTGGAGCACAAGGTCGTTATTATTGGCCCTAACCATATGGCTATTAATAACACCATGCAACAAGTTTACAAATTAGCTTCTAAGATAAAGAACTTCCCGACAGCCAATCTGATAAAGGTTGGACAGTCTTACAATAGACCTCAACTTAAAAATAGCGAAGGGGAGTTTGCCATAACAAACAACCTCCGATTGAATGTAAACTATGTAAATTCCTTCGAAGGATTATGGACAATAGGTCTTACGCCACATAGTCTATACACCAGCAGAGGAAGAGGCTTGGTATGTGACACCTTGATAATTGATGAAGCCGGACAGATGACCATCCCATTGGCTTTAATGGGTATGATAAAGGCAAAGAAAGTAATCCTTGCCGGAGATCACAAGCAGCTTCCTCCTATTGTTTCATCCGAGGAAGTTAGGAAAGAAATGAGACAGTCTGCTTTTCAAAAGCTGATGACTAAAGATAATTGCACAATGCTGGACGTTAGTTTCAGAATGTGCGAGCCAATCTGCAATTATGTCTCTGAGCTTTTCTATGATGGTAAGGTAAAACCCATGAAAAAGGGATGTGGTAGCATGATTGTATGCAATGATCCTCTCTACGATTTCCATTCTCCAATCATTATTCACAATGTGGATGACGATGGCGAGCAGACATCAGATAAAGAAGCGGAGTTTATAGCAGCAACAATAGCTGGGTTCATTAACAAAGGATTGCCAGCAAATGAAGTTGCTGTACTCTCACCCTTCAGAGCACAGGCTGCAAACGTGAGAAAGCACATCCGTAAGCAAAGCGAAATTACCGAGGAACAGCGAAAACTGATTGCTGCTGATACTATAGATAAGATGCAAGGTCAAGAAAGAGAAGTTATTATCTATTCGCTTGTATCTGGGGACATGGACTATATAACCGAAATGGCTGAGTTCTTATACAACCCCAATAAAATGAACGTTGCTTTTTCAAGAGCAAAATCAAAACTAATTATTGTTGGAAACATTGAGCAAATAAAGAAAATCAGTTCTGTGGAATATCCACACATTAAGAAAATGATAGAGTCAAACCTCGTAAAATTTGTTTAAGATATGGACAAGAACGATATAAAGAGACTTTTACAAAAAGGTGAACGGTTGACGTTGGAGGCAAAGCTGGCCAAAACGGAGGTGCCTAAGTCGGTTTGGGAGAGTTATTCCGCTTTCGCAAATACGATGGGCGGAACTATTCTGTTGGGCGTTTCTGAGGACTTGAAGGAGAAAGACCTTACAAAGAGGTTTCGAATAGAAGGGGTTGATGATGCAGAAAGAATCCAGAAAGATTTTTGGAATACCATCAATAGTAATAAGGTGAGCGGCAATATCCTGACGGATAGTGACGTGGAAGTGGTGGATGTGGATGGTAAGCATGTTGTATGTATTCATGTGCCGATGGCAGACTGGCATGTAAAACCTGTCTATCTGAATGAAAATGTCTATAAGAACACGTATAAACGTAACCATGAGGGAGACTATCATTGCACGGAACAACAGGTGAGGGCAATGATTCGTGACTCCTACGAGGGAGGAAACGACGGAGCACTGATGGAGCATTACGACATGAACGACGTTGATTCAGACACGCTACGCAGATACCGCACGTTGTTCCAATTCAGGAATGAGGGACATGTATGGAACGAATTGGACGATAAGACTTTCCTGAAGAACCTTGGTGGCTATATCGTTAACCGAGAGACAGGCAAAGAGGGCTTGACGATGGCTGGATTGATGATGTTTGGCAAGGGGCTTTCGATACAAGAGCGGTTTGCAAACTTCAGGATGGACTATATTGATTTCTGCAATCTGATAGGTGAAGAGCGTTATAGTGACCGCCTGACCTACGATGGACGCTGGGAGAATAACTTGTATCAGTTCTTTAGTCGCGTGATTCCAAAAGTGACCTTCGACCTTCCACGCCCATTCCGTATGGAAGGTATTCAGCGAATAGATGACACGCCCCTGCATAAAGCAGTGCGCGAGGCATTTACGAACGCCATTATCCATGCTGATATTATGCTGGAGGCGGGGGTGCTGCGGATTGAGAAGCATGAAGACCGTCTGGTTTTTCGCAATCCTGGGTTATTGATGCTGCCCCTGAAGGATATCTATGAGGGCGGTGTGTCAAAAGCCCGTAACCCAAAGATGCAGAATATGCTGAGGATGATTGGCTATGGTGAAAACCTCGGGTCAGGCTTCCCAATGATACTTAGTGCTTGGAAAGAGGCTGGTTGGGGTGAGCCTATTTTGGATAACCGCTTGGATGTGGATGAGGTCGCCTTGGTGCTCCCCATTAAAAGGATTGAGGGCAGTGTCCCCAAAAGTGACCTCAAAAGTGACCTCAAAAGTGACCCCAAAAGTGACCCCAAAAAGTTGTCTCCGCAAGAACGGCTTGATATGATTATTGCTCATATCAAAGGAAATCCGTCAATTACTCGCGAAGAAATCGCTGAAATGATAGGTGTTAGTCGTACTACAATATTGAAAGATCTTCGAATCCTGAAAGAGCAATATGGCGTACACTATGAGGGACCAAGCAAAACCGGCAAATGGGTAATAGGTAGGTGAATTATGACCGAACCCGAATAACAATAATACCTGCTTCGTGAGTACCCACAGGAGAATGCTCGGTGTGAGTGGAAGGAATTTAAGAATTTGAAGAACTCGTCCTGTGGGGACGAGAAGGAGATGCTGACGTTGTGGTTAGCAGATAAAATTCTTGATGCTGTAGGCGACGATGAACTTAGCAAAGATGCCATCGCAGTTGCACAAGAACACATAGAAGCCTCTTAAACATCAATTGCTATAGGTGTTATTGGTTGGGAACATTGTGGTATCAGTGCATCAAATGATTACCCATAACATATTGATAATCAATAACAGCAAAATGTAATTTGGACTCAGACGTGGGATAAGCCTTCTGTTGCATATCCCACGCTCTGGCTCTTGCCTCCCCCCTTCGGGGTGCTCTTTTTTAATTTAACAGCCCTTGGAATTTGTTTCTGCATTTTTTTTGTTTTGTAGTTTTTGCGTTTTCCTACATTTCCGGCGTAAGCGGCTGTGGATGTGTGCGTTGTAGAGGTGTAGGTGAACTTTCGCTCATACACTTCCTACATAAGCGGAAATGGGGATAAGACGTTGGGGATTAGGTTGTTGCGGCGTTTCGGCAGGTTTTCAGTCCCCTGTAAAGTATTTTCAAGTGGGGCGTTACTTCATATCAGACAGAAGGACAGGAGACCCACCCCCGACCCCTCCCCAAGGGAGGGGGGATAGCGACGGTTAGGAGCAAGGAGCAGTTCTGGCGGATATGCTATCCGCCTGAGCCGAGTATCAGGATTTTAAATCCGCCATGCCCTGCGGCGCAACCTCGCTCGATGTCAGCTATATGTAGTCGGTCTTTGTTTATCGGATAATATATCCTCATACTCCATGCAGGCGGATAGCATATCCGCCTGAACAAGGCCACCCACCCTCAGCCTCATTCTTCGACAAGCGAAGCGACTTCGTCGATTACCCCAAGGGAGGGGAGCGTAGACGGTTGGGGTAAATACGGCCTGCGCTCGAGCTTGCTCGCTTTCAAAACAAAGTGGAGAAAGAAAGGCCAGAAACAAGTCAGCCCAAGGCAACGCCTTGGGGATTGTTCGCAACCAACATTCGCCCAGAATGGGCAAAAGAATTATTACTCCGTTCACTCCCTTTGCCACTCTGCAGTGGGCGGCTGTTATTCTTTTGCCCCCTTCGGGGGCGTATCCATGCTGCATCCTCTCCCCCCGGGCGTTGCCCGGGGCTGGCATATCAATGCCCCTTCGGGGCGTAAACCTTCTCCAAATATCCTCCCCCAACTCCTCCCTATCGTCCGTCATATCTGCAAACAATTTCTATTGCCTTGCCAAGGTAAATAAATAATCTTGAGTTTTTTTATTGTGAAGGCGTAAAAACTGATATTTTTATGTACTTTTGCACACAAATCAGTGCATATTAGTTGATTATGGGATTATTCGGACTGTTCAATAAGAAGAAGAAAG
>Ga0310695_10012963_pt1 | contig 11562 bp, 14 predicted proteins | sample RumenRJG_04DNA_FD_203882 | JGI IMG/M metagenome (GOLD analysis project Ga0310695, IMG submission 203882) | Bovine rumen microbial communities from Lethbridge, Alberta, Canada - RJG_04 (v2) (version 2) | ecosystem: Host-associated > Mammals > Digestive system > Stomach > Rumen | place: Canada... | reverse complement strand
CCCGTATTCGCCGTCGCCCCGCGTGGCGGCGTGGACAAGCTTGTTGGCCTTATACATGAGGCATGCCGAGATGCCGTCGACCTTGGCGCTGACGTGCAGCCTGTCCGGGGCGTATTTGGCCGCGAACTTCGCGATCGCCTCCGGTTCCTGGCACTTCAGCTTGTTCAGGCTTCCGAGCATGTAAGGCAGCTTGACCTTGCCGGACTTCTCGTGAAGCGTACGGACAAACGCGTCGTATTCGTCAGCGGAAGCAAGCTTTTTATATTGCTCCAGCAATTCATCATACGGCAAGTCGTCCATTACAGGCCTGCCTGCGCGATAGGCTTCGTTTGCTTCTGCTATTTCCGACTTAAGCTTTTCGATATCCATGTTTTGATTATACCGCGCTTTCAGGCTGAATTAAAAAGGCCGCGGAATTCCGCGGCCTCGAAACAGTGAACGGCCATGCGCTATGTTACGCTATGGCGATTTCCACTGCGTCCTTTTCGGGGTCCTTGGCGACGAACGGCAGGTTGATTTTGAGGATGCCGTCCTTGTTCTCCGCCGTGATCAGCGACTGGTCGATCGTCGGGGCGAGACTCAGCGAAAACGTATGGGACTGCGAAGAAATGCCGCGGTACACCACGTCTTCGTTCGTTTCGTCCTTGACGTTCTCCGTTCCGCACCTGACGGTCAGGACGTTGTCCTTCACCGTGATCTTGACGTCTTCCTTCTTGAAAGGCGTCGTAACCATCTCGAGGCGCTGGCCGATGACGTTGCCGTCCTTGTCCTTCACGTTGATCAGGTTGTGCGGGCGCTTGATGACGGACTTGAGTCCGTAGTTCATTATGTTGCGCTTGTCGTCGAACGGACGCGCTAGGGCGTCCATGAGCTCCCAGATAGGGCTGTTAACTATCAGGTCTGTCATTTGTTTTTCTCCTTTTTTAACCGTGTCATTCACTGGTTTCCGTCTTCGCGGCCGGCCGGAATGTTCCTAGCCGGCCGCTAAACACTTTTATTTACTCCGCAGGCCTTAGATGTCGAGGCCGGCGAGAAGCTTTTCCGCGTCTATGTCGTCGTTGGCGGCAGAAGGCTCCGCCTGTCCGGAATCGGCCTTTTCGGTCGCCGCCGGCAGGTCGTCCGGGTCCCTGGTCAGGTCGTCGATGTCGCCGAGATCGTCCGCCGGGACCGCAGGAGCGGCCGAGGAATTCTCGACGTCAACCGGCTTGGCGTTGGCCGGCTTGTCGTCGTATACGCGGACGTCGTCCGCGTCCGGAATGTCGTCGTTCGACACCGTACAGTACTTCTGGTAGAACTGGTTCAGCTCGTCCGGCGTGGAAGACGTGTAATACTCGTCGTCGAAGCCCATCGAAGTGATCGCGTCCTGCGTGATCGCGCCGATGTCATATGGCTTGGTCGAGAACACGATGCGGTCGATGACGCGCTTCTTCCACTTGTACTCGTTGGGCTGGCCGGGGCGGAGTATCTCGATGTCCTCCTTGACGTGGATGCAGCAGTCGACGGCGCCCGATCCGTTGAACACCGGGTTCTCCAGCGTCGCGCGCTCGACGCGTTTGCGGAAATCCTGGTAGACCTTCTTGTCGTTGAAGATGATCACGCGGAACTTGCCGTTGTCGCCTTCCCAGTTGGGGTTGTTGACTACATACACTGGCACGATCGCCTGGTACTTGCGGCCGAGGTCCTTGTTCTTGCGGTTAGCGTCCTTGTCCTTCCAGTTGGACTCCTTGAACGCGATGAAGTACTTGTTCGCCAGCGTGCAGATCTTGCAGGCGTCGTACCTGTTGCCCTCGACGTGGACGTGCGGCGTAACGGGGCACACAACTTCGGCGTCGATCTTGTTGTAGCCCTTGTCGGGGTCCTTCGTCCAGTGCTGGTGGACGAACCTCTCGATGAAAGGATCGTCGCGATCTGACATGCTGCCGGGAGGCGGCGCGAACGCGAGGAGCCTGACCCTGTAGTACGATTTCTCGTCTGGACACGGCTTGAGCGTCATCACCAGGCTTTTCTGCTTGCCGCCGTTTGACTTGCTGTGCTTGGGCAGCGTCGACATGAATATAGACATATGTCTACCTACTTTCGTTTTTTTACTGTTGTTCTGTTTACTGTTGTTCGGTGCGGGTCGTTCGTCCCGCGACAAACAATATTTACTATACCGGCCTAGGAAACTCCGCCGGATCAGTCGAGCGACGGGTCGAATAAATCGTCTTTCTCCTGATTTTTCCTGCGCTCGCTCCGCAGTTTCTCGATCATTTCGTCGGTCTTCCTGATCGGGTTCGCGCGGCGGTTTTCGAAAGCGAGCGACGCGTTGTTCACGGCGGTGTTGTACATGTCGTACCTGCTGGATACGAACGCGAGCTCGTCGCGGCTTATCGGGTCCAGCTTCTGCGCTATTTTGGGGAACCCGGGGATGGCCGCGAGGTAGTACGCCGAGATTTTTCCGCATACCACCCACGGCGCGAGCTTCCTCTCGCGTATGAGCTTGCGCACGAAGTCGGCCGTGGACGCGCATTCGCTGTCGAGGCACGCGGCGGCCAGCTCCTTCACGGACTTCATGTACCAGCCGTACACCTTCGCGTTGTTTTCGCCGGCCGCGAGCATTTCCGCGAACCTGTTGACGCTCCACCTGGACATGAACATGGAGTCTATATCGGAGTCGCGGAGCCGTATTTCGTCGGCCATGAACTTCAGGAACCTGCGCGCGTCTATGCCGCACTTCAGGAAAAACGCGACGCACCTGTCGAACGCGCTTTTGTGGTGCTTGTATAGGGCCCGCGCCGCCACCCGCCTCTCCGGCACGGCGTAGGAGATCCTGGAGTTCGAAAACTGGCAATAATACTTGTACGCGCGGGCGGCGGAATACCCGTCCTTGATGTCCGCGCAAGCGGGCGGAACGTCATCGGCCTCGCGCGGAATACTGCTTTCTGGCTGCAATTTCCTTTATCCTCTTCATGAACATGCCCTTGAACACGGACGGGTCTATGCGGAACAGGATTTTGAACAGGTCGCGGGCTTCCAGCTCGAACTTATCCATTACGTGGTTCACGTACGCGTCGTTTTCCAGGAAATCGAACATCGCCTGCTTGAACTCCGCGCCGCCGGGGTTCAAGCCGAACGCCGGCATGCTGACCCTGATGTACCTGAGTATTTCCGCGTCGTCAAACCGCACGACGAACGGCTCGTCTGTGCAGAAAAAACCGTTCTAGCCCTCCGCGCCGGCGATCGCGGCGGCGACATCGTCTTCAAGCTTGGACAGCTTCTGCTCCGGGCTGGACTCCTGCATGTCGTGCAACGTTGCACCGTGTTTTTTGCCGGCGCGGACGCCGGCCTTAGATGATTTTCCGAACATATTAAATATTTTACAAAAATCGAGGCGAGAAAGCTGCCACGTCTTCAGCGCGGCGCAGAGTTCACGACCCGAACAGCGATTCTTCGCTATTTTCCATCGCCGACACGAGCTTTGACAGCTCGGAGTCGGGCGCCGTCTCCGGAATGTCCTGGCCGTTCTCGAACGTCAGGTCGCGCAGTACGAGCGTCTCGGGGTCCATTGCGAAAGTGGAGCGCTTGCCGACGAGCCCGCCCAGCCTGTTCTTGATGACCTTGAACCCGAGCCTGCCCGCCTCGCGCTGCTCCTGCGTCTGGTATATCGCGAACAGCGCGTCCGTCGTGTGGACTATGCCGCGGCTTTCCGACACGTTCTGCATGTCGATTTCCTCGGTGTTCATGCCTTCGCTGTTGCTCTGCACCGCCGATATCACGGGGACGCTGTACTTGTAGCTCAGCGCGCGGAGCTCCTCCGACACGGCCATGCCGTCCTTGAACATGGAGTCCGTCTGGCGGTTTGGCAGCACCAGGTTGAGGTAGTCGACTATTATCGCGTCGACGCGCTTGCCGGCCGTCTTGAGCGATTCTACGTAGGCGTCTATCTTCGACGTGTTGATGCTGCGCGGCGGGAATTCCTTGATGATGAGGCTCGCGTTCTTGTGCTTGGCGTAGAACTCCGATATCCTCTCCCTCGCCGTCTGCTCGTTGTCCTTCAGCCTGTTTATGTTCTTCATCGAGATGTGCGCGTCGAACCGCTGCGCGTACACGTCCTGGCTCATTTCGAGCGAAATGACTACGACCGACAGGTCCTGCGCGAGGAGGTTCACGGCCAGGTTGGACAGGAACACCGACTTGCCGAGGCCGGCCTGCGCCATGAACAGCGCGAGCATGCGGCCGTCTTTCAGGAAGCCGCCGTTAGTGTAGTGGTCGACGGACGCCCACCCCGTCGCTATTTTCGCGTCCGGATTCCGCAGGAAGTCCCAGTGGTTGTTCATGCCCTTCTCGCTGAAGTAGTCGAGGCCCATGTCGTTGTCGCTGAACGTTATCTTCTGCACGCGGTCGAAGTTGGCCAGGCACTGGTCTACGATCTTCTGGTACTTGTCGGAGTCGCGTTCTCCGTCGGCGGCCGACAGCAGGTCTATGTTGTCCATCAGCGAAGTCGTCAACGCGTTCTTCCGCACGAACTCCTTGAGGTTCATGTCGACGACCTCGTCCGGTATGCCAGGGTTCATGGACGCGGTTTCGAATATCAGCTCGTTCGCGCCTTTCAGGGAAAACCCCTCGTCCGCGTGGTTTTCCGCGTATTTCCGCGCCAGCATCTGTAGAAGCTGCACCGTCGGCGCCTTGCCGTATTTCCTGTAGAACTTCACGGCGAGGTTTACCACGACTCCCATCTGCGGCGTCCTGAACCAGCGCGCGTCGTATATATTCGACACCGTATTGAGCCAGTTCTTGTCGGCGAGCGCCCGCTTCAGCAGAAGCTTCTCTATTACGTCAGTAGTGAAATCCAGTTCCATCGATTCCTCCGTAAATCATAAAATACCAGGCCAGGGATGTTTCCGTCTAAAACGGAAAAACCGCGCCTAAGCGCGGTTTTTCTTCGATATTTCAGGAATTTCAGTTCCAAGACGGATATTCGCCGATAATCCTGCGCCTATAGCAGTTCGGAGTCAGGCGCGGCTGCGCGAAAGGCTGGCGCGGCGCCGACGCCACGTCGCGAATAAACGGGCGGTTCTGCTCGGCCGCGGCCTCGAGCGCCGCCTTCAGCTTCGCGTTTTCGGCCTTAAGCCCGTCTATTTCAAGCCTGAGCCTTGCGATTTCGGCAGAGGAGTCCGGCTGCTCCCTTCGCTTGATGTCGGATATTTCCTGGATATACCCGGCGAGGCGCTCCTGCAGGCTTGCCACCTCTTCGGCGTATTTGGCGTTTTCGTCAGCAAGCCTGTCGGCCGAATCGAGCTTCTGCCTGATCTCCTCGGAAATGCTGAGGTCGACAGTGCCTGCCTTGGCCTGCATCTTGTCGGATTCGGTCAACGCTTCGGCCGGAGCTTCTTTCGAGACTTCAGTTTCGACGTCGATCGTGTTGAACTCGGACGATATCGGTTTCTTTTTCTTGCTCGCCATGTCGGTAGTCCTTTGCGGATTATTTACTCGGGGCGTTCGCCGTCGAGCTCGGCCTCTATCGCGTCGAGCTCGCGCGAGGTCGCGTTGGAATACTCCATCATCTCGATGCTCTTCCTGTTGAAGTCTTCGAGGAAGGTATTCCATATCTCGTCGCCGGCCATGAGCTGCTTGTACGTGATCTTCTTGCCGCCGTTGTACGTCGGGCACTCGTACCCGCCGCGCACCTCCGTCAGGAAGCCCATCTTGACTGCGGGCTCGACGAGGCCTTCCCATTTCGACAGGCCGTGGTTGAAGTCGATGAACACCGTCGCCGTGTAGGCCGGCTTGCAGATGCGGTTCTTTACGACGAAGAACCTGAACTTGTTGCCGCGGAAGAACCCGGTGTCGTCTTTGTCCGTCTCCTTGCCCGTCAGGAAATCCATGTCCGTGGACTTGATGAGGAGCTTTTCGCACTGGAGCTGCACGTGCGACGCGAACTCGATGCCCATGCCGCCAGACATCTTGTGCACCTTCGACGCGAACATCGCGCCGGGATCCTTGTACTCGTGGTTGATGACGAGCAGCGTGGCGTTCGAGAGCACTACGCGCATCATGAGGCCGCGCATCATGTTGTTCTTCATCTTCGCGCCGAGGCCCATGTCCATGGCGTTCTTGTCCTTGTTGACGGCGTCTGCCGCGAGCTTGTCCGCCGCGAGCGCGCCGTACGAGTCGAGGATGCAGAGCGCGCGGACGTCGTCGTTGTTGTCTGGGTCCTTGAGGTAGTCCTGTCTGGCCTGCACGAGCATGTCGTACGTCTGGAGCATCTTGACCGCGCATTTCTCGATGGACTCGACCGGGATGTGGTTGACCTTGGACATGTCGACCTGGTGCTGCTTGAACACGTTCACAAGCGTGCCGCCTTCCGAGTCGAAGATGTACACGACGTCGACCTTGCCCGTCTTGAGCGCGAGCGCGGCGGTGTTCGCCGCGATGAGCGACTTGCCGGACCCCGACTCCCCGAACAGCGTCGTTATCCTGCCCACCGGGATGCCTTTGTTCACGTCGCCGGTCAGGACGCGGTTCAGCGCCATGTTCCCCGTGTCGAGGAATTCCTTCACTTCCGCGTAGGAAGAGTCGCTAAGCTATTCGGCTCCTGTCGTTTTTGCTATCGATTTAAGCGCGTCTTTCAGTTTCATGCGTAATTCTCCGTTTAATAAAAATATATCCGGCCAGGGAAAACGCGCGGCTCGGCCGCGCGTTTTTTCTCAAAGCCCGGCTTCGGCCGCGCGCCGCTTGCTGCGCAGCGTATACTGGTATTTCAGCCTGCGCAGCCGCATGTAGTACGCGCCTATCCTGACCAGCTTCTTCCTGCGTTTCTGCTGGCTGTTCAGTCCCTGTATGTACTCGTCGTACTCGGGAGTGATCCATTTGCACGATCTGGCGTCGACGAGGTATTTCCATATGACGCCGAAGTGGAGTCTTTCCCGTTTTTTGTCCCCCGCGACCCTGCGCCTGACGCCGCGTATTATGCCGCACATCCGGTCCGATATCTTCTTCGGCGACGCCCTGTGTATCATGAACCCGATCTGCTGCGACAGTATGCTGAGGTACATCTGCAGCGGGTTCTTCATCGGCACGTTGTCCGTCATGCAGACTTCGCTCCTGTCGGTGAACCTGTAGTCGACGAGCAGCGACTTGATGGTCTCGAACGCGACGTACGTCATCCTGTTGTAGCAGAACCTCAGCTCGTACTCGACGTACCCGTCTGTCGGGGTCAGTATCGCCACGTCGTATATCCAGCCGACTTCCTCCCCGTAGTTGGGGACCATCGACACGAACATGTTGCGTATTTCTATCGTCTTCTTAGGCATCCCTGCCGAACCCCTCGCATCCGCTGTACGGCTTCACGTTGTGCGGGTACTCGTACTCCGACGCGCCGTCTATCTTCCAGTAGATGCGGTCGACATACGGGGCGAGCGTACAGTAGTTGTCCACTACGTCGTAGTAGTCGCCGGACGTGGACAGGGGCTCCGGCTTCACATTCCACGCTTCGCCGTCCGGGCCTATCGCGCTTTCATAGTTAGGTCCGTAATAGGCTTCGCTTGAAATATAAGACGACGGATAATAATGCTCGTGCTTGGCTATGAGCTCGTTGTCTACGCTCGTCATGTAGCCGAGTATGTCTTCCCTCTTGGGCACGGCGTAGAACCCGAAGTCGAGCCCGCGGATCTTCGGGACGCCGTCGTCGTATTCGTCCCCGCTGAGGTCGTCCACGTACGACGTGACCTCCGCCGTCACTTCGGCGGTAAGCGTCGTCGAAAGGCTCGCGTGGTCCTCCTGCTGCAGGAACAGGCGCACTTCGTCGTCGTTCTTGAACTCGTACACGTAGGACGATACGAACGTGGACAGGTCGACGACCGGCTTTTTCCGGCGCCGCCTGCGGTACTGCTCCGTACCTCCGAACAGGTACGTCTTGAACGTGAACGTGAACGTGCTCACCACCAGGTCGTCGCGCGTCCCGTCCAGCTCGTCGGAGTGGTCTTCGCTCACCGAGTCGGACATGATGACCTGGTTGTTCAGCTTTATGTCGCTGAACTTCGGGTGCGCCTGCGAACAGTAGATGTTGCTGTTGAAGAACACCATGAAGTTGGACGCTATCTTGTCTATGTCCGCCGGGTATTTGGCGACGACGGACACTTCGTAGTTGATGTCTATCGGGACCGGCGTCAGGAACTGGTAGTTGCGGCGCTTCTCAGATATCTCGTACCTGACCTCGTTGTGCAGGTTGTTCAGCCTGTCCGGCTGGCGCGAGTACCCCGTCCTGTTGATGACGATCATCGGGACCTTGTACTGCGCCTTGTTGTCCGGATTCTCCATCGTCTTGAGGATGCGCGAACGCTGGCCGAACACGCACGGCACGTCGAGAAGCGATTTCCGGCCTTTATTGTCCGTACGTTCTATCTTTATATTAAAGAAGCGCTTGAACAGCTAATTCGCCGTTCCCAATTCCGCGTTGAAACTTATAAATTCCATTGATTTAATAGCCTTTTTATAAGTTATATCAGCTCTCGTTCGGTCAGTATCCGGAATTCGGCATTCTTCGACTTGGCGAGGATGCGCGCGGACTGCCATTTGCACGTGTTTTTTATCCACGTCAGTATCGTCTTCGGGTTGGCGTTCGACCTGGGCTTGACCGTCTCGCAGTAGGGCTTTATCTCCACCCAGACTGTCTTTATCTGGCTTCCGACCCGCACGCGGCAGACGAAGTCGACGTAGTACCTGCGGACCTTGGCAGGACGACTGCTCTAATCCAGGTATTTTATGACCCTGTTCTCGTACCCCCACTGCACTATGGCCGGGTTCTTGTCCGCGTACAGCATGAAGCTGCGCTCGAGCGAGCTTTTGAACTCGGGCGCCTCCGCCCCGGTGAATTTCTCCGGGTGCCTGGGGAAGAACTTTCCGTGTTGCGCGTTCGAGTACTTCCCGCGTCTTTCGCTGGGTATCCGTATCATTAACGCTATTTACTTTTATGTATCACTCGAACAGCGCACGCCTCGATATAAGCGGGTCGCTCCGTTTCCTGTCTGTACAGCGGCAGGTGGATTTATCCTTCCCGAAAGAATAACCCCTAGCCTGTATGAGCCACATCTTCATCTGCAACGGGGTCAATATGCGCTTCTCGAGACGTTTCGGCGATGAGAACAGCGTCGCGTCTTTCGCGGACAGGACTTTCTCGTTTATGTCTTTCTCGGACGTATCGTCGTCGAACCACTTGAAGAACAGAACGTCGTCGTTCCTCTCGACCGCCTTCGCGGTCGAGTCCAGGCCGGGCTTGTCGTTGTCGAAGGACAGGCATATCCTATGGTTGGGGTACCTCTCCCTGATGAGGCGCTCCTGCCTGTCGGACAGCGACTTCGTGCCGACGGCCACGGCGTTCTTCACGAACAGGCTGTCGTAGACGCCTTCGAACACTATCACGTAAGGCCACGACAGGTCGACGTTGTCCAGCCCGTACACGAGCTTGTGGCTGTTTTTGGGGAACACGTACTTGAGGCTTCCGAGCTTCTTGTAGTCGTTAAGCTGGTAGTACGCGTCCACCCCGTTTACCACCCACGGTATGAGTATGTACTCGCCCTTGGACCCCAGGTACGTGAACAGGTCTTCGCGCAGGAACGGGGCCTTGTCGACCATGCGTCCGGCGAGGTATTCTTTCGCGTCTTCGCTGAGGGGCTTCTTCCACGACGGGTCGAGCATGGGCCTGATATGCATGAGATCTACGCCGTCGTCTTCCTCCGGGAAGACAGGCTCGGTTCGCCACCCGGTTCTGGCGAACTCCTTCGCGTACTCCCGCTTTATGTCGTCGTAGTCCTTGCCTGACAACGTCTGCAGCAGTTTAATGCCTGTCATGGACACGCCGCAGTTAAAGCAGAAAAAACTCGAATTTTTTAAATAAAAAAACCCGCGCTTCTTCGACAGCGACTTGCGAGAATCACCGCACAACGGGCACCTGAAGTTGAGCTTGTCGCCGACGCGCACCCTGTCGGCGGGAAGGTATTCCATCACCTTCTCGTTTATGAACTATATGTAGTCGTACGACTGTATCATCGCTTCGCGTATTTGCTGACTATGCCGTCGAGCAGCAGGACGTTGTCTTCTGTTATCGGAAGGACGAACGGGAACACGACCTTCCACGATCTGAGGCTTATCGTCTTGACATGTCCGTCAACCACGTCGTAGACGTCCACGGAACCGGGGTCTTTCGTAGACATGCCGACGAACGGTGACTGCAGCTGCTTCTGCTTGTCTGCCGGGCGCGTTTTTCCGCATACGTTCATGAACCTGATGTTCCCGGTGCAGAAGATCGACTGCATCGTCTTTCCGTCTTTCGGCAGGAACTCTATTTCGACCAGCGCGATCGAGAGCAGCTTCTCCAGGTCAGCCTTGCTGTGCAGCAGCTTCTGCGTGAACGCGAGGATCCTGCCGAGATCCAGCTTCTTCCGTACGTCCTCGGACTCGAATATTTTCCGCCATTCCCTGTCTGCGGCCACGGCAAGCTCCTTCCTGTCAGCTCTTGAGCACTGTGCAGTAGAGGTCGAAATTGAAAAACGACCCGTTCTTGCCGGCGACGCTCGTCCTGCTAACAAGGCAGTTGACGTCCATCAGCTGGAACTTTATCGAGTCGCTCTGCGTCGCGTTGAACAGGTTGAGCCGCTCGAAGTCCAGGATGAGGCGCCGCTCGTCCGACACCAGGCCGTCTTCGTTCCGCTTGACGAGGCTTCCCGACGAAACGAGCCCGAACTTCAGCGTCACTTCGTTGTTGAGGTCTGTCTCCCTGTTGCCGACGGTCGCGAACACGGCGTTGTTCTCCATGTCGTCCTTGGTCTCGAGGTAGATGCGCATGTCCTTCGCCGACGAGAACATGAACGCCTGTCCGTTGAGCCGCTTTATCATGTCGGAGCTCGACGTGAACTCGAAAACCGGCGTGAACTGCGCGGCGATCTTCGTCGTCACCCACCTGGATATGATGTCCTCGTTGCAGGTGGAGAACTTCGTCTTGAACTTCTTCGACTCGAACCTGAGGAACGGCGTGTCGACGAAAAACCGGAGGCCCGAGAAGTCTTCGCCATGGACTTCTTTCACCGTAGACAGGAGCTTGATGAAAGTCGCGAGGCTTTCGACCGAAAACGACACGGGCGTCTGCGACGTCACGGAGTTCGTCGCGATTTCGCACCTGGCCGTGCGGGCCCTGGCGCCGTATACCTCCAGGCCGGCTTCCGAAATGGAAAACTTCGCGGATTCTACTACCTTAGAAGTGGTTTTGACGGCTTCGTGGAAAAGGTCGAAATCCTTTATGTCTATCTGCGTTTTTGCCATATTATGATTTTACCCGTTTAGATGGGGACTGCCTGCGCTGGAACCCCCACTTGGCGCGGAATGCCTCTTCGTTTTTCAGGAAATCCTGCGACAGGATCGACTTCCCGACGGACCAGTGCTGCAGCTCTTTCCGGACGATTACCCCGACTTTCATCTTGTACTTGAGGACTGCCTGCATCGATATGTCCGTGTCGTAGAAGTCGAACGGGCTGAGCGATTCGTCGAACCGCAGCCCCGCGTCTATGGCATTTCTGGAAAACGCTATAC
>Ga0310695_10012962_pt1 | contig 11562 bp, 8 predicted proteins | sample RumenRJG_04DNA_FD_203882 | JGI IMG/M metagenome (GOLD analysis project Ga0310695, IMG submission 203882) | Bovine rumen microbial communities from Lethbridge, Alberta, Canada - RJG_04 (v2) (version 2) | ecosystem: Host-associated > Mammals > Digestive system > Stomach > Rumen | place: Canada... | reverse complement strand
TTAAAAAGCAAAAAATTATTAGCACTCTCTCCAAGAGAGTGCTAAAATTTTGTTTACAAACGGTTTGGAATGTAGTATTATATACGCGCAGGGGCAATAGACCCCTGTCTGACACAGTTAAAAAATGATCCTTATAGAAGGAGGGAACATATGAATATAGAAAAATATACACAGAACGCGCAGCAGATCGTGGTTGAATGCCAGAACATCGCTACGTCAATGGGACACCAGATGGTCGATGGAGAGCATGTCCACCTTGCTTTGCTTAAACAGAAAGACGGGCTTATTCCTAAGCTCCTCAAGAGCATGGGCGTTAACGTCGATGCTGTGACGAGGGAAGTTCAGGCAGAAGTCGACAAGCTTCCTAAAGTCACCGGCGGCGGAGACACCATGTACGGTACAAGACGCTTCAACAACATATTTGTGAATGCTGAAAAGATCGCAGAGCAGTTCACTGATGAATATGTCAGTGTAGAGCACATTTACCTTGCTCTTATCGCTGAGAGCGGGACTCCAAGCGCCAAGATAATGACCAGATACGGGATCACAAGGGAGAAATTCCTTGAAGCTTTGTCGAGCGTACGCGGTAATCAGCGTATCACAAGCCAGAACCCGGAGGACAACTATGAGGCTCTTGCAAAATACGGAAGAGACCTTGTGGATATGGCGCGCGAAGGCAAGCTTGATCCTGTTATCGGAAGAGATTCTGAGATCAGGCATGCGATCCAGATCCTTTCAAGAAGGACCAAGAACAATCCGGTCCTGATAGGTGAGCCCGGTGTAGGTAAAACAGCCGTAGTTGAAGGGCTTGCACAGAGAATAGTAAACGGAGATGTCCCTGAAGGACTCAAGGACAAGACCATATATGCTCTGGATATGGGTTCTCTTATTGCGGGTGCAAAGTTCAGAGGTGAGTTCGAGGAGAGACTTAAAGCTGTTCTCAATGAAATCGAAAAGTCAGATGGAAAGATCATTCTGTTCATTGATGAGATACACAACATAGTCGGAGCCGGCAGGACCGAGGGATCAATGGATGCCGGTAATCTGCTCAAGCCAAAACTGGCGAGAGGAGAACTGCACTGTATCGGTGCTACAACTCTTGATGAGTACAGAAAGTATATCGAAAAGGATGCAGCTCTTGAGAGGAGATTCCAGAAAGTCCTGATAGATCAGCCGTCTGTAGAGGAAACTGTTTCAATACTCAGAGGACTCAAGGAGAAATTCGAGATCCATCACGGTGTCAGGATCACAGACAGCGCACTTATAGCATGCGCTACTCTTTCAGACAGATACATTACAGACAGGTTCCTGCCTGACAAGGCTATAGACCTTATGGATGAAGCCGCTGCAAGGATCAGGACTGAAATAGACAGCATGCCTTCAGAACTCGACGAGATCTCACGTAAGATAATGCAGCTGGAAATCGAAAAACAGGCCCTCAGCAAGGAAGATGAGGATGATAAGGGTGCGAAACTGAGACTTGCTGCTCTTGAACATGAGCTTGCAGAGCTGAAAGACAAGAGCGCCGGTATGAGAGCACAGTGGGAGAACGAAAAACAGGATATCCTTGACGTTAAGAATTTAAAAGAGCAGATCGAGAACATAAAGCTTGAGATCGAAGATGCTGAGAGGCAGTATGATCTCGAAAAACTCGCAGAACTTAAGAACGGCGTTCTGCCGGATCTCGTAAAGCAGCTTGAAGAGAAAAAGGCAAAGGCAGATGCTGCCGAGGAAGAAAGACTTCTCCAGGAGGAAGTAACAGAGGATGAGATCGCAGAGGTCATTTCCACCTGGACAGGAATTCCTGTAAGCAAGCTCGTTGAAACCGAAAGAGACAAGCTGCTCAAACTGCCTGATATCCTGCACAAGAGAGTCATCGGCCAGGATGAGGGAATCCAGGCTGTATCAGAAGCCATACTGCGTGCAAGAGCAGGACTCAAAGATGAGAACAGACCGATTGGATCGTTTATTTTCCTCGGACCTACGGGTGTAGGAAAGACTGAGCTCGCAAAAGCGCTTTCAGAGGCACTGTTCGACAGTGAAAGAAATATGATCCGTATTGATATGTCGGAATATATGGAGAAACATTCTGTATCCAGACTGGTAGGAGCGCCTCCGGGGTACGTGGGCTATGATGAGGGTGGTCAGCTGACTGAAGCTGTACGCCGCAAGCCTTACAGTGTAGTTCTTTTCGATGAGATCGAAAAGGCTCATCCGGATGTATTCAACATATTGCTCCAGCTGCTCGATGACGGCAGACTCACTGACAACCAGGGCAGAACTGTAGATTTCAAGAACACAATTGTGATCATGACATCCAATGTGGGCAGTGCTGATCTTCTCGACAATATGAAAGAAGACGGCACGATAGATCCTGAGGTAGAGGCAGAGGTCGAAGGTCAGCTGAGAAACTATTTCAGACCGGAATTCCTCAACAGAATAGATGATATAATCACATTCACGCCGCTTACAAGAGAGCAGATCAAGGGTATCATCAGCCTGCAGCTTGAGGATATCAAGGAGAGACTTGTAGACCGGGATATCACGGTAGATGTCACTGATGCTGCACTTGAATTCATAGCAGGCGAAGCATATGAACCGCAGTACGGCGCAAGACCTGTAAAGCGTTATCTGTCGAAACATGTGGAGACAGAAATAGCCAAGGGAATCATACGCGGAGACATAGTAGACGGACAGCGTCTGACGATAGATACCGACGGAACACAGCTGACTTATACCAGCGAGGAGTAAAAACGATCCCTTTTGATAACATATGGATAAGAAAAGGGCACACCTGTTCATGGTGTGCCCTTGCTGTATTTCTGATCAACTATGCACATAGGCAGCTATGAGAGGAGCTGGACTGCTTTGCGTGCTGCGGCTGCAGCGTCAGGGGTATAAGCGTCCGCACCGACTTTGTCACAGTATTCCTGAGTGACAGGTGCACCGCCTATGAGTATCTTGACCTTGTCTCTGATGCCGCGGCGGACAGATTCCTGTACCACTCTTTCGATCTCACCCATACTCGTAGTGAGAAGAGTAGAGCAGGCTATCATATCGCAGTCATTTTCTATAGCCGTCTGAACAAAATCCTCAGCACCGACATCACATCCTACATCTATAACTTCAAGCCCACTGCCTTCCATCATGATCTTGACCAGATTTTTACCGATATCATGGAGATCTCCACGTACAGTTCCCAGACATACTCTGCCGGCTGCTCTGGATCCATGATCAGATGTCAGGAGAGGCTTAAGGATCTCGGTTGCAGAAGACATGCAGTTTGCAGCCCGCAGCATCTCAGGTACGAATACTTCTCCCAGTGAGAAATCTTCTCCTAGTTCATTCATTCCGCGAACCAGTCCGTCTGCCAGGATCTCCTGCGCTGAGATACCTGCTTCAAGAGCTGATTCTACAGCTTTGCAGGTCGCATTTACAGAGCCGTCCTGCAGGGCTTCAGAGACAGCATCGAGAAGGGTCTGAGACATAGCCGGGATGGTTCTTGCGGCAGATACTGCTGAAGACGCTGCCTCAGATGCTGCGTCACTGCCGCATATCTGGTTGAGGCCGGAGTCCTTTGAGGCAGCCACACCTGCAAGCTTTACCGGTCTGGTGATATCTGCTGCGGATGCAAGCGCGTCATAGCGCGGGAGATGATATCCTGCATTATATTTTCTGATCTCATCATCTATCCACGGATCTACATGTTTATATACTGTACCTGAAAGTCCGTATGTGATCGAAGGGATATAATGCCCTCCGGGACAATATTCGTGAAGCGCATCATGAACATAGCTGCGAACCTCTTCTTCTCCGGCATCTTCGCGGTCTATAGCAGCGCCAATGCCACCCATGAGAACCATCGTTCCTTTGAGCCGATTTTGCAAAGCCGGGATGTTGTTCTCAGGCAACACGCCCTGCCAGACCTGGATACCTATCTCAGCCATATCTTCTACGATAGGAGCGAGATAAGAGTCGGCATGGTGGATAGCTATGACTCCTCTGGAACGTATATATCCGTAAAAACGGCGGTACGGCTCTTTGAAGAATTCACGCCAAGTATCAGGATTCATGAAGAGGGCATCCTTGGTGCCCCAGTCGTCGTGTGAAAAGATGACATCAGGTTCAAGATTATCGATGAGGTGCTTTACATAGCCGATCCTGTATTCTGTGATGTAATCGATGAGCTCATGCATTTCGTCCGGATGATCATAAAGACTTGTGAGCACTTCCTGAAATGGCATCAGAAAGTGGCATTGCTCAAAAATACCGGTAGCCATGAACCCAGCGACCAGACGCTCGTCACCGGCCAGTTTTCTGACATGGCTTCGGAATGCGGACCATTCATCTTCATTGCTGCAGTTAGCAACTATATCCGGCGCATGGACATAGTCGCGCCAGCGGGTAATATCTTTTATTACTTTGTTTTCCTCGGTGACTATTGGCATGGAACCCGGCGCATCTGCAGGCCAGTCAACTACCGTTCCCCACAGATCGGTGATAGTAGCTCCGGGACGTCTGCCCATGTGCAGATATCCTCCGATAGGATCTCCGAGAGCCATCTGCAGTGCTTCATACTGTATCAGCTGGCGTTCAGGCCTGCCGTCTTCTTTTAGTAATTCCAGGAATATTTCTTTTGCTGTCATTTCTGTAACCTTGTCCTTTTTTACCGACAGAGCAGTCGTTTCAGTCTATGAGTATGCATGATGTGAAAGTCATCGTACCGCTTCCGTAATTATATCCCAATCCGGATTTTGTGCAGACATCACTCACAAGCAGACCATATGCCTCCATAGACGGCCAGAGCTTTTCCGGATGCCGGCATGGTCTGCCTGGATATGTGCATTTCCGGCATCTTTTGCATGCTCCCGCGCCCATTGGCAGACATCCCGGACGGATCGTGCGGATCTGCCTTACAAGTGTATCAAAGCAAGCCGCATGCCTTTCGGATATGCTGCGTATCGATGCGATATCGAAATCATCTGCAAGAGTTCCCGTGGTCTGCACGATGATACCGCGGGAGAAACCTTTTACTCTTGAAGATATGGCCTCAAGTGTACCTGCAGCAGGAGGACAACTCCAGCTTCTGCCATAACTGCGGCAGAGATCGGCACTGCACATGTCACGGACTTCCTGCCTGAACAGCAGAGCATCCATCGAAAGTGGAGCGGCATGAGAGAATCCTGCCTCCTCAGCCAGCTGCAAATAGTCTGATATATTCAGTTCTTCGGTGTGAATGATAATCATCTTGTGTTATATTTTAAGAGATAAAAGAAGATTAAACAAGATGGATGCGGTATTTGCACCACGAATAGAAGGGATGTGACAATGGAACTGTATTTTCCACTGATACTTGACGGGGCAAATGGTACAGAATTGCAGAAAAGAGGATATGACGGCAGCGTATGCGCAGAGGCATGGGTGCTTGAACATCCTGATGTCATGCAGCAGATACAGAGAGAGTATGCGGAAGCCGGCAGCGATGTCGTATATGCTCCTACTTTCGGCGCCAACAGGGTCAAGCTTGAAGAAAACGGCATATTCAACCAGGTTTCGGACTACAACAAAAGGCTCGTAGCGATTTCAAAAGAGGCTGTAGCAGGAAAATCACTCGTTGCCGGAGATATCGCCACAACAGGGAAATTTCTTGCGCCTGTGGGAGATGTCTCATTTGCAGAGCTCTACGAGATATATCATGAGCAGGCGGAGGCTATGGCTGATGCCGGTGTTGACATGTTCGTTATTGAAACCATTATGACGGTGCCGGATGCCAGAGCAGCTTTGCTGGCGGTCAGGGATGTATCTGACAAACCTGTATTAGTATCATTCACATGTGATGAAAACGGCAGAACGCTCACGGGCACGGATGTCCTTGCTGCGCTTGTCATCATGCAGGGAATGGGGGTAGATGCTTTCGGCCTCAACTGCAGCACCGGACCGGACATGATGTTGAAACAGGCTGAAAGGATCAGCGGCCTGGCTCGTGTACCTCTGGCGATCAAGCCTAATGCAGGACTTCCTAAAACCATAGGAGGCAGAACTGTATATGACTGCACACCTGAAGAATTCGTCAAATATACAGATGAGTTCGCAGCCTGTGGAGCAGTTTTGTTCGGCGGATGCTGCGGCACCGGGCCGGAACACATCAGAGCTCTGAAAAAAACAGTAGAGAAAGTTGAGCTGAAAAAACCCGACCCTGATGTCAGCACAGAAGGTAAGATCGTCTGTGCGACAGAAAAGGACGTTTTCATATTAGACAGGGATATCATACTGAGCGATACAATAAAATGCGGACCTGATCTTGAGGATAAGATCAAACAGGCTAACAGATCTGAAGCAGAGATCATAGCTGTTGAGATAAGATCAGAAGATGACCTTGATGAGTTTGAGTATGCCCAGTATGCAGTCAGAAAACCGCTTTGCATCGTTTGCGATGATGCTAAGTTGCTGGGGCAGGCTCTGATGCTATATCAGGGAAGGGCGCTCTATGCAGGCAGTCTGTCCGATGAGCAGCTTTTGCCGTTAATGAGAAAATACGGCTTGATAGCATGAGATTTATTGATCATTGAACTGATCGAGTATGATATAATAATCATTCGCAGATGTATTGGAATTTTTTTAACAGATGACAGTGAATGAATATTTTAATTGACGGTTATAACATAAACTATAAGATAACAGGACCTGAGAATGCTGAAAAGACTGCGGTGATCCTCCAGGGCTGGGGCACCGGATGTGATCTGTATGACTTCGCTGCGGGCTGCATCAATGACGGAATAAGAGTCGTGCAGTTCGATATGCCGGGGTTCGGTGAGAGCGATGAACCGGAGCAACCCTGGAGACCGGCAGATTATGCAGACTTTTTCTGCAGGTTTATGGAGGCACTTGAGATCAGGAAAACAGTGCTGATAGGGCATTCTTACGGAGGCAGGGTGATCATCAAGCTTGCAGTACGCGATGATCTTCCTTTTGATATAGAAAAAATAGTGCTGATCGACAGCGCCGGCATCATGCCTGAGAGGACACCGGCTCAAAAGAGAAAAGTAAAACGCTACAAGATGATGCGTAATTTCCTTATGAGCAAGCCGGTACATTCCATGTTTCCGGAGGTCATAGACTACTGGATGAGCCAACAGGGCTCTGATGATTACAGGAATTCAAGTCCTATGATGAAGAAGTGCCTGGTCATGGCAGTAAATGAAGATCAGAGAGATGCGCTTCCTGATATCAAGCAGGAGACTCTGCTGATATGGGGAAGCCTCGATGATGCAACACCGATAAGCGATGCTAAGATCATGGAGGACAGAATACCTGATTCCGCTCTTATAGTTTTTGAGGGTGCCGGACACTATTCCTTCCTTGAAAGGCCTCAGCAGTTCAGAGGTGTTATCAGAGCGTTCCTTGCTGCTGATACAGAGGCCGCAAAATATATCAGCGGAGGTGTGTCATGATGGTGAGAACACTTATCACGGCTGCCCTGGCAATCCCGGCTTTCTGGCTGACCATGAGATACAACATGCATATGTTCCAGCTGAACGTATACATGAACGGAGAGCAGCGTGCCTGGATAAAGAAGAATTTCCACTTGCAGTGGATATTGGTATTTGCCATGGGACTTGGCATCGTACGTATGTCAGCGGGGCTGACGGGTGCAGGCTGGCTGCTGTGGGTGCTGGATGTGCTTATCTGGCTGACTCTCATTACTATCATTCTGGTTTACAGAGTGATGAAGGACATGCATCAGAAGAAAAAGCTTGTATTCACACCGAGAGTGAAAAGGATGGTCGCATGCATCGGTGTATTATGCGTTATATTCCTGGCCGCAACACTCATTACCGGAGGTCTCACTCCGGTGAGCGGCGCTCTTGCATTTATCGTTGGCTCGCAGCTGTGGATGCAGATGCTTGCAAGGACCGTCAACCAGCCGATAGAGAAAGGCGTTAATCAGCATTACATCAATGATGCGATGCGCATTCTGAAGAGCAATCCGGATATAACTGTTATAGGTGTTACCGGCAGCTATGGTAAAACGAGTGTCAAATTTTTCCTGCAGACGCTGCTTCAGCAGAAATACAGCGTTCTGGTGACACCGGAGAGCTACAACACACCTATGGGCGTGGTTATCACCATAAGAAAGCAAATGAAGCCTTCACACGAAATATTCGTGTGCGAGATGGGTGCCAGATATGTAGGTGAGATCAAAGAGATCTGTGATATAGTGCATCCACATCACGGCATAATCACATCTATCGGACCACAGCATCTTGACACCTTCGGAAGCATCGAGAACATAAAAAAGACAAAATTCGAACTTGCTGATGAACTACCTGAAGGAGGGATGCTCTTCCTTAACGGTGACAATGGATACATAAAAGACTATCTGGATTCACGCGGCGGAGACACAGGTGCAGCTGATAACGGCCTTGCCGGAGCAAGAAAGACAGGGGGCTACGGAAATGTGACCTTCTACTACTCAGTAACAGATGGAGAAGGATATACCGCTTCTAATGTAAAAGTGTCCAGTCTTGGTACCGAGTTTACCGTGTCAGCACCTGATGGAGAATCTGAAAGATATCAGATGAAGCTGATAGGAGCCCATAATGTCATCAATGTCATGGGTGCCATTGCAGTAGCAAACAGATTCGGCATAGCACTCAAAGACCTGAGGATACCTGTGAGAAGACTGCGTCCTGCACCGCACAGGATGGAGATGAAAGCAACCGGCGAAGTCACTATCATCGATGATGCATATAATTCGAATCCTATCGGTTCCAAAGCTGCAGTCGAAACTCTGGCTCTGTTTGACGGCATCAGGATCCTGATCACACCGGGAATGGTGGAGCTCGGAGAGGAAGAAGCAGAATATAACCGCTTATTCGGTACATATGCTGCTGACTGCTGCGACTGGATCCTTCTTGTCGGTGCAAAGCATACAGAGCCTATCAGAGAAGGTATAATGAACAAGGGCTTCTCAGAGAAGAGATGTTTCACTTTTGACAAAGTCGAGGATGCGATCAATTACGCATATAAGATAAAGGGGCAGGGACATAAATACATTCTGCTCGAAAACGATCTGCCTGACAATTACTGATCTGTCAGTCGGGAAGGATCATGTTTTGATATATTCCCATAATCGGAGGGAGCTCACATGAAAACAAGAGTCGCAATGCTGTTTGGCGGCAAGACAGTAGAACATGAAGTATCTGTTATTTCAGGTATCCAGGCTTGCATGGCTATGGACACAGATAAATACGATGTAATACCGGTCTATATGGACAAAAGCAACGATATGTACATCGGAGACAGAATTGGCGATATATCTTCTTACAGAGATATACCTGCTCTGCTGTCACATTCACAGCGTGTAATAATGGTAAATGACGGAGGCAGGATACTTCTGATGCCTTATCCAGTCAAACGATGGGGAGGAGCAAAGCCTGTACAGATAGACATAGCTTTTCCTGTGGTACACGGGACCAATGTCGAGGACGGAGCGCTTCAAGGATATCTTAAGACAGTAGGCGTACCTTTTGTCGGTCCTGATGTTACTTCATCTGCTGTAAGCATGGATAAGTTCATAACCAAGGCTGTTCTTAAGATGCATGACATCCCGGTCCTGGATGCGGAGGTGTATACACTGGCAGATTATGATGACATGGAGAGCCTGCCTGAGAGGATAGAACAGGTTTTCGGATATCCTGTTATCGTAAAGCCGGTCAACCTTGGCTCAAGCGTGGGGATCAGCATAGCAAAGACAAGAACCGAGCTTGTCAATGCTCTGGATGATGCTTTCAGATATGCCACAAGGGTGCTTGTAGAACATGCTATCGGTAAATTGAGAGAGATAAATTGCTCAGTCCTTGGCGATGAGAATGAAGCTGTTGCTTCTGAATGCGAGGAACCGCTCCATACTGCAGAGATACTAAGCTATGAGGATAAATATGTCAGCAGCGGAGGATCTAAAGGCAGCAAGGGAGGAGCAGCTAAGGGTGGTTCAGGCAGCAAAGGAGCCGGTATGGCGAATCTGGCAAGAAAGATCCCCGCAGACCTGACTCCTGATGAGAGAGAAAGGGTAAGAGATCTTGCAGTAAGATCGTTCAAAGCACTCGGATGCAGCGGCGTCTCAAGGATCGATTTCATGATAGACGAAGAGACCGGACAGCTTTATTTCAATGAGATAAACCCTATTCCGGGTTCGCTTTCTTTCTATCTGTGGGAACCTGTCGGAGTTCCTTATACTGAGCTGCTGGACAGGATGATCCAGCTTTCCCTGAAGAGACAGAGACAGGAAGAAGAGATAACTTTCACTTTTGATACGAACATTCTCAAAAATGCCAATCTTGGAGGCAGCAAAGGAAGTAAGAGATAATTGTTTCACCTTGATATACAGGAGGACTTGATATGAAAAGGATTCTTGGATTGCTCATCGCTCTGCTTTTAGGTGCCGTACTTGCTGCAGGCGGTATTTTCTACATGCATATGAAGGCCCAGCCAAGTGTAGACGCAAAAGGCCTTATGGAGAGACTCGAGGAGTCGTCAGAGCTGACAGTTGAGAAGAGTTATTACACAGGTATCGTCAGATTCAGTGAAGGGACTGTCCCACTGATCAACAAAAACGGTTTCTCCATGAAATATGAAGCTGAGATAGATGCCGGCTTTGATCTGGAAGATGTATCGATCGAAGTGACTGACAATGCTGTTGTTGTGACTGTTCCGAAAGCTGAGATCCAGTCGATCGACATAGACCCGGATTCTCTGGAGTTCTATGATAACAAGACCTCATTATTCAAGACTGACCGAAAAGAGGCGACAAAAAAAGCACTGCAAGAGGCTGAGAAAGATGCTGAAAAAAATGCGTCCAGAAAAGGAGTGATCGAGGCAGCTAACAAGAGAGCTGAAATCGTATTCAAGGGCATTCTCGAAGGTGGTGTAGGAAATAGGGATATCATTGTCCTTCAGAAAGACTCGGGGATAAAAGAAGATACCGGGACTGAAGCTGAAAAAGCAGACAGCGAAAAAGATACCGGAGCAGAAGCAGAAGGAAATACAGAAAAAGAGACTGAAGAGGCTGCGGGTTAGAGTAATAACTGATGAAAGACAGCGCTGTAGATAATCTCCGCAGGAGAGACAGTTTTAAGTATGTGATAGTTGCAGAGGGCGTTCTTATCGGTCTGATAACGGGCGCTCTTATTTCCGTGTTCAGACTTATGCTTATTTACGCAGATCAGTTAAGAGACAGGATGACGGAATATGCTCATACCGGATATGCGGCTGCCGCTGTATGTGCGCTTGTCATGATAAGTCTGACAGCGGTGATCTCTTTTTTGCTGACATGGGAACCGGACATAGCCGGTTCAGGGATACCTCAGGTAGAATCTGAGCTGAGAGGGCAAAAAGATATGCGCTGGCACCGTGTTATCATCGCTAAGATGGCAGGATGTGCTCTTGCTATCGGAGGCGGTCTGGCATTGGGGCGTGAAGGTCCGAGCATACAGCTTGGCTCGATGGTCGGTAAGGGATTTTCAAGAGCCAGACATCGCCTGCTTACCGAGGAACGTCTGC
>Ga0310695_10012961_pt1 | contig 11563 bp, 12 predicted proteins | sample RumenRJG_04DNA_FD_203882 | JGI IMG/M metagenome (GOLD analysis project Ga0310695, IMG submission 203882) | Bovine rumen microbial communities from Lethbridge, Alberta, Canada - RJG_04 (v2) (version 2) | ecosystem: Host-associated > Mammals > Digestive system > Stomach > Rumen | place: Canada... | reverse complement strand
TCCTTTCGTTTTTGTTTAACTCCGGAAGGCTTACCCTTCTACTGCCGAAACCCCACTCAAGGGGCCGGCAGGAGGAGGCTAAGTCCTCGCTGGGGGTTTAGGCTCTTCCGAACCGGAAGGCTGCGTTGCCGCTAAGGTTGCGGGTTAAAATCTCGCGGGCGGTTGCAAATTCCTCACCGATGAAGCCGAGGCGAAGGAGCCATGTTCTCATCGCGAACTTTGGGTTTTCGTGCTGCTGTGGCTTAGGGCTTGCGGTTCTGACTTCCTTGGCCATCTCGCTCAAGGCCAGGCAAAGCTGAATGTAGCTCTTAAGCTGTCCTGCGTGGATGCCGTTCTGCTTTCCGTCTGCAGGTGCGTCGAACTGGAAAAGTCTGAACTCAACCGTGCCCTTGGTGAAGGTGGCGTGGAGGTTAAGCATTCTGTATCTTGATCCGTTGTAATGGTGGTCTCTGCCGTAGTTTTCACCTTGGCTGGTGTACCAGATGTCGCTAAGTTCTTCTTTTGTCTGTGGTTTCTTTTTGTTGAGCTCCTTAAGGAATCTTGGGTCTACCGTTCTGCAGTATCTTGCCATGCGGTGCCGGTCAAGCTTCAGGGCTTCGGCTAAAAGACTCTCGTGGCTTGCCATCAGGTTCGCAAGGTTGCGCAGGGTCTTTGCGGTGTGGTCTGCCGCACCGATGTGGATGTGTACTCCGCATCCGCGGGTGGCATCGCTCTTGGCTCCGGCCTTGCGCAGTCTTCTGCAAAGCTCCTGCAGGGTTTCGATGTCGCTGTAATTCAAAATCGGGGTAACCATTTCGCACTTGTGTGCGTCGTCGCCGGCGATGCTTACGTCCTTCTGAAACTTCCATTCGCGTCCCTGTGCGTCCCATGCGCTGACCGTGCAGTAGCCGTTGCGGTAGGCGGTATCTTCAACCCTGTGGGTTCCGAAGAACTCTGCGGCAATTCTGGCTGCGTCCTTGCGGGTGATGCTGTTCATCTCAACTTCAACTCCAATGGTCTGGTTCTTAAGGTTTGCAATCTGTTTTAAAGTTTTCTCTTTCATTTTTGTGCCTTCTTTTTGGTTAATGTTTGTTCGTTTTGTTGTGTGTATATTCACTCTGAAGGCACACTATAGCAACTTAATAATCGCTTATATTTCGATATTTATTTTGTATATAAATCATTGATTTACTTGCTATTTTTTACAATTCTACATACGTCTTCTCCGAAGGCTACACTAAGTCCTGAACCGTTATCCCAGCGGACCATAATCGAGCCGATGTCATCAACTCCGATGACGGTTCCGAGGGTTCCCGGAGGCGGTGCCTGCACATCATCCATTCTGATAAGTTCAACCCGTACTCCCTTGGGAAGTTCCATGCGGAGGCGTTCTACTGTTTTTCTATTCGGAAACTTCATCGTTAACTCCCTCCTTGGTCTGAACGGTTTTAAATGCTGAACTGCCATCAAGGTTGGAAAGCAGAATTTTGCGGCTCTGTTTGAACTCCTCACCGATGAATCCGAGGCGTAGCAGGAAACATCTGAAGGCGTACTTCTCGTTGTCGATATCTCGGACTCTTGCAGTAACTCGTTTCTGCTCGGTGCTCATTTTGCAGATGGCGGCAATGAACTGGGTGTAGGCCAGGGCATGGTCGGGAGCCGGATCAATAAACCATGGGAAGGAAACTCTGTCCTCATGAATTTCAAAGGCAAGGTTGTCAATCCCGAGAGCCTTGCGGATCAGAGCACCTTTGGCATCGAGGAGCTTCTGCAGGTTTTCTGTATTGACCCTGTCGGCAGGCATCTCAATGGTGAGGATATTCGGCTCAGGAACTTTAAGTTCCTTTCCTACAGACTTATCGGCGGTTCCTTCAAAGCCTGCCTCGGCAAGTTCGTTTAAAAGCTCCCCGGCGTCAATCTTGTCATCGTAAACCAGAGCTCCTTCAGCGGTTACCGTAAAGTCGCCAATCACATAACTGGTGGTCGGCATGAACTGGTATTCAGCCTTGATTCCGGTAATCCTTGAGATAGCCTTGACCAGCTCCTTGCGCTCTGCGCCCTTGAGGTTAAAATCGATCTTCATCGTTATGTCTCCATGTTTGTGTTCGTTTTCGTTAGGGACATATTTGCTCTGTTAAAACACTATATCAAGTTAATTTGTGCAAATAAAACAACTATATCTGGTGTTGTTTGATTGCCGTCAACTAATGTTTTTTCGCATGCTGAACTATGCCTGAAAGAACAAAAACAGCACACGGCAGGGCGATACCGTTGCCCCACATTTTGTATTCCGCAGAATCGCTGTGAGGGTTTGCAAGCCATTTTCGGATCTGAGCATCCGTTTTCGGTTTTGACGCTCCGCTTACCACATTACGGTGGGTTTCGGATACACTGCGCCAGAACTCCATGTCCTGTTCGGATGGATTTTCAATACCGAGGTTTGAACACCACCAGTCGGGAAATCCCTGCAGCCTTGCACATTCCGTCGGGGTGAGTCTGCGTACAATGCAGTAAGGCTCTCCGGTAACGGTCGGCGGATCTTTGAAGTCGCTTGCCACCAGTGTGTCAGCCACATCTGTATGAGCCGTGGTATGAAATGATGCCTTGCTGGTGGTGTAGACCGGCTGCGCCACCGCATGATGTTCAATGGTATTAAGCGTGTACATGGTTTCGGATTCCTTAAAGCCGTCACCATGATGTGAAGGCCTCATGCCGTTGCCCTCGATTACCACCATGCCTCCCTGATTTTTGCAGGGAGACTGGCAGGAGGTATCTATGGTTCGGGAAGTCTCAGCCTCGTAGAAACCGCTCTTCGGATTGGCTGATTTCATGGCATTGCTGTCTTTCGAGCAGATGCCGAATACTTTAGGTTTCATGGATTATCCTCCACAACAAAGGGCTGATTGTTGCCGCCGGTGCCGTAGGTGGAAAGCACCGTCTGAGCCACATCAAGGGGACCGCGGAAACGGCAGTCCTGAGAATGGTTCTCAAAAACAAGCGGAGGGTGGTGACTCTCGGCACGGAGAGTTGCGGTACGTTCATGCGTTACGTCCATGCGTTCTCCTCCCTGATCATTCAGACACACCGTGCCTGCCGCCTCAGAGCCTTCTCCAGCACCTCCGGCAGAACCTTTCCTCTCGCTGAAGCTCGCTGGAGGATCCCAAGGCATGCCTTCTGACTCAAATAATATTTTTCCGGCACACCCGTTTGTGAAATCTGCGACAAGGTAGATGCGCTTTCTACGCTGTGGAACTCCGAAGTGTTCCGCATTGAGCACCCGCCAGGCGACTGAGTAACCGTCACCCACGATTTCTCCTGCATTGAGCCATTTTTTAACTGCAGGGACAGATACGGTTTCATCAGCGATGCCGCATATGCTTTCGAGCACACAGCGGAAGTCTTCTCCGCCGTTGGAGCTGAGAGCCCCCGGGACGTTCTCCCACACGATGTATTTTGGATATTCGCCATTGGTGGCACTCCTCATTTCTCTGATTATTCTGATCGCCTCATGAAACAGACCGGAACGGCTGCCGCTTAAACCTTCACGCTTTCCGGCGATACTCATGTCCTGGCATGGACTTCCGAAGGTGATGATGTCCACCGGTTCAACTCTGCCGCCGTCCATTTCGCAGATGTTGCCGTAGTGCTTTACCCACGGAAGGTTTCGTGTGGTTACCCTGATGGGAAACAGCTCAATTTCCGAAGCCCACAACGGCACAATGCCGGAAAGCAGTCCGGCAAGTTCGAAACCGCCGGAGCCGGAAAACAGGCTGCCGAGGGTTAATTTACTCACCGCCATCTGTCTGCTCCTCCGGTATTTCCACATCGGTGTAATTTAATTTCACACCGTCGCGGATTAGGAATACATCATCAGCGCTGCCGTTCTTCTGCTGAATGTATCTCTTCACCGCAACGTCCACGAACTTAGGCTCAATCTCCACGCCGTAGCAGATACGTTCGGTCTGCTCGCAGGCAATCAGCGTTGATGCTGAACCGAGGAATCCGTCAAGGACGATGCCGTTGGTCTGTGTGGAAAGCTTAACGAGGTATGCTATGAGCGGTACCGGCTTGCTGCTCGGATGCCCGAAACCGTCCTCCTTTGAATTCCTGATCCCGTCAAACTCAAACACCACGGTCTGCTTCTGATCGCCGTACCACTTGTGTGTGCCGTCCCTGCGCCAGCCGTAGATGATTGGCTCCATGTTGTACTTCCAGTCGGTTCTTGAAAGCGGGAACCTCGGTTTCTTCCAGATAAGCCCCGCTCCCACCTTGAACCCTGCATCCTCAAAGGCATCATAGAAAATGCGGGACTTGGAGGTGGCGTAGAATTCGTAAAAGGACGCATCCTTGGCCATGCTGTTTTTGAAGTTGGCAAAGACCTTCATCAGAAACTCATAGGCAGATTTGTCATCGAGATTGTCGTTTCTGATTTTGCCGGAGGCATTCTGTAAATCCACGAAGTATGGGGCATCGGTGCAGACAAGGTTTACCTTCACGTTCCCGAGCAGAGTCTGATAGGTTTCGGGCAGAGTGGAATCACCGCAGATTACGGTGTGTCTGCCAAGGTGCCAGACGTCACCGGTTTTGGAGAAACACGGCTTCTGCAGTTCTGCCTCAACATCAAAGTCATCATCTTCACCCTCGGCATCGGTGGCAAAAAGCTCTGCAAGCTCATCCTCGGAAAAGCCGGTCATGGAGAGATCAAAGCCCAGGTCCTGCAGTTCCTGCATCTCCACGGCCAGCAGTTCTTCATCCCATCCTGCATCGAGAGCCATGCGGTTGTCTGCCAGAATGTATGCCTTCTTCTGAGCCTCGGAAAGGTGGTCGGCAAAGACACACGGCACTTCGGGAATGTTCTCAGCTTTTGCCGCCTGTATTCTTCCGTGCCCGGCGAGGACATTAAAGTCCCGGTCAATGATCACCGGATTCACAAAACCGAACTCCCTGAGAGACGAGCGGAGCTTCATAATCTGCTCCGGTGAATGTGTACGAGCATTGTTCACATAAGGGATCAGCTTATCGGTGCTGACCAGCTGAAATTCTGTAGTTGTCTTCATCAGAAAAGCCCCCATTCCGCAAACTTCTCAAAACCGCCCATTGAGGCGATGTGATTCCAGGCAATGTCCATCAGTTCGCTGTAGGAGTGACCGTCAATCACCTCATCCCCGATGGCACAGCTGAGTTCTACAGTCTCGCCGGTTTCCTGCGCCTTCAGAAAAGTGTAGATGTTCAAAGTTACATCCGCTTTTGACAAGTCTTTGCCGTGCAGACCGCCGCCGGTTACCGAATCAGCCATGTCGCTGCCGAGCTTGCGGTTGGTAGCCCCCGTATCTGCATCGGTGCCGCCTGTCCAGTCACCCAGCGGATTAACCTCGGCATGAGGGTACTGTTTCAGAATGGACTCCCTGTCTGCGTTGCTCTGACAAATGATGAGCCGTTCATCATCGAGGATGTATTTGCCGTCAGTCGGGAACTGCTCGTAAAGATCACGTGCGATACTTGAAATCATCGCCTGCTCAACATTGAGCGGAACACCTTTGAAGATGCCATTATCACCGCAGCGGAAAGTCCCCTTCTGGTTGTCAGCAAGATGTCTGTCCTGCGGAACAATCTGAATATCCGGCTCTACCTTTCCGGCAATACGGAAAACGGCTGCTCTGATTCTGTCTTCAGAAAGCTCTGTATCAGTTTCGATAATCACGTGGCATCTGCCGTGACCAATCAGCACCTCAACGGCAATCCTCGGATTGGCCTCCTGCGCATAGGCGATGTCCACAATGGCACCGGCAATGCGATCTGCTATTTTGTCCGGATGGGACGGGTTCACTTTCTCAATCATGTTTTAAATTCCTTAATTCTTCCTTGAACGGAGCAGACGCTCCATCATGTCATCAGCAGGATTCGATGCTCCCGCCGCATCCGCAGAGCAGTTTTCCTTCACGATGCTGTAAATCTGAAACCAGAGCTGGCTGGTCTGTTTCTGGTAGCTGTGGCTCATCGCCACAAAGGGACTCTGAATCACCGAACTCGGGCATGTCGGGTGCTTGCCGCACAGACCGAATTTGGTAACTGCCTGTTCGCACTGTTTCCATCTGGCAAATGCCACTGAATACTGTTCGATGAGTTCAGAACTCACCAGACGGTCACAGCCGAGTCCGGCAAGCCATCTGTAGGTCTTGGTGTAGGTTTCGGCAGCACCGAGCGGTTTCCCGTCACGCTGCAGTTCCGAGAGGTATTCGTCCGGGCGGGGAATGTCTGCACCTTCCGGCTCTTCACCGTCATCTGATGCGATGTCCGGTAAGTCGATCTTCGTTATGTCGCGGTGTCCGAGATTGCCCTCAAGAAGTTTCTCCTGGAGAGCCTTTGGCTTACGTCCGGCACCCACTCGGGCACCGCCGCGGTTGGTTCCGTCTTTGGCCATTAAAAATCCTTATTGTTTGAAAAAATTACTGGTGAGAATGTGGGCAGAATGCCTGTTACTCAACGGTAGAGCACAGCCGGGCCGGGGTTATTACCCTGTTTGAAACTGCGTTTTTCTGCGTGGAGGCAAGGGGCCGAAGCTTTTTGATTAAAATTTCAGCGATTTTGACCGCCCCTGGGGGCCTAAAAGCGGGATTAACATCGCTATTTGTGGTCGTAATCCTTTACTTTTCTGCTCCATCTGTCGCCCATTTCGCCATGAATTCGGGCATGACAGGCCTTACATACAGCTTTAAGGTTGCTTATGTCGTGTGTTCCGCCCTGGGAGAGCGGTTTAATGTGGTGAACTGCCTCGGTTGGTGTATATCTTCCTTCCGAAAGGCAGACCTCGCAGAAAGGATGCTCGGCAGCGTAGGCTTTTCGGATTACTGTCCATGCTTTACCGTAGCGTTTCCGGGCTTCCGGATCACGCTGGTACTTCTCGTAGCGTCTTGCTTCTGCTTTGGCATGCTCCTCGCAGAACCTTCCGTCAGTGAGTCTCGGACATCCCGGGAAGGAGCATGGTCGTTTCGGTCTTTTTGGCATTTCGTTTTTCCAATAAAAAAGCCCTGCAACCGAAATGGTGGCAGAGCCTTAAATGAAAAAGCTCCAAGGGAATTCCTCAGAGCTTTCATAGTTCGTTTCATTACGTTCGATTATAATAATATCAGCCTAGTAATGTAACATTCAATCACATCATGTAACATGCCGAAAATTTTTTTAATGCCTCGCCATGTATGCGATGAATGTGCTGCCGGGTAAAACCGAAATCATCAGAGATCTTTTCCCATTGTTCATTGAAGATGTACCGCTTGATTAAAATATCCTGGTACTCGTAGTTATCAACCTTACGGATTGCTTCAGATATTTCGCACTTCACTCTGACTAAATCCGCCATGTCATCACAGAGCTGACGTTGCAGTTCAATGATCTTCTGAGTACAGTCCTCAAGCTTGTAATTCGTGGTTGTGCTCTTGGGAATATCAGAATAAGTCACCGTGCAGTTATTCACCAAACTCTTGTAATGCTCCAGATGCTCTTTCAAGATCTCGATGTGTTTCTCCAAAAATCGGCCTCTCATCAAAAATTCCTTTGCGTTCATACGTTTCCTCCTAAATCCGCCTTAACCGCATCAATCAGTGCGTTCTGAGTTAATTCCTTTTTCGATAATGCCTTCAGCACCCGTTCATCAATGGTTCCCTTGGCAATGATGTGCTGGATCACCACGGTTCCCGCCGTCTGTCCCTGTCGCCACAGTCTGGCATTGGTCTGCTGATATAGTTCCAGAGACCAGGTAAGACCGAACCACACCAGAGTCGAACCGCCGGACTGAAGGTTAAGTCCGTGACCGGCAGATGCCGGGTGAATTAAAGCCACCGGGATCTTTCCGGCATTCCAGTCGGTAATGTCTTTTGAGGTCTTAATCTCCCGGACATCAAACCTCTTTCTGATCCGTTCCAAATCATGCTTAAACCAATAAGCCACCAAGATGGGATTGCCGTTGGCTGATTCGATGATGTCCTCCAGGGCATCAAGCTTTCTGCTATGGATCTCGATGATGTTTTTCTCATCATCGTAGATTGCACCGTTGGCAAGTTGACTCAGTTTATTGGTTAACGCTGCGGCATTAGCTGCGGTAATCTCCCCGTCAGATACAGTCAGCACCAGCTCAGTCTTAAGACTTTCGTACTGCTTCCGCTCATCTGGGGATAACATCACCTCGTACTGGGAGGAAATAAGCTCCGGCATCTTCAGATGGTCAGTACACTTCATGGAGATGGTGATATCTGAGATGCGGCGGTAGATTTCCTCCTCGGCATAAGGTCTCGGCTTGTAGGAAAACACCTGCTGACCGTTACGCTTATCCGGCATAAAGAAAGCCTCTCTGTATCTCGTGATGAACTTTCCCAGGCGTTCTCCCATGTCAAGGAGGCGGAACTCAGACCACAGATCCATCAGACCGTTTGATGATGGTGTACCGGTAAGTCCAACAATGCGCTTAACCTTTGGCCGTACCTTCTGCAGAGCCTTGAAACGCTTGGCTGAATGGTTTTTGAAGGATGACAGCTCGTCAATAACCACCATGTCATAGTCAAAGTCACTGTTCTCGACCAGCCATTCCACGTTCTCACGGTTGATGATGGTAATGTCGGCATTCCGGGAAAGTGCGGCTTTGCGTTCTGCCAGAGTTCCAACAGCCACTGAAAAAGTGAGATGCCTTAAATGTTCCCACTTACCAACCTCCATCGGCCAACTGTCTCTGGCAACTCGCAGAGGTCCGATAACCAGAATCTTATGTACCTCAAAGGAATCAAACAGCAGATCAGCCATAGCAGTCAGAGAAATAACCGTTTTCCCAAGTCCCATGTCTAACAGAATGGCTGCAATGGAATGCTCCTTGATGTACTCAATGGCATAAGCCTGGTAATCATGGGGTTTGAAGTTCATCAAGTATTCCTCCTATCTGTTCAATTCCGTCAATCACATACACCCTAAATCCAAGTTCTCTCAGCATCCTGTGCCGTGCCACCTGCAGTGCTCTAGGTTTCATTCCCGGTGCTTTAAGCTCTGCAAAGGCCATCATTCCGCCCGGCATCAGGATCAGCCTGTCGGGCATTCCGGCAAAGGAGGGAGACACAAACTTAGGTGCTATGCCTCCTTTGGCCTTTACCATCAGCGTGAGTTTCTGTTCAATCTGCTTTTCTCGCATTCGACGTACTCCTTCCAACATTCCTCAAAGACCTCAAGACATTCACTGCAGGCATGGTGCCGAACCAGATAACTGCGGATCAGACTGTGCCATCCATCAAATTTACCGACCCCGTTCCTTGGGAAAGTGTCCCTGACATGCTTCATGTCAGCAGCTAAATCCCCGGCCGGGGTATTTTCATCACGATGATTCCTCATCATCCAGTTATAAAAATTCATATCGAAAATCCTTAAAAGGTGGAGGTCGTGGAGGTTGTTGCATTAAACTCCCTATAGGCTTATTAATAGGTTATTTTTTAACCATTTTTTCACCCTATACTAGTTTTTATTAGAAGAGTTCCACGACCTCCACCTTGTATAATTAATGAACAATATTTGTGTATTTTGCGTACAGCTTAGTCATGATGAAAAGCGGGCATGACCTCCACCGTACACGCTTAAAAATCCTGAACAGCGAGTTTAAGCCCGCATAGATACGTGCCGTTTTTACGTTTGTGACGGACAAAACCACGCTCCTCCATGCACTTGTAGAACTCAGTCGTACTTCTGACGAACTCACCGGTTCTGACACAATAAGCCCGATACTCGGTATACAGTTCTCCCGACTTCTCCTCAAACTCCCTGCCGATGTCACAGCAGTCATCAAGAAAGTGACTCATCCAATCGTTATCCGCCTTATACCTGTCAACAGCCTCACGCACACAGGCAGGAGGGGTAAGAATGAATTTGTCTTTGATGACTTTTTCGGCACCTTCAATCAGCCATTTCATGATGTAGGGACCGGCGTTATCCAGCAGATACTTCGAGTAGTTCTTAATTTCATCATTACCCTCAAACTTGGCAGTAAAAGGGATCACGATCAGTCGTCGCCAGATGCCGTCATCCATGGCTCCCACCTTCGGCAGATGGTTGGTACACAGAACGAGGGTGTGGCTCGGCTTGAACTTGAATGGATCCTTGTATTTCTTCTCTCCCTCAATCTCGTCAGTGGACGACAGCTGTTTCACCAGAGAGGTTGACATCCTTCTGCCCTCTTCAAGTTCCGAGGCAAGCAGGAAGCGTTTGCCTTTAAGTTCTGCCAGCTCCGGCTTAACATTTCTGCGGCACTCGGCAGTCAGAATGTCTGCAGAAATAACTCCGGCATAGGAGCCCATGGCTCCGCCAACCGAATTCCACCATGTGGATTTACCGTTGCGTCCTACACCGAAGGAAATGAAAATTCCTTCCTGGAAGACTTCACCGATAAGGCAAAGTCCTGACCCGCGGTGCAGATATTCGATTTTTTCATGATTGCCTTCGCACACTCTGTCCACAAAGTCGAGCCACAGATCTTTGCCTTTATCCCCCGGGGCATAAGCCGTTATCTGGGTGATAAGGTCAGCCGGATCGTGATCTCTGCGACCGGCGACACCTTTGGTAAGGTCGTAGGTACCGTCGGGGCAGTTCAGCAGAAAAGGATGACTGTCGATAGCACTGATGGGAACCTCCACCAGAGGCTTAACCGCTGTTAAGGCACCGTTGACGTATTTGATGTCTCTGCGCTGGCAGGCAAAGCTCCGATATGTAATGGCATTGTTGTATTTCAGATATGCATCGGCCTGAGCGAAATTCTGGATAGCCTTTTTGAGTGCCTTTCCTCCCGCCGCCAGAGCTTCCTCCGGCAGACCGCTTTTGATAAGTTCCTTTTCGGCTGCTTCAGCCTTTTCCCGTGCTTCAGCGAGCTGGCGATCAAGGAAGTTCACCATGACGCCCATGGCTTTTGATTTTGACTCTACCCAGCGGTTGGTTTCATAGACCATAAAGTCGGTGTTGGGGCTGTATGCCAGTTCATTGGCGCAGTCCCTTGCCAGCACTTTGGCCTGTCCTACATCGGAATAGTCTGATGGCTGCAGAGTGCTTTCCGGCTTATACTTCTCCGGTGGAATATACCCGGGCTGTTCCTGAATCTTCTTTGCGAAACGCTGCGCGCTTGCCCAGATCTTCCCGAGTTCCTCATCGGAGAGAGGCGGGTTACATCTGTCGGCTTCCTCCATGAAAATTTTGAAGGCCTCCTCGGTAGAGCCGTATCGCTTGACAATCTTTCCGGCAAAACGGCTCATGGTGGCATTGCGTCTGCCTTCCTCAATGACGAACTTTTTGCCGTAACTGCCCTGGGGCATATCGGCATCAAAATCTTCATCAATGCCAAGGAACTCATTCAATGTTCTGGTTCCGGAGAAGAATTCCACCTGCGGATTTTCAGTTCCGTAGAAGAAATGGGCAGAGTCCATTGACCTCGGATCGAAATACGGGAAAACCTCATGCGCGCATTCCTTCAGATGTTTAAGCAGTTCGGGATTCGTTATCGAATCAGTAAGAAAGCCAATATGGAATTTAGGCCTTGCTGCCTTTCCCCCCTTGACCTTCATATGATGAC
>Ga0310695_10012960_pt1 | contig 11563 bp, 9 predicted proteins | sample RumenRJG_04DNA_FD_203882 | JGI IMG/M metagenome (GOLD analysis project Ga0310695, IMG submission 203882) | Bovine rumen microbial communities from Lethbridge, Alberta, Canada - RJG_04 (v2) (version 2) | ecosystem: Host-associated > Mammals > Digestive system > Stomach > Rumen | place: Canada... | reverse complement strand
TACGCCCAATAGTTATAGCAATTTGTCTCAAAGAAACGCCTTGCTTATGTAAATGAGCAATACTAGTTCGCTCTTCTATTGTAAGATGAATATAGCTCATAAAGAACCTCCTATAGATAGTGTCGCAACTATATCTTACACCAGGATTGATATGAGCCTTTATTTTTGTCTAGAAGTGTTGCACTTGAACGGTAAATTCACCCTAAAACAATAAAACAGATACAAATGTATCTGTTTGAGTTTTGATTATATTTTGTATTTAACAACTATATGGTTGTACTACTCATTCTTTTCCTTCACCAGTAGTGACACACTTGCAAACTTTGGTTTCCTAACTGGAGAAGGAACTGATTAAACTATTAATCAAGATTGATAATTAAATAATCCAATTAAATTCCAAAACTAGGTCGTCACGGCTTAGTTTTTTAAAATTTTTAAAATCCTGTAATTTTTTTATTTTCATATATTGAGGACATATAAAATTTATAATATCAATGGCAAAATACAAAATTTGCTCATCTATGAAAAATAAAAACTTAGTTGGTGATATTGTTCAAGTTCAGAATATTAAGTCTAGAGGTGGGATAAAACAAAAACATAAGCCAAAGTCCACTCGAGATTTACTAATTGAGTTTATGGGCGAACAAAGAGGATATAATACACTAATTGAAAAGAAGTTTCAAGTATAAGAAGTGATATTAAAAACATTGAAAATAGACTAAATAGTATATTCTAACTTAACAATCTAAGAGAATATATAAACCTAATCTTAATAAAAAAAATAAAATTAGTAACATTGACATATAATACTAGGTGACAAGGAGAAATTATTAATGAAAAAATTAAAGTTATTTAAAACAATATTAATTCCTAGTTTAGGTGTATTAACTCTAGGAACGATTGCAGCTGTAGCTACAAGTTGTGGCGGTGATAAAACACCAGTTATTGATGTTGGAGAAAATGTTGGTATCACTGCTAACGCTAGCTCAACTTTAACTTTTGTTCATAATTATGTTGGAAATTTCCCAGATTTACAATACTCAACTGATGGTGGAACTAGTTGAAACACATACAGCGAAGAAATAAGCATTAGTCGAGGTCAAACATTATTACTAAAAGGTAATAATCCTGAAGGTTGATCACATTCAAGGTCAACTTATTCATATTTATCTATCTCTGGGAATGTATCTATCTCTGGAAATGTTATGGGATTATTAGATAATGGAGCAATATCTGGGGAAGAAGGAAATATAGCTGCTATTCCATGTGATTATTGTTTTTATGATTTATTTAGAAATTCAACTGGAATAACAAGTGTTAGTGATGATTTTTTACCTGCAACAGTTTTGAAATATAATTGTTACGATGGTATGTTTTATGGAAACACAACATTAAAAATAGCACCAACACTACCAGCAACAAGCTTAGCAGGAAATTGCTATAATTATATGTTTAACGGTTGTTCATCATTAACTGCTGCACCTGATTTACCAGCAACAAGCTTAGCAGAAAATTGCTATAGTGATATGTTCTGTGGTTGTTCAAATTTAACAACTGCACCAGATTTACCAGCAACAAGCTTAGCAGAAAATTGCTATAGTAATATGTTCTATGGTTGTTCATCATTAACTGCTGCACCTGATTTACCAGTAACCACTTTAGCATATGGTTGTTATCAAAACATGTTTTATGGTTGTTCATCATTAACTGCTGCGCCTGATTTACCAGCAACAAGCTTAGCAGATTATTGTTATCTTGGTATGTTCTATGATTGTTCAAATTTAACAACTGCACCTGATTTACCAGCAACTACTTTAACAGATTATTGCTATCTTAGTATGTTTCGCGGTTGTTCAAATTTAACAACTGCACCTGATTTACCAGCAACAAGCTTAGCAGGAAATTGCTATAGTTATATGTTTTTTGATTGTTCAAATTTAACAACTGCACCTGATTTACCAGCAACTACTTTAGTAGATTATTGTTATAGTTATATGTTTTTTGATTGTTCAAATTTAACAACTGCACCTGATTTACCAGCAACTACTTTAGTAGATTATTGTTATCTTAGCATGTTCTATGGTTGTTCAAATTTAACAACTGCACCTGATTTACCAGCAACAAGCTTAGCAAGAAATTGCTATAGTTATATGTTCTATGGTTGTTCATCATTAACTGCTGCGCCTGATTTACTAGCAACTACTTTAGCAGATTATTGCTATAGTTATATGTTTTTTGATTGTAATTCTTTAACTTCAATTAGAATTGGTTTTAGCGGAAATTACAATAAACTCTATTTTGATAAATGAGTAAATAGTGTATCTTCATCTGGCACTTTCTACTACAAAGGTAGTGACACACTTGCAAACTTTGGTTTCCCAACTGGAGAAGGAACCAATTGAACTATTAATCAAGATTGATAATTAAATAATCCAATTAAATTCCAAAACTAAGTCTTCATGGCTTAGTTTTTTTAAAGTTTTTAAAATCCTGTAATTTTTTCATTTTTATATATTGAGGACATATCAAATTTATAATATCAATGACAAAATACAAAATTTGTTCATCTATGAAAAATAAAAACTTAGTTGGTAATATTGTTCAAGTTGAAAATATTAAGTCTAAAGGTGGAATAAAACGAAAACATAAGCCAAAGTCACTCGAGATTTACTAATTGAGTTTATGGGTGAACAGAGAGCATATAATACACGAATTTAAAAAGAAGTTTCAAGTATAAGAAGTGATATTAAAAACATTGAAAATAGACTAAATAGTATAATCAAACTTAACAATCTAAGAGAATAAGATAACTATTTATTCTTCTAGTAATCTCCCATAATCATTTCATTCACCAAACATTTTCCCTTTTTTAGTTTCATTAACTAAATGTTTTAATGCTTTATTGTAAGCATTCGGATCTTTATCTTTATAAAAAACAACATTATAGTTTCTTATTTTTTGGTATAAAAGCGGAAACTTTTTAAATTTACTTCATGCTCTAGCTTTTTTTAAAGCTACTTGCACATCTTTATCAATCCTAAATCTTTTTGATTTAGGAACTAGTTTCATTCCTTCTGGAGTCATTAAACCTAATTTCGCTAGTCTTTTAACTCTAGCAATATTTAGTTCTGTTCAATAACTGTTTTTTCTCCTTGGTGAAAATCTAGTTATTGTTTTATTCCTATATACCTTATGAATGCTATCGATTCATCCAAAACATAAAGCTTCTTCTATAGCATCTATATAGTAAAAGGTATCTTTATCTATAGGTTTAGTTCTTTTAACTTGAATTCAACACTCTTTAGCAGTATTATGATTCTTAACTAATCATTCTCTAAAGTCTTTTTTTGATTTTATTTGTGTTTGAATCTTCATATCTCTATCATACCAAATCAAAGGGTGGGGGTTGGATGGGGAAAATCTAAACCTTATTTATTTAATTTTTTTGGTAATAAATATAAATTAATGTTGTTAGCAATTTGTTTGTATCCTTATTTGGATGGGTGCATCGTATTTTTAGCAAAATATTTCTTAAGTTGATTAAGATTTAAAATTATCGGAATAGTTTCTAGTCTTTTAGGTCATATACTTTTTTATTAATTTTTTGCTGTCTAATAGCATGTTTTACATATGCAAATTTCTTCATTAATGTTATTAGGTTATGTTTGATAATATGTTTCATATGTAAAGATTATAATTTAACACAATTTATAAATTTATATAACTTCGATTTATAATAAATACGGATATAAATACAATGGCAGATAATAAAAGAGAACTACAAAGAGCTGAATTACATAAAACAATATGAAATATCGCCAATGATCTAAGAGGATCAGTAGATGGTTGAGATTTTAAACAATACGTTTTAGGCTTTTTATTTTATAGATATATTTCAGAAAATTTTACTAACTATCTAAATAAAAATGAACATGAATCAGGGATAAAAGATTTTGATTATGCTAAATTAACTGACGAAGATGTAAAACAAATTCCTACAAAAGAAATAGAAACAATTATCAATAATAAAGGATTTTTTATTTGACCTAGTCAATTGTTTTGCAATGTTAGAAAAAATGCTAAAAATGATGAAAATCTAAATGAAACACTTGAAAAAACATTTAAGGCAATTGAGCAATCTTCAAAAGGAAAAGCAAGTGAAGATAATTTTAAAGGTTTATTTGATGACTTAGATGTAAATAATTCTAAATTAGGATCAACTGTTGCAGAAAGAAATAAGAAACTTATAAAAATTATTGACAATATTGGTGATATGAATCTTGGTGATTATCAGTCAAATGCAATTGATGCATTTGGTGATGCATACGAGTTTTTAATGGGAATGTATGCTTCACAAGCTGGTAAATCTGGTGGAGAATACTATACACCTCAGGAAGTTTCTGAACTTCTTGCTAAATTAACACTTGTAAACAAAAAAGAAGTTAATAAAGTCTATGATCCAGCATGTGGTTCTGGTTCTTTACTTTTAAAATTCGCAAAGGTATTAGGCAAAGATAACGTGCGAAATGGATTCTTTGGTCAAGAAATTAATTTAACCACATATAACCTTTGTAGAATTAATATGTTTTTACATGATATTGACTTTGACAAATTCAACATAGGTTGTGGTGATACATTAATTAAACCGCTTCATTGAGATGATGAACCTTTCGAAGCAATCGTAAGCAATCCTCCTTATGCTACTAAATGAGAAGGTGATTCTACACCATATTTAATTAATGATCCTAGATTTTCACCTGCTGGAGTGTTAGCACCAAAATCAAAAGCAGATATGGCTTTTATTATGCACTCATTATCATGATTAGCTACAAATGGTACAGCAGCTATAGTTTGCTTTCCTGGTATTCTATATCGTGGTGGTGCAGAACAAAAAATAAGAAAATATTTAGTAAATAGTAATTTTATTGATTGCATTATTCAATTGCCTTCTAACTTATTCTTTGGAACATCTATAGCTACATGTATCATGGTTCTTAAGAAATCTAAGAAAGAGAATTCAACTTTATTTATAGATGCAAGTAAATGCTATCAAAAAGTAACAAACAATAACAAACTAACAGATAAGAATATTGATGATATATTAAAGTTATTCATCGAAAGAAAAAATGTTCAATATATCGCTAAATTAGTAGATAATACTGCAATTGCTGATAATTTGTATAACTTATCAGTTTCAACTTATGTCGAAAAAGAAGATACCAGAGAAATTATTGATATTAAAAAATTAAATTCTGAAATTAATGAAATTGTAAAAAAAGAAAATGAATTAAGAACTAAGATTAATCAAATCATCAAGGAGATAGAATAACAATGAGTAAACTTGATGAACTAATAAAAGTGTTGTGTCCAAATGGCGTAGAATATAAGAAACTTGGTGATATTGGTAAAGTTTCAATGTGCAAGCGAATAATGAAATCTGAAACAAGTTCTGAAGGAGATATACCATTCTATAAAATTGGTACATTTTGGAAAAGCATACCCAATGCTTATATTTCAAAAGATTTATTTGAAAAATACAAAGATAACTATCCTTATCCAAATAAAGGTGATATTTTAATTTCTTGTTCTGGAACTATTGGCAAAACGGTTATTTTTGATGGGAAGCCAGCTTATTATCAAGATTCAAACATAGTATGAATAAAACATGATGAAAGCTTAGTATTAAACAAATTTCTATACTATGTGTACCAGTCTAAACCTTTTACTATTTCTGTAGGTGGAACAATATCCAGACTATACAATAATTCTATTGAAAAAACTAAAATCCCTGTCCCCCCATTACCAATTCAAGAAAAAATTGTTAGTATACTAGATTCATTTACTGAGCTAACTACTGAGCTAACTACTGAGCTAACTACTGAGCTAACCAATAGAAAGAAACAATATGAATATTATCGAAATTATATGCTAACTTTTGATAATAAAGTGGAATTAAAACCATTGTGAAGTTTGCTATTCTTTGATAAAAGGTTTAATGATGTAGAAAAAACTAAGCAATCAAAAGTATTAGATTTTATCCATGTCAGTGCTAAAAAATTGAAAAAATTATTAGATTATGGTGATATTAAGTTGTTATCAACCGGAAAGTTTGATGGATACACAAATATCAATATTGCTAAAGGTTATGTAAATAATGGTGAAGTAATAACTATTCCTGCTGGTGGCACACCAAATTTAAAGTATTGAAATGGAAAATTTGTTGATGCAGGCAATATTTTATGTTCATCTACTGATACCAATAAATATTTACTAAAATACATTTATTATTCACTTGTTAATAAATGTGATATCGTTTCACAATATTATAGAGGCGGAAGTATAAAACATCCTGATATGAAATCCATCATTGAAATAAAACTTCCTATCCCTCCATTACAAATTCAAGAGAAGATTGTTAATGTTTTAGATCATTTCGAAAAAATTTGTTCAGATTTACAAATTGGTTTACCTGCTGAAATTGAAGCGCGTAAAAAACAATATGAATATTATAGAGATAAACTATTGTCATTTGATCTAAATGTAACTGTTGATTCTGCAGCCAACATCGAGAGAGAGAGCGGAAGGTCTAATTAAAATGCTACAGTATGTATTTGGTTATGCAAATGTTAAACTTTATGACTTAGATGAAATGCAAATAATTTGTATTGGTCGAGGTAATGTTATAAGTAAGAACGATATTCGCGAAACCCCTGGAAATTTCCCTGTTTATTCAAGCTCTCAAACAAATAATGGTGAAATTGGTCGATATGGTAAATATATGTTCGATGATGAACGAATAACATGAAGCATAGATGGTGGTGGTAAATTTTTCTATAGGAATAATTTGAAATATTCTGTTACAAATGTTTGTGGTTGAATAAAAAATTTAAATAATAAATTGTTATTCACAAAATATCTATTTTATACACTTGAGGATCAATGATCATCAAAAGAATTTAACTACACAAAAAAAGCACACCCATCTATTATTAAAAAAGAATATTCTATTTCTTTACCACCATTACCAGTTCAAGAGAAAATTGTTAATATCTTAAATAATTTTGATTCATACTGTAATGATTTAGTAAATGTTTTACCTGCTGAAATCGAAGCAAGAAAAAAGCAGTATAAATACTATAGAGATAAACTTTTAACATTTAGTGAATACAAGGAGAAATAATGAGCTACTACGATATTATTTTAAGATCAGAAGATTCAACAGTTGTTACTGATTATAAATCAAAGGGTAAAAGATCAGATTCATATCAAAGCGAACATGATCTTGAGCAAGAATTTATAAATATCCTTCAATCTCAATGTTATGAATATTTACCAATTCATAATGAAAATGATCTAATAAAAAATCTTCGGATCAAACTAGAAGAATTAAACAAATATAAATTCTCTGATGATGAATGAGAAAGATTTTTTAATGATAATATTGTTGGAAAAGATGAAGAAATAGTTGACAAAACAAGAAAAATTCAAGAAGATTATGTTCAACTATTAAAATGTGACGATGGTCAAACAAAAAATATCAAACTTATTGATAAAAGTTGTATTCACAATAATAAATTGCAAGTTATAAATCAATATGTTGAGAATGAAGGCAAATATAAGAACCGATATGATGTAACTATTCTAATTAATGGATTTCCATTAGTTCATGTTGAACTAAAAAGACGTGGTGTTATGCTTCAAGAAGCATTTAATCAAATTAAAAGATACCAAAGAGATAGTTTTTGAGCTTCAAAAGGACTTTTCAAATATATCCATATTTTTGTAATTTCTAATGGAACAGAAACTAAATACTATTCCAACACCACAAGAAATAACCATATAAAAGAATCTAACTTTAATAATAATGTTAACAAATCAGCAACATCTAATAGTTTTGAGTTTACTTCATACTGAACTGATTCAAATAATAATGTTATTCACGATCTTGTTGACTTTACAAAAACATTTTTTGCAAAGCACACATTATTAAATATCATAACTAAGTATTGTATTTTCACAGTTAATAAAATGTTACTTGTTATGCGTCCATATCAAATTTCAGCAACTGAAAGAATTATTAACCGTATCGAAATTTCAAATAATTATAAAACTTATGGGAGCATAAAAGCTGGAGGATATATTTGACATACAACTGGTAGTGGTAAAACACTAACTTCTTTTAAAACCTCTCAGTTAGCACAACAATTAAATTACATTGATAAGGTATTATTTGTCGTTGATAGAAAAGATTTGGACTATCAAACAATGTGTGAATATGATAAATTCCAAAAAGGTGCAGCCAATAGTAATACATCGACAAGAAAACTAAAAGAACAACTAGATAGTTCAGATAATGATAAGAAGCTAATTATTACAACTATTCAAAAATTAGATTGTTTTATTAAAAAATATCCTAATCATCCTATTTTCAATAAGCATGTAGTAATCATTTTTGATGAGTGTCATCGAAGCCAATTTGGTGACATGCATAAAGCAATTACTAAAAGTTTCAAAAAATATCATTTATTTGGATTTACAGGAACACCAATCACTAATAAAAACAAAGATGCTATTTTAAAAACTACAAGGCAAATTTTTGGGGATGAATTGCATACTTATAACATCGTTAATGCAATAAAAGATCATAATGTTTTACCTTTTAAAATTCAATTTCTTAAAACTTTTGATATGAAGCAAAATATCAAAGATAGAAAAGTACTTGATATTGATCGTGAAAAAGTTTGACAAGACCCAAAAAGAATGAGCTTGATTGTTAAATACATTTTGGATAATTTTAGAGTAAAAACATATGGTAGAGAAATTTATTCATTCAATGCTGTTAATAATATAAATGCTGTTGTTTCATCTAAAAACAGAAAAATCACTACAACTAATATTGAAAGAAAATTAAATGGTTTTAATTCAATTTTTTGTGTTTCATCGATTGAAGCTGCAAAAAAATATTACTTAGAATTTAAAAAACAAATGGAATCAAATCCACTAAAGAGACTTAATATTGCAACTATTTTTAGTTATTCTCAAAATGAAGAAGAAGCAGATGGCATTATTGAAGAAGAAAATTCAGAAAGTACTTTGAATTTAGATCAAGCTTCTAGAGATTTCTTAGAGAACGCTATAAAAGATTATAATGAAATGTTTCAAACAAATTATGATACATCAAGCGATAAATTTCAAAACTACTATCGTGATGTTTCACTTCGAATGAAGAATAGAGAAATTGATATCTTAATTGTTGTTAACATGTTTTTAACTGGTTTTGATGCAACAACATTAAACACATTGTGAGTTGATAAAAATTTAAAAAACCATGGACTTATTCAAGCTTTTTCAAGAACAAATAGAATACTAAATTCGGTTAAAAAATATGGTAACATCGTTTGCTTTAGACCATTACAAAAGCAAGTCGAAGAAGCTGTTGCAATGTTCGGTGATAAGGATGCAATGGGTATATGTGTTTTAAGAACATTTAATGAATATTTTTATGGATATACAGATTCTAATGGTAAAGAAATACCAGGTTATAAAGATTTAGTTGAGCAAATTAGATTAGAGTTTCCATTATCAGCACGCAATACATGAAGAGTTGGTGAACAAGCAGAAAAAGAATTTGTAAATTTATATGGCGCAATACTTAGGGCAAGAAATATTTTATTTACATTTGATGAATTTAAAGAAAAAGATATTTTAACTGCAAGAGAACTTCAAGACTATCAAAGTATATATCTTGACTACTATTCAAAATGAAGAAAAAGACATGAAGGTGATGTTGTTGAAATCAATGATGATCTTGTCTTTGAAATTGAATCATTGAGACAAGAAGAAATTGATGTAGATCATATTTTACAGATGGTTATGACTCACCACCAAGAAAATGCGAAAGATGAAGAAATTAAGTTGAAAATAAGTAGAGCTATAAATTCAAGTATCGAATTGCGTAGTAAAAAAGAATTAATTGAAAACTTTGTAGCTAATGTTAATAACACTGATAACATTTTTAATGAATGAGAAGAATATTCATCAAAATGTAAATATGATGAATTGCAGGAAATAATCTCTCAATTTAAATTAAAACAGGACAAAACAGTTAAATATATTAGTGATTCATTTAAAGACGGAGAATTGAAAACTACAGGAATGCATATTGAGAATTTATTACCACCAATTTCTATTTTTAGCGGCAATAATAAGCACTACGAAATAAAACAAAAAGTCATAGAAAGATTAAAAGAATATTTTGAAAAATATTTAGGTATTTAAAATCGGAGAATTAATTGTATATTTAAATGTTTTAAAGGGAAAATAATATTAATATGACTTTAAATTATTTATGGACAATAACAATTGAAACTGTGAAAAAATCTTATAGTGAAATAATTATTCATTTGCAACTTATTGAATATTATCTTAAATGATCATATGCATTAATGCATAGAGGCAAAGTTCAGAAAAATTTTCAAGAAGTAGAAAAAATGTCAATGGGTAAATTTATTGACAATTTTAAGAAATTAGACTTTTCAGATAATAATCCATATTTAAATAATGAAGATTACAAATATTTAAGAAAAGTAACGCAAAAAAGAAATTTTTATGTTCATAAATTTTTTACTGAATTTTTAATAGCTAAAAATAACAATGATCATGAAATTCTAAAAGAAATATATGAAGATTTACAAAACGATCTAAAAATTATGAAGGACTTATACGATAGTGTTCTCAAGTTTTATAATAAGATTTTAGATGTATACAAAAGAAATGATGGGTAAAATAATAACATTCATAAAATTTAAAACACTATTTAGGAAATAAATCTTAATTAGTGTTCTAATTATTTGTTATTTTAATAATCTATAAATCTTTGAGTAATGTTGCAAAAAAGTTGGTTTTTTGCAACATAGCTCTGTTTCTTAAACTAACCAAATCTATTCTTATTTTGTCAAACGATATTATTTTGGTATTAAATTAAATCTTCATCTACATTGTTTTATTATTTATATTTTCAACAATTCTTCCCATATTTATATATGAAAGGGCAAAAACGATATTTTTTCATTATTAAAATAAATAAAAAGCTTCAAAAAATTAAAGTCACTGAAGATGATTTCAAAAATTTTAGCCGGATTGCTGTAATACCAAAAAATTTAAATAAAAGTATGATATTATATTTAACGACATGGCAAGAAGTGCCAGATGATCCACAAGAAACTGATACTATGACAACTAAACCAGAATGATTTAAAGAGTTTGAAGAAGAACAAGAAAAGCGTTGAGAACAACAACAAAAGTTCAACGAAAGAATTTTAGGCTTAGTTGAATCAATAATTCAAAGAATAGACAATCTTGTTGTTAAAAACAACTTAAAAGAATAAACTATAACTAAAAACACTACTTAGGATTAACATCTAGTAGTGTTTTTAGATTGATTATATGGTGGAGCTTATAGGACTCGAACCTATAACCAACCGATTATGAGTCGGGGGCTCTAACCAATTGAGCTAAAGCTCCTTATATATGGTAGCAGGGGTGAGATTCGAACTCACGACAC
>Ga0310695_10012959_pt1 | contig 11564 bp, 10 predicted proteins | sample RumenRJG_04DNA_FD_203882 | JGI IMG/M metagenome (GOLD analysis project Ga0310695, IMG submission 203882) | Bovine rumen microbial communities from Lethbridge, Alberta, Canada - RJG_04 (v2) (version 2) | ecosystem: Host-associated > Mammals > Digestive system > Stomach > Rumen | place: Canada... | reverse complement strand
TACCGGTGTCGCAGAAGTCGTAAGCGTACTTACCGCGAGTGAAGCTCGGGCAGCTTGCCGGTTCCACAGCGAGAATATCGTAGTCGGCTTCGCCACGGAGCTTTTCACCGATGAACGGGCTCACGAGACCGCCGAGGTTAGAGCCACCGCCGGCGCAACCGATAATGAGGTCGGCCTTCACGCCAAGCTTGTCGAGAGCGGCCTTGGTTTCGAGACCGATCACGGACTGGTGCAGCAACACCTGGTTCAGCACAGAACCGAGAACGTAGCGGTAACCCGGCTGCTTCACGGCGGCTTCCACAGCTTCAGAAATGGCGCAACCGAGGCTTCCGGTGGTGCCCGGGAATTCGGCGTTGATCTTCTTACCGATTTCGGTGTTCATAGAAGGAGACGGTGTCACAGATGCACCGTAGGTGCGCATGACTTCGCGGCGGAACGGCTTCTGTTCGTAAGAAACCTTCACCATGTAAACCTGGCAGTCCAGTCCGAAGAAGGCGCTGGACATCGAAAGGGCGGTGCCCCACTGGCCTGCACCCGTTTCTGTCGTCACGCCCTTGAGGCCCTGCTTCTTGGCGTAGTAGGCCTGAGCGATAGCGGAGTTGAGCTTGTGAGAACCCGAGGTATTGTTACCTTCGAACTTGTAGTAGATGTGGGCCGGAGTGCCGAGAGCCTGTTCGAGGAAGTAGGCGCGAACGAGCGGAGACGGACGGTACATCTTGTAGAACGTGCGGATGTCTTCCGGAATCTCAATGAAAGCGCTGTCGTTATCGAGTTCCTGCTTGATGAGTTCGTCGCAGAAAACCGGCTGAAGGTCTTCGAACGTCACCGGCTTGCCGGTACCCGGATTCAGGAGAGGAGCGGGCTTCTTCTTCATGTCGGCACGGACGTTGTACCATGCCTTCGGGAGTTCATCTTCTTTAAGGTAAGTCTTGACCTGACCTTCGATTTTGAGCGAGTTTCTCATATATGTTCCTTTTTTGCGGTCCGCCAGGGGCGCAACCAAAATTTTGCCCTAACAATATAAAAAAAACGAATGTAGCCCAAAGGATGTTCTTCTCGCCAAGTAGTTTAATTTGGAATAGTTGACAGAAAAAATTTTTTTAGTAAATTCAAAGTATGGCTATCAATCATAACCTATTTACTGGGCAGACGGAACTGGCGGGGGAGGTCCGCGTGTCGCATGCTGGCGAGGGGGCAAAGCAGCTCCCGGTCCACAGCGGAAAAAAATTCATTAGACTACACCCACTGCGCAAAAAAACGAAAGCCCAAAGCACAAAATAAATAGACCAAAGAGGTATGAGAACCCCTCATTCTTTGGTTTATATCGTTTAAAAACACCTCGGTTCTCCGGGGTGTTTTTAACAAATTATAAAAAGCGCACGTTGTCGACGTTCGGCAAAAATGATTATTCGAGTAGCAGTTCCTGCGGGATAGCGCCTTCAATTACGAGGAGACGCCGCTTGAGGTCGAGCCCCAGGGCGTAGCCGACCAGGCTTCCGCCCTTGCCCACCACGCGATGGCAGGGGAGGATAATCTGTAACGGGTTCGCGCGGAGGGCGGCGCCCACGGCACGTGTGGCGCGGGGCTCACCAACCGCTTCGGCCACCTGCTGGTAAGTCCGCGTTTCGCCGTAAGGAATCTCGGCGATGGCCTCCCAGACTTTTTGCTGGAATTCGGTGCCGTAAATCTTGAGCGGGAGCGAAAATTCGCGGAGTTTACCCGCTAAATACAAATTAAGCTGTTGCACGGCCTTGCGGTAGGCGCGGGCCACCGTCGAAGATAGCTCGTGGACAGCATCCGGTTCTGCATAGGCGCAGGCCTGGACCGCACTCGGAGCTGATTCTTCGCCCGTATAGCGCAGGCAGCACAACTTGGATTTTTCAAACACGAAAGTCCACTCGCCCCACAAATTGCGGTGCGCAATCGTCGTGAATCTAGAATCCGAGAAGTTCATGGTGTGAATATATAATTTGACAGTCATCTGGTTGTCGAAATTGATTGTAAAAAGACAAATATGGTGCAAATCCTTAAAAATCCTTGTTTTTTGCCCCATTTTACTATTTTTAGATTGGGTTAGGAGTGTTTTGGTGGGATTTAATATCTGGAGGTCTTCTGTGAAGATTTTTAAAAGCGTTCTTGTCTTGTCCGTTCTCCTGACAATGCTTGTTGCATGCGGAGACGATTCATCCTCTTCTGCTTCCCCAGAACCGATCGGTGATTCTTCGTCTTCTGTCAACCAATTTTCGAGTTCCGTTACGGACAAAGGAACGTCTTCCGGTGGAAGTTCGAAGTCTTCTAGCTCTGTAAGTGGCAAAAATAGTAGTTCCTCAGTGAACTCTGGCTCGGATACATCGAGTTCAGATGAGGGTCCTTCTGTCAAATCTTCGTCAAGTAGTCTTGATCCTTGTAAAGAAGAATATGAAGGACGCGAAAAGATTTCTTTAGATGAAAATCGCCAACGTGTTGAATTTGTATGTCATGATGGCTTTTGGATTCCCTTGCCTAAATCTAGTTCGTCAGAAATTTCAAGTAGCAGCTACTACGATATGTCGAAACAGTATAATGAAAATGTCGAGTATGGTGAGTTTACGGACCCTCGCGATGGAAAAGTCTACAGAACTATTACGTATGCAGCGAAGCCTTATATATCGTCGAATATAGTAGCTATGGCAAGTAACCTTAATTATGGCGAGATGGTTCCCGTAGACTCGGCAACGAACGCCGACGGCGTTGTCGAAAAGTTCTGCTACAACGATGATCCCTGGTATTGCGAAAACGGTTTCGGCGGACTTTATTCCTGGAGCGAAGCGATGGGGTTCCACCGGGCGTGTGACACTCTTTTCCTAGGAGCATCTGCTGACTGTCCGAATGTTTTTGATGAAGACAATTCAGAAAGGCGTCAGCATCAAGGAATATGCCCGGAGGGGTGGCATGTTATGAATGAATTTGAGTGGCGTAGACTTCCGTCGACTGATTTTGGATGCCGCAAGATGCTTTCGAAACTTTTTATGGGAACGGATCAGGTTGGATTTTCTGCACTGCTTGGAGGCGGATATTATGTTGGTAACTATGAAGGAATGGGCGAATATGTCCCGTTTTGGACTCCTCAAGAGGTCTCTGATACGTCAAAGTTTGCGGGATCAGTTTTCTTGACCACTTTTTTGAATGCAAATAAGGTCGAATTTAGACATCGTAGTTACAAACAAAATAAAGCGGCTGTTCGCTGTGTGAAAGATTATATCGTAGAATAATCTTTTTTAACAAATATTTAACATTAAAACAGGGCTTTGGGGAAAAGCGTGCAAGGCTCTACTGCGCGGGCGCTTGCGCACGCATAGGAGAGCCGCCGCAGCGGACGCCGCAGGCGTCAAAAGCGTGCTAAGTGAGTGTCGCGACAAAACGCTTGCGTTTTGGCATGACCGAACGACGCCGCGGACGCCGTAGGCGTCAAAAGCCCATTGGGAGTTATTATGTCAAAGAAGAACAACAAGAAGAATATTTGCCGTACGCGAAAGGGGAATACAAGGACGAATCACCTATAGCCGGGTCGCGCTAAAGAGGGGAGAAACAGCCCCCATTTTCCCGAAAAATAAGTATATTTTTCTTAGTATACCGAACTTCAAGAAGTCTGCCGACGAAGTTAAGGGTGCCGTGGATGTTTGGCTTTACCTGCTGAACCACGCCGGAGACGGCAAGGAACTTCCCAATTTCGGGAGCGAAGCTGTTGAAGAAGCCTTGGAGCGAATCCGAGTGGATAAGGCGGACGACGAACTTCTATCGGATCAGGAGAAAGACATGTCGCTTAAGGAAGATTACCGGATAGTACTAGCTGGAGCCAAGATTCGCGCTCAGGAAGAAGGTCGCGCGGAAGGTCTTGCAGATGGAAAACGCGAGATGGCGCGGGCACTTAAGGCCATGGGCGATCCGGTTGAAAAGATTATGACCGTATCCGGTCTTACCAAGGCTGAAGTCGAGGCGCTGTAGCCGGGGCTAGAGTTAAGGGGAAACCATCCCCCTTTGATAGCTAAAATAGACGTCTTTTACTAGATTTGCGAATATGGAATCTTACTTTTTTATCGGTGTAGCGGGCGTAGGCATGAGTGCCATCGCCCAGTATTTGGTTGGCAAGGGTGTTTCTATTAGCGGGTCAGACCGTCAGTTCGGTGCGGCAGAAAAGCCCCTCGTGATGAATCAGCTCGAAGAATGCGGCGTCAAGTGTTTTCCGCAAGACGGCTCTGGCGTCGTAGAAGGCCTGAATGCAGTGGTGGTGAGTACCGCTATTGAAGACACAAACCCGGACCTCAAGCGCGCCAAAGAGCTCGGAATCCCGGTAATGCACCGCAGCGAAATGCTGGCTAAGATTTCTAAGGAAGCGAAGACTATCGCCGTCAGCGGCACCAGCGGAAAGTCCACCGTGACCGCCATGATTTATCACATTCTGCAGTATGCAGGACTCCAGCCTTCCGTAATGACAGGTGCAGGCCTCGTGAACCTGCAGAAAGAAGGCAAGATTGGCAATGCAGTTTCCGGCAAGGGCGAATGGCTCGTGGTCGAAGCAGACGAAAGCGACGGAACGCTGGTGCGCTACGAACCCGAAATCGGTTTGATTCTGAATGTGGACAAGGACCACAAGGAAATGGACGAACTCCAGGAGATCTTCCTCAAGTTCAGCCACAACATTTTGGATAACGGCAAGATTCTGATTGTGAATGACGCGCACCCGCTGGCCAAGAAGTTCAGCGCCGGCCGTGAATTCGACTTCGGCTTTGAAAACTATGTAGGCGTGCAGGGCACGGACTTCAAGTCAGTCGGCACGTCCATTCAGTTCCGTGTGCGCCACCAGGCAGAATTGGTGAAGTTCGTCGTGCCGCTCCCGGGCAAGCACAATATGGAAAATGCTCTGGCCGCAACGGCTGCCGCCCTCCGCGCAGGAGTCTCGCTCCATACGTGCGCCGACGCCCTTGCGACATTCCCCGGCGTGTTCCGTCGTCACCAGATTTTAGGGACTTTCAACGGCGTGACTCTGGTAGATGACTTCGCCCATAATCCGGCAAAGATTGCCGCAAGCATCAGGAGCGCCCAGGACTTTACCGAGGGCCGCGTCATCGCCTGGTTCCAGCCTCACGGCTTTGGCCCCACGCGATTCTTGCGCAAAGACCTTGTGGAATTTATCGCCAAGACGCTCCGCCCCAAGGACTTTGACGACGACCGTGAAAACGACGTGATGTTCTTCAGCGAAATCTACTACGCCGGCGGCACCGTCACCCGCGACATCAGCGCCGGTGACCTTGCCGATGACCTGATTTTAAAAGGCTGCGAGGCCATCTACATCGCCGACCGCAACGAATGCGCCCAGAAAATGGTGGAATACGCCCAGCCCGGCGACACCATCTTGCTGATGGGCGCCCGCGACCCGAGCTTGCAGGCCTATGCACAACACGTGCAACAATTATTAGAACAAGAAATCATGTAATTCTTGTAAATTATAACACTTCAAAAACTGTGATTTTCAAGTCACAGTTTTTTTGTTGTGAGTGCGTCGGCCACGCCTTATAAACACTCATGCTTGCTCATGCAATGCAAGCTACCGCCCTCTTCAATCACGGTGCGGCAATCCAGCCCGATGACCTTGCGATCCGGGTACACGCTTTCAAAGTAGCGCTTGGCGACGGCGTCATTCGGCGACTTGTACTTCGGGAAAATGAGCGCCCCGTTGGCGTAGATAAAGTTCATGTAGCTGGCAGGCAGAATCTGCCCGTCGTCGAGTTTGCGCTGCGGCGGGAGAGGCAATGTATCGACCTTCGCCGACTTGCCGTAATGGCTCTTGAGCCAGGTTTCAATCAAGTACTTCGCTTCGGTCAGAATAATGTTGTTCGGAGAACGCTTGTCAGTGGCTTCGCACATCACGATGCGATCCTTCGCCACAAAACGAGCCACATTGTCGATATGGCCATCCGTATGGTCGCCATGCAAACCGTGGGGGAGCACCAACATGTCGCGCAAGCCAAAAGCCTTGCAAAGAGCCCTAACCACCTTCCTGATATCCTTCATGTCATTACGGTTCTTACCCGTCAGACAATCCAGCGTGGTAATGCCGAGGCCGTCGCCGTTGACTTCAATGGCTCCACCTTCAAAAATGTAGGGAACGCTTGTACCTTTCTTGTATTCGAAAATATCAGCGATGCGTTCGGGAATCTGGTTGTCGTTTTTCCAAGGCGGAAATTTTGCACCCCAGGCGTTAAAAACCGTTTCGGAAACAATCGTTTCTTTCCCTTTTTTCAAGAAGAACGGACCATAGTCGCGAATCCAGATATCGTCCGTCTTGACGGTAAAGAAACTGGCCGGGAAGGGGCGGTCGGCAACAGCAATTCTTTCCGGAATCGTCAAAAAATCCTTTTTAGGAACCAGCACATTCACGGGCTGAAATTCGCTGATTGTGCGAATCAGATCGATATAGAACCTGCGAATCATTTCTCCACGTTCACCGTACCAATTCTTTTTATTATGCGGAAAAGCGAGCCAGGTTGCAGCTTGTTCTTCCCATTCAGCGGGGTAGCGAATAATTGCTTTTGCCATATTTAATTCCCATAAGTGTCATTCTGAGCGAAATGTCGTAAAACATAAAGTCAATATAGAATTGTTAGCAACTTGTTGCTCTACAATTCTTAGGTTCGAAGGAGCAGAATCTAAACGAAGCTATAGATCCTTCGACGCGCTTCGCTTGCTCAGGATGACATGTTTTATCTATTTGTCGCACCAAATCTTGAGAATGTCACCATAAAGGTCTACGCGGCGGTCGCGGAAATGCGGCCACCAACGGCGATTTTCTTCGGTTTCCTTCAGGTCGATTTCCACAATGCTTGCCCCCAAGAAATCGGTATCGCACTTGTGAATCAGGTAGCCATCAGGGGCAGCCACGAAAGAGGTTCCCCAGAAGGTGAGTTCGCCTTCGGTACCGATGCGGTTTGCCGAAAGCACGAAGGTGCGATTTGCAATGGCGTGTCCACGCATCACCGTCACCCAGCTATCCTGCTGGCGCGGGTAAATTTCAGCCGGTTCAGACTTCATCCAACCAATCGCAGTGGGGTAGATAAGAATGTCTGCACCCTTCAAGCTCATGATACGGGCTGCTTCGGGGAACCACTGGTCCCAACAAATCAGCACGCCCAGCGTACCGGCACTAGTCTTGATGGGTTGAAAACCCGTATCGCCCGGAATAAAGTAGTACTTCTCGTAAAAGGCCGGGTCATCGGGAATGTGGCTCTTGCGGTAAAGGCCTGCAATGGATCCGTCACGTTCAAAAACGAATGCGCTGTTGTGATAAATGCCGCGAGCACGCTTTTCGAAGAACGGGAAAACGATAACGGCGTTAATCTCTTTGGCAATGCCCTGCCACTGCTTGACAATGGGGCTATCCTTTTCGATGGCCATGTCAAAAAATTCGGCATTTTCTTCGAAGGGGAAATACGGCGTATGGAACATCTCGGGGAGAACGACCAGGTCGATTCCCTTGCCTTTAAGCGCGAGCGCCTGTTCCACGTACCATTGATTATTGCTTTCGGGATTCCCCGTCCACTTGCCCTGCAGGGTTGCTGTCTTGATTTTGTTCATGGTCCAAATTTAGATTATTATTGTTCAACTTCAAGAACCAATAGTCTTCGCTATTGATAGAACTCGCGTTAAGAATCGGGTCATTTTCCGGATCGATCATAACTACCTCAATGTATCGCGGACAAAGCCATCTTCAGGAGGTTCACCAAACACTTCGAAGGTTCCAGAACCAATCACGGCACCGTTCTTGTAGGCGATTTCGACGCGGTACTTGCCCGGCGGAGTGTTCTTCTTGCGAGTAAATGTCCTGAAGCCTGATTCACGGCCACCGTTAATGGTCATGCGGCCCGAAGAAATACGGTCCGTAAGCATGTACTTGCCTGTTCTCGGATCCTGATAATACCACAGGTATTCCAGTTCGGCCTTGAGCTTTGCCGGGGCATAAACCGAGGTCAAGAAGTAGACTTCACTGCTGTCTACACGGTGCACGCTCGGAATCTTGAGGCCAATCATCTGCAATAAGCTCGGGTCGTCCACATCGCAGCTGTAGCTCACCTTATCGAAGTTTTGGCAGGCCAGCTTTTGCTTGAGTACCAGCGGTACAGGCGGAACCCAGTTCATAATGTAGGCCACAATCAAGAAAATGCTGATGAGGGCCGGAGCGACAAGAATGCTCTTCTTGCGGTGCGAAATTTTCCAGATAAACAGGCACAATCCAAACGAAAGCACCGTACTGATCAAGAACCAGATGAATCCGATTCGGTGAACCAGGTGCGGAATCGCAAAGTTCATGAACATGGTTCCCAGCAGGCAGAAGAAGGCGAGACTCACGCCAAAGCTTTCGTACTTCTTTTGCAGGAATTCGTTACCCACAAGCAAAATGGCAAGCAAAATCACCAGCAAAAAAGAGGCCAACGAACCGCTACTCTTAAAATAGCAGACCACTAGGGCACTGAACAAGCCGCCGAAGAAGAACTGAACTGCCCAAGTAAAGCGTTGTTTCCAGGTTTCGCTCCATTCACGGTCCAAGAAACGGTGGCGTACAACAATCGCATTTTCAGGAATTGCGGTCGATTCGTAACCCACATTCTTGGCCAACTTGGAGGCGGCCCCTTTTGCCTTGACAGCGGCGTCTTTCGCTTGGGCAGAAGCCTTGGCTGCTGCTTTAGAGGCGGCCTCCTTGGCCTTAGCAGACGCAATGGCTGCGGCCTTAGCCGTCGCTTCTTTAGCTTCAAGAGCGGCGCGGTTAGCGGCTTCCTTGGCGCGGGCCGGTGTTTTCTGAGCGATAAAGCTGGCCGCTCGTCTAAAGCGGGATTCTTCCGTTTTAACTTGAGGCACTTCTTCAGGTTCCGCAACAGGTTCTTCGGTTACGCTGTTTTCGACAACAGGCTCTTCGGGCTTGGCAGGCTGTTCTACCGGTTTGGCAGGGGATGCCGCCTGTTTTTGAGTGGGAGCCGGTTTCTGCTGGGCCTTGGCAAGCGCCTGCAAGCGTTCCTTAGTCCAGCCTTCGGGGTGTTCCAATTGAGCCGAAAGCAAAATCACCAGAATAAGCGCTCCGGTGTAATAAGCCAACAAAATCAGAATATCCGAGCCATAAACCATTTGGCCCAAGGTTATGGAATCCCACGCAAAACCACCTAAAAAAGCTATTGCCGGGAAAAACTTTTCAATCTTTTGAACAGCGGGCTTTTCCCGCAATTTATTCACAAATTCCATGCCCATAAAATATAAAATACAGAACCTTCAGAACCCATTAAATTATCGATTCATGGGCAAGAATCCATTTTTCTCGTATTTTCCACTTGCTTTTTTGTGCAGTTGTACTTATATTTAATAGTGAACAAAGGTGCAACTAACCAAAAAGGCAATATAATGGACATTCGTGAAAAGCTGAACATTCTTTCGGCAGCCGCCAAGTACGACGTGTCTTGCTCATCCAGCGGCTCCAAGCGACAAGCGCCTAAAGGCGGGCTCGGAAGCGCCTGTAGCGCAGGCATTTGCCACACCTGGTCTTCTGACGGGCGCTGCATTTCGCTTTTGAAGGTGCTCATGAGCAATGCCTGCAAATATGACTGCGCCTACTGCATAAATCGCCGTAGCAACGATATTCCGCGGGCAACCTTTACGCCCAAGGAACTCATCAACTTGACGCTGGAATTCTACCGCCGCAACTACATCGAGGGCCTTTTCTTGAGTTCTGCGGTAATGGGCACGCCTGACCGCACCATGGAAATGCTGATACAAGTGGCCAAGGAACTGCGCACCGTCCATAAATTCGGCGGATACATCCACCTGAAGGCGATTCCAGGAGCCAGTCACGAACTTTTGTATCAAGCGGGGCTTTATGCCGACCGTAGCAGCGTGAATATCGAGATTCCCACCGATAGGGCCTTACAATACCTCGCTCCCGAAAAGAATCACGCTTCGATTCTTGCCCCCATGAATTTTTTGGCAGAACACAAACTGGAATATCACGGCGAGCGCTCCCGTTATTCGCCAAAGTTTCTACCTGCAGGCCAAAGCACCCAGATGATTGTGGGGGCGGCAGGGGAGTCGGACTTGCAAATTCTGACTCTTTCTAACGGATTCTACAAGCAACAGCAAATGAAACGAGTCTATTTTTCGGGTTATGTACCGATTAATGCCGACAAACGCCTCCCGGCACTGACTACAAAACCGCCTCTGGTACGCGAACATAGGCTTTATCAAGCAGACTGGCTTATGCGATTCTACAAGTTCGGCTACGACGAAGTGGTCGACCAGGCACACCCGAATCTGGACTTGGATCTGGATCCCAAGGCTGCGTGGGCCTTGCGCCACCCGGAATTTTTCCCCATAGACATTCAGACAGCCGACTACGAAATGCTCTTGCGGGTGCCAGGAATCGGCGTCAAATCAGCGCAATTGATCGCTTCGGGGCGCAGGTTCTCTAAAATCCGGTTGGAGCACCTGAAAAAGATGGGCGTGGTACTGAAACGAGCCCAGTATTTTATATACCACCCGGATACTCCCGCCTGTTTGCGCAGGCTTTACCCCGAAATGGTGCGCCCCTTGCTGCTTCCCAAGCCCCAGCCATTGCAGCTTGACCTGTTCTCCAACCAACCCCTCGCACTCCCCGCCGCAGGTTAATTGCATATATAATGTTAAATGTGTAATGTGAAATGAGTAATGAATAATCTCACACTACACACTTCACACCTCACATTTCACATCTCACATCCTTATCCCATGCTTTCCATCTCATACGATTCAACATTCGACGGATTCTTGAGCGCTGTTTTCGAGATTTATCGCCAACATTTAGATGTGGGCGAGTTTCATGGAGATCGAAGCACCGCCCCATGCGACCTGTTTTCTCAACCCTTCCGAATCGAGACATCCGAAGAAGCCGCCACCAGGCTCAAGCGTGCTATCGAAAATTACGCCAGCGCCGAAATCCTGGAACTTCTGCATGTCGCCTTCCGCTCCGAAGAAGATGGCATCGAGATGAAGATTCTTGCATACCTCCGGAAAGTCTTTGACGGCAAAGATCCGAATTACGCCAAGAACCCCACCTCCGACGAAATGCTCCCGCTGTTCATGACCGCACGGGCCGTGCGACACGAAGCCGGCGGCATGCTGGGAATGGTCCGCTTCAGCAAGACCTCCGACGGCACCTATTTTGCCGAAATTGAGCCAAAATACGACATTTTGGACTTGATTGTAGGGCACTTCCGCGGGAGATTTGCCAACGAAAAATGGGCAATATACGACTCCAAGCGCGGTTACGGAGTATATTATGCGGGGTATCAACTGGCAGAAATCACCATCCCGAACCTTGCAGATGTCACAAAGGCCACACCTCCCGACGAAATGGTGAGGCTCTGGCAGGACTATTACAAGTCCATCGCCATCAAGGAGCGCGAGAATCCCCGCCTTTTAAAACGCTGTCTTCCGGTGTATTACTGGAAACACCTACCTGAAAGACAATATTCCCGTTGTTGATACCATTCCAACCATTTTTGTGCGATTTT
>Ga0310695_10012958_pt1 | contig 11566 bp, 13 predicted proteins | sample RumenRJG_04DNA_FD_203882 | JGI IMG/M metagenome (GOLD analysis project Ga0310695, IMG submission 203882) | Bovine rumen microbial communities from Lethbridge, Alberta, Canada - RJG_04 (v2) (version 2) | ecosystem: Host-associated > Mammals > Digestive system > Stomach > Rumen | place: Canada... | reverse complement strand
CCAGATCGTGATACAGACCTTCCTGGTACGTGAAAGAAATGACAACAAGCGCATCATCTCCGTCCGTTTCGGTTGTGATCCCGAGAATTACCCTTGGCGACTCGACGCCGCCGGATTCGCAGCCCATGAACCAATCGTCCAGCTTGAACAGCTCGACAGCAATTTGTTCGAGTTTATTCATCTCTGGCCTCCTCCGGGTACGTGATCGCATGCGGATGGACGTTGCACACAACGCCTCCGATATCCACATCGAAGTTTGCACTCGCATTCGCCCCGAGAATCACCCCGGGGCGGTCTCCGACCAGGACTCGCATGCCGATCTCGGCGAACTCTACGCCGCGGTACTTCTTAACGCGGTCAAAGGCCGCCTGTCTGGACGTTGCGCGGCGCTCGGCCACGCTGACCTTCCTGACGCTCGCCACATTTCGGAGAAAATCCGAGAAGGTCTCGAAAAGACTGTCGAGTTCGAGGAAGTACCGATACTTGGCCGCGGCGGGCGACGCAGCGTCAACGACGCCGTACTCGCCTTTTGCGGGGTCGAAGTCCTTGAGACAGATCTGATATATGCCCATGTATCTGCCTCCCTACGGAAGCTCAACGAGAAGCCGAACCTGTGCCGGACTCTTCTCGCTGTAACTTCCAAATGCATTGGAGCAAAAGAACCGCGATATCTGGCTGATCCACAGCCAAAGGGTGATATAGATATCTCCGTGGTTCTTGAGCTCCCTGCCCTGAGGTGCAAATCCCGTTGCCCACGGGGAGAACTCGAGGATCCCGTAACGTTTGCCATCTGCGATCTCACCCGTCTCAATGGGCTCGGCGAGTTTGCGCATGTCCCGGACAAGGGACTCATACCCGTACTCGAGGTCGGCCCTTCTCATCGGGAATTGTTCGCGAATATTACGGAGTCGAGCTTCGAGTTCGGCGTAGTGCTCTTTGCGAAGAACCATCATTTCTCTTCTTCCTCCCCGTTGTTCTCACCATCGAAATACTTCCGACAGCCGCAGTCGTCGTAGAGACTGAGCATGCAGCTGCCCTCGTAGTTGAGAAAACAATCGTTTGCAGAGCATAAATACTTCGTGTTATACCTGTGAAGGGCACAACCTTCACAATTTCTCTGCTTGCAGATGTTGCAGGGGTTGTCTCCGCTTCCTAACATTGTTCTTTCCTCCCCTTCTATTCTTCCTCACGCCCGAAAGCCAGAGGACCGGCGCCCATCTTGACGAAGTAGTCCTTCGGGCTCTCGCCGTCCTCGAAGCAGCTCACGCCAGACACAGTTACACCGGCCTCATCATAGATTTCGGCCAGTTCCCCGATCTCCATGTCGAGCTCGGAAAACAGGATGTCGTCCGCGCTCTTCCAATCACAGTTGGCGTTTGCCGCGGCGACATACTTGCGCAGCAGTTGCAGAGCCTGGAACAGAAGCTGCTTCAGGCGGACCTTGGAAAGTCCCTTCTGCTTCTTCTCGACCACGTAGCCGCGGGACCGAAGCTCCTTGGCCAGATCGTCATCGTAGGCGTTCTTGATCGTGGCCTGCTCTTCGTCGAACAGCTCGACCGTACCGTCGGCGCGGACAAACAGAGTTCCTTCGCTATCTCCATAGAAGGAGATCTGCCCTTCAACAGGCAGGTCCCGAGCAACGAGCTCGGACACAGCGCCCTCCAACTGCGAGGCGAAGGAACTGTTGTCTCTGAAGTCATTGAAGTCCACCGCGTTAGCAATGAACCTGACCTGTCCGGCTGGATGGCCAAGGCCGTGCTTCTCAAAGCAGGACCTGACGGTCGCCATGGCGTCATCCTCGGTTTTCAGGAGTTCAAGCTCCCCATTGTAATAGTTCATCTTTTTGCCTCCTGTTATGATGCTTACAACCTCTGTTTTGCCTCTTTTTTTAATGGCAAACTCGGAATACGGGCATGCCATTACTCAACCAGTTTTTTGCAATATTCGGCTCCGGAGTCACCGTTTTTGGACAACCATTCGCGGTACTGAGCTTCTGCGTTTCTCGTTGCCCCGACGAGGTCCTTGGCGAGCACGCAGAAATAGTACGGAGCCTTCGGCTGAGATCCTTTAAGAGAGGACCTTAGAGAATGGTCGAAGCCGGTGAGCTTGCTGACGGAAGTCGCGAGACCGTGTTCGTCCAGCCTGACATCGAAGAATGAGTGTCCACTGAGCACCGGATCGTACCCGCCATCGACGTATTCCTCGATATAGCAGCCGAGGGTCTCTGCCAGTTTCTTTGCCTTCTCCTGATCGGTGGTTGCCGTGACCGTGATGTACTCGCAGTAGTCATTCTTGACCAGCACGTAGATTTTGCTTCCCATGATTTTCCTCCTTATGTTTTCCCTTTGTTTTCGAGGGGCGGCAGCCAAAGACTACAGCCCCATTATCGTTCTTGTTTTACGCAACTGCGCGAGAAATCAGTAAACAGAGTTTCGTTTTTGGTTTGCCCACGAAGAAAGCCCCCGCGCCAAAGGCGCGAGGGCACAGCCTTTTATTCAAAGAGAGCCTGAGCTCTCTCCTTATATTCCGGTCGCTTCGCTCACCGATATCCGGCCTTGGAGCTACGTCGCCGAGAGCGATATCTCGCTACATCGTGCCGGCCGGGAAAAATTCGAGCTGATGGTTGGTCAGCCTACAAGCTCCAAGACAGGGCGGAACCCGAGGTTGTTGTCCCGGTACGAGGGGACGTTGTTGCGGGAGAAGGAAGCCGAGAGGTTCCCGCGGAGCACGCGGAACGAGCCGCTCGCCGTTTGCGTCCAAGAATAACAATTCCGCCAATAGAACGGATCACCATTAGTGGTATGTGAGGAAACATACGTATCCCACTCGTCAGAAGTCAGGCAACGGAGCGTAAACGTCTGACCGTCAATGGTGACAGTTGTGCCGGTCATGTAACCCATGCCGTTAATGTCATCCCAGGAGATATAGTTCCAGAGATTGCGGTCACAAATAAACAGCGCATCACTGACCTTGACCCAGTTAAGCTCTTTGCCGCTTACTGTATCGCCGAACGTGATGATTGCATTGTAGTAGTCCTTTATATTATTTTCTACGCTGCTCGTCTTCCACGAGTACAGATCACCGCTCCAAGCAGGATCGCGGGGCATCTCAAGCGCCGTGCCGTTGGCGTACATCGTGCCAGCAGAGACAATCTGACCAACCGTCGCGGAGGCAAAAGGATTGCTTACGGGTGCCACGGTCACAGTATAAGAGACCGAACCGGAAGCAGTATAGCTGGCATCTTCAGCGGCGGAGACGGAGATCGTGGTCGTCCCCGCAGCCACACCTGTCACGGTGACAGTGGTGCCGGAGACTGAGACTGTGGCAACACTCTCGTTCGCGGATACAGCGCTCACTGCGCCGGTGCCTTGACGAGAAACTGTGAAGCTGGTGGTATTGCCAACGGTAACACTGCCGCTTGTTGCGCTCAGCGTCGGCGCAGTGGGAGTCTGCTTCGCAGCCGGCTCATTACCTCCACCCTGCTGCGGATCCTGTGCAGGAGTCTCGGGAGCCACATATCCGCCGACGGTCACACCGTTGTTGACGGGCGCGGTCATTGCGGAGGTATACGTCGTAGCTGCTTCGCTGCCGCCCACAATCGTTGGCGCAGCCTCGGCCATGTTGTAGGTCGCGGAGATGACGTCGCCGTCCGCGTAGCTGGTGAGCAAGAACACATCGTCCACATCAATGGCTCCATCCAGATGTAGAATGGCGTTCGGACCGGCAGAAACCGCTGTCATGTAGAACTCAGAAGCGGAACTGCCACCGCGTTCCGCACGGTCGATGATCACGAAGTACGGATTGCCCCAGGAGTCGGTCTTGTCCGACCGGCAGATGATAAAGCTCGTGTCGTCGGTGGTAGCCGCAGTCTTTGTGATATTCCCCGTCAGGGTACCATCGACAGCGGTGAGCTTATAGTCCGCAGCAAGGTTGCCGTTCAAGGCGTCCATGATGCTTTCGAGCTGTGCCTTCTTAGTTTCGGTAGCGATATTGGCTACCTGCGGCGATTCATTGAGCGTCATCTCCACAGCAATCTGGAAATTGTGGAGATCGCTGGTCGCCTTTGCGATGTGAGCCTTCTTGATCGCTGCGCTGCCGCCGGCGAACACTGCCACTGCGAGAATCGCAATGATCCGGATGACGACGATCAGCTCAACGAGCGAGAAACCCTTTTTGTCCCAAAAACGACGCGGGGGGGGGTATTCTTAAACATAATAGGCTTCCTCCTATAAGAAATTTCGCGGGAAACCCGCGATGGATGTCTTTTGATACGCAATTAAACCCAAAAAATTATCAACTATCTCCTCCTCATCCGTTCCCACTATTCTCGTTAAGGTCCATGTGCAAAATGCGCACTGAACCAGCTATGAAGCCCCCCCGCGCAAAAATACGAGAGTAAGGCAAAAGACAAGTCGCGAGAACTCCTCTCGCCGAGACGATTTCTTAGTGTATTTTACAGAAAACTATGTTAAAATACAGAAAAATCCATATTCCAAAGAGAGGGATATCATATGGCAAAGGCAAAACGAAAGAAGCAAGCCCCCTCAAGAAACTCCCAAAATCTTGTTCAGATGGCGCTCAGAGAGATGAAGGAAGCTGAGGCGCTCAGTGAGAACAAAAACAGCTTTAAGAACAAGCTCCTTCTCCAGGATGACTCCGAGCTCCGCTCGTATCTCAACTCCCTACCCCGGCCCATAGCGAGGGTTATGGACGCGTTTCTCCTTAAGAAGTTCAACGTAGCTCCAACCGGAGCGAAAACAAACGACGGGCTTACATACATCGAGTACATGTCCTTCCGGCAGCCGAAATTTGCACAAAGCTGCATTATCAGCGCCGTTGTCGGCCTGCTGAGCGCGTGGCTCATGAATGCTGCAAGCAACCACGGAACTATGGAAGCGTTTGCTGACCAACTGGAACTGGCGACCATGCGCCTACCGGAAGACCTCATCGTCTCAGATATCACCTCACAAGACAAATCAGAACTCAACTTTACGGATCCCGCCGCGATGGTAACAAATCGCTGGGTGAATTGGGGCTACATCTTCGCCCAGAAGGATCCTACCGACTGGGCAAAACGCTGCGTTTTGCTGATCGACAGCATCATTGACCAGAAAACGAAAGACAAATATTGCCAAACCCGGGATGATCTCGTTCTCTCCCTCACAAAAACACTCGGGACCCACACGCACCTAACGTCCGAGAAGCTGAAGAAAGACTTATCTGGCATCTTTTCCGAATTCAGCGAAACACTCATGAATCAGCCGTTCGGGAGTCTCTCTCCTCTGCAGGCGATGGGCGTTTCGGCCGATATCATGCAGCGAAACAAGACGATGATCGAAGAATCTACGGCAATGATCATGTTGGACGAGCTGCAAGGGTTGGTGGAGATCGATGACTTGATTGTCAAAGCCTTCGCCGATGCATCGGCGGATGCAATCACATACGCGACTCTGACGCTGCTCGCCAACAACAAAAACGTCCAGCATATACCGCCGATCCTCCAGAGCTTCGCATGCAGGATGATGGAATTCTCATTCTCGTCTCGACCGCACCAACTCTCTTTCTTGACAAATGCAAAAAGCAAGCGTCTTCACTTTAACCCGCGCGAACTCAAGCATCTCCCAGAGCATCTTGAGAAGGAAGCTCGGGAGAATATGAGCCAGAACAACGAACCGTGGTCCGGTTCCTCAGCCTATACATCCATCCAGCAGATGCTCTACAAGCACTCCGCACTGATAGCGGCAACTCCATTTTCCATCAGCCTGAGATGGGAAAAAACTCTCATCTCTTTGGGATACAGCCCAAAAGAAGCGGCTGCGCTCTGCGGATACTTTGAGGGCGCGAATCAGGCGCATCTAAGCGAAGCCTTCAATACCACATGGGACAACAGCGTCTCCGAGCTGGAAGAACTGAACAACGAGCAGGAACAAAACGCTCCCCAACCGGACCCGGAGTACCTCAAGAGGCTGGAAGAAGCGGACATGATTCGCAGCAAGGCTGAAATCCTTGAGCGCCGGCTGCGCCGCGAGAACCGCACCGCGGAATACCGGGCGGAAAAGGCAGAGCAGACGCTGGAGTCGACAATAGAGGCATTGGAAGAGACCAAACAGGAGCTGAAGCGACTCCAAAAAGAGAAAGAAGCTCTCCAGAAAACGATCCTTGAACTCAGCGCCCAGTTGCCGGACAACCAGGAGCAGCAGGAACCGGAACCGAAGGAGAAATACCCGTCTGATATCGGAAAAGACATCAGATTCGTTGTATATGGCGGACCTCCCAACTGGATCGCGGAGCAACGCCGGCGCTTCCCGTATATCTCGTTCCTCTCCCCTGATGCACTCCCAAAAAGCGACCTGATCGCCAATGCGGACATACTCATGCTGAACGTATTCGTGATGTCCCACAAGTTCTTCTGGCCAGTACAGGAGGTTGCAAAGCAATACAACATTCCCCTACGCTATTTCGCACACAAGGGCATCAACCGCGGCAGTGAGGAGATTCATGAAGCGTATCAGGAGTATATCCGAGAACAAAATGAGAGCGATTCCAGAGCGGCAGAGCCCTGAACCGCCTCAACGACAAGAATGTGCCGCCGGCTGCTGCGAGTCAGTCAGAGGCGCGACGGGGTTCTACCAGCCCGGGCAGATGTCTTGCCAGGCACTGCAAGAAGGGGAAAACAGGTTGATTTCGGAAGAGAAATGAGAAAAGCGTGGAACATGCCGATAATAAAAAGTAGTAGTTTTCGGAAGCGAAACGAGAGCCAAAAAACGCGCAAAACGCGTGCATCCAGTAATTTCACCTGATGAGCATCCCGAAAAACTACTACATTCTGAAAAACAAAACATGCCCCATCCGGAGGAAACTACCGGACGGGGCATTGCCGTTTAATACAACTCGAATATCTTCTCCGGGTACTTCGCCTGCAAGAGCTTCCACTTGATCCGAAACCCCTCCGTCGTCTGGTATTTCCCCGTTTTTTTATCCAGACCTTTCACGTCTTCGACGATCTCCTTGCCATCCCTCATGTATGTGAAATCCGCCCTATAGACGATCGCCCGGTGCTTCTTCCCATCTTTATCTGTGAATTCCTCGGCAACGACCATAGGCACCTGCGTCTTCAGCTCGGAGATCTTCCCTGCCCGCTGGAGAAGCAGCAGCTCTTTGTGCCGCATGAACTCCTTCTTGGAATCATACTGGGCAACGATATTCCCATGTTGCTCGACGTCCTTTGTTTCGGAGACGAATCCGTCTTCGAACACATATACCTTGCAATTGTGATGCTTATTCGGCTTTTTCTTCTGCTCGCTGCGGAGCGAACCAAATTGCCGAGCAAACTCCGCGACAGACATATGAATCGTGGACATAGCTACACTTCCCTTGTGGGTGAGATCCGAAAAATACCGCACTCCGCCCGGAAACCAGACAAACCCTTCTTCGTCGAGGGAAAACCCATGGCTACCACAACGCTGCAATCAGGACACAACAAGACGAGCAATGTCATGCCATGAAATGACTGCCATCAACGCAAGGACCACAACAAAACTCGCAAGAGATACAGCATTGACAACCTTGAGACTCATCTTCTTATGGAACAGCTTAAGAAACAGCGCATCCAAAAGCAAAATGACAATATGCCCGCCGTCGAGCGCCGGGATCGGGAGCAGATTCACGACAGCGAGGTTGACGGCGATCAGGGCCACAAAGTACATTACGTCTGAAATCGCTCCGGAAACCCCATTGGTCGCCTCGGACTCCTGACCGAGTTGAGTCATTTCGGAGACAATACCTATGGGGCCCATCACGTCGTCCGTGCTGACCTTCCCGGTCACAATAACCTCCAGATTCAGCCAAATAATCCGGACCAAATCAACAGTATTGAGACAGGTATATTTGAGCTTCGAACCCAGTGTCGCAGGGATCGTTCCTCCATAAGAGATGCCATAGGCCTTATACTCACTGCCATCTTCTCTGATATACGTAGTCTTTTTGATCTCTCGATTCAGAAGTTCCCCATCCCGCTCAATGCCAAAAGTAACCGCTCCATCATCGGTGTCACCTTCGATCATAAGCAACAAAGCAACATCCGAATGCAAAAGAACCCTTCTCCCGTTGATAGAACGGATTGTATCGCCGATTTTAATCCCGGACTCACCCTGATACGGAAACACCGGGTCAAGATAGGCGATGTCAGGAGTTACGATTGCCGCCGCGGTCATGTATGTGATGAGAAGAATGAGAAAACCGGTGAGGAAATTGACGGCTACGCCGGCAGTAAAAACAACAATTTGTTTCCAAACCGCTTGCGAACACAAGGCTCTGGGGTCATTAGAGTTGCCGGTCTCGCCCTCTATCGCACAATAGCCTCCAATCGGGAATAATCGGAGAGAATACTTGGTCTCCCCTTTCTGCTTTGAAAACAACGCGGGGCCCATACCGATAGCGTACTCGTTTACCTTTATACCGAACGCCTTGGCGGCAAACATGTGCCCGGCCTCATGGGATGCAATCAGGAATCCAAAAGAGAGAATTGCAAGGATAGCATAAAACATACGGAAAATACCTCCGAAGAAGTGGAATTACGCGCAAAATGCCTCGACGAAGAATGTCAGAAGGCAAATTTCTGCTCCGTGGCAAGCGCCTCGAAGCACGGGGAGCTCTCAGAAATCGGGAACGACCAGTAGGTCTCGTTCACCTTCGCCGGACGATAACCATTCTCCAGCATTGCGTCCTTGAACTGGTTGTTCGAGATGCGCACGCCAGTATCCCGGGCCAGCAGGATGTTCAGATAATGGCTCGTTCTGCGCATGTTCGGAGTCCCACGTCTCACGAGTTTCTCGTTGATCCACCAGGAGATCTTCTCGCGGTCCTCCGCGGAAAGCTCCGAGAAAAGCGCAGAGTCGGCGTTGCCGCCGGACGTGTAGGTCACAGGATGAGAGTCCTTCAGCTCGCACGCTGCACGCTTCGAGTTGCGAATTAAATCCTTTTTAGTCATGATTTTTACCTCTTTTCTATTATTTATCGTCTTATTTTACCTAAGGTTCTTTTCGGAGCCGACATGAGGGTGATCTTCGAGTGAGATGAGAATTGACGGACGGGAAACCTCCCATGGAATCTCGACGAAGCCGATGCTGTCGCAAAAATAGTGCTTCCCTGCGTACTCGACAACATCGGACACGGACATCGAGCGGCCGACGTAGTCATCCGGATGCTGGAGGTTGAAGATCCTGAAGATCTCTTCGAGATCGGCGCTTGCGTCAACACCGCCAACATCCACGTCGCCGTTGAACACGAGGTCGTAAACCGACGGATCCACGCTGCGGGTGCCGAAAAGCTTCTCGAGCGTACAGAGATCCACGAACATCACGCGCTTCAAATCGCGCTCCATATTGACCTGATAAATCTTAATTTTCACACCGATTCCTCCTGCTTTTCTTTGTTAATTCGGGTTATCTGCTCCAAAATCCAATTTTCTCCGGCTATCCATTTCGCAACATGTCTCGCGCCACGCACAGTTGCAGCGGATACCACTGCGACGTTTCTGACGCCGGTGCGCCGATGGAGGAAAATTGCTGTCCATTTGCGTGGCTTCTCCGCATTGGCGGATATTTGCTTCTGCTTGCTATCTGCTCTTGGGCACATGATTCACGTCTTCCTTTTTTTTATATGTACCGCCCGGGGGCAGCGCCCCCGGGGATTGCCGGTTAGGTGATCGGCAGAATATATGCGGTGCAGATCAGCTTGCGCTCCAGCGCCACATATCCGGACTTCTTGTCATCGGCGATCTTGCTGACAAGGCCTTCGCTTTCCTCGGCCATGCTGGTGATCAGCGCCTGCATGTACTCGAAGGCGTCGGTCTCGGTGGCAAAGACCTCCGTGAAGTTGTCGGCAGCCTTCCCGGCATCCTTGTGCAGGAGCACAACAGAGAACTTCGGCTTCGGAGCAGGCGCCGCGGCCGCGGCGGACTCGAACAGGATGTTCTTGACCGGCTTCGCCGCCCCAGAAATCAGCTCCTGCATCTCCGCGGCCGGCTCCTCGTCACCGACAACCCACACTTCATCGGCTCCGGCGATACTCTCGCGGATGATTACCGCCTTGGACTCCTGACTGATATCAGGCGGGAGCGTTGCGAGAACCGGGCCGGGGTCGAGCGGGAAGGCGCCGCGACGGACGATAGCAGCGTAGCTCAACGGCTTTTCTTCGGGTTTGCAGCAGACAAAGACCTTTTTCATGATACGAAATCTCCTTTTCTTTCTTTTTACTCCGGTGAAAATGCCGGAGTCGGTTTAAGTGGCTCTATTACAATTACAATCTTTTTGGACGGAAAAATCAGAGAGAAAATAAGAAAATTTTTCCCTCCCCGGGGAAATTTTCGAGGGAGGGAAAACTGTTCAAAAACAACTGTATTTTTGCTTTTTTGAATTGGCTTTGACATCCTCACCATGAGTGAGCTACCCAGGACTAAACACCTGGGCTTCCCGCTTCTCAGATAGAATGCCCCGAGCCAAAGGCGCGAGGGCATAGCTGTTATAGTGAACTACTCGGCCATGGATGACCGAGCATCGGAGACGCGCTACGCGCGAGGATAGAGCGTCTCTTTCATTTTTCCCACTCAAACGACTTATACACAGTCTTTGTTGTGATGCGCAGTATCAATGGGCTTTCATCGGTGTTCCACCGACATAGCGGGGTCAGGCTACAGAACTGGAAACCAGACTGTTTTGTAACATACGGATGCCTTCGTCTTTGATGTTGTTTGCCGCATTCTTATCGCGAAGGTTCAAGGCTCCACAGCAAGGGCATATCCACTCTTGGATGCCAAGAACAACGTCGGCATTCTTGCTTCCACAATGATTACAGGTTTTTGTTGACGCAAACCACTTGTCGACGAAGACGAGGTGCTTTCCTTTCTCCTCAAGCTTATAGCCAAGGTAAGTACGGAAACGGCCAAAGCCATTGTCCATTGTAGATTTCCCAAGCTTCAACGATTGGGCTATTGCTTTCAGGTCAAGGTCTTCTAAACACACAATATCGTAGGCGTTGGCTATCCGCCGACTCTCCTTGTGTGCGAAGTCAATTCTCTGATTTGCAACATGCTCCTGAAGCTTGGCTATCCGTTGTTTTTGCTGAGTGAAGTTCTTCGAGCCCCTCTTCATGCGAGTCAGCTGGCGCTGAAGCTTTGCCAATTTCTTCTCGCCTTCCCTGAACCAATGAGGGACGTCAGGCGAAAACCCGTTGCTATCAACGTAAAAATGAGGAGAAGAGTAATCCAGGCCAATTGCTTTCTTCTCATCAACGGCAACTTTTTCCGGCTCAACAGCATAATATTCGAAGCATAGAGAGCAAAAATACTTTCCGCTCGCCGTTTGGGATACCGTGGCGTTTTTGAGTGCCCATCCCTCTTTTGGCAGACGATGGACTTTGGCATCTACCCATTTGAGCTTCGGAAGGAAAATAGCCTTGCTTGTAATGTTTATCCCTTTGCGCTGAATATTCGTGGTATAAGATTTCTTGCTTCTTTTTTTGCTTTTGAATTTGGGATAATCAGAATTCTTCTTGAAGAAGGAGTCAA
>Ga0310695_10012957_pt1 | contig 11566 bp, 7 predicted proteins | sample RumenRJG_04DNA_FD_203882 | JGI IMG/M metagenome (GOLD analysis project Ga0310695, IMG submission 203882) | Bovine rumen microbial communities from Lethbridge, Alberta, Canada - RJG_04 (v2) (version 2) | ecosystem: Host-associated > Mammals > Digestive system > Stomach > Rumen | place: Canada... | reverse complement strand
GCAGTAATTTCGAGAGTGTCCTTGCTTTCGTCAAGGTCCAAATCCGCGGTGCTCTTTCCGCTTTTGCCTACAAAAATCCAGCTATCGAATTTCCATCCCGAGTTGGGAACCGCCGTGAAAATAGCCTTCTTGCCTTCCATGACCTTGTCGCCCGCGAGGTTTGTCACGACCTTGCCGCCGATAGTTTTGATGATCATTACGTTATAGTAAGTCGCATTTGCGTCGAGAGTCGTCACTTCGTTGGAACTTGCCCCGAGGCCGCCCATGCTGTTGGCGGCACGTACCGTAATCTTCGAGCCGGTCGCGATTCCTTCGAGCGAGAAGCTTGGCGTAGTCACGTTCGCCTTGTACTTGCCGTCCACGAAGATTACCCAGCAACGGGCGTTGTCGTCGTTGTTCCAAGTGATTTCGGCGCCTTCCTGTGCAATCTCCGGCGCGTTCACCTGGGCGGTCAGCTTGGTCGGATCCCAGTTGTCGCTACCCTTGAGCACGTTTGCAAGCGTGTACTTTGCAGCATCGTTTGCGTCCCACACCGTCTTGAGCGTTGTCGAGTTGTCGAAGCTGGTGCGGCGCTGGCTCGTGTTGACCGGGTTCCCGTTGCCGTCCTTGCTGTTGTATTCACCGAAGACGACTGGCGGCGTATTTATGCTTTTCTGGAACCAGCCTTCCGGAGCGGGTTGGGCCACCATTTTGGTATTCAGGAAGACTGTCTTCGCATTGTTCCAGGAACGTCCGAGGTAGAATGTCCCGTTGAAGCTTTTGTCGCTTACTTCAATGATTGCGTTGTTGAAAACGTAGCCCCAGTCCGGGCTGTTCTGGGCGGCCGTGATGTATCCGCCGCTGCGTGTCATTACAATCTTGGTTCCCTCGAAGAAAACGTCGCCGCCGCCGCAGATAAAGTCGACCGTGCCGTCGATTTCACCGCCTTCCCAGTAGGTGCGTCCCTTCTTGGTGTAGTAAGTGTCCTGCCCGCTCCAAAGGCGTACGTTCTTGTAGACGTACTTGTCGCCTTCGTTCTGCTGCAGGGCGACCTGGCGTGCCGCGCTGGAGGTCTTGAAGGTGCTCTTGTTCCTGAGCGTGATGTCCTGCATATACATCTCGTTGTTCTTCGGGAAGTAGATGGTCGCCGTGAGACCGATGCCTTCGGTGTCGGTCGTGTTCGCGATGATGGTCTTTTCGAGACTTTGCCCGATAATCGAGAGGTACGAAGCACTCACGGTCGATTTTCCGTGACTGTCGCCTGTAAGCTTGGTGATGTCGTATTCGCCGTCGGGCAAAAAAATCACAAAGCGGTTGCTTGCGGATGCGCCCGAGCTGCCGGCCTTCGAAATGGCCGCCTTGAAGTCGCCGTCCACGCCCACGACGAAGTCGATCTTCTTTTTATCGACGGCCGATGCGTTTACCGCGAGAGCCAATATGATTCCCGTCAGTGGAGCCAGAAGCGTGATTTTTTTAAGATAACCCATACATCCTCATTGCTGAAGAGAAATTCCCACTTCATTAATTTAACATTATAAATGCAAAAAACGCCCTCCCGAGGGCGTTTTTCCATATACATGTTGTCCATGGGACAACGTGAAAATTTGCAGGACAGACGCTATTTCTTCTTTTTCTTGCCCGGAGGACCAGGCATGAAGGGGCTCGAAGCCTCGGATTTTCCGGATTTCGCTTCTTCGACCGTTTCCTGGCTTATGACCACGGAATCGCCCACGGAGAGTCCCTTCAGAATCTGGATGTTCACGCCGTCGCTGATGCCGGTCTTGACCGGGCGCGGTGCGGCCTTGCCGTCGATGCTTATCCAGACCATGTTGCCGCTCGGCTTCTTGCCGTCGGCGCGCTTCTTGAATGTGCTCGGCGGCCCGAACTTTCCCGGAGGCGGGAAATCTCCCTTCGCGAATTCGCCGCCCTCGGGGCGCGGCGGGCGCGGCATGCCTTTCGGGTCAGCCATCGGGGTCCCGTCGGCAGGCGTGAACTTGAGCGCCTTCACGGGAATCGCGACGGCGTCCTCGACTTCCTGCGTCACGATGGTGCAGGTGGCGGTCATGCCGGGGAGCAGCTTCTGTTCCGGATTTTCCGCGGTAATCACGACGGTGTAGGTCACGACGTTGCTCGTGGTGGTCGGATTCAGGCGCACCTCTTGTACGGAACCGTTGAACGTGTCTTCCTGGAAGGCGTCGACGGTGAACTTGACTTTCTGGCCGGCTTTCACCTGGCCGATGTCGGCTTCATCGACGGCGGCCATCACCTTCATCTGGCTCAGGTCCTTCGCGATTACGAATAAAGTCGGCGTGCTCATGGAGGCGGCCACGGTCTGTCCGACTTCCACCGCGCGCTTCAGCACGACGCCGTCGATGGGACTCTTGATGGTCGCGTAGCTCAGGTTGAGCCTCGCCTGGCTCACTTCGTTGCGGCTGCGTTCCATGGAAAGCTTCGCGGAATTCATGTTGTACTCGGCGGTCTCGAGTTCCACGGAACTGGCTGCGTTGCTTTCGGAGAGTTTCTTGACGCGGTTGTACGTCGATTCCTTGTACTTGAAGTCCGTTTCGGCGGACTTGTAGGCGATTTCGGCCTGGGTGAGGGTCGCCTTGAGCTTGGACTTGTCGAGTTCTGCGATGACCTGGCCCTTCTTGACCTTGGTATTGAAGTCGACGTAGATTTTCGCGATGTCGCCCGAAACCTGCGTGCCCACTTCCACCTGGTCTACCGGCTCGAGCGTGCCCGTTGCCGAGATGGTGGTGGAAATGGCCGCCAAAACTACCTGAGTGCTTACCAGCGGCCCCGCGGCGGCATTCGCCTTCTCCGTAAAGAAGAAGGTCTTCACCCCGTAGGCAATCGCTCCCAGAATGGCGAGCACGATGACGATTTTCAAGAGTTTCTTCATAAAGTTGGCCTAAAAAATAGAAACGTTTATCCTTTTTTCGGTTATTTAGATGTATCAATTGCACGTTAGGTTGCACAATTTTATATTTCAACGCATGACCCGCATCGCCAAAAAAGATGATTCTTGCGAAGTCCGCCATGTTACGTGGGTGGGACTCGGCTGGAACGCCGCGCTTTCGGCGGGCAAGTTCTTCGCGGGCTTTTTTGGCGGATCGCAGGCGCTTGTCGCCGACGCTATCCACAGCGCATCGGATTTCATTACCGATATCGCGATCATCGTCGGTTCCAAGTTCTGGAACTTGCCGCCCGACGAGCAGCACCCTTACGGGCACAGGCGTTTCGAGACGCTCATTTCGGTGGGCATCGGGCTTGCCGTGTGCGCGGTGGGCATAGGACTCGGCTACAATGCGGTGCGTGCGCTCATTAACGGCGAACAGTCTCATCCCGAGTGGATCGCGGCCATCATGGCGGCGGTATCCATCGTCGTGAAAGAAATTCTTTTCCGCTACACGCGCGCCAAGGGGCGTGCCATCCGGAGCGAGGCGGTGGAGGCCAACGCGTGGCACCACCGGAGCGATGCCTACAGTTCCATCCCGGTGCTTGTCGCGGTTCTTTTCGGGATCCTTTTCCCGACGCTCTGGTTCGCGGACTCGGTCGGCGCTATCATCGTGTCGGCATTCATCCTTCATTCGGGTTTCGAGATTGCCTGGCCGGGAATCCACCGCGTGGCCGACGAAGGCGCGAGTGAAGAGGTGGCGCGGAAGCTCAAGGACATCGCGCTCGCTTGCCCGAACGTTATCAGCATCCACGGGTTCCGCACGCGTTACGTGGGTTCGGACCTGCATGTAGATTTGCATGTGGTCGTGCCTGCCGATATGAGCCTCCTTGCGGCTCATGACCTCGCCGAAGAGGTGGAAAAGCGCCTTATCGATGCCGGCGAGAACGTGGTCGACGCGCTTGTACATATCGATCCGTACAGCGAAGAGCGCGTAAGGCGCGGCGATATCAAGACTCTGGAACGCTAGTCCGCGTCCTATCTTGTACTATTCCAAGATGGTACTAATCCAAGATGGTACTAATCGGAGTGCGCTTTTGCGCCTTTACAAGGTTATATTGAATGTAATGCGCAAAAAAGGAGCGTCCCTATGATAGTAGACGAGCGTTACAAACTGAATAATGGCCAGAGGATTCCGAAGGTTGCCTTGGGAACTTGGCAAGTGAGCGATGACGAGGCGGAAGCTGTTGTCGAGTCTTCGATCGCTGCCGGCTACAGGCATATCGATACGGCTATCGCCTACGGGAACGAGGCCGGTGTCGGGCGTGGTATTCGAGCGGCCATGGAAACGCAGGGACTGCACCGTGAAAGCATTTTTGTCACGTCCAAGATTCCCGCCGAAGTCAAGACGCACGATGGCACGGTCGCCTGCATCCAGGAATCGATGGAACGCCTGGATTGCTTCCATACCGACATGATGCTCATTCACGCGCCCAAGCCGTGGGACGAGATGTGGAAACCGGGCCATAATTATTTTGCCGAAAATCTCGAAGTGTGGAAGGCCCTCGAAGAAGCTTATGCGGCGGGCAAGTTCCGCGCCATCGGCGTTTCGAATTTCGATGTCGACGACCTGAAGAACATCATGGACGAATGTTCCGTGATGCCCGCGGTGAACCAGGTGCGCGTACATATCGGGCATATCCCTTACGAGCTCATCGAGTTCTGCGAGCAGAACGGCGTCCTGGTGGAGGCGTATTCGCCGAATGCCCACGGGAACCTCGCGAACGTGCCCGCGATATGCTCGATGGCCGCGAAATACGACGTGTCCGTTCCGCAGCTTGCGAGCCGCTTTATCCTGCAGCTCGGGCTGTTGCCGCTCCCGAAGTCGACGCACGAGGAGCGCATATTGCAGAACGCCGACCTCGATTTCGAGATTCTGCCTGCCGACATGGCGGAACTTTTGGAAATCGACGGATTGTAGTTCCCGGAAAAGTGTAAATTTAGGGCATGAGTTTATTGAATCGTGCTTTTGCGAAAGCCGCCGCGGTCTCTACGGTGGCGCTCCTGCTTTGCGGGATTTCTTACGCCGAGGTGAACCTGGCCGTCCACAAGGAAGTTCTGCCCAACGGGCTTACGGTGCTCTTGCACCCGAACAAGCAGGCCCCGACGGTGAGTTGCCGCCTTTTTTACGTGACGGGTTCCGTACACGAGGTCCCGGGCAAGTCGGGGCTTGCGCACATCCTGGAACATGAACTCTTCAAGGGTACCCACAAGGTTGGCATCCAGGACAGCGTCGCCGATGCGCGCTTCATGGCTGTGCAGGATAGCCTGCAGGCGCTCATTCGCCCGGCAAAACTTGCGGGCGATACCGCGACCGTCAAGAAGCTTACCGCCGAACACGATTCCGTGCTGAACGAGCACCGCAAGATTTTCGTGAAGGACGAACTGTGGGGCGCCTACCAGGCCGCGGGCGGCACGGGCCTCAATGCTTTCACGACCGACCTCATGACGGCCTACATCGTGACGCTCCCCAAGAACAAGGTCGAGCTGTTCATGTGGCTTGAGTCTGACCGCATGCAGAATGCGGTGCTCCGCGAATTTTATTCCGAACGCGACGTGGTGCGCGAAGAGCGCCGCATGCGCTACGATGACAAGCCGACGGGCCGCTACTACGAGACGCTGAACTCGCTCATATACGAAGCTTTCCCGTACCGTGTGCCGACTATCGGCTGGCCGAGCGACATCGCGAACCTGACCCGCGAAATGGCCGACGAACATTACCGCAAGTATTACAAGCCGCGCAACGCCATCCTCGTGCTGGCGGGCGATCTCGATACTACCGCGACGATGCAGATGGTCAAGAAGTACTTCGGGCCGATTCCCGCGGGCGAGGCATTTCCGCCGCTCACGGTGCGCGACCCCGAACAGGTGGGCGAGAAGCGCTTTACGCAGGTGCGCCCCGACGCGCCGAACCTCTACACGCTCGTATTCAAGACACCGGAAGTCGGCGACCCTGAAATCTATGCGCTCGACATCGCCGAAGGCGTGCTGAACGGCCGCTCGGGCCGCCTCTACAAGCGCCTGGTGGAACAGGAAAAGCTGGCGGTGAGCGTAAGTGCGGGCAATAGCCCGAACAAGTACGTCTCCGAATTCTCCGTGCGGGTGAACATGCGCCCCGATGCGGACCCAGCCAAGGTCGAAAAGATTGTGTGGGAAGAACTCGAGAAACTCAAGAACGAACCCGTGAGCGAACGCGAATTCCAGAAAGTGAAGAACCACGCCTATGCAGGCCTGGTGCGTAGCTTTACCGACATGGAAAATGTCGCGACGATGCTTGCGTGGTACGAGATGTACGGTGACTACCGCATCTTCCTGAACTGGGCCGGGGAACTCGAGAAAGTTTCCGCGGCGCAGGTGCAGGAAGCCGCCAAGCGCACCTTCCTGCGTGAAAAGAGCGTCGCCGGGTTCCTGCTGAAGAAGTAGGCTCGGCGCCGCGCTCCTTAATCGTTAATCATCCGTTCGTAGAACTTGCGGTACATGTCCTTCTCGTCGGTCTTGCGGACGGCGATGGCGTCCTGCGGGTGACGGTTGAGCATGCCCGTGATCATCTGCGGGATGATGTAGCCCCATTCATACTTGCTGTGCAGCGGCAGGAACAGTTCCTGGATGGCGTCGAGAACCGGACGCAGGTCGTACTTCGGGTTCTTGAGGAAGGAGAGGAGCAGTTCGGTGGTGCAGTTGCCTGCGCCGCGTCCCATGCCCGACACGGAACCGTCGAGGTAGTCGACATGGTTGATGATGGCCTGGATCGTGTTGGAGAAGGCGAGCTGCTGGTTGTTGTGACCGTGGAAGCCGAACTTCTTGCCCTTCACGATTCCCTTGTAACGGTTGAGTTCCTTGTCGATGTCTTCCTGGTAGAACGCGCCGAAACTGTCGACGAGGTAGAGCACGTCGGCCTTGCATTCTTCCTGCACCTGGTGGAGCGCTTCGTCGAGTTCCGGACCGCGGTCACGGCTCACGGCCATGATGTTGAGCGTCGTCTCGTAGCCCATGTCGTGGAAGGCGTTCACCATGCTGATGCCCTTGTCGATGTTCTTCACGTAGCTTGCCACGCGGAACATCTGGTACGGGCTTTCGGAGGCGGGCTTCACGGCGTCCATGTTCACGCGGCCCACGTCGGCCATCACGGCCATCTTCATCTTGGAATCGATGCCGTCCTTCACTTTCCACAGGAGGTCGTCGTCGCAGAACTTCCACGGACCGTATTCCTTGGGGTCGAAAAGTTCGGGGGAGTTCTTGTATCCCATTTCCATGTAGTCGATGCCGGCTGCGGTGAGGAGTGTATAGAGGCGGCGGACGAATTCCAGGGAGAAGTCGTGCTTGTTGACGAGGCCGCCGTCGCGGATGGTGCAGTCGAGGACTTTGATGCTTTCGTAGTACATGGTTAATTCCTTTTGTTGTGCAGCCAAACATAGATTCTGCGGATACATTGGTCAAGTGGGTGTGAAAGCAGAATTTCAAAAATGTGGTTAATTAACGCAAATTTGGCGTAGAAAATAGAAAGATTGCTTAAATTGATGTAATTTTGAAGTGCTGTTTTTGAAAAATCTGGTGGAAACGATCGCCTTTGGCAGCCAGAAAGGGGAAGCGGGGGCTTTCGTACCGGCGTAACCGTATGGTGGAAATTATAGGATTTTTTATAATTAACGCAGATTGTGCGTAGATTAAAATCACGTAATTCGGTTCAGTTTCTTACCGTCTATCCGCTTTTTGTTCCATTAATATAGATTTGGAGCATGAAAAACAAATTAATTCTCGCCTCCTCCCTGTTGGCCCTCGCTGTAGGCAGCGCCTGGTCCAATTCGTTCTTCTACTTCAACCAGGTCGGCTACGATGCCGGCAAGCCCATCAGCATCATCGTCAAGAGCGATAGCGAGCTCGAAGGCGCCGAATTCAAGTTGATGTCTAGCGGCAATGCCGTCCAGACGGGTAAGCTCTCGAAGGGTACCAATCCGGACAACTGGGTAAACAACGGTAAGTTCTATGTCGCGACTCTCGAAAGGGGCGTTGCCGCAGGTTCCTACACGCTGCAGATTACCGAGAACGGACAGCCGGTCAATTCGGGTGAATTCAAGGTGGCAGAAAATGCGCTTGCGACGGCGACGCTCGGCGCGGTGCTCGACTACTTCTACGACGACCGCGCGGTGAACTCGACCATCGTGGGGTGGGATTCGAAGCTTCCGGTGTACAACGGCGGCGGCAAGTCTCTCGACGTGCATGGCGGCTGGTACGATGCGAGCGGTGACGTGAGCAAGTACCTCTCTCACCTTTCCTACGCGAACTACCTGAACCCGCAGCAGATCCCGCTGACGGCATGGGTGCTTGCCCATACGGCGGAGCACATCCCGACACTGCTCGGCAAGACGACGAGCAAGGCGAAGACAGCCGAAGAGGCTGCTTTCGGTGCGGACTTCCTGGTGCGCATGCTCGACGAGCAGGGCTTCTTCTACATGACCGTGTTCGATGTGTGGGGTAACCCTCTGTCCAGCCGTGAAATCTGTGCGTTCACTGGCGAAGACGGAAAGAAGACTACCGATTACCAGACGGCCTTCCGCGAAGGCGGCGGCATGGCGATCGCGGCTCTGGCCCGTGTTTCGATGCTCCGCGTGAATGGCGACTTTACTTCGGAACAGTATTTGGAAGCTGCCAAGAAGGGCTATGCCCACTTGTCCGAAAAACAGAGCATCGGCGGAAACTGTGCCTACTGTGACGACGGCAAGGAAAACATCATCGACGACTACACGGCACTCCTTGCCGCCACGGAACTCTATGCGGCGACAGGCGAAGACAAGTATAAGACGGACGCGGACAAGCGCGCCGCAAGCCTCACGGGACGCCTGAGCACTGATGGCTACTTCTGGAGCGACGACGCCAAGACCCGTCCGTTCTGGCATGCGAGCGATGCCGGCCTCCCGCTCATCGCGCTCATCCGGTATGCTGAAGTCGAATTGAGCCGCTGTACCGGAGGATGCAGCAGTACCGTGGATGTGAACGATGCTGTTAAGAAGCATTACAACTGGCTCTTGTCGATTACGAACAAGGTGGACAATCCGTTCGGCTATGCCCGCCAGACGTTCAAGACCGGGGGCAGCATCAAGGACGGCTTCTTCATTCCGCACGACAACGAGAGCAACTACTGGTGGCAGGGCGAAGACGCCCGCCTGGCAAGCCTTGCCGCGGCTGCCGTTTATGCTTTCAACGCTTTGGACCTGGACGGCTCCGAGGGCGTGGACAAGTATGCGACTGACCAGCTCGACTGGATTTTGGGAAAGAACCCGTATGCCACGTGCATGATGTACGGCTTCGGCACGAAGGTTCCCGAAAAGTATGACGGCCAGTCCGAATTCGATGCGACGCTCAAGGGCGGCATCGCGAACGGCATTACCGGCAAGAATACTGACGGTTCGGGCATCGCCTGGGACGATGACGGCGTTACTGCGGTGGGATTCCCCTACGATGAACCCTGGCATAACTGGCGCTGGATTGAACAGTGGCTCCCGCATAGCACCTGGTACCTGATGGCTCTTGCGACTCGTTACGACGAGAAAAATGTGTCGATTTTGCCGACGACGTCTGTCCCGCACAAGACAGTCGCACCGGCAGGTGTGCTGAATGTGCGCTTGCAAGGGCGACTCCTTTCGATTGATGCGTCGGGTGCGCAAGCCGATGCGGACGTTTCGATTGTCGGCATGAACGGTGCGAAGGTCGCATCGGGTGCGCTCCATGACGGTCGCGCGACGGTAAGCCTGGAATCCGTGAAGAGCGGAATCTACATGGTCAAGGTCGCAGGCCTTGGCGCAAGGAAGATTGTGGTCCGCTAAAAAAGCGGGGGAGTGAAATGGGAAAATCGTGGATGCTTGCGGGCCTTCTGCTGCCCGCGGCATTGTATGCTTCACCTCTGGATCCGGATGCCCGCCGTGTTTTCATCAACGGCGGCGATACACTCGTATTGCAAGATCTGGGCGATGAACATTACAGCGAGACGCGTACGGATGACGGCTTCCTGGTTGTCGGTGATGGCAAGGGAACGCTCTATTACGCGGGTGAAGACGGCAAGCCCTCGAAATTCAAGGCGAAGGGTGCGCACAAGCGCAGTTCCGCTGAAAGGGCTTTCCTGAACGGACTCGACCGCGACAAGGTATTCAAGACACACCGGAAAAAGAATCTCGTTCGGGACGGCATCGCCGAATCCGGAGACGAACCGCGGGAGGCGCGTGCACCGTGGGTGCCGACGCTGTCTGCCCCGAGGCCGTCCGTGTTGCCCGCTTCGCATCATTCGTCCGGGGAACTCTATTTCCCGATCGTGCTCGTGGCGGGCGAAGCGGACAACCGGGAGAATCTGGATTCCGCAGGCATGTATGCGCGACTGAACCAGGAAGGCTATACCGAAGACGATTACCTGGGTTCCGTGAGGGATTACTTTATCGACCAGTCTTCCGGAGTGTTCAAGCCGCACTTTGACGTGTTCTTGGTGAGCGAGAGCGAACCCTTCGAGAGCTATATCGGGAAAAAGGAAGCCCAGCTGATGAAGAGGGCCCTCCTCTCGATGCTCGAGAAGTATCCGGAGTTCGATGCATCGAAATATGATTCGGACAAGGATGGCGAAGTCGATGCATTCGGCGTGCTCTATGCGGGAGAACGCTACTATTCGAAAAACGATGCGAGCCAGCATCTGGGCGGCTTCAAGACGACCTTGAAAAAATACAGCGCGGTCGTGGAGGCGAACGACGGGATCATATTCAACACGTGCTTCATTATCGACCAGGGCAAGAGCCATATCTCGCAGTTTCTTCACGAATTCAGCCATACGATGGGCCTCAAGGACCATTACTGCGTGTGGGCGAGCTGGTGTACGGCAAGCTTTTCCGACAGCTCCTACCAGGCTCCGGGTACGCATGCGTGGGACGTGATGGCGACGGGCCTGTACAACGGCAATTACAGGAAACCGCCCAACTACAGCGCGTTCGAACGCAACTTCATGGGATGGCTTAATTATACCGATATGGAAGACGATGATCAAGTGAAAGTCCTGCCGCCGCTGGGGTCTGACAATTTTGCGTTGATGTCGAAAGTGAACGACAACGAATGGTACGTGTTCGAGAACCGCCAGATGGAGAAGTGGGATTCGGGACTCCCGAACCACGGGATGCTCGTATGGCATATCGATTTCAAGCTGAGCGTATGGAATGCCGATTCCCTGAACGACCATGCGGGCCATCAGCGCGTGGATATCGTCGAGGCGGGCCCCTATTGGGTGCTTTCGCAAAACGGGGGATACTACACTACCAATGGTAATGGCGCGAGGATGAAGGATGACCCGTTCCCCGGAAGCCAGAACGTGACGGAACTTTCGCCGGTGTCCGCGTGGGACGGCTCCGCGGTGCTCGACGGGCTGTTCAATATCGTCGAAAAAGATTACAATGTGTGCTTTGCCGTGAAGGAAGGCATCGTGGTGAGGGAATGTGAATTCGTTCCGCCGCCATCGAGCAGCTCGGCTTCCGAGTCTTCGAGCAGTGCGGAATCGGAATCTTCGAGCAGTTCGGAGCCGGAATCCAGTTCGGCGCTCGCACCGTCTAGCAGTTCCGCTCTCGAATTGTCGAGCAGTTCGAAACCGGAGTCTTCGAACAGCTC
>Ga0310695_10012955_pt1 | contig 11566 bp, 5 predicted proteins | sample RumenRJG_04DNA_FD_203882 | JGI IMG/M metagenome (GOLD analysis project Ga0310695, IMG submission 203882) | Bovine rumen microbial communities from Lethbridge, Alberta, Canada - RJG_04 (v2) (version 2) | ecosystem: Host-associated > Mammals > Digestive system > Stomach > Rumen | place: Canada... | reverse complement strand
TCTGCTAGCAATTGCTAACCATGCATTAAATTACACCTCGTCAAACTCCTTAACGTTGCTGCGCTTCAATGAAAAAGCTGTTCATCTTCATGGTGAAGACACCCACTTGCTCAAGCATCAGCGGGGGCAGAAATCCTTGTCCATTTGCAACAGTGTAGACCAGTTTGCTCAATCTCTTCAGTGGGTTTTGCTTGAGATATTCCTCGGCCTGTTGGCGGCACTACAGCATGCGCTGTTGTGCCCAGTCCCACAAACCTTGCGCCCTCTCGAGGTCGCTGCTCCCCAATTCTTCAATATTCACCATAGTCGTGTCATTGTTTAACAGTTACTACAATTCTAGTGCAAAGAATCATTAATTTCACCTGTTTCAGGATCCACAAAAAAGCGGCTCTCTTCGGTCAGAATGTCCATGCATAGATATTTTTGAGGATTCATGAACTTCACTTCGTCATCAACAAAATCGTCAAATCGTTGGCAGACTTCATCATAATTCAAAGCATAACATTCAAGTTCCACATATGCTGTTCTGGCTTTGATAATAGCAGTAGTGCCATCATTGTAAACAACAGGCCCTTCGATTACAAGAATTTCTTCCCTAGAGCCTGTTAAGGCTTCGACAAATTCGTCAAGCTTTTCGTCAATTGAAGGCATTATCTCCTCGTATCTATAGATAGATCCTATTTTAAATTTTTCGCTTGTTGTGTCCATATATTCTTTCGAGGTGCAAATTCACATTCTCAGATTCACGCTACAATGGCAACTACAATTATTTATAGCCCCTGCGCTAGTTAGCGCGGGGGCTATGGGTTACTTGGAGATTGTGTCGGAGACTGCACGCAGGGTCTCGACTAGATGACCCAACTTGGCATTCTGTGGCAGATCGAGTTGGTAGCCCAGCGATGAAGACGTCTGGCTCTTGGTCTTAAGCAGCGCTGAAAGGCGATGGCCATGTTCGGCCGACACGAAACAGATGTCATCCATCTCAACGTTATCCATACTGCCCATGTTGATGAGCACATTTCCCATTGCTCCTATAGTGCCATGGCTTGAAATATCCGACAGGTAATGCAACTTGACAAACTCATGGCCATCCTGCGTACTGAAACAGCCCAGCAAATCGTGGTTGGTCGCAGCAAAGACTTTGACCAATTCAACACCATCATTACGCCAACCATTCTTATATCGTCTAAGCTCAGTCTTGTCGTGCAGCATGCCGGCCTTCACTTTGTTCACACGTCCATCGGCATAGACCAAGACGAGATATCTGTCGGGCACAGGTGTGTTGATGGGTATGCTATACTTTAGACTGCTCACCTTCAGTTGATTGCGAGACCACGACCAGTCACCATTGTTAAATAGGTTGATATAGTAACTGCCTCGCCCCACACGCTGCATACCGACCTTAGCCAGTTTGGCTGGCTCAACTTTGGGCACCACAGGCTCTGTGCTGGTGATGGCCTCGCCCGCATCATCATCGTCAGGCAACCCATCGCCATCATTGTCCTGAGCAGGGGTCGGCTCGTACTTCATACTTTCAGGACGTGCATAGCCCGACTTGTCTAGCACCAGTTTAACGATGGCCTCACCTCTCAAGAGCATGGTTCTATTTCCCATTCGTTTGTATCCCATGAAACCATCATACCAGATGATAAAATTTGATGGTTCACACTTCAGCTCACAGATGGTGTGACCCTCATGCTCGGTGAAAGTGATAGTGACATAGTGCTCGGCAACATGGCCCAGATGACGAGTGATGGACGAACGCAACTTGTTCTCATATCCATCCTTATTCTTATGATAGGTGTAGTCATCTTTCTCCGATGAGTTCAGATAGATGTATTCATGTTCAATTCCGATGGGCTCTCCATTGTCGTTAACACCGATATAGAGAGTTCCACCCTGGGCATTCATGAAGCCAGCAATCGTTTGCAAGATGACTTTCATCTGCGTGTCCATATCCATTTCGGTCGCTCCAGCGGGATATAGGATTGTTGACTTAAACTCACGCACAGAACTCTCCTCGCCAAATTCGCCTGCGGGATTCTCTTGTTCTAGCGGTAATTCGATGGCATCAACAGTGGGTTCAACAGCAGGCGGTGTCTCAAGTTTCAGCCTAGTATTATTATTCTCCTTGACGACAATACCAGTGACATTGAGTTCCAACTCATCACCAGGTTGTAGCGACTCTTGCTGTTTATCTGGTTTAAGCATGTGCGTCATGCCGAATGCATCGCGCACAACCAAGAACAATTTGTCATTGAGAGTCCTCAACTCCTCGACCTGGAAGGAGTGCACCTTCGCGATTCCCTTCTTGGCATCAGGATAGAGGTAGCCCAAAATCTGCTCTCGGTCTTGCTGGAGCGACAGCCCACTGCCTTTCCACACAGCCTTGACATAGCACCGAATCATCTGAATCGGCACCTTGGGCGACGACCAGTCCCAATCGGTCTGGAATTCATAGGCTCGAACTGTAAAAGTTGCGCCCTGCCTATCTTTCAGTTTTATTCTTCGCTCACCTAAACCAGTGACTAAGAAATCGTAAAATTCACCGACTTTGTAATTCATAGAGAAACAACTACTATTTGTGAAAAACAACTATTAGATTGGTGGTTCAACCAAAAAAGTGATGCGGCCTCGATCAAGTTCGGTATAGGGTCCAACGGGTGGTAGGTCTAGGTAGAGGCGACCCGCCAATTTCACATCGCCATCATTGGCACGAGAGTCATCATTGGTGCTGATCAGGTAGGCTGTGCGATTCATGCCGGCACTTTTGAACAAGAAACTGTCTTGCTCATATTTCTCTGACAATTGATACAGTTTTGAGAAAAAAGCGCGCGAGTCATGCGTCCCGTCATCATAGACAAAGAAACTGTCTTCGTGGCTGGCCTCCAACTCTCTTGCCTCGCGGAAACATCCATCGACTCGCAGATAGTTCAACCCCATGGAGTCCATATCATCTTGTAGCTTTGCATTCATCATGACGTTTTGGTCATGAGTGCGTGAGGCTCTGAAAGCTGTCAGGATGGCACAGTCATGTTTCAAGAAACCCGTCTCGGCTTGTCGAGAATCAAAGGTGGCACCCTCGTGCGGCGGGAACACTTCTATAGGTTGCTGCACAATGCCGCCTTGAAATAAATCGTCTAAAATAACCCTTGTTTCATCGACATAAAGAGACCGAAGCCTTTCGTATATTTTTAGTATTTCTTCGTGAGTCATAACTCTACAAATCAAACGTATTACTCGTAAATAATCATCATTTGGCGCGGTATCAGCTTCTATCTAGACTGAATAAACAGCAAATACTGGTTGAGGGCTGCCGTCATGGCGTTATGCTTGCGGGCATTCTCTTCCATAAACGCGCTTGACGATGTCAGGATGCCGATGCACAGCGAAACGTCCTCTGGCGTCGTGTAGCTGAATATTGAGTCGGCGTTAGCATCGACCTCTTGATTGATGAACTGGCGGACTGCGTTATCGAGCGTACTGGTGTAGCTCTTGGCCGTGCCCTCTGTTTTCATCCGGCTCAGGTAGTTGCGGAACTGCTCTTTAATGGGTAAATTCCACTGTGCCGCCTCAACATCAATGACAGGCTTATCGTTCGTCATGCGGGGTGTGTCCGTCGTATCATCGTCCCACACAATCTTGATGCCGAGTTTAGGCATGAATTCATTGAGTGCCAGCAGGTCTTTTTCCTTCTGGGTATTACTCAACTGCGTCATCACGTAGAAGCCGTCAACAAGCCTCTGCGGCGAGTTCCCGTCCGAAGACCTGACCGTTTCTTCCCTTTCCACGATGCAAACGTCTTTACCATCCACCCGGTGCCAGGCACCATGTCGGTGGCGATTATTACAGATGGTCTCAAGTCCGATTTTCTGTAATGCTCGCAGCCATGTGGTAACGGCTCTCTTTTCATGGATAACAGTGCCGTCGGCGAAGGCGACAGTGAAGCCAATGGATTTGGAACGGGTGATTTGAGATGCTGCCTCTTGCCCCTGCTGTTCCGTAACGACGGGGGACGGCTCCTGCAAGTGTTCCTCTTTACTTGGTGGGGTGACGGCAACTGTCCCGTTCCCAACCTTCACGCTCTGTACTGTGTTACGCGTGAAGCTCATCACCAACGCACCATCAGGATCATAATTGATGTTGATGCTTAACGGCGACTTCACTTCTCTAATGATTGGCTCAATGGCCTGAAGAAGCTGCGGTAACGTCTCTTCCCTAAGAATGCGCTCTTCCAGCTGTTCCCACTCAATGATATTCAGGACAGGGACATCATCGGTCTTCTCCTCAATCGCTTTGCGGTGGGCATAGTATTGTGATAACTTGCTCATAATACTTTAATTGTTAAAATCGATGTATCCAATGGTGTCACGTTCCTCCTGGGTCAAGCCATATAGGTCAAATATCTTCTGATCGATTGCTTTAGCCTTGTCGTCTGTGTATTCGCGCTGAATATCCAACACGAGCTCACGAAAATCGGAATCCACCTCATCAGAAACTTCCTTCACTGGAATCTTGTCAAAGAAGATTTTGCGAAGTTCCCGGGATCCACCAAATAATGGTGGGAAGTTATCCATGAAACAATACTTAAACAATGATGAATTTAAAAATGCCACTAGATAGTGTAAATGACGACCTGTCATGAAGAACGATTTATCATTATGTAGAAAATGAACATCTTCATCATACACAAACGGCATGAATTTGGTCATGTTAGGATAGATGATTTTGGGTCCATAAAAGGCCTCCAAGTATGCACAACTTCTCAAGTTATAGGGCGTATCTCCTTTATCTCCACGTCTTGATAGTCTGTCCCAGTGAGCGTCTAGATGATGCTTCAAGGCTGGATAATCTTCTATGTGAATGCGTTCCAGATGCCCTGGTATACCATTGTGAGTGTTTATCATCCACAAGTTTGCCCATTCATAGCCGTATTTGCGAATATCTTTGCCTCGAAGCATCTTGCGGATGAGTGACTCTGTTCTCTTCCGCTCGTCATCATCGGCACAGTCCTCTAAAATGGCGTCACGTTGTTCTGTCGTTATAAAGAAAGCAGGATTGTAACCGGTTTTGATGCCATAGTTTATATCAATGTTCCAATCTTCAAGAGGAATGCCTTGCGACTCAACCTTTTTCTTGAGAGCACGTTCAAAATCAGATTTGATTACCCAGCTCTCATCGCCTTCAAAACGACAGTTTATGGAATGTGTTGTGAAATAGGTCGCTATGATGGAGGGATTATTAAAGTCTTCTTGGGTTTGTGCCGCCATGAGCATGTGATCATTCTCTGCTCGACGGAACGCAAGAATGTTAGTCATCACACATGCGCTTTCAAACACATGCGTCTCGTTAAAGTCGATTAACAGCAGCGGGGAAGTACACAATGTAAGAAATTGGCGCAGACCCTGACCATAGGCTGCACGCATCCACTTATTAGAAGTGATATAGTTCAATATACCACCTTGTTTGAGCAACTGCCAGCCTCTCTCATAAAAAAGGCAATAGATGTCTCCACCGCGCAAGAATGTCTTATAGTCACATGGTTCGTAGAGGTCAGCGAGTTTCCCACTATCCGCTTGAAGCTGAATGTAAGGAGGATTGCCTATCACGATGTCAAACCCGTCAGTGATGCCGAACATCCACTCCAGATCGAAGAACGGCGATACGGAGTTCTGGTCGTATGGATTCCACTTCGTGACTTCCAACACAGCAGCCTCGAAACCCGATGGCACAGTCTTGTTCATTTCACGCTGGATGTCCTCATCACATTTCTTGATGCGTTGTTGCAACTCCAATCGCTTGGGCTTATTCTTATCGACGGTAATGACTTGAGTCTGAGTATTATCGTCGAAGAGTGAGGCTTGCAAAGATTGGGTCTCTTCCACCAAGTTCTCCTCAAGGAACCGAGTTAACTCGGCTTCGGCCTTAGCCTTGATATCCCTGAACAGGGCGATACGCTCCTCATCAGGTTCGCCGACCAACTTGGTGATACACTGGTGAATCTTCTCACGCATCACGTTATCCTGCTTGCGTAAACGTTTCTTCTCGTTACGCTTGCGTGTATAGAAATGGCGGCGACGGATAGCCAACAGATCATTCTTTAGCTGCATCAGCACAGAGTTGGCGGTCCAGTCCTCGTTATACTTGTGGATGTCAGCATCAATCAGGGTGTTGGCAGCAACAAACTTGGACTCCAGGTTGGGAAGCGTCTTAATCCCGAAGTTGTGCTCAGGATCATCATGGCGTATGTCGGTCTGCTCGCAGATGAGTGAAATGAAGAAACGCAGGCGGGTGATGAGCATGGCGATGGGTTGGATATCGACGCCATAGATGCACGACTCAATGATGTAGAGTTTGCGCGTGTAATCGGGCGATTTTAAATTTTCATCAAATGTTCGCTCAATCTCCAGCAACTTTTTCTGGCGCTCCTCTTCATTGTCGATGCCGAAGGCGCGTCGGCTCTCATCCACAGCCATATTAAGCAGTACGTCTTTCCACTGGGTGTTATCGGGATCCACCTGACGCAAGATATGGACCATCTGCTGGAGCATACCCATTGGGAATGCACCTGAACCACACGCCGGGTCAAGAATTTTGCAAGTAAACAGTGAATGTAGAATGTCGTGTTTCTGTTTCTCAGACAGCTCAACGTGCATCTCGCTGAAATCCATCAGCTGGCGGTATTGAGGCTCCAGTTCTTCGCCGACAGTCCGCTTCAAGTGAGCCACCAGCGACTCATTGACCATATACTGCACAATCTCACGAGGCGTGTAGAACGAGCCGCTCTGGTTGCGGGCGGTCTCTCGTGTCTCGGGGTTGTAGGCACCAAGCAGGTTCTCGAATACCTTACCCAGCAGCTCGGGGTCAAGGGCTACCTGCACATCCTGGGGGGTATTCTCCTCGATGGTGAATACATACTTGTTGAATATGGACAGCAGGCCGCGCGTGGGCTCGAAGAACAGGATATTAGGCACCACGGCACGGTACTTATAGGTGCCGTCCTTGAACTTAGCTGCGTTGCGGCTGAAGCCGTCATTGTAGAAACGGCGCTCCACACCATCAAAGGTGGCATTCTTGTCCTGGCACTCAAAGAGACCGCAGTTCAGGAAGGGTACTGTAGCGAACATGTCGATAACTTCCTGCTTGCTGATAGAGAACAGTTCTTCGTAGCGATAGAGGTTCTTGCAGTCTTGCTCGTTGGATTCAGCAAAACCTCTAACTTCACCATCCTCAATAATGGGACGATTGAGCGTGCCGAAGAAAAGGTTCTGAATAATGGCATTATAGTAGGTGCCCGAAGTGGTGCTCTGTGAGTCAAAATCTTTGAGAATGCTTGCGACATAGCTTTCATCAAAAATTTCAGACGGCACAAGCCCTTTCTGCTTGATGAACCACACAAACATCAGTCGTGTGATTAACCGTATCACCTTAGTATCGATATCTTCACGGTCATCTTCCTGAACCGTCGGATCATTGGGGAACGAAACCTTTGCCTCAGGGTTGACAGCCCACTGATACCAATTAAACAGGTCGTTATAGAAATTCTGTGTCAGCAGCTCGGAGTTAAAGGTTTCCATCCACGTGGCGTATAACTCGTCGAAAGAGTTGCATTTCCCAAGTTCAAGCCTTGACAAGATCTCCAAATGTCCACGATGAGGGTTGGTGCAATCAATGTTTCGGAGCATGGTCACCTTGCCAGCTTTTTCTCCTTGATGCCCTTTCTGGACATAGGCAGTACGTTCGCAGGTCGAGAGTGTCAACTGCTGGTCATGCCTGATGAACAACACGACAGGTCGGTTGATCATGCGTCGGTTGAAAGCACGCGTCAAGGCTGCAACCTCTGTTCGTGTCATCTTTGCTGTGATGTCGACCGAGAAAAATGCCATCTCCTGATAATGGTCATTTTTGAGTTCCTCGTCCATTTGTTCAACCGTCTTCACTTGTGGATGTGCCTGCATAAACGTGTCTTGTGTAGCGATACCCACTACACAAATCTCTCTAATCTTGTTGACAAGTTCCTGATTGCTTCTCCTAAAGCGTTCAGTCAGAAAAGCGTCAACCGGGAGATTGGCAGGCGATATGGCCACATACCTGATTGCAAAACAGTCAAGCAAAGACCTGCATGCCTCATGCAAGTCGCGGTCATTGCATGGGGCGATTTCTGCTAGGATTTGCTTTAATCTCTCCATATATTTTATCGTTGGTTATTATCTAGAAATATACTCCCAAACAATGAGGTCGAAATTCTCAATCTTGAATTTTTCATCGACGTTGACTGTAAGGTGAGGCTGCTGTGAGACCGTCCGAGTGCTTGCGAAGAGGTCATCGATGATAGCGTATCCCACTTTGCTAGCCTTCTTCTCTAGCCACTGCTTGATGACATCAGAGAGTCGCATGACTTTCTCGCTATCAGGCTTGAGCAACCATTGCGGCAAGAAAGTGTCCTGGTTGCGGTTCTTGCGCAGGAACTCCAACGCCTCTGCTCGGTTGATTTCCTTGAATGTCGCTCCTTGCTTGCTGTCTAGGGGCTGGCACATGAGCAGAAGTTCATCATAGGGCTTCTTGTCACCAAACTCACGATGTGGATAGCCCAGCACGGCAACGAGGCTCTCGGGGATGTGCTCGAACAAGTTGTCGATGGCACGGAAGCCCGAGAAAGCCCCGTAGGGCATACGGCGATAGAAGTCTTGATGCTTGTCGAGATACTCAAGAAAGTCCTGCCGATAGACCTCAAGCGAGAGGTCGGTAAGCGACAAGGTCTGTGGCGACTCGATGTCCGAGAGGCTATTGTTGCGCAAGTCCTCAAGCATGCGTTGCGCGTTCTTGTCGATGAGCGGGTTGTCCTCAATCATCTTGACATAGGCTTCGTTGACTTCTTGTGTTTCTGACCCAACCACATTCATCACCGCCATGCGGTCAACAACGCGTTTCTGCAGCTTCAGATAAGACTCAACCGACTGGGTGGGCCAGAAATTGACACATTGCACTCGCTGGTTGGGTGAACCGATGCGGTCGATACGTCCAAATCGCTGAATCAGCCTAACGGGGTTCCAATGGATGTCATAGTTGACCTGCAAATCGGCATCTTGCAAGTTCTGTCCTTCGGACAAGCAGTCGGTAGCAATAAGGATGTCAATGGGGTCGTTGAGCAACTTGGCAAATTCTGGCATGTATCGACTGACCAACTGTTTCCACAGGTCATAAGGCACCTGCCAGCGGTCTTTTTCGTCATTATAATATTGGTCTCGGTCAAGACATGCCTCCTGGTACATGTCGTCCCACTTCAGTTCTTTGTACAGTTTGCTATATGGTGCAAAACTGCGCAGCACAGGCACAAAGTCCTTGGTCTTATGGTGTCCAGTCGTGCATACAGACTGCCCTGACACGGCAGCCATACGGCTGTAGCCTCGCAACTTGAGTTCGTCATAGATAAACTTTGCCGTGTCGGTGAATGCTGTGAAAATGACCAGTTTGCGGTTGCTTGATTTCTTCTTCTCCTCGATGAGTTTGACAAGTTCATCAATCTTGACATCATGTTCCTTGCCCTGGCGATAGTCTGTCTCAAAGTGCTGCAATGCGACGTAGATTTCGTTCAGCCGTTTCACATCGCCCTGCAGTGCACGGATGAAACCTCCTAGATTCTGCATCTTACGCAGGTCAATCGTACCCTTTCGCAGCGTGAACATATCGTCGGTGTCATTGGCTTCGTCATCATCGGGAAGTTCAACTTCAATTTCGCCATTGTTAAGTTTCTTCTTAAAATCCAATGCCTTGGCCAGTGTCTGCTGATGTACCTCCAGCACATTCTTGATGGTAATCATGCATGAATACCAACTGCTCTCGAGTCGCTTCATGAACAAGCTGCACATCATACGAACCAAAAAGCGCTCACGGTTGACATCGCTTCCCCAAGTTGTCCTTCCCTCTTTCTTTGCTTCTTTTCTGGTTGCCGGAATAAACAAACTTGGCTGATACGCAGCCAGAAAGAGATCTTCAAAAGCTGCATAGATATCGTCGATTGTCTTGTATTTGCCGAAGTGGTCCAACCCCCTATCGATGTTGAGTGGCTTCAATTTCTCGGGGAATCCTAAATTCTCGCCCAAAGTGGTCTCAATCATTCTGCGAGTGCGAGCCACAATCAGTTTATCGGTTAGATTGAAGAATCGAGTAGGCAGTTTGGCAACAAATTTTCCAACCGTTCTGTTAGGAGTTTCAGTCCATTGGTTGTATTCTCGTTGGCAAGTTCTGAAAATATTAGACAATGACTCTATGTCGAACTCCTCGCCACTGAAAGCACGGTCATTGCCTTTGCCAATGAGATTGAATTGTCCCTTCACATCATTCAGCCCTGTGTTAATAGGTGTAGCCGACAGCATGAGCAACTTCACGTCACGAGCGGCCACAAGACTGGGGTTCTGCAACAATTGTGTGAGCAATGTCTGGTAGCGAGTTGACTTCTCATTGCGCAAGTTATGGCTCTCGTCTATGACAATTAGCAGTTTCTTGCGTTTCTGTAACCAACTCAATCGGGCATCCACTTTATTCTCGAGTCTCTCGTCCTGCAAATCGGTGTGATAACGGACTATATACTCGAACTCGTCTTTTTCAAATCGGCTATCCTGTCTGCGCAGATACTGCGTCCAGTTCTGCTTCAGCTTCTTGGGGCAGAACACCACAGTTTCATACCGTTGTTGCTGGAAATATTTGATAACAGCCAGTGCCGAGAAAGTCTTACCAAGTCCTACGGCATCGGCCAGGATGGCACCATTGTACTTTCGCAACATCTTGATGAGCGAGATGACACCTTTCTGCTGATAGTTGAAGAGGGTCTTCCATATCTCGCTTGTCTGCAGCAGAGACATCTCCTGCCTATGTTCAATTGAATCATCAAGGTTTAAGTCAGACCCAAAAAGTTCGAACAGCACCTTATAATAAATGTCATGGGGTGTATAGACACGGAAGATCTGTTCAATCTGCTCGATGAAGAACTCTTTGACATCTTTCTTTGTCTTCTTTCCGTCTGGGCCAGGAATCTCGATGGTGGCGCGCGACACGAGCTTCCACTGGTCCTCGAACCAATCGCGGATGTCTCGCAGTTCGCCTGCATTGCTGTTGCCACGCTCGGCATGATTCAGTTCGATGTTGCTTGTTGCCTTGATGCCGAGGCCTGCCTCGGTGAGGTTGCTGCTGCCAGTGACGAAGAAACTGTCCTCGCTGGGCTTGGCTTTGTCGCGATAGACGTAAGCCTTGGCATGGCAGAAGGCATTTGACACCGAGCGCACCTCAACCGTCTGTCGGCGCAGGAAAGCGACAGCATTCTTAGCATAGTCTGAAAGTCGCAAAGCAGCTGCTATCGAACGATCGCCCTGCAGCAAATCTAACACTTTGTTCATGAAGTCGTCATCGCGAGTCATCTCGGATAAGATGAGGCGATACTTAACATCAGGGTTCAGCTCGGTGTAGAGCGCATGCAGACCCGCAATGGAGAAGAAACCCGAAACGATGTCGAGATTTCCCTGTTGCACATGGTCATGCAGGTAATTCCACACGGTTTGCACCTGACCTT
>Ga0310695_10012952_pt1 | contig 11569 bp, 12 predicted proteins | sample RumenRJG_04DNA_FD_203882 | JGI IMG/M metagenome (GOLD analysis project Ga0310695, IMG submission 203882) | Bovine rumen microbial communities from Lethbridge, Alberta, Canada - RJG_04 (v2) (version 2) | ecosystem: Host-associated > Mammals > Digestive system > Stomach > Rumen | place: Canada... | reverse complement strand
GAGGTGTTCCAGGCGATCGAGCGCCACACGACCGCGGACGCCAACATGAGCCCGCTCGACATGGTCGTCTTCGTCGCCGATGGCATCGAGCCGCTGCGACGGGGTACGATAGGGATACAGGAGACCCGCGACCTGGTGGGCAACGCTCCTCTCGACGAGGTGTTCTGGAAGTCCTTCACGGGCGGCATCATCTACGTCGTCGCAACGGGGCACTACCTCTACCCAGGCACGATCGAGGTCTACAACAAGCTGGTTCTTCGCAGGTCGGCGCGCTAGCGCCCCTGCCCGAAAGGAGATTGCATGGCATCTACACCCCTCGAGCTCGCGAAGGTCGCGGCAGGCGCGGCGGACGAGAAGAAGGCGACCGACATCCTTCTGCTCGACATCTCGAACGTTTCCGACATCGCCGACTACTTCCTCATCTGCACGGCGGCCAACAACCCCCAGATGGACGCCATCGTCGACGGCATCAAGGAGAAGGTCCGCGTCAACTGCCAGGAGAAGCCGCTCGCCTGCGAGGGGCGCGCCAACGCGACGTGGGTCCTTCTCGACTACGGCCCCGTCGTCTGCCACGTCTTCAAGCCCGAGTCGCGCGACTACTTCAGGCTCGAGCGCCTCTGGGGCGAGGGCTCCCGCGTCGAGCTCGACCTCGAGGGTGCCATGCCCGCCAGCGACCTCGACCTCGTCATGGCCGAGGCGTCGGCTGACGGCGCCGCCACTCTCGCCGAGGATTAGTCCTTCGGCTGCCGATGCCCGAAGCGCAGGTCGCGCCCGTACGACAGCGCGTCGGCACCAAACTTCTCGCGCACCTCGTCCGCGGTGACCGATAGGTTGCGCAGGCGCTCCTTGCGCTCATCGGCCTCCTCGTCCCTCGGGGCGAGGAGGTCCATCTGAAACGACACGTCGTCGTCGAACCCGCTCACGCCCACGCCCACGAGGCGCACGGGCGAGCCCTCCGCCCACAGACGGTCGAGAAGAGCCACGGCCTCCTCCCCAAACACGTGCTCGTCATCGGTCATCTCGCTGAGCTGCGAGCGCATGGTGCGGGTGTGCGACATGTCGCGCCTGAGCTTGAGGGTGACGACGTGGCCCGCGAGCCCCTTCCTCCTCAGGCGGCTTCCCACGAGCGCGCTCACGTGCCTGATCGCTGCCACGAGCTCCGCGCGCTCGGTGAGGTCGGTCGGAAACGTCCGCTCGTTCGAGACGGACTTCGGGTCCTCCTCGACGTCGGCTCCCAGCACCTGCGAGCGCTCGCGCCCGGATGCGCGCTCGATCATGCGCGGGCCGTGCACGCCAAAGGCCAGCTCCATGTCGTGGGGGTCGGCGGCCGCGAGCGCCCCGAGCGTGGTGATGCCCATGCCCAGGAGCCTGCGCTCCGTCGCCTCGCCGATGCCGCTCATGGCGCGCACGGGCAGCGGCGCTAGGAAGGACGCCTCGGTCCCGGGCGGCACGACGGTGAGGCCGCGCGGCTTCTGGCGTTCCGAGCCGATCTTGGCGACGGTCTTGTTTACGCCCAGCCCGATGGAGCAGGTGATGCCCAGCTCGGACACGCGCCCCTGGATGCGACGGCAGATCTCGATGGGGCTCTCCCGCGAGAAGCGCCCGGGCGTCACGTCGAAGAACGCCTCGTCGACCGAGACCTGCTCCATGAGCGGCGTCTCGTCCAGGATGATGGACATCACCTGGTTCGACATCTCGCGGTAGCGCGCGAAGTTCCCGCCCGTCCAGATCGCGTCGGGGCAGAGGCGCCTCGCCTGCGCCGACGGCATCGCGGAGTGCACGCCATAGGGCCGCGCCTCGTAGGAGGCCGTCGACACCACGCCGCGTCCGTCGGGGCTGCCGCCCACGATCACGGGCCTGCCACGCCACTCCGGGTGGTCGAGCTGCTCGACGGACGCGAAGAACGCATCAAGGTCGAGCAGGCCGATGGCGGGGCCGTCCCAGTGCAGGAGCGGGTTTGTCAGGCGGGCGTCTTCCATGCGTCAGATTATACGGCTCGGCCCCGACATGGCGAGAAGAGCGTGCCCTCGGGGCGCGGCACCGTCGCACCAGGCTCGGACGGCGCGCCTCCGGCGCGAACTCGCCTGGCACGACGGTGGCCGTGCCCGCGTTGCGTCCTTCTGCCAGCGCGCGTCGTCCCGAACCGACTCTGCCAAGACCGATGTAGTCGAGAGCTGTTCAGGTTGGCGGGTTTCGCTGCAAAACCACCCTGCCGTGGCAAGATTCACTCCTGCGTGATGCAAAAAGCATGTTCCATGGCAAGGTCTGGGTGCTCTTGGAGCGTCAGGCGAAGGGCCTTCCTCGTGCTTTCCTGGTCAAACTTTAGTCGTGCGAGGAGGTTTGCACTGTCTGGCTTGCCATGGAGCCCCGTTTTTGCACTGACGAAGTCGAAATCTTTCCATAACGGATGTGTTTTGCACGAGAGGAGGGGCTGCCCGCGCGGCCTCCCGTGGCGTCAGGCGAGTTCACGCTGCAGGCGCGCTGTCCGAGCCCTGGCGTCACGGGATGCCGCGCGCCCGAGGGCATGCTCTTCACGCCCGGCGCCGTGGCTAGATGACGACCGTGAAGGTGGTGCCGTCCTGCTCGGTGCTGGTCGCCTTGATGGTGCCGCCGTGGGTCTCGGCGATGGACTTGGCGATGGCGAGGCCGAGGCCGAAGCCGCCCGTGGACTCGCTGCGCTCGCGTGACTTGTCGGAGCGGTAGAAGCGGTCGAAGATGTGCTCGAGGTCGTCGGGGTCGATGGGGTCGCCCTGGTTGGTGACGGAGTAGCGGGCCTTGGAGCCTTCGCGGGCGAGCTCGAGGCGGATCACGCTGTCGGGGGCGGCGTACTTGCAGGCGTTGTCGATGAGGATGCGCACGAGGCGCTCGATCCACGCGCGGTCGCCCTTGATGTGCACGTCGGGCTCGATGTGGGCGTCGATGGTGCAGCCGTGCTCGAAGGCGACGGCGTCGAACTCGAGGGCGCTCACGTCGACGATCTGGGAGAGGTCGAGGTCCTCGCGCTGGGTCTCGGGCGCGATCTGGGCCGCGCCCTCGTCGGCGCGGGCGAGCTGGAGCAGGTCGTTGACGAGGGACTTCATGTGGGAGGCCTCCGAGGCCGTGCTCTCGACCCAGCGTCGGCTCTCGGCGGGGATGGCCTCGTCCTTCATGAGGATCTCGGTGTTTGCGAGTATGACGGCGAGCGGGGTCTTGAGCTCGTGCGAGGCGTCCGCGACGAAGCGGCGCTGGCCCTCCCAGGCCTCGGCGACGGGCGCGAGCGACCAGGCGGCCAGCACGTAGGTGATCCCGAAGAGGACGAGAAGAGCGATGGCCGCGATCTGCGCGTCACGAACGATGAGCTCGTGCATGGCGCTGTCGGCGTCGGTGGTGTCGACGATGGCGATGCGGACGCTGCCGTCGGCGAGGGTCCTGGACATCCAGGAGACGTGCGCCTCGGCGTCGTCGCCGGAGGTCGCGCTCGTCGAGAGGACCTCGCTGACCACCGACTTGAGGACGGACTGGTTGATGTAGACGCCGCCGTCGCTCGTCTGGAGGATGACGCCGTCGGAGGAGACGAGCACGCCGAGGGCGAGCATGTTGCGTCCGCGATCGCCGCCGCCCTCGCGGTCGCGCTGCGGGGCGCCGATGGTGGGCACCGAGTCGATGTCGCCGGCGAGGTTGCGCTCGAGGGCGCCGATGATGATGTTCCTCTGGCTCGAGTAGGAGGAGTAGAGCGAGATCGCCAGCGACGCCACGAGGACGAGGCCGACCAGCGTCATGACGATCGCGATGAACTTGACCTTGAGTCTCTTGAGCATGGGCGCCTCGCCGCTAGTCGCGCTCGAGGGTCTCGAGGCGGTATCCCAGCATGCGCAGGGTGGTTATCTGGACCTTCGAGCCGATGTGGGAGATCTTCTTGCGAAGGAAGGACACGTAGGCCTCGACGGAGTTCTCGGAGGCCTCGCCGTCGGTGCCCCAGACGCGGGTGAGGAGGTCCTGCTTGGACACGATGCGCGAGGTGGAGCCCATGAGCATCTGCATGACCTCGAACTCCTTGCCGGAAAGGTGGACGCTCTTCTCGCCACAGGAGAGGTCGTGGGTCGTGAGGTCGAGCGTGAGGTCGGCGAAGTGGGCCTGCTCCATCACGACGTCGCCCTGGCGGCGGGTGAGGGCGCGCAGGCGCGCGAGGAGCTCGGCCGACTCGAAGGGCTTGGTCATGTAGTCGTCGGCGCCGGAGTCGAGGCCCTCGACCTTGTCGGAGGTGGTGGTGCGCGCGGTGAGCATGAGGATGGGCAGGGCGTTGCCCTCGCGACGCAGGCGGGAGACGACCTCGAAGCCGTCCATGATCGGGAGCATCACGTCCATGACGGCGGCGTCGTAGAGGCCGCTCTCGCAGGAGACGAGCCCCGACTTGCCGTCGTAGACGGCCTCGCAGCGGTATCCCGCGTCGGAGATGATCTTGACCAGGGCGTCCGCGAGGTTCTTCTCGTCCTCTACAACTAATATGTTCATGGTTGCACCGTGCCTCTCGTTTCGTGCGTATGAGAAGAGTGTAGGGTGCGGGCCTGAAGTTCTCCTTAAAGGGAGGGGCGAACGGCGGCCGTGGGGCGCGATTCGCCCGTGAGGTTCACAAAAATGACACGGTGCTACCATGCGCAGGTGGCGTATCATTTACGTCTGCGTTTTGTGGCAATGCGACGCACCTATCCATCTATCCACGGCGTCGCTCGTCTGAAGGAGTTTTGTTTTGGCAGTTAAGATTCGTCTCGCCCGTCATGGCGCCAAGAAGCGTCCGTACTACCGCGTTGTCGTCGCCGACGGCCGCATGCCCCGCGATGGCCGCTACATCGAGCTCGTTGGTCGCTACAACCCGCTGACCAGCCCCAAGACGATCGACCTCGACCTCGAGAAGATCGACGAGTGGGTTGCCAAGGGTGCCCAGCCCTCCAACGCCGTCGCTCACCTGATCGACATCGCCCGCTCCGACGCCCCGGCGCCCGAGAAGAAGCAGAAGATGTCGAAGAAGGCCGCCGCCAAGGCCGCCGCTGCCGCCGAGGCCGCCGCTGAGGCTGCCGCCGAGGCCGAGGCCGAGGCTGAGTCCGCGGACGCGGAGTAGCGCCATGTCCGAGGAAATCACGGACGTCGTAGATTCCCTCGACCAGACTGCCGGCGACGCCGAGGAGATTGCCTCCGACAAGGTCGCCGACCTCGTGGAGTACATCGTCTGCGGTCTCGTTACCAACGAGGAGGCCGTGTCGCTCGATGTCACCGACAGCGACGGCTCCGCCCTCATCGAGGTCAGCTGTGCCGAGGAGGACGCGGGTCGCATCATCGGCAGGAGGGGTCGCACGATCAAGGCCATCCGCACGCTCGCTCGTGCGCTCGGCTCGCGCGTGGGCACTTCCGTCGAGGTTGAGGTTCTGGGCTAGCATCCGTGCATCCCAGGTATAGAGCCATAGCCCGTGTGGAGAAGACGCACGGGAAGAGGGGGGAGGTCGTGACGGTTCCCGTTCACGGCCTTCCCCCTATGCTGCGCGAGGGCCTCGAGGTCTTCGTGGTGCCGCCTGCGCTCAAGGGGCCGCGAAGCCTCATGGTGCGCGAGGCGGACCTCGGCAGGTCCGGCCAGCTCGTCGCCCTTGAGGGCGTCTCGGGCATCGGCGAGGCCGAGCGCCTCGTCGGCCATGCGCTTCTGGCGCGCGTCGATGACCTTCCCGAGGGATTCGAGGCGCACGACGTGGACGCTCTTCTCGGCCGCGAGGTCGTGGACGAGAAGAGCGGGCCTCTGGGCTCGATCGTCGAGGTCATGGTGGGGCCCGCCAACGACGTGTGGGTCGTGGAGGGGCCGCTCGGCGAGGTGCTCCTGCCCGCCGTTGAGTCCGTTGTGGTCGATGCCGCCGGCGAGGGGCCCATCAGGGTGCTCGCGCCGGAGGGCCTTCTGGAAGGGGGAGAGTAGATGCTGCTTGAGACGCTGTCGGTGTTCCCGCAGGTGTTCGCCCCCTATCTCGACGAGTCGATCATGGGGCGCGCGCAGCGGGCGGGCATCTTCCGCTTTGCCGCGCACGACCTGCGCGACTGGACGCACGACCGCCACCGCACCGTGGACGACGCGCCCTTCGGTGGCGGCCAGGGCATGCTCATGAAGCCCGAGCCGATCTTCGAGGCCGTGGAGGACATCGCCGCCCAGGGGGAGGAGCGACCCCACGTCGTGTTCTTCTCGCCGTGCGGCCGCCGCTTCGACCAGGCATGCGCCGAGAGGCTTGCCGAGCGCGAGCGCGTGCTGTTCGTCTGCGGCCGCTACGAGGGTATGGACGAGCGCGCCTACGAGCTCGCGGACGAGGTGCTGTCGCTCGGCGACTACGTGCTGACGGGCGGCGAGCTCGCGGCGCTCGTGGTGATCGACTCGGTGGTGCGCCTTCTGCCCGGCGCGCTCGGAGACGACATGAGCGCGAAGGACGAGTCGTTCTCGAGCGGCCTTCTGGAGTACGCGCAGTACACGCGCCCCGCCGACTTCCGCGGCATGCGCGTGCCGGACGTGCTGCTCTCGGGCGACCACGCCGCCGTCGACCGGTGGCGCCGCGAGAGCGCGCTCGAGCGCACCGTGCGCTGGAGGCCCGACCTCCTGGACACCGCCGACCTGACCGAGGCCGAGCGCGACCGCGCCCGCGAGATCGCGTGCGAGATCGAGTCCGCGCGCGCAGACGATACGAAAGACGAGGACCTGACGGGAGGCGCCAGCGATGGAGAATCCTAGGCACCTTAACGGGCGGCGCAAGCTCGTCCGCGTACCCCGACCCAAGCTGCCCGTGTGGCTCGACTGGGTCATCACGATCGCCCTGGGCATCGGGGTCGCCCTGCTCTGCCGCAACTTCGTGGCGGAGCCCTACCTCGTGCCGTCGGGCTCGATGCTCGAGACCATCCACGAGGGCGACCGCGTCCTGGGCGAGAAGGTCACCTTCCGCTTCGACGCCCCCAAGCGCGGCCAGGTCGTCACGTTCCAGGACCCCGACTCGGCCGACACCACGCTCATCAAGCGCGTGATCGCGACCGAGGGCCAGGTCGTGGACCTCGTCGACGGCAAGGTGGTCGTTGACGGCCAGACCCTCGACGAGCCGTACACGCTCGGCAAGCCCAGCGAGGCCATCTACCGCCACTCGAAGGTGCTCTCCGAGCCCATCAGCTACCCGTTCACGGTGCCCGCCGGCTGCGTGTGGGTCATGGGCGACAACCGCACCAACTCGCTCGACTCGCGCTACTACGGCCCCGTGCCCGTGAGCTCGATCTCGTCGCGCGCCGTGGCCATCTTCTGGCCCCCGTCCGATTTCGCTACACTCTAGTGTTGGCCGCGGCGGCGGGCGAGAAGAGCGTGCCCTCGGGCACGAGGCCGTGCTCTTCTCGCCTGGCGTACCTCGCGCGACCGGCACTCCCGGCTTTGTTCCAACTATGTTTTGAGGAGAAGAACGGTTCATGATCGATAAGCCACTGACGTTCCAGGAGATGATCCTGGCGCTCGAGCACTACTGGGCCGATCAGGGCTGCACCGTTATGCAGCCCTACGATTCCGAGGTGGGCGCGGGCACGTTCCACACCGCCACGCTGCTGCGCTCGCTGGGTCCCGACGCCTGGCGCACCTGCTACCCGCAGCCCTGCCGCCGCCCGGCCGACGGCCGCTACGGCGACAACCCGAACCGTCTCCAGCACTACTACCAGTTCCAGGTCCTCATCAAGCCGTCGCCGGCAGACTCGCAGGACCTCTACCTGGGCTCGCTTGCCGCCATCGGCCTCGACCCGAAGGACCACGACGTGCGCTTCGTCGAGGACGACTGGGAGTCGCCCACGCTCGGCGCCTGGGGCCTCGGCTGGGAGGTCTGGCTCAACGGCATGGAGGTCACCCAGTTCACCTACTTCCAGCAGGTGGGCGGCATCGAGGTCGACCCCGTGCCCGTCGAGATCACCTACGGCCTCGAGCGCATCGCCATGTACGCGCAGGGCGTCGACTCCGTCTACGACCTCGTGTGGAGCTACCTGCCCGACGGCACGCCCATGACCTACGGCGACGTCTTCCACGAGAACGAGTTCGAGTTCTCGACCTACAACTTCGAGGTCGCCAACGTCGACATGATGCGTCGCAAGTTCGACGAGTACGAGGCCGAGTGCCACGCCTGCCTCGAGCGCGACCTGCCGCTTCCCGCCTACGACTGCGTCATGAAGTGCAGCCACGCCTTCAACCTGCTCGACAGCCGCGGCGCCATCTCCGCGACCGAGCGCGCCAACTACATCCTGCGCGTTCGCACCGTCGCCAAGGAGTGCTGCGAGGCCTACCTCGCCAAGGTCGCCAAGGCGGATGAGAAGAGCGAGAACGGGGAGGTGGCCTAAATGGCAGACGCAAAGGATTTCCTGCTTGAGATCGGCACCGAGGAGATGCCCTCGGCCCCGCTCATGCACGCCGTGAAGCAGCTCGGCGAGCTCGTCGCCGCCGGCCTCGACGAGGCCGGGCTCGACCACGGCGAGGTGCGCTCGATGAGCACCCCGCGCCGCCTGGCCGTCATCGTGCGCGACGTCGCCGTCGCCACCAAGGAGGTCCACGAGGTCAAGCGCGGCCCCGCGGTCGAGATCGCCTTCGACGAGTCCGGCGCGCCCACCAAGGCCGCTGCCGGCTTCGCCCGCAAGTTCAACGTCGACGCCACCGAGCTCGTCCGCAAGGTCGACGCCGACGGCCGCGAGTACGTCTTCGCCGAGAAGAACGTGGCCTCCAAGCCCGCGGAGCCCATCCTGAGCGCACTGTCCGAGCGCGTGATCGGCTCCCTCGAGTGGCCCAACTACCGCAGCCAGCGCTGGGGCGCAGAGCACGCCTCCTTCGTGAGGCCCGTCCGCTGGATCTGCGCCCTGCTCGGCGAGTCCGTCGTGGACGTGACCTACGCCGACGTCACGTCCTCCAACGTGACGCGCGGACACCGCCTGCTCGGTGCCGGCGAGCACGTCGTGGCGAGCCCCGCCGCCTACGTCGACGTCCTGCGAAAGGCCGGCGTCCTGCTCGAGGACGAGCGCCGCGAGAGGATCCTGGCCGGCATCGCCGAGGTCGAGGCCGAGCGCGGCGGCGCCCACGTCGACACGCCCAAGCGCATCTTCGACGAGGTCGTCAACCTCTGCGAGTGGCCCACGGTCCTCGTTGGCACCTTCGACGAGGAGTTCCTTGACGTTCCGAGCGAGATCATCTGCGAGTCGATGCTCTCCAACCAGCGCTACTTCCCGATCTACGACGCCGAGGGCAAGCTCACCCGCGAGTTCGTGGTCGTCTCCAACTCCGACCCGCGCAACAACGAGCGCGTGATCGACGGCAACGAGCGCGTGGTCCGCGCCCGCCTCGACGACGCCAAGTTCTTCTACGAGGAGGACCTCAAGCAGCCGCTCGAGTCCTACGTCGAGAAGCTCAAGTCGGTCGTCTTCCAGGAGAAGCTCGGCACCGTCTACCAGAAGAGCGAGCGCATGGTCACCCTGGCCAAGGCCGTCGCCGAGCAGGTGGGGGAGGGCGAGGGCCTCGTCCGAGACGCCTCCCGCGCCGCGCACCTCGCGAAGGCCGACCTCGTGACCCAGGCCGTCGTCGAGTTCACGAGCCAGCAGGGCGTCATGGGCGGCTACTACGCCGCGGCCTCCGGCGAGTCCGAGGACGTCGCATGCGCCATCCGCGACCACTACCGCCCGCGCTTCGCCGGCGACGACCTGCCCTCGAACACGGTCGGCATCTGCGTTGCCATCGCCGACAAGCTCGACACCGTCTGCGGCATCTTCGCGATCGACGAGCCGCCCACCGGGTCCTCCGACCCCTTCGCGGTCCGCAGGTCCGCCATCGGCATCATCCAGATGCTGAGGGCGCTGCCCAACACCTCGCTCAAGCAGCTGGTCCAGACGTCGCTCGAGTCCTACGCCAAGCAGGGCATCTCCTTCGACGCCGCCGAGGTCCAGGCGAAGGTCGAGAAGTTCTTCGCCGGCAGGCTCCACACCATCGCCAAGGGCGAGGGCGTCGCCGCCGACACGATCGAGGCCGTCAGCTCCGTCGGCGTCATCGACCCGAGCGAGTTCCTCGCCCGCGCGTGCGCCCTCGACGAGGCCCGCGCCAGCGAGCCGGAGCTCTTCGACGACCTGGCCACCGCCTACGCGCGCGCCGCGCACCTCGGTGACGCGAGCCTCGGCTGTGACGTTGACGAGTCCATCATGGGCGAGTCCGAGCGTGCTCTTCTCGCCGCCTGCGATACCGGGGCCGAGAAGGTCGCCCAGTCGCTCGCGAGCGAGGACTTCGCGGCCGCCTGCAAGGCTCTCGCCGAACTGAGGGAGCCAATCGACCGTTTCTTTGATGACGTTCTCGTCATGGACGAGGACACTGTTGTCAGGGAGAACCGCCTGCGGCTGCTCAACAAATTTGCGGCCGTGTTCGGCGGAGTCGCCAACATCGGTGTACTCTCTAAGAAGAAGTAGGGAGGACCTCAGGGTCCAGAACGCATAGTGCGTTCCTGTTGTTTGGAGGATCTTCATGGCAGATGCAGCAATCGACGACCAAATGTTCAACGCTGCCACCCCTGTCGTCATCGTGCTCTCCGACGCGCGCGGCAAGACCGCCACGGGCGTCGTCGAGGCGGCGGCTGACCAGTTCGGTGCGGACTCGGTTGTCATCAAGAAGCTCAGCAACGTCAACTCGGTCGAGATGGTGAGCGACTTTCTGAGCAAGGAGGCCGCGGAGGACATCCCGCAGGCCGTGTTCCACACGATCGTGGAGCGCAACCTCAGGCGCGACATCCGTCGCGAGCTCGACAGGCGTGGTATTCCCTCTATCGACCTGCTCGGCCCGGCCATCACGGTCATCTCCACGCTCACGGGCGAGGAGCCGCACTACGAGACCGGCCGCCGCGTCGACACCGAGGTCCAGGAGGTCTAGGCGAGAAGAGCGCGGAAGTATACCCCACTTTCCACTCGTTGGCAGCGACAAATCTTCCACCCCATGATTGTTGCCGTTAGTGGTTCTGAACGTTTTGTTTAGGTTTTTTGGGATAGTATGCAATTGTTGTGAAGGGGCGCCTGCGGTGTTTTGACACGGCAGGCGCTTTTCGTTTTACAGGTACGAAAGTGCCACGGAACTACGATCAGGGGTGTCATATGGCAGAAAAGCACGTGTACAAGTTCGGCACGGACGAAAACGGCAACAATGTCACCGAGGTCGCGGGCGGCTCCGTCGAGGAGGCCAAGTGGATCACCGGCGGCAAGGGTGCCAACCTCGCCGAGATGTCCAACATCGGCCTTCCCGTCCCGCCGGGATTCTCGATCACCTGCCAGACCTGCGTTGCCTACTCCAGCGCCGGCAACGTTTGGCCCGAGGGCGTTCTCGACGAGATCGATGAGTATCGCGCCGACCTCGAGAAGCGCATGGGCAAGAAGCTCGGCGACAAGGAGGACCCGCTGCTCGTCTCCGTCCGCTCCGGCGCTCCCTTCTCGATGCCCGGCATGATGGACACGGTCCTCAACCTCGGCCTCAACGACGACTCCGTCCAGGGCCTCATCAAGCAGACCCAGAACGAGCGCTTCGCGTGGGACTCCTACCGCC
>Ga0310695_10012951_pt1 | contig 11569 bp, 11 predicted proteins | sample RumenRJG_04DNA_FD_203882 | JGI IMG/M metagenome (GOLD analysis project Ga0310695, IMG submission 203882) | Bovine rumen microbial communities from Lethbridge, Alberta, Canada - RJG_04 (v2) (version 2) | ecosystem: Host-associated > Mammals > Digestive system > Stomach > Rumen | place: Canada... | reverse complement strand
TTCCGGGCCCATCATCCCGAAAAAATGCCTATTCAAATTCAAAACTTATCTGCTCGTACGGCCTCTCCGCCTTCAACATAGGCAGCTCCTTTGTCAAAATATCGCCGGCTTTTGCCGCGTCGCTCACCCATGGAACTACTTCCTCCCCGGAGAGGATGAGCGGCATCCGGTCGTGCACCGGTTCCATAGAAGCGTTCGCCTCTCTGGTCAGCACGACGAAGCGGTTTTCTGCTCCATAAGGGCGGTAGATCCCCGCCAGATACAGGATCTGCCGGTCCGGAAGGGTGAAGATCACCTTTTCCTTCTTTTTGTCCCATTCGTAGAAGCCCGCTGCCGGCAGCGCGCAGCGCCGCCCGGCAAAGCTGTCCGCAAATGTCGGCCGGTCTTTCACACTCTCCGCCCGAGCATTGATGAGGAGCCTTCCCTTGTCAAATCCCGGAAATCCCCATAGAAGAGGCTCCATACAGACGCCGCTTCCGGAACGGGCATTTTCAACGCCGCCAGCAGATTCAGCGCTTTCAGCGGCTCCGGCGGCTCCGGCAATACCGGAAAAGTCCGCGGCAATCGCCGGCGCGCTCATGCCCGGCGTATAGTCCCCTGCGCGGAGCCTCATGACTACGCCCGCAAGATCGGGAAAATCCTCGAGAAAAGCGTCCTCTGCGTCATCAGTCCAGAAGTATCTGCCGCACATCTTCAGATTCTCCTGACAACTTCCTTTACAAGTCTCTGCAGTTCTTTGCCCGCGCGGTTAGCCACCTTCTGGATCTCCTCGTGAGAGGTCTCGAAGGTCGTATTCACGATAGCCATGTCCGTGATGCAGGTGATACCCATGATCCGCATGCCCATGTGCTTGAGAGCGACGCCTTCGCAGCCTGTGCTCATTCCGACCGCGTCCGCGCCGAGCATCGCGTACATTGCGACCTCGTTGGGTGTCTCATAAGCAGGACCTGTGATCTGCAGGTATACGCCGTCCTCCAACTCGATGCCGAGATCGTCCGCTGTCTTATGCAGAAGCTCCTGAAGGTCCTTGTCATATATCGCGCTCACATCGGGGAAGCGGACGCCCAGCCTGTCGTCATTGGGGCCGATCAGCGGTGAGGGCACAAACGCCGTATTCTGGTCATTGATGCACATCAGTGTGCCGGGATGGAAGTTCTTGTTGAGGCCTCCCGCCGCGTTGGTCAGGATGATCACCTCTACTCCCAGAAGCGCCATGACGCGCACCGGCAGCACTACCTTCTGCATAGGATAGCCCTCATAGAAATGCACGCGGCCGTTCATCAGGACTACCGGAACGGAATCAATGTAGCCGAAGATATACTCTCCCTTGTGGCCCTCCACTGTCGAGCGCGGGAATCCCTCGAGTTCGGAATAGGGAATTCTGGTCACAACTTCGATGTCGTCTGCCAGACCGCCGAGGCCGGATCCAAGCACGATACCCACCTTCGGCACAAAATCAGTGCGCTCGCGCACAGCGTTCAGAGCCAGTTCATAGTCCTTCAAATTTGTGTTTTCTGCCATTTTGTACCCCTTTCTTAATCTCGCCGGTCGTCCCCGGTTAATCCTTTCTAAATCCTTTACGCCTCTCGGCGACGTCGATCAGTTCCTTTGCCTCTTCCATGGCTGCCGCCAGATACGGCTCCTGCCACTCGCGGCCTTCCTTCTCCGCCCGCTTGATCTCCTCCCAGGCGGCGTCTTTCTCCGCTTCCGAGCTGTATTTTGCCCCGCCGAAGATATGCGGGTGCCTGCGCACCATCTTATCCGCTGCAGTCTTCGCCACATCCTCCAGCGTAAAGAGTCCCTCTTCCTCCGCCAGGCTCGCGTGGAAGATCACCTGGAAGAGCAGGTCGCCCAACTCCTCCCGCAGATTCTCCGGATCGCCCGTAGCTGTCAAAATATTGATCCCGCACACGACCTCCGCCGCCTCCTCGATGCACATCGCTTTGATGCTCTCGTGGGTCTGTGCGCTGTCCCAGGGACAGCCGTCCTTGGCGCGGAGGCGCTCTATGATCGTTTTCAGTCGTTCCATTTCGCTCATCTTGGTCATTTCCCCGGCCGCGTTATTTGTGTTCTCCGATCATCTTCTCCATCCAGATCATGCTGTACCACCGCCCGAACTTGTATCCGCACTGGTGGAAAGTGCCGACCGTTCTGTATCCCAGATGTTCGTGAAACTGCGCGCTGTTGTAGTCCAGATATTCGTCCGCCTCATCCGGATAGCCGATGCAGGCGTAGAGATTGAGGATCCCCCGCGCCTTCAGGGCTTCCTCAAGGGCCTCGTAGAGCTTCCTTCCCAGGCCTCCGCCGACCGCTTCGCGGTCCAGGTAGATCGTCATCTCGCAGGAGCGGTCATAGGCCGCCCTGTCCTTAAAGACGCCGGCATAGGCGTATCCTTCGATCACACCGTCCCTCTCGATCACCAGATAGGGATAGCGCTCCTTTATATGCGCGATCCTGCCCCTGAACTCCTTAAGAGACGGCACATCGTACTCGAAAGTGATGGCGGTTTTCTCCACATAATAGGCGTAGATCTCAAGAAGCCGGGCCGCGTCGTCCACAGCTGCCTCGCGGATCCGGATCCCGGAGAAAGCAGCGGCCTCTCCGTCCCGGCTCATTCTCATCTCATTCATATGACTCAATTCTCCCACTCCGGCCTCTTGTGGTCAGGCCGGTCGACGCTATCCGGGCGATCCGCTCCGTGCGCGTCTTTAAACCTTATATTTAATAATACCGCATCCCCGGATTATTTCATACTTTTGTTTCTCATAAGGATTTAGCAGGGGCTTTGTGGTATTCTATAAGTGCAGAACTTTTATGCGCACGAAAGGATCAAGATCATGTCCGAATACGGAATTTCCCAGATTTATCCCACAGACCGATACTCCAACGACCAGATCGACAAACTGCTCCTGGCCGAGGGCATTCGCAGAGATGGAAACCTTGATTACACATGCGGCATGTACAATGACGATATGAACATCATTGCTACCGGCAGCTGCTTCGGCAACACACTGCGCTGTATGGCAGTCAGCAGCGCCCATCAGGGCGAAGGCCTGATGAACGCGATCGTCTCGCATCTGATCTCCTACCAGTACAGCCGCGGCAACATGCATCTGTTTCTCTACACGAAGTGCGATTCCGCCAAATTTTTCGGAGACCTCGGGTTCCACGAGATCGTCCGCATTGAGGGCCGCATCGTCTTCATGGAGAACAGGCGCACCGGCTTCGCTGACTATCTGGACGGCCTGAAGCGCGAGACCGACAAGGCTCTTGCCGCCAAGGGAGCACCGGCACCCGCCGCTTCCCGCACCGCAGCGCTTGTAATGAACGCCAATCCGTTCACAAACGGCCACCTCTACCTTGTGGAGAAGGCATGTGCCGAGAACGACCTCGTGCACCTCTTTATGGTAAGCGAGGATGCTTCCCTGGTGCCTTTCGCAGTCCGCAAGCGCCTGATCATGGAAGGCACCGCTCACCTGCCCAACCTTATTTATCACGAGAGCGGCCCCTATGTCATCAGCAGCGCCACCTTCCCGAGCTATTTCCAGAAGGATGAGACCGCGGTCATCGAGAGCCACGCTTTCCTGGATCTGCAGGTCTTTGCCAAAATAGCGGCGGCCCTGAACATCGGCGTCCGCTACGTCGGCGAAGAGCCCACAAGCCTTGTGACCGGCATCTATAACAGGATCATGCAGGAAGAGCTGCCCAAGGCGGGCGTCGCCTGTGTTGTTGTGCCTCGTAAGGAAGCCCCTGCCGGATCCGCTTCCGGCGGACAGGCTATAAGCGCCTCCACCGTAAGGCAGTTTCTCAAAGAAGGGCGTTTCGACGCGCTCCGCGGTCTGGTGCCGGACAGTACGCTCCGCTATTTTGAAAGTCCGGAGGCGGCTCCGGTGCTCGCGAGGATCCGGAGTGAAGAAAATGTGATCCACTATTGACGCTTCCGGAGATTCCGGCTGACAGATTCTCTCAAACAGGAGGAATTATGAAAAAAAGTTACAGACCCCATTATCATGCTTCCGTTCCCTCAGGCTGGTCCAATGATCCTAACGGAACCATCTATTATAACGGCAAAGCGCACCTTTTCTTCCAACATTATCCCCACAAGCCCGCGTGGGGCACCATGCACTGGGGCCATTTCACCACCGAGGATTTCGTGCACTGGGATGTGCTCCCGGTCGCTCTTGTCCCGGACCGGGACTATGAGGTCATCTGCGGCTGCTGCTCCGGTTCCACTATTGCGAAGGACGGCAAACTGTATCTGATGTACACTGCCGCACAGCCCGAATTGCAGAGGCAGTGCATGGCAATATCTGAGGATGGCGGAGTGACTTTTACCAAAGAAGAGTCCAACCCCATCCTGACCGCTGACATGCTCAGCAAAGAAGTGTCCCCTCTGGATTTCAGGGATCCCCGCCTCTTTAAAAAGGACGGCTGGTACTACTTCATCGCAGGCGCGCGCGTGATCGATCTGAATGCGAGCAAGGAAGAGCTCGATGAGCGCACCTCTAAATGGGACAAGCACGCCCCCTCTTCCTCACTGCGCTACGCAGAGGTGGACGGAGCTCAGCATGTGGGCGTCAGTCACAAAGGGCAGTCTCCTTCTCTGGACGATGTCTTTGGCATAGAGCCTGCGGACGCAGGTTTCGGAAACCTCATTCTGTGCAGGAGCCGCGACCTGATGAAGTGGGAATATGTGGGACATCTGCTTCACAGGCAGCCGGAGTTTGAAGATGACTTCTATAACCTTAACGGCGTCTATGAATGTCCGGACTATCTGGTGATCGACGGAAAGGAAGTCATACTTACCAGCCCCCAGAACCTGCCTCAGATGGACAACCACTTCCAGAATGTCCACTCCGGACTCTACCTTCTGGGAAAACTGGACTTTAAGACCGGCCGCTTTGATCTTAAAAAGATCGGAGAACTCGACAACGGCTTCGACTTCTACGCCGCGCAGAGTCTGCACATGCCCGACGGCCGCGATATCATGATCGCCTGGAAAGAAATGTGGGACCGCAACTATCCCACACAGGAGGAAGGCTGGGCAGGGACCTATTCTTTCCCCAGAGAACTGAGCATAGACGGAGAATGGCTGATCCAGAAACCGGCAAGGGAGCTCGACAGATTCTGCCAGAACAAGGTAACCTGCCAGTCCCTCTCCGTCACCGGCAGTGAAGTATCCGTCAAGGGCATCAGCGGCACAGTCACAAGGATCCGCCTGACTCTGGAGCCGGGCACTGCTGCCCGCTCAGGCGTCAAACTCTTTGCGGGGGAGGAGCATGAAACCGTAGTATATTTTGACCGCGAAGAGGGCGTTCTCGCTATCGACCGCAGCAAGTCCGGCATTCCTTTCACCGGCAGTGAGGACGATGTAAATGTCCGCAAGCTGGACATCGACAGCCCGGAATCCATCGAACTGGAGATGCTGCTCGACGTCAGCTCACTGGAAGTCTTCATCGACGGAGGCAGACATGTGATGACCGCAAACGTATACCCCGATCCTGAGGACACCGATGTCCGCTTCTTCGCTGAAGACGGCAGCGCGGCCTTCCACAATATCGAGAAATTTGACGTGATCGTGTAATTAATCTGGAAAGCTTAAAAGACCGGCCGGCGGCACATGAACTGCCGCTGACCGGTCTTTTTTATATATTTCAGCCCCTTTTTTCAGTGCATCATCAGAAAGAGGGGGATCTGCAGGATCAGGATGAATCCTATCAGGATCCAGAACATCTTCTTATTCATCTCATTGTCCCCGGCTTACTTTCTCGCATTCAGCAGTGCCTGAAGAAGCGCTGTGCCGTTGATGGCGTCATCCTTCTCCTCAGCCTGGACCTGGGCGCCTGTTCCCAGAAGAGCGCTGAAGATGCCGGGTGCTGCGGACTGCGCGGCGGGCTTGTTGTTAGATGCAGCCTCGGAGACGCCGCTGAGGATCGCGGGCGCCATGATAGCCAGGATCTGGTTGACCTGCTCCTGGGTCAGACCGGACTGAGCAGAGAGATTCTGTGTGACAGTTTCCTCCTTCTTGCCGAGGATGTGGCCAATGATCTTGTGGCCGTCTTTCTCATCGGCGTCCTTAAGCTGAATGCCCATATCCTCTTTGTTGTTGTGCTGGGCAAGAGCTCCTAAAAGAGAATGCGCGCCGTCGCCTGATGAAGCGTTCTTGGTCAGGTATTTGATCAGGATCGGGATCGCGATCATCATAAGCTTTTTGATCTGCTTCTCAGAGAGACCGGTCTTCTTAGCAATCTGTCCCAAAGCATTCTTCGTTGTCATAGCAGCCATCAGTAAACCAAGCAGATTCATAAAATCCTCCCTCCTGTGCCCTCGCGGCACCTGCCGGCTTTGGCCGGCCTGATTATTATTTGTATTCGCTTCCGGACCCGTACAGGGCCTGCGCATATTATTATTTTAGCGCAATCAGCGCGTAAATCACAGTAGTTCCGCCATATCGTAAATCAGTTTCTCCGTCTTTTTCCACCCGATGCATGCGTCTGTGATGCTCTTTCCGTACACGCCGCCGTCGACCGGCTGATTTCCGTCTTCTATGTAGCTCTCCACCATAAAGCCCTTCACGAGCTTCTTTACCTTCGGGTTGTAGCGGCAGGAATGCAGAACTTCCTTGAGGATGCGCGCCTGCTCGAAGGGCTTCTTTCCACTGTTGGCGTGGTTGCAGTCGACCACGACGGCGGGATTCTTCAGCTCCCATTTCTTGTAAAGATCCGAGAGATAGAGCAGGTCCTCGTAGTGATAGTTAGGGTGTGAGACACCCTGTCTGTTCACATATCCTCTGAGGATCGCGTGCGCGAAGGGATTACCGTAGGAATGGCCCTCCCAGCCGCGGTAGATGAAATCGTGCTCGTGCTGTGCTGCCAAAATACTGTTCATCATGACAGTCAGGTCCCCGCTGGTGGGGTTCTTCATACCGACAGGGCACTCAATTGCGCTGGCAGTCAGTCTGTGCTGCTGGTCCTCCACGCTGCGGGCGCCGACCGCCACATAGCCCAGAAGGTCGTCCAGATATTTGTGGTTCTCCGGATAGAGCATCTCGTCCGCGCATACAAATCCTGTCTCCTTCACCGCGCGCATGTGCAGTTCGCGTGTGGCAATGATCCCCTTAAAGAGATCGGGCTGCGCGTTGGGATCCGGCTGGTGGACCAGCCCCTTGTAGCCTTCGCCGGTCGTCCGGGGCTTGTTCGTGTAAATGCGGGGGACAATGAGGATCTTGTCCTTCACCTGTTCCCGCAGAGGCATAAGCCTGGATATATAGTCAATGACGCTCTCCTCGTTGTCAGCCGAGCAGGGCCCGATGATCAGGGCGAGCTTTTCGCTGTCGCCGGAGAAGATCGCTTTGAGCTCTGTGACTGTTCTCTCCACTGTCTCAGCCATGTCGCCGGTCAGAGGATACATCTCCTTGGTCTCCATAGGGATCGGGAGTTTGCGCTTGAAATCCATGTACATCATAATTCTATTCTCCTATTCACATAGCAGCGTGTATCCGCGTCAGAGCCTCACCACTACATCAATACCGTAGCGGAGCACAGCGGGATCGACCTTCTGTATTTTATAACTGCCGATACTGTCGACACTCACTACGCTGACATAGCCGTCTCCCATCTTCTTGTCGTGCAGCACAGCATGATAGACTTCCTCGGGATCCGCGTGGACCCTGGCGGGAAGGTGCAGCGCTCCGAGCACAGGAAGCAGGCGGGATCTCACTGCCGGAGAGCACATGGGGATCATACCCATCGCGACGCATTCTCCGTGCAGAAGGCCGGTGACGCTCTCTATCCCGTGGCCGATGGTGTGGCCGAAATTCAATATTTTGCGCAGGCCGCTCTCGCGCTCGTCCTGTTCCACGACGGTTTTCTTGACGATCAGGGACGCAGCGATGATCTTCTCAAGGTCCAGAGGCGCCCTTGTATTCGCGAAGTCCTCGAACATCGCGAAGAGCTCCGGATCAGCGATCAGCCCTGCCTTTACAGCCTCCGCGAGGCCGCTGGACTTCTGGCGGTCAGCGAGAGTATCGAGCGTATCGGGATCGATCAGCACCTTTTTCGGCTGCCAGAAAGCGCCCACGATGTTCTTGACGCCTGCGAGGTTGATCGCTGTTTTGCCGCCTATCGAGCTGTCCACCTGGGACAGGATCGTAGTCGGAATGTTGTAAAAGTCGATCCCCCGCATATAGCATGCCGCTGTGAAGCCGCCCAGGTCTCCCACGACGCCTCCTCCGACGGAACAGACACAGTCTCCGCGGGTAAAGCCGAGTTCCATCATCTTAATCAGAAGTTCTTCCAAAACAGCGAAGCTCTTGCTCCCTTCCCCCTGAGGTACAGTGTGGATATGCGGCTCTTTGCACTGGTCAGCGACTGTCTGCGCATACTGCGCCGGCACGCCGTCGTCGGTGAGAATGAACACCTTCCTGTCGAGGTTTAATTGTTCCCCCGCCTTCTGAAGGCATCCCCTCTCCAGCACTATATCGTAACCCGATTCTCCGAGTTCCATACGGATGATCATATCGTCTCTCCTCCCTGCTGTATATTTGACGTCGCGGTATAGCGCCCGACTACCTTAAGTCCCGGGCAGGTCCCGCGGAGCGCGCTGATCATGCGCTTTCCGTTCTCAGAGGAGTCATCTCCCTCCACTTCCGCGTAAAAATAGTAATGCCACGGAAGGTCCTTCATGGGACGGGAGCGCAATACACGCATGTTGAAATTGTAGGCACTGATCACATTGACCGCTTTGGCAAGGCCGCCGGCCTCATCCTTGACGGTGAACAGGAGCAGGAACGCGCCCGCATCCTTCTTGATAGGCATCCGGTTCTCCACCCTGGAGAAAACCGCAAAACGGGTCGTGTTCACCTTGCTCTCGTTGATGTCGTGATCCAATATCTGCAGTCCGTAGAGATCCGCAGTCTCCTCACTGGCAATGGCCGCGGCGCTGCAGTCGCCGTCCTGCGCCACTTTCTGAGCTGCCAAAGCCGTGTTGGCCATACTGACCGCGTCGAAGCCGTGTTTGCGGATGTAAGACCTGCACTGGGAGATCGCCTGGGGATGGCTGTAAACCGTCCTGATCCCGGAGACAGAAGTCCCGGGCAGGCCCAGAAGATTCTGGTTGATCGACAGGTCGTATACACCGTTCACATACAGGTCTCCGGAGAACATCAGGTCCAGCACCTGTCCGACTTCGCCGGCGAAACTGTTCTCGATGGGCAGCACAGCCACATCGCATTCTCCCTTTTCCACGGCTTCGTACGCTGACTCGAAGGACGGGTAAGATGCCGGTTCTCCGTCAGGGAAAATACGCCCCGCGGCAATATGCGCAAAAGCGCCCTCTACGCCGCTGTAAGCCACCTTAAGGCCTTTCATCAGATAGTGCTGCCAGCGCTTGCTGACATCCATCGTATCCTGCAGGAAATTCACATAGAAAGAACGCAGTTCCGAATCCTCCACCAGGACGCTCCTGCCCTTAATAACTCTGGCCTCCTGATCTTTATCCTCGATCGGAATCCCTCTCTCTTTCTTATACGCAGCGATCGATCTGACGGCTTCCATGCGCTTTACAAAAAGCTTCGCCATCTCCTCGTCGACCTGTCTGATCACTTCCCTGCTTTCCTGCAAATCCATTGTAGTCTCCTGTCTGCAGACGCCTGAGCGCCCGTTATTTAGCACTTTAAACCGTTAACATGTCGACCGTATCACTTCTTATTATTCCAGTCAAGCGTGAATCTTTGTTTTGCGGTATTCTTTTGTCCGTTCCTGCGCTATAATTACGTGGACAAAACATTGTAAACAACCTGATCTGTATTTTGACGAGGCAAATATATGCAATCGAAAATACCCACTAACCGCACAAAGGGAATCCTGTTCATTCTGTCGGCCGCCTTTTTCTTCTCGCTGATGACCGTCTTCGTGCGGCTCTCCGGCGACGTACCCACCATGCAGAAGGCTTTCTTCAGAAATATTGTCGCCGCCTTCCTCGCGGCCTTCATCCTTATGCGTTCAGGAGAAAAGTTCTATATCCCCCGTACGAGCCTTATGGATATGTTCCTGCGCTGCAGCATCGGCACAATGGGCATCCTCTGCAATTTCTGGGCTGTAGACCATATGCAGATCGCGGACGCCAACATCCTGAATAAGCTCTCTCCCTTTTTTGCCATCCTTATGTCAATCTTTATCCTGAAGGAGAGACCGAACCGGATCGAGTGGCTCAGCGTCCTGCTGGCCTTCACCGGCGCAGCCTTTGTCGCCAAGCCGGGCGCAGGCATCGCGTCCTTCCCGGCGCTGGTCGCCATCCTCGGCGGCTTTACAGCGGGAACTGCCTACACCTATGTCCGCAAACTCGGCCTCAGCAGCGTGAAAGGACCGGTGATCGTCTTCTCCTTCTCTGTGTTCTCGACGCTCATCCTGCTGCCCAACATTCTGCTCAACTACCATCCTATGTCTGTAAAGCAGTTTGTCTTTCTGGTACTGGCAGGATGTTCCGCGGCGATCGCGCAGCTCTCCGTCACTGCCGCTTACCAGAACGCGCCGGCCAGGGATATCTCCGTTTTCGACTACTCACAAGTCGTATATGCGGCGATGTTCGGCTTCCTGCTGTGGGGTGAGATCCCGGACGCCTGGAGCTTTCTGGGATATGCGATCATCATCGGAACAGCGTTTGGAAAATGGTATTGGATGACTAAACGCAGTCCTTCCTGACTTTCCTGTCATAGGTAAGAAGTCCGTTAGTCTCCTCCTCGATATCTGAGACCTGCGTGTACACAGCAGCGCAAAGTCCATCGAAGACAAGTCCCTTAACAGTCTTCATCATTTCCTCAAAGGCGCCGGGAAATTCCTCCGCCGAAGTCTGGTGATATCCGTAGACCTCAGAGCTCATGGAATGCTCCGGAATCTGGCAACCTATTCCGCCGTATTCAGAGATCACAAAGGCTCTGTTGTCTTTCTCAACCTTCAAAGGACGGAAGTAATTGTGCACGCTGCGCACATCTCCGCCTCCCTGATCGAACCATCCGCTGGCATGGTCCACAGGTCTTGTGGGATCCGCCTTTTTGACGATATCCGTAATACGGAGCGCATCGAACTGGCCCCATCCCTCATTGAAAGGGACCCACAGTCCCACGCAGGGGAAATTGTACAGCTGCCTGATCATGCGGACGATATCTCTCTCAAACCGCAGCCGGGCTTTCTCGTCTTCCCTGGCAAAGAGCTTGTAATGGTTGTCGCGCAAGATTCTTCCTGCTGCGGGAATGACCGTCGGCAGATAGGTTTCCAGAAGTGACTGCACAGGTCCTCCGCCGTTGACCATGTCCTGCCAGACCACCATTCCCAGGCGGTCGCAGTGATAGTACCAGCGGGCGGGCTCTATTTTGACATGTTTGCGGAGCATGTTGAAGCCGAGCTGCTTCATCTGCTCGATGTCGTAGACCATCGCCTCGTCCGCAGGCGGCGTCATAAGGCTTTCAGGCCAGTATCCCTGATCCAGGATTCCGTTGAAGAAATACGGTTTGCCGTTCAGCAGCAGCCGGGCCTTTCCTGTCTCATCCGTCCCCACGCCAAAAGATCGCATG
>Ga0310695_10012950_pt1 | contig 11569 bp, 3 predicted proteins | sample RumenRJG_04DNA_FD_203882 | JGI IMG/M metagenome (GOLD analysis project Ga0310695, IMG submission 203882) | Bovine rumen microbial communities from Lethbridge, Alberta, Canada - RJG_04 (v2) (version 2) | ecosystem: Host-associated > Mammals > Digestive system > Stomach > Rumen | place: Canada... | reverse complement strand
TCGTTTATCAATAGCACATTATTATGAAACAGTATATGGAAAAAAATTACAAGATGATTTAAAATCAAAATTAAGTTCTGATTTTAGAGATTTAGTAATTGATTTATTTACATTACCAACTGATATCGAAGCAGAAAATTTAAAAAAAAATCTAAAAGATGAAAATTTAATTGTAGAAACTTTAACAACTCAACCAAAATTTATGATAGATGAATTAAAAAAAACATATAAAACTTTAAATAAAACAGAATTAAAAAATGATATTGAAAAACAATTTTCAGATCCTCATTTAAAAAAAAATTTAGTAACATTATTAAATACAAATAGAAGTACTCAAGAAAAACCAAATAAATCTCAATGTGAAAAAGATGCAGATACTTTAATAAATAAAAAAGAAGATGATTGGTTTAATGATGAAAAAATATTTGAAAATATTTTCTGTAAAAAATCACCTGAAGAATTAGTAATGATAGCAAGATATTATTATAAAAAAAAAGGAATTTCTTTACTTGATGCAATTGAAAAAAATGCAACTGGAAAAAATAAAGAAATATTAAAAGAAGTATTTATTAATACAATTAATCCTTGTGAATTATATGCTGAAAAAATTCATAATGCAATTAAAGGAATTGGAACTAATGATAAAGTTTTAATTAGAGTTTTATCTTCAAGAGGAGATATTGATATGGATGATATTAGAGAAATGTATAATTGGAAATATAAACAAAATATGATTGATGATATTGCTGGAGATACTAGTGGTCCTTATAAAGATTTGTTGATTAAAATTGCTGAAAAGTAAATTTTTATTTTTTTTGAATCAGGTTTTCTCTTTTTTTATTTTTTATTTTTTATTTTTTTTTTTTTTTTGGGTTTTTTATTAATTTTTATTTAAAAATTTCATTAAATTTCTTTAGTTTTTTTAAAGTTTTTTTTTTTAAAGTTTTTTCAAATGGTGTTTAAAATTTTTTTATATATTTATTATATTTTTTTATATTATTGATTTTATTTTATTAAGTATTTTATTAATTTTTAAAATATAATGTTCAGAATCAATAATATGAAAATCAGTTAATAAATCATAATTAATAATTTTAGGTAAATAAACTTTAGATTCATTAGCAAAATCTTTAGGAATAATAATATATTCATTTTGATTTTGGCAAATATTAATTAAATTACCACTAATAATTTTTAATAAATCAAAATGACTTTGTTTACTAAAATTAATTTGTAATTTCCCATTAATTAAAATAACATGTTGTATAATATCAGAAACATCTATATATTCATTAATTATACTTAATTGTTTTAAACATTTTTTAATAATTTTACATCCATAACCAATTCCCAATAAACTAATAGTTTGAAATTTAAAAATTTCTCTTCCTGCAATTATAAAAGATAATAATCTTCCATAAACTTTTCCACTAAAATCATTTTGTTTATTCCAATTATAAATATAATAATCTATACTTTGATAATTTTTATAATTTATTATATTTGAAAACATATTTTCTTCTAGATTTTGATTATCTGAATTACTTGATATACATATACAAATATGTGTTGCTGTGTTTATTGGATCTATTGGTTTTAATAAAGGAGATTTTTTATATATTGATATATCTAATTTTATTTTTGGATTTTCATTTTTTGGTTCATTTATTAATTTTTTTATATTTTTAAATCCAATTTTTAAAGTTTTAAATAATTTTTCTGCTGGATTTTTTTTTTTTTTTTTTTTATCTTTTATTTTTATATAATTTATTTTAAAAACATTATAAATTGAATATAAATTCTCTCTTTCAATATCATCTAAAGTATAAAAATCAAAATTATTATTAATATCATCATTTTCACTATCAGTTTCAATATCATCATCTTTCATTCCTTTATTTAATTTTTCCATTAATAGTAAAGTTTTATTTGTTGAAATATCAATTTTTCTTTTATTTTGTTCATCATATAAAACTTTTGTATATGATTTAGTTAAAAATGCAAAAACATAATTTTCAACTTGGGCATTATAATATAATGAATTATTTTTAAAAAAAATATTTGATTTGTTTAAATAATATTCAAATGTTTTTAAAAAATTATGTAAAAATATTTTTTCTTTTGCTGAACATTTTAATAAAGGTGAAAAAACAACTTTTTTATCTTTTTGTGAATAAATTGCTATATTATTTAATGTCATTGACATACAAAAAATAATAAATAAATATATTTGTTCAATATTATCTCCTTTAATTTTATTTATTAATTCATTAAAAATTTTTTTAACAAATTCATTTTTTGAATTATCAATACATTCATTAATAATTTTTCCATGTATATTATTTTCATTATTAATTCCTATTAAATATAAATATCTATTTGAATTATTAATAAATATTTTTAAATTAACATCATATTTTAAATAATTTACATTTGAATAATATATTGCTTTAAATAATAATATTGATATTTCTGGATTATTATTTAAAAATTTTAAGTCAAATAAAGTTATTCTATCATCATAAAAATCTTGAAATCTTTCATATAAAAAAATAAATTCTAAATCTTCATAATTTTCTAATTTAATTGTTTTAATTTCTATATTAAAATTTAAACTCCATAAAAGAAAAATTTTCTGCTTTAATAATTTATGAATTTCAATAAATAAAAATTCAGGAAGAAAATCAATAACAATATCATTTTTAGAAAAAGTTTTATTAACTTCAGTTAAAATTATTTTATCAATTCTTTCAATTTCTAATTTACAAATATATTCATAAAAATTATATTGTTTTTTAGTATCATCATTATATGAATCACTTGTAGCTAATTGAATAATTGTTTCTGTACAATCATAAAAAGGCATAATATTAATATAAAAAATATTTTCCATTGTTAATATTAAAATACTTCTTGAAATATTATTATCTTCAAAACTTTGATTTAACATAGATAACATCTTTTTTTTTAATTTTTTCTTATTAAAATTATCATAATTATTATTCTTTTCTATATAATCAATTAAGGAATTTTGAAGTACTGAATATAGGTTTAATTCATTTATTATATTATTTTCATCTTGTTTTTTTGTTTTTATTATTTCTGTTTCTGTTAATAGGATTTGATCATTAAAATAATTTAATTCATTTTTAAAATAAGAATTTTGATTTTCTATTTCTGGTGTTTTTGTTTCAATTTTTTCCATTGTTATTAAAAATTAAATATATTTAATCTAATTCTTTTTATATTAAAAATATATAATTGTTTTTTAATTATTTAGGTTTTTATTTTAAATAAATTGTATATATATTTAAGTCTATGAATATAATTTGTATATTAAAAATAAATTGTTAAATAAAGGAAAATTAAAATAAAAATATATAAATTAGGTTGTTTTCATTTATTTATTTCATAAATAATAAATTTTTATTTTAATTTTTTAAAATTTGAATTAAGAAAAAAAAATAAAAAAAATATGATTGATATTAATATTGAAGATTACAAAACTTCAGAAAAAAAAATAATAATAAATCAAAAATCAATAAATCAGAAAAATTATTCATACAATATAATAAAATGTTATCAAAATTTACCAGATATAGAATCATTTGAATGTAAAGGCATTAATACAATAAAAATTCATAAAACAATATTTTACAATTTACCAAATTTAATTCAAATAGATTTAAGAGAAAACAAATTATCAAAAATATCAAAAAATTTTAAAATATTTAAAAATTTAGAAGTATTAAAATTAGACAATAATCAAATTTTATACATTCCATCATTCATAAGTGAATTTTTAAAATTAAAAGTATTTACAATATCAAATAATAAATTATCCTCAATTCCATCATCAATACAATACATAACAAATCTTCAAGTATTAAAATTTTCAAATAATAAAATATTAAAATTACCAATTGAATTTGGTTTATTAAAATCATTAGAAATATTATATATAGATTGTAATTATTTTACAGAAATTCCAACTACATTATGTTACTTAAGACATTTAAATGAATTATCTTTTGAATGGTTAGAATTTTTAAATCCTCCTTTAAGTAAAATATTAAAAGATACTATTGGAAAACAATGGATTAATGCAATTAGAGATTCACTTCAAGAAATGATTAAATCTCAAATTTTATATTGTGATTTTTATACTTTTATAGATAAATTATCAACAAATAAAAAAAAAGAAGAAAATAATAATAATAATAATAAAAAAAATAATAATAATAATTTAAATACAATTAACAATAAAGAAAATAATCAAATTTTAAATGATTCAAATCCAAATATAAAAAACCAATTAAATAAATATTTAAAAATATTTTTAGCAGTAGAAAATAATTATTACGGAGTAATAAAAAGTCTTCTTTCTTCAAAAGATTACATATCATACATCCAAGTAAAAAATGAAGAGAATAAAAACCCATTTTACATATCAATAAATTATGGTAATGAAGACATAATAAATTTATTCTTAGAAAAAATATCAACATCAAAATTACCAATATCTCATATTTATTTACACAAAGCAATTCGAGTTAGAAATCCAGATTTAGTAAAAAAATTAATAAATTTAGGAATAAATATAAATCAAAATGATGATCAAGGAAATGGAGTTTTTCACATATTATTTTCAACATTTACAAAACAATTAAGTAAATGTGCATTAATTGGAAATTATTTAATTAAAAAAAATAATATTCAAATTAATATATTTAATAATGATAATTGGGCACCAATTCATATTGCTGCAAGAAGAGGAAGTAAAGAATGTCTTTTATGGATAATTTCAACAAATAGAAAATTAAGAAAAGAAGGAAGAGAAGAATTTAATTTAAATTTAAAAGGACATAATAATTGGACTCCTTTACATTTAACTATTAATTCTTTTAGAATTGAAGAAACTTTAATTTTATTAGATAATAATTGTGATGTTTTTGCAAGAAATTCTGATTCTAAAACACCAAAAAAAGTCTCTATTGGAAATTTTGTTTTTACTAAATTGTTAACTAATTATGAAAATTTTCTTTTAGAAAAGGAATTTAAAAATTTAGATGATGATAAAATGTATATTAAATGTTATACTACTGTTGATGATGATGAGTTTATTGGGGATAATAATGATAATGAAGTTAATAAAGTTCCTTTTATTAAAAGTAAAACTGAAAAATTGTTAAAGTTAAATAGTCAGTTAAATGAAAATAGTAATTTTAATAATAAGAATAATAGTATTAATAATAGTAATATTATTAATGATAATAATTTTGAAAAAAATAATTTTAGAAATACTTTTGAAAGTAATAATAATAATAATTTGTTAAAAAATTCTTTAATTAGAAATAAATCTTTAAATATTCCTTTAATTAATTCAAGTAATAATAATAATAATATAAGTAAAACTCCAAATAATAATAAAATAATAAATAATTCAAAAAATTTTAATAATTTATCATCTTATAAACGATTAAATCAAAATAATAATAATGAATATAATGAAATATCAAATAAAGATTATGAAAATAAAGAAAATGAAAATAAAACAAAAAATATTATGTATCAAAAAGAAATATTATTAAATAGTGATTCATCCCCTTTTGAAAAATATGATGCTTTTATGAAAATAAAAATGTCAAATGATGAAGATTTAAAAAACTTTTTACAAGATATAATTGATAATCTAGATTATAAAAATGATATTAATTTAAATATTTTAAATGATTTATGTAATTTTGCAATTAGTAATTATATGGTTAATTTAATTCCTTCTTTAAAACAAATTTCAGGAATTATTTCAATAAAAAAAAATAAATATAATATTAAAAGAGAAATTGATAATACTATTGCAATTTTAGAAAATATTGCATTAAATAATAATTTAGAAATATGTGAAAATAAAAAGGAAAATAAAAGTATAATTAATAAAGAACAAAATAAAAAATTAGAAAATAATATAAAAGAAATTAAAAGTGTAAAAAAAGATGAAATTAATTTAAATATGTTTTATACTGATGAAGATGAAGAAGATGAAAATTTTGATGAGTTATAAAACAAAATATATTTAATTTTTTATTAAATAATATAAATTATTAACAGTTAAAGAATAATATTTTTTAATTAAATGAAAATAAAAAATCTAATATATATATGGAAAAACTGTGAATGTTAAATCACATTATTATTTATTATTGAATTTAATATTTTCTTTTCTTTATCATTGGAAAATAATTTTATCAATTTTAATTCATTAATAAACTTATTTTTATTTTTACCAGATACTTGAATAGAAAATTTAATTACATTACAAATATTTTTTATAGTCAATTCATCACAATTAATAAAAACATTCAAATCATTTAAATTAAATAATTTATTAAGAACAGAAATAAATAACAAATTACCTAATATTTCAAACATAAAAATATTATCAACAACTAAATTATTAACTTCAAGAAATATTAAAATTAATTTCTTATTAAAATCATTTATTTCTTCTTTAGATAAATATTTTGAATAAAATTCAATAACTGAATTAATATATTGATTTGCTTTAAAGACATCTTCTTTTTTATTAATTAAATCAATAGAAACTTCAATAAAACATCTTATTATTTCAACTAATTCTACTTTATTATCACTTATTAATTTATCAATATTTTCCCATTCATATTCATTTAAAATTTCTTCTTCTAATTTTGAAGGAGTTATTATATCATTTTCATTTAAAAATTTTATCCAATTTGTTAAATCATCTTTAATTTTATCTTCATCATCAAAATTTATTTTTTTATTATTATTATTGTTATTATAATCATAATCATCTTCATTTATATTTTTTATTATTTTTTCTTTTCCTTTTGGAATTATGGATTTTTCAAATAAAGTATCTTTCCAATTGTTATTTTGTTTTTCTAGTAGATTAATTATTTTATATTTTAAATAATTTGGAATTTTTTCATTATCTTTTATTATTAAAATTTTTTCAGAAATGAAATTATTTAATTTATTTATATTCTCATTTTTATTTCTTTTAATTATTATTTTACCAAATTTTGAAAGGAATGTTATTATTGCCTCTAAATTAATAAATTTTATATTTTCTTCATTTAAATTATTTAATTGAGTATATTTATCATATAATTTATTAATATAATAAAATCCAATATCTTGATTTAAAATTCTAACTTCAATTAAATCTGCAATTAAATTAATATAACCTAAAATTTTTTTCTTTTGATGATAATATTGATCTTCATTTAAATTAATATTTGAATTAAATTCATTTTCTGCTTTATCAAAAGAATTTTTACAAACTTCAATTAATTTATTTTTCAAATAATTTTTATCATTTAAAATTTTAATTAATTCTTTACATAATTTAGCATATAAAATAATATATCCATTTTCAATAATACATTTTTCTAAAATAACTTCAATTAATTTATCTTGATTATCATTATTATTATTTAATATAATAAATAATTTATCTTTAACATCATTAAAATTATCAACAGTTAAAGTATTTAAAATTGAAGTAATATCATGTTTAATTGAATTTTTTTGCATTTGTAAATTTAATTCTTTAATATAATTTTCTGCTAATTCATTTTCTTTACTCATATCTTTTCTTGACCATTGACTAATATTAAAATTATCATTTGATTTAATTAATCCTTCATATAAATTATTATCTTTTTCTTTATTATTAATTTTATTTTTTAAATTATCAATTTTTGGATTTTGAATTTTATTTTTTTCAAAACTTTTAATTTGATTATTTAAAGTATTTATAGAATAAATAAACGTAGGATTATTTAAATTATTACAATGTTCAATAACTTTATTATTTAATAGATATGTATCTAAAGAATGAGGATAATTTTGTAAAGATAAAATATAGTTTAAATTAATATAATTTGGTATTGGAATTTTTTTTCCTTTTTTTTGTCTTTTTATTTTATCAGAATTTTTATATATTTTTTTTATTATTGGTTTAACTGGAGTTTTTGCCTTAATTCCAGTAAATAAAATATTATCATTTTGACTTAAATCTAATTTATTATCTAAAATTTTTTCTATATTATTTAATTTATTTATCTTATCTTCTTGTTCTAAAATATGTAAATAACGATTATTTTGTCTTACACTAATTTGACCAGAATTTTTTTTTTTTTTTATTTTTTTAACATTTATTTTATTAATTCCTATATTATTATTTTTTTTATCACAACTTTTTCCTAATAAAACTTCATTTAATTTCTGAGTTGCTTTTCTTATATTTGAATATTGAAAGTCTTTAATTATTTTTTTTTCTTTTTTTCTTCTATTTAATTCATTTTTTAAATCAATTAACATATTTTTGTCAAATTTAAAATTTGGAATTTTAAGTGATAAATTAGGAATAATTGATTTTTGATTTGAATCATTTTTTGAATTTAATTGTTGACTTTTTGACATTTTTTCTTTTTTATAAGTTGAAACTTTATTTGAATTATTATTACTTTTATTTAAACTAAATAAATTTTTTTGAGATGAATTATTACTTATTATATCATTTAAATTTTTTGAATTATTAGATTTTTTTTCTAAAGAATCATCATTTTTATTTTTAATATTTGAATTATCTATTTCTTTTATTCTTCCAAAATCATCAAATTGAATTTCTATTTCTTTTTCAATTTTTCTTCTTTGTCTTAAATTTGTTTCTAATTTAGGATGTTTTTTATATGATTTTTTTTCTATTTCAGCAAAATCTGTTAAAATGTCATTTTCAATACTTCCAAAATTAAAAATATTTTTATCTGAATTTTTTGATATTTGAGAATTTATTGATGTTGTTATTTTATCTTTATAATTGGAACTTTTCAATTCAAAATCTTCATTATTTATTTTAATTGGTGTATTTATTATATTATTATCTTTAATTGAATAATTTGTTATTTTTTCTTCTTCTAAAATTAAATTTTCATTAAGTGATAAACTTGAGAAATTTGATGAATGTCTTTTTTTATTTTTAATTATTTTTTTTGTTATTTCACAATTATTAATTAAAGGACGTTTAATTGAAATGTTATTTTTATTTATTATTTTAGTAATAAATGATTCTTTAATTATTGGTTTTTTATAACCTGAAATTTTAAATTTTTTTGATATGAAACATTGTTTAATTAAAGGAATTATTTTTGTTTGATAAATATAATCTTTTGATAAGAATTCATTATTTAATAAAGGTTTTTTATAAATTTGAATTTGATATTTTGAAAAATAACAATTTTCAATTTTTGGTTTTTTAATTGTATCTATTAAATCTTTTGTTATATTTGAACTATTTAAAATAGATTTATCAAAAACTTGAATTAATTTTTTTGACACATAACAATTATTTGATATTGGTTTTTGAATAAATCTAATTCTCTCTTTAGTTATAAAAGATAAATTTTTTTCTGGTATTTTATAAATTATTTCTTCTTTATATATTTTTGAAATAAAAGATAAATGAAGTTTAGGAATTTTCAAACATTTAATAATATTTTTTGAAATAAAAGAAAAAGGTAAAATAGGAATTTGATTAGGAATATAAATCTTTTTACTAATAAATGAAATATTATTAATTGGTAATTTTTTATTTATAACTTCAAGAATATTATGTTTTCTATTTTTATCTTCACTTAAATTTCTTTTTTTATTATAATTTGAAATATTAAAAGTAGATAAAATAATTTTTTTAGATATAAAATGATTATTTAATAAAGGCATTTGTTTAACTTTAATAATTTTTTTACTAATAAATAAATTATCATTTATTGGTAAAATTTTACTAATAATACAAAATTTAGAAATAAAACATAAATCAAGATTAGGTAAAACTAAAGGTTTAACTATATTTTTACTAATAAAACAAACATCATTTATAGGAAATAATTTTAATTTAATATATTTTTTACTAATAAAACATAAATCTAATTTACAAATAATATTTTTAGCATCATTAATATTACTTTTTAAATCTTCTTTTAAATTTTTTATTCTTGTATAAGTTGAAATTTTATTTCTTTCATTACTTTCATTTGATTTATTATCTCTTGAACTTGATTTAGAAGACCAATATTTTAATCTTCTTTTATATGCATTTCCATAATAATTAATATCAATATTATCATTTGCATTTGAACTTTTATTAACATTTGGATATTCAATTGTTTCATATTTATTTTTTTGATTAGTAGAATTTTGAATATATTTTTTTAAAGCATCATAAGTTGAATTTAAATCACTTATTTTTATTTTTTGAATTTTATCTCTTTCTCTTTCTGTATCTTGACTTTGATTTATAAATTTATATCTTCTATTAACAAATATTTTATCATTTTTAATATTATCATTTTTTCTATTTCCATTTTGAATACTTTTATCAATTTTATTCCTCACTTTATTAAATGTTGGAATATATGGTCTATGAGTTTTACATTTTGAAGAATCATTTTCTTTTTTTTGATATATATCTTTTTTTATTATGTTATTTTCATTTTGAGTTTCTAAAAATAGTTTATCATTTATTTTTCTTTTTGAACGATTAAATAACATTCCTTTTTGAGATTTTACACTCATATTTTATTGAATAATATTTTTCTATTTTCCAAAATTTTAATTTATTTTTTTAAAAAAAATTAATTTTTTATTTTATATTTATTATTTTTAAGGTTTACTTTATTGGAATAATAAGTGAATAAATTACATTCAAATTTATATTTACAATCAATCTTTCAAATTAAAAAAAATTAATAATTTAAATTTAAAAAAAAATATTTATATCTAAATTAAAAACAATATAATAATTTGTATTAAATAATAATATCAATTTAAATAATATATTATTTTATAAAAAAATGAATAACACAAAAAATAATAAATCAAAAAAAAATTACTTTGAAAGTGATGAAAAAAGTGAAAAAAGTATTTCATTAAATATAAAAGAAGTAAAATCAACAAATAAAGAAGAAAACAATAATGAAACAATATCAATAGATTCAAATATACAAAATCATTCAGAAAACCATTCAAAAAAAAATTCAGAAATAAAATCAGAAAAAAATTCAAAAAAAAATTCAGAAAAAAATTCTGAAATAACATCAGAAAAAAATTTAGAAATAGGAATAAAAGAAAAAATAACAGAAAAACAATTTGAAAATTCTAAAATAAATGAATTAAAATGTAATAAATGTAATTCAAAAGAAAACAAAACAGAATTATTCTCATGTAATCATTTAATATGTATTGAATGTTTAATAAAAGATTTATTACTAAATAAATTTAAAAAATTAGAAAATGAAAATGAAATAACATTTAGTTGTATATGTAGAATAGGAAAATTAAAAATTGATTTTGAAAAATTTATAAATTTACAAAAAGATTTTTTTAAGCCAAAAATACCAGGAAAATGTAAAGAACATAATCAAAATGGAATTAAATATTGTAAAATATGTGAATTATGGTTATGTAGTGAATGTTTAAATATTCATAAAGTTTTTAATAATAATCATGAATTATCAAATAATGA
>Ga0310695_10012948_pt1 | contig 11570 bp, 7 predicted proteins | sample RumenRJG_04DNA_FD_203882 | JGI IMG/M metagenome (GOLD analysis project Ga0310695, IMG submission 203882) | Bovine rumen microbial communities from Lethbridge, Alberta, Canada - RJG_04 (v2) (version 2) | ecosystem: Host-associated > Mammals > Digestive system > Stomach > Rumen | place: Canada... | reverse complement strand
TGTGATCGAAGACTATCAAAGATATTTTGCTCACCCCTCCAATGTGTGATCAAGGCCGCAGCCTGCATCAGGTGTATGGTAAGGCACTATAAAATCCTGTCATTCTATGAAATAAAACCCTCTTATTTGGCAGAATTAGGGCTCTGTTTGAGGCCATTGCAGAAATATTATGACTTTTTTTCTCATTTCATTGCGTTCCTTGCCAAACAAGGCTTCATCACTGAATACATGCCAGAGGCTTTTCTTAGAGTAAAGCAGAGTATGTTTCTTTTCCCTGAACAGAATGATTGGTCTGACTTCCCATCAGGAAAGGTTGGACCAGAAGAGCTATATCAGCTTCAAGGACAGGTAAATAGACTTCTGAAAGAACTTGGCTATTCTAAAAAAAGTCAAAATCAAATCATGTCAGGAGTATCTAGACATTGCTTGTTTTTGCAGGAGCACGGGTTAAAGTTTTCTTTTGAGGGAGCTTTAAAATGGTGTCATAAATTATCTCCAGATACGTCTGGCAAATATAAGACTGGACTTTATCTGTGTCACAAGCTTCTGTGTCAGGAGCCCATCTTACCAGACATTATGTTGGAGGAGCGGTATTGTCAGCTTAGGTGTAAACCCAAAAAATTCCCCGGATGGTCTGAGAATTGGTGTCAACGCTATTTAAAACAACGGCGGCAGGATGGAATTAGTGAAAGTACAGTAAGGCAAGATATCACAAGTCTGCACTACTTTACCGATTATCTCAATCAGAGACGTGTTAATTCATTCAATAGTCTGACTATAGAACTTCTACATGATTTCGACAGGGATTGTAATCCAGGAGCAGCCAGATATAAAGCTGATGTCAACAGGATTATTCGGTCATTTTTATTGTTTCTAGCAGAAAACGGTGTAGTCAGATATAACCTCATCCTTACTTTGCCATCGTATAGTGTAAGTAAGATACGTCCGGTAAAAACATTAACCGACGTGCAACTTCAAGAGTTGTATCGGTTCTGTTCAGATGTTTCAGGCGAATGCCAGACACGAGACGCTCTTGCTTTTAAACTGGCCCTCAATCTGGGATTACGAGCTGTGGATATTGTCAATCTAAGGTTCAACTCCATAGATGTGAAAAAGAAAATCCTGAGATTCAGGCAACGAAAGACTGGACGGATAGTTGAATTACCGCTACCGCAGACTGTGCTTAATGCTCTTTATGAGTACCTGTCGACAAAAAGAAAAGAGCATAACAACGATCAAGTCATGCTCCGCAGTATTGCGCCTCACTGCAGACTTAAGTCGGCAGAGACGTTTAGAAGTAGAGTCAAGGCTCTTAATTGTGATCATTTCACCCTGCATCAACTGAGAAAGACCTTTGCATCTCTGCTTCTCAAAGCTGGAGTTAACTTCCAGCTCATAGCCGATGCCTTAGGGCATGCGAACTCACAAACCTTACATGTTTACCTGAGCACTGAACCTGAACAGTTACGCAGTTGCTGTTTCCCGTTTACCGGGTTTGAACTGAATACTGAGGAGGTAATGAAATGAAAGCAGAACAATCTCACGCAACCTACAGCTTCAGATCTAGGCTTGGTCCGAAAATGGAAGAGTACATTGCGCATAAGCGTGTTGCTTTAGACTCAACCTTCAATACACAGGCTTCTGCACTGCATGCTTTTGATGTATTCCTAAGATACACTGACTACGATCAAGGACTTCTGACAAAAGATGCAGTAGAGGCATATCGCGCCAGACTTGTTGCCAAGAATTTAAGCAGTAGTCACATAAGATCTGTACTTGGTACCATCAGAGGCTTAGCCATATACCTGATTGGTCAGGGTACAGATGCCTACCTTTTCCCTAAAAACAAACTACCTATAGCCCATTATCGGGAGCCTTACATTCCATCTCTGGATGAACTGAAGAAGTTTGCAAAATTCGTTGATGCAAAAGCGTCCAAAACTAGCAAAAGACCCCACCAATTTGCTGTAAGCTATGCTGTGATTTATCGATTGCTTTTTCTATTGGGACTTAGGATCAGCGAGGCACTAGACCTACGCAGAGAAGAGGTTAGGTTCTCTGACAACACACTTTATATCCGTAACTCAAAAGGTAATAAAGACAGAGTAGTTGCTTTTAACGACGGACTAGCTAAACTGCTGTCTGATTTTGATGTCTCTGCCGATAAACACTGTCCTCAACGTACTTACTTTTTTGGCATTGACTCTGACGGTAGGCCCTGCAAATCAGCTTTCAGAATGTGGTTTAAACGTAACTGGCTAAAATGTTTTGGAGATCGTGGCAGATATGCTTTGCCTTCTCCTCATTGTCTGCGCCATGCTTATGTGGTGCACATTATCGATCTATGGGCTGAACAGCGGGTGGATTTCAGAACCAGACTACCGATTCTGAGCAAGAGTCTTGGGCATGCCTCGGTGGCCAGTACCTATTATTACTATCATCAGCTCAATAGACATGGCAAGTCTATGCAAAATTTCACTATCGCTGCAGCTGATGTAATTCCACAGGAGGTGCGTGATGCATTTCTCAACTAGGAGCAAGGTGATCATGGGAGCCATGCTGGAACGGGCCTCAGTCACCAAAGACCAGAATCTCAAACTACCACTATTTATTGATTATGTAACCTCCTATCTTAATGAAGAGCTGTTAATATGCAAACGCAGTCCATGTACTATCAAGGCTGTAGCCAGTACTCTAAGTAAGTTCATCAGGTATTTCAGAAAAGTCATCGGAGTGGAGGTTGATAAATTCAGACTGTCAGACTGCACCTCTGACTTCGTCAGAGAGTGGTTGGACTATGAGATGCGGGAACATAAAGTCTCTGCTGCCACTCGCAATCTGAGACTCACCCATCTGCGATCCTATGTACTGTATACTGCTGACCGCTGTCCTCTGGCAAGTTATATCTATTTGCAGCTTACACATATCCCAGAATTAAGGGTTACCCAACAGATTAAGACTATCCTGAGTGAAGCTCAGATAACAGCTATTATCCGGGCAGGACTGTCAACAGAGAAAGGCAAACGCAATTCACTAATTCTGTTGCTCCTTTACGAATGCGCCTTGCGAGCATCTGAATTGGTTGAACTTAAGATTGAGGATGTCATCATCTATGGTGACCAGAAATTGGTGCATGTGTATGGCAAGGGAAAACGACACCGCAATATTGTGATTAAACAGGAGACTGCAGAGTTGCTCAAATCCTATCTCAATGAATTTCATAAAAACTCCAAACAGGATTCACCTTTGTTCTACAGTATTCGTCAAGGTCAAGCCTCGGCACTGACAGTCAAAAGTGTAGAGTATTTGGTGAAGCAGGCTGCCGATATTGCCCGTAGAACCTTGCCAGATTTACCATTACGGGTTCATCCTCATACATTCAGGCGAAGTAAGGCAACAGCCCTGTACAGAGCTGGAACACCAATTGAACTGGTCTCAGCCTTTCTCGGTCATGAAAGCATTGAAACCACAACAATATATGCTACTCCCTCTGAAGAACAGCTTAGGAATGCTCTTGATAAATGTGACTTTCCTGCAGAATGGAAGAATACTCAAGCAAAATATAAGGAGGAGGAATTCGAAAAGATGATTGCTGCCTGTGGACTAACTCCGTAATCCTAAAACACGAAAAGTGTTTGGCGCCGAATGGCTTATTTAAGCTGTTTGGCGCTTTTTTTTTCGTGTTTTATAAAATGTCGTGTTTGTTCTGGAGGTGAGATACAAGTTGGCAAAATTCCACACACAGGCAACAGGCAGTTGAAGAAAATACTTTATATGTGCGCTATCTCAAGATTTGCTCAGCAGTCGAGAAAAGCTTCAACAGAAACGGAAGCCTCGAAATTAACACAGCTGATAGATAATCCGGAGATATCCAATAAAAAGATTGTCTGCTCAATTGCCAACAGGCTTGCTAGAGTTGCATGGACTATTGCCAAATCTGGACAGCCGTTTGATGCTAAGAAATGCAGATTGTTAGGCTAAAAGCCTTATTTATAATCGTCTAAAAATGAGCTTTAAGATTTCATAGAGAGACTTGGTACCGTTCACTCTTTATGAGATTGAAGCTATGGCGTGCAAGGGAAAAGGATTAGAGGATTCTTTAATAAATCTATTCTTGCGAATTATCCCTCTTTACCCTGCATGTAAGGATTTGGTTTAAGGATGCTACTTCGGCTTCTGTAAAAGATATTATTGAATTATCCCTCTGAACCAAATCTGCCGGTATTCGTACAGTTATTATGGGCCGATAACGGCTCTTTGAGCCTGGCTGTTTTAGGATAAGGTCAGAATTGAGATGGTAAGATTGATCCTCTTGCTAGATAAAACTTACTTTAGAATTAATCCTCTGTCATCTGAATTCGATGGAAGTTAAGAATGTATGCACGTCTAAATAAAAATTACGCCTTGAATTATTCCTCTGACTGATATCAGACCTTTTATTGAAGCAGACAGGCCCAAAGGGCGGTTATCAGGAGTCCGCTATATAGATATGGTCATGAACTGACGATTAACAAAAGAGAACACTCTTAAGAAAAGAAGAAGGGTGGTCTCTTTTCTTTTATAATCAGCAATATTCAACAAAGCCTTTAAGGCGAAGCGTCATCAGCATGGGGCTGAGCGCTAGAAGATTATAGAAGAAGTACAAATAGAAGGAGTACAAAAGATGACCACCCATACCTATTCTACAAGTCCACGTGCAATTATTGCAAGTCATAATCAGAAAATATCTCAAAACAAAGCTGTTCAACCTTTAATAGTTGATCTCTCAGACCAATCCGTTATTAAAGAGCTAAATGGAAAACGGCCTTTAGGACTTGATCTGGCAAGCAAGAAATACCGCCTGTGCTATCAGGATGATTTTGGAAGAATGATTAACGAAGAATTACGCAAGAATGAGCTTAGGAAAATGCTCAGAGAGACTCCTGGCAAATATCATCTCTGTATTGAAGGATGCTCCGGGGCATCCTACTGGGAGTGTTTTGCTAGAGAAAACGGACATAAGGTCAAGGTTGTACCAGGATATGTAACCAGAAAACTGGGATGGAATCAGCCGAAAGATGATTTTAATGATGCCTATAATTTATATAACGCCTTGTTTAATCCACTGGTTCCGTCCTGTCAGACCAGAACAGAGGATGAGCTGGCGATAAGTGCTCTTATAAGTCAAAAGGAGGCTCTTTTAAAGTCTTTAAATGAGCAGGTAAACAAGACGAGAAGTTTTCTAATTGAAACCGGTGAATATGATTATGTGGTAAGGGGATGCGATTCGGCAGTTCAGGCAATTGAGCTATACATTTCAAATCACATTCATGCAGCCTCAGAGCATAAGAGATCCATCAGATGTTTAGAAGGATTCAAAAGAATGATCCTGTCTCTTACCAGGGAGATTGATGAGATTAATGAAACTCTCTCTGAATACGGTCAGACCAATAAACAGGTAAAGCTGCTTTTGACAATTCCTGGAGTTGGCATAGAAACAGCAGTACCTATTGCAATAGGAGCAATGAATATAGAGCGTTTTGAAAGTGCAAGACAGTTTCAGGCTTATTGGGGCTATCACCCAACGCATGGTGGTTCTGGAGGTGAAATAGAAATGGGAAAGATGTCCTCCAACGGAGACAGAGCATTAAAACGAACACTGTATGAGAGTGCTCTGTCTCTTAACCATCAGGGGCGATATAAGGACGAACCACGCTCTGAGTGGATCTATACCAAGGTTACACAAAACAAGGCAGCCTTTAAAAAAGGAATGATTGTTATTGGGGCAAAAATTCTCAGAACAGCCTACGGTGTACTTAAAACAGGCAAGCCTTACAATCCGGCAATTGACAACAGCTTAGGCCGAATTAAGACAAAAATTCACAAACGCAGCAATCCTAAGTATAAAGAGCAAAATATAAATGCAGTACTGCAGAATAAATATGAACAGGAACTAACTCTGGCAGCTTTAGGATAATGGATTCTTTAACTAAAATCGTACGATAAAACAAGATTGAAATAAAAAAAACTGATACAAAAAAAACAAATCCCTATTTACTGAATCACACGAAACAATAACTCCGACATGCATTGCAGATGATAGGCGTAAGAGCTTTAAGAAGAGAATTTAGCGGCGGAGTTTCTTTGGTAAAGATTGATCTCTCAGGTACAGAGAAATAGCTCTGACTCATGATTATAGAAATTCATTTGTTGTAGGTAATAGACCGAAATTAAATGGTTCAGAAATACAGGATGCGTTACCTTAAGAAGGAAAATTTATAGCAGAAAGATTGATCCTGCCTATAGGCAAATGATCCTAACCGAAGATATAATTGGATTAGCTTCCAATATATTTTTATTGTGTGGAAATGAATCAAAATCAGACAAACAATTCCTGATTAAACAATAAGTTATGATTAAAGTTCGGCAAGTGACAGCGCTAGTCAAAAAGTTTTACAAAATGCTTGACATCCTGAGCGACACCATATAGAGAATCCTCGGCATTTTAATGCCGAGATGAGAGCAAGTATGCTAGACTATAAGCATGAAGGAAAATCTTATACATTCAAGAACTTGTGTCTATAATATACACTATCATGTGGTATGGTCGGTAAAGTATAGACGAAAAGTCTTATCTCCAGAAATTGAAGCTTATATACAGAAGCTTGCAGTAGAGATAGGAATGGAAAAAGGCTTTACAGTTGATATGCTTGAAGTTGGGGAACAGGATCATATTCATTGCTTTGTATCAGCTCATCCTAAAGTCAGCATTTCCTACATTGTAAAAATGCTTAAAGGCATAAGCGCAAGAAGAGTATTCATACAGTATCCGGAATTAAAGAAACAGTTAAGGAAAGGAGTACTGTGGAATCACAGCTATTACGTCGAAACAGTAGGTATTGTTTCCGAAGAGAATATAAGAAAATACATCGAAAAACAGACTAATTCCTATTAAACCATGAGCTCAGAAAAACTTCTTTTATCCAGAAAGCACATAGTAAAGAATGACGATGTAAATAACAGAATACTTCGTCATATGGGCTATGCTGCCTATAAACTCTGGAATATAGGCAATTATGAGAAAAGGAACTATAAGGAATTAAAACTTGAAAAATATCCAGACTGGTATGACCAGAAGAAAAGATTAAAGACAAATTTCTTTTTTAAGAATCTGCCATCTCAGACAGCCCAGGAGGTCTTAAAACAATTAGAAGAATCGTATAAAAGCTATTTTACTCTGAGGAAGAAGTATCCTGAGTCAAATTACAGACCACCAAGATTCAAGAACAATCTGATTGATATAACCTTTCTAAAGGATGCCATAAAAAGTGAAAATGGAGTCCTGCGTCTGACCATACCCAAACAGCTTAAAACCTATCTCAAGTCTCAAGAGAAAATTGAGTCTGACTATATTTATCTTAAAGTTAAACGTTTTGATAAGCTCAATAAAATCAAGACAATCGAGATAAAGTTTATAGATGAGAAATCATTTGCTGTGATAGCGGTATACGAAGACAGGGAAATAGAATTAAAATCAGATAATGGAAAATATCTGTCTATTGATTTGGGAATAAAGAATCCCTTTACCTGTTTTGACAGCAGTAAGGGAAATGCATTTATAGTCAACGGCTTTTTAAGAGCAACTCATTATTATGACAAAAAGATAGCCTACTATCAGTCCATAAATGCAGCACAGCAGTCTAAGGCAGGAGTGAAATATCCGAAGCTCTCAAAACGTGTAAAAAAGCTTTATGAGAAAAAGAGTTACAGCGTATTCAATTTTATTCATAAGGCTAGCAGGACTATAGCAGAGTACTGTTATGAAAATGACATCAATACTGTTGTCATAGGAGATATAAAAGGAATTCGCTCTACATCTGATGGTAAGGGAAGGAATATAGGCCGAAACAACCAGCAGCTTCACTCCTTACCATATGATCTCATTTATCAGAAGCTCGAATACAAGCTAAAAAGAATGGGAATAAGACTTATAAAGGTAAAAGAAGCATATTCAAGTTCCTGTTTACCAGACTCAGAGAAAGTGTCCAAAAGTTATGCAGATAAATCACTCCGAGTAAAAAGAGGTCTGATAAAAGATAATAAAGACAGAATATTTAATGCAGACGCAGTAGGTGCGTACAATATTCTAAGACTTTATTTTCAGAAGACAGAAAAGACGGCTATAGGTTACACAAATCTGTCTTCCCTGAACAAAGTAACCGTGTAAGAATAAAATTCTAGCGGTAGTGGCGGTATATGAACCCGTCTGTTCGGTAGTGAATGAGTTCTACGATGTCACGACGGACAAATTAAAAACCTGCTGTCGCAGCAGGATGCTCGGCAATATATTGCCGATGTAGTTCACACTAGACGGGATCGGAATTTCTTTTCTGTGAAGCTGCAGATACCTTATCAAGCTTTGTTGAAAGCTCCCCTATTGCATAGCGCTTGTTTCTGTTAATTCTTGCTGAAGCCATCTGATAAAACTTGTCATCATCAACGGAATAGATTGCAGCATTTTTTCTATCAATGAAAACTCTTGCTATCTGATCTTTATAGTAATGGTGATTGATTCCGCGTTTTACGGCTCCAGTGAAGAATCTTGGTTTAAGACTTCCGCATTCCTTATACAAAACAGCAGAACTTCTAGGTTTAATAAGCTTACCAGAAGATGAGGATTTAACATCAAAAAGAACAATTGCGTAGGCTTCAACAGTAATAGGAGCAGAATCCATACGCAGTTTCTTTCTAATTCGATTAAATCTTATAACTTTGTAAATGTACAGCAGCTGATAGAAGGCAACCAGAATAGATAAGGTATAGAAATGATCATGGAAAACTGCAATATTTCCACTTGAATAGCAGTAGACCAGTACGCCAAAAAGAAGCCAGAATACGTAAAAAGATAAACCGAATCCTTTTTTTACAACTGTATCTACCACATTTACGTCAAACCTTACACCTGCTCTTTGCAAGTACGATTGCATATAAACATTTGGTGGAAGGTTTTTCAACGTAATCTCCTGTTTTTTAGCGGTCTTTTACTTCAAACCAGAACTGTTTCTCAAGACTGATAAACAGAGACTCTACTGGTGCATTGTTCTTCTGTGTAGCTAAGCTTACCACGAAAATAACAAGTGATGAAATAATAAATCCAGGAACAAGTGAATATAAATCAAAGAATTGACCTATTTCCCAAATAATAACAGTTGCAGCGCCAGCAATCATACCGCAGATTGCACCTGCAAGTGACATTTTCTTCCAGAATACAGAAATTAGAACTGCAGGACCGAAAGAAGCACCAAAACCAGCCCAGGCATATGAAACAAGTTTTAGAATACCGGAATTAGGATCAAGTGCAATAACATAGGCAACAGCTGCTACCAGAAGAAGCATACCTCTTCCAACCCAGATAAGTTCTCCCTGAGAAGCATGCGGACGGATAAGTCTGCAGTAGAAATCAGCAGTCAGTGTAGTTGATGAAACCAGAAGCTGACATGATAAGGTTGACATAACCGCAGCAAGAATAGCAGATAAAAGAATACCGGCGATCCATGGAGAAAACAGACACTGAGTAACAATAATAAAGATCTGTTCTGGATTATTTACGGTAATCTCAGGATGTTTTGCGGCAAATGCAACACCGTAGTAACCAACCATAACCGCACCGGTAAGGCAGAAAATCATCCAGCTGATACTGATTCTGCGAGCTCCGCCCATACCGCGAACAGAGGCTGCTGCCATAAAACGAACCAGAATATGAGGCTGTCCCATATAGCCAAGTCCCCAGCCGGCAAGAGAAATCATACCGATAACAGTTGTCCCCTTAAGCATATTAGCCATATCAGGGCCCTTCATAGCTACAAGTTCATTAGCCTGCTGAAGAGAACCAACATCATAGATGATGATAATCGGAGTAATGATCAGAGCAAAGATCATCAGCGTAGCCTGAACAGCATCAGTCCAGCTAACTGCCAGGAAACCGCCAATACATACATAAAGAATGGTTGATACAGCGCCAATCAGCAGAGCATTGTGATAATCAAGTCCGAAAGTCTGTTCAAAAAGTCTGGCACCTGACACCATTCCGGAGGCACAGTAAACCACAAAAAAGATCAGAATAATAAATGCTGAAACAATAGATGTTATACGCAGTCTGTCTTTAAATCTTGCTGCAAAATAATCAGGAAGAGTCAGAGCATCAGATGCATTCTGAGTAAAGGAACGAAGTCTTGCTGCCACAAACTTCCAGTTACACCACTGACCTATAGTAAGACCGATAGCGATCCAGGCCTGAGATAAGCCAGCGACATATAAGGCACCAGGAAGTCCCATTAAAAGCCAGCCGGACATATCGGAAGCACCTGCAGACAAACCGGTAATAACTTTACCTAAACTTCTGCCGCCAAGAACATAATCATTCAATGACGAGGTGGCGCGTGCAGCATAAATGCCAATAACAATCATGGCAAAAATATAAACGATGAATGTTGTTGTAGTTGTAAACATGTTTTGCTCAAATTATTTTTGTTTAAAGATGGGCGTATTTTAGCAGAAACACGCAGATTTATAAAGAAAAAACCATGTGCGACAAAGAGGTGCACATGGTTATATATCAGCTGAATCTCACACTAGTCTAGAGCTTTAAGAATTGACTTGAAACCATCGTTTAAGAGAGGGAATACAAAACCGTTCTTCGCATTGAGATCTGATGACTCAATGTGGAAAGTGGTTGCACCGCGTTCACGCTTCCACTGGCTTACTGATAGCTTTCTGAAGTACTTAAGTACAAAGCCCTTCAGCTCTTCTCTGGTAAACTGAGTAAATTCGTTTTCAATGGTATCAAGAATCATCTTAGGCATCAGCAGGTTGTTCTGATGTAGAACATGAATTCTATCCAGAATAACATATGGCATCAGATCACGCTCGTCTGTCTGATTTCCACCAGGACGCAACTCTGCAGTAGGAGCCTGAACACAGACCTTCATCATCTGAGGGCACTCGAGCTTCAATCCCTTGTCATTTACCATCAGACCGTCTTTTGCAATATGCTCATTGATCTTCAGTACTCTACTCTTTGAAATATCACCAATCGGAGCTACACCGCCTGCTGTATCACCATCCATAGTGCAATAACCTACAGCATCCTCTGAGGCATTGCAGGTAGTAATCAGAAGCTTATTGTATCTGTTGGCAATCATCCAGATACCAGGTGCACGAGAACGGGCCTGAATGTTCTGAAGAGCAAGGTCATCATGTTCCCATGTCATAGGAGTATCAGAGATTGAGTTTACAATAGAAGTATAATCCTCAACAAGTTTCGCAATTGACCATTCATGGTGATCAGCACCAAGGTCTGAGGATACTCCGGCAGCAGCTTCACGGGTTATACTTCCTGATACGATAGATCCCTGATATACAGTTGTTAACAGATCAGGCATAACCTTTTTTTTAATATAGGACTGCAGCTCTTCACTTCCTGTATATTTAGGAAGCTTAAAACCACACTGCTCTAGAAGACGACTGTATTCTTCAAAACCAAGTTCTTCAATTGCGGCAAGCTGACCATAGCATACACATGTAGCACATAA